>ERZ1673736.4127-NODE-4127-length-12363-cov-4.094085_pt1 | contig 12363 bp, 10 predicted proteins | sample MGYA00580212_ERZ1673736 | MGnify/ENA primary metagenome ERZ1673736 (study PRJEB41218, sample SAMN15661752) | gut metagenome | host: Homo sapiens | place: Canada: London | collected 2015-08-20/2019-03-30 | study: EMG produced TPA metagenomics assembly of... | reverse complement strand
AACTATACACTGTTAAACCGTGAAAAGACATGATACAATATAATAAAGATTTCGGGAGGTGATCACATGGTAACCTCGGCAAAACGCAAGAGCAATAACGCATGGGACAAGGCCAATATGACGGTACTAGGGTGTAAGGTGCGCAAGGACTACGCCGACCGTGTGCGGGCAGTCTGCGCCGCTCACGGGGACACTGTTAACGCCTTATTACGGGACGCACTGGATAAGTATTTAGAAGAGCACGAAGAGCGAAAGTCATAACTTTTTGAGGCAATTAGTCTGACTAACTGTCACATAACACTAAGTCTCAAATGACCAAAATAGAAAAATTTTTGAATCCGCTATCTGTTGCAGTACAATAGATAGCGGATTTACTTTAGCGTAATGTATTTTACAAAACGCGATTTTCGATCGATCTCCTGGATAGGAGCAGAGGCTCACAGGTTAAGGGCGAAAGGAGGCGCACCAGCCACATGTACAAAACAGATAAGCAGAGAGCGGCGGAGGGGAGACCATCATACTACACCGCACCGGAGCTGGACGCAGCTTGTGCCGCCTACTTTGAGGACTGCGACGCAAACGACCGACAGCCTACCAAGCCTGGACTCCTTCTCCATCTTGGGGTGACGGAGAAGGAGTGGAAGGTTTGGGAGGCGGGGGAGCCTGGATATACGAGACACCCGGCGATCTGCCAAAAAGCGTTGCTAGAAATGCGCGACCGACTGGAGCAGCGCAAGGACACGGCGGCTATATTCCTACTCAAGCAAAAGCCGTATGGAGGCTATACAGACCGGCCAGAGCCGGATAGTGTAGGCGGAATAAAGATCCACGTTTCATTCGGCAAGGATAAGCCCAACTCAACAAAATAGTGATTCTATTGAGTTGAACGAGGAGGCAAACCATTGCGGCGCAATGAGTGAGAGGCTTTGCATACTGTATTCGCAATATGCAGTCTTCAGACCACAATATATGGGGGTGTCTGCACGGGCTGCACTGCATGGATAACCAGCGCCCCAGGGCGTGCAGGTGAGCGAGGGAGCAGGGGAGAGGGGAGGCCCTACCCCCGCCCCGCCCCCACCCGGTACGGGGGTAGCGGAAAATCGGGGGTGCCTTTCCAGGAAGGGTATAGGGGTATCACCGCTTTCACCAAACGCCTCCAAAGCATTACACAGGGGATTCGCCAAGCGGTAAGGTATGAGGTTTTGGCCCTCATATCGCAGGTTCGATTCCTGCATCCCCTGCCACCGGCGTGAGCCGGACTTTTCCCGCATCCTCCTTTTCTACCGCCCGGCGCCGAGGCGGTAATATCGGGCCCCTACGCTGCACGGCTGAAAACCACCCGATAAACTGGGCGGAGGGTCGCGCCCTCCATGCGGCAAATGACTGTGGAGAGACACTATACCGGGAAGCCTAGAGCGTCTGACGGCCCCGGAGAAGGGGCATGACGCCCGCCTGTCATGGAGGCGGAAGCGGTGGCAGCTATGACCTGCCCCGGCGCTATCCCACTGAAAACTGCCCTGCTAGTGGCTAATCATGATGTCGCCGCCGAGACCAGGGTGTGACAATCTAAGCGGGAAGCGCACAAAAAGTTGCAAAAATGGGATGGTGTAAAGTGAGTGGTGTACTCATAATCATTGCAGAACTTATCTGCCTTGTTCTTATGGTTGTAAATGCTTATTTAGCTTTCAAAGCAAAGCAGAAAGACGACCTTAATGGAATGGTTTGGAATTTGGCATTTATGATCCTAATGAGCACTTGTATTAGATAACCAAAAATATGCCGAGTGCTGTAGCAGAAGCGCCTGCGGCGGCCCGTTACGTCGCGGACGTGTGGCGGCTCAATGCCGCCTCTCGGCTCCAAACGCAGATGGAAAGCAAAAGAGGCACTGCGCGATTAAATTAAATGCCAATGGGCGGCTGGACAACCTACTGTCCGCCATATGCCGCTCCTCGCCGCATGAGGCGGGCGGTGGCACCAGATGTATGGCACCACAGGTTAAAAGCAGACGGGCCTTCCTTGTGCGCTGTGCGAAAGCGGCAAGGCGAAGAAAATTATTGTTGGCTGACCCCGGCTCTATAAAGATGAACGGTTCCGACTGACGACACCAGCGGAGGGGTTGAGATGTACCGTGATTATCAAGGCTGTTCCTATGGATGGAGTATGTGAGGTGAGGATGGAAAGGTGTGGCAACGTAGACCGACCAGCGGTGTCTAAGCGTCAGTAGCAGAAACGGAAATAGGTTGCTGATTGTAATACAGCCTTGATGATTGTGATGTGATCCCGCATAGCGGGTTACATACCATTGAGCGGTGGCGGAACAGACACTAATTGTGGTAAAGCTGGTGCGATTACCAGCAATAGTAGACGCTGACAGTGAAGAAGAGTAACCGTCTGTGAAGAACAAAGCAACAGCGGCGAAGTCGTGGGCGTAGAGCTTTGGTGAGGCCCATATGTGAGGTGCAAATCCTCACCCGCTCAAATTTGCCGCCCCGCAGTTGCAGGAGACGGGGGCGGGGGTACTACAAAACAGGGGGTGGGGATGTTTTCATGGCAGACCCGAAAATTTCAAAACAGAGAGCTGTGGTTCAGGGCGGATGGGTATTGTGTCCGGTGACCTGGGCCAAGATCGGGGCGCTGGAGAAGGGTGCCCACGGGAGCGGGGTGGCTCCCTACTGCCCCAAGTGCAAGGCATCCCATCCGGTGATATTGAAAGAGCCCTAGAGGCCAACTACCGAGGAAAACTCGGCGGTTGGCCTCTTTTCGTTTGTCTGGAGGTAGGTTGTGGCAAGGCGGAAACCGAATCAGCCCACGGGGGAAATCAAGCTGGAGCTGGGGGAGCTGTATCCCAAGCAGTGGCAGTTCATAGAGAGCAAGACCCGGTACACGGCCTATGGCGGCGCGCGGGGCGGCGGCAAGACCCACGTGCTGATCCGGGCCTGCATCCGGGGGGCCTTGCAGTATCCGGGCATCAAGATTCTGATTCTGCGGCGTACCTACCCGGAGCTGGAGCAGACTATCATCCAGCCCATGAACAAACTGGTTAACTCCGCTACGATGGACGGGCGGCCCTGCGGCGACCTGATTGCCACCTACAACGGCACCATGCGAATGCTGTTCTTTGCCAACGGTTCCACCGTGAAGTTCGGCCACTTGCAGAGCGCAGCGGCTATCACGGAGTACCAGGGCCAGGAATACGACTGGATTTTCATGGACGAGGCCACCCACTTCACCGAGTATGAGTTCCGCACCATGGGCGCGACGCTCCGTGGCGTCAACGAGATTCCGAAGCACTTCTATTTGACCTGTAACCCCGGCGGCGTCGGGCATCAGTGGGTGAAACGGCTGTTTGTCACACGGGAGTATGAGGGCGTCGAGAGCGGACGGGATTACTCCTTCATCCCCGCCACGGTGGAGGACAACAAGGAGCTGCTGAAAGCGTCCCCGGAGTACATCCAGATGCTGGACACACTGCCGGAGGACATCCGGGCGGCCCACCGCTACGGCGATTGGGATGCCATGGCCGGACAGTATTTCAGCGAGTTCCGGCGGGAGCGGCACGTGGTGAAGCCCTTTATTGTGCCTAAGGAGTGGCCCCGCTACCGGGCGTTTGACTACGGACTTGATATGTTCGCCTGCTACTGGTTCGCCATTGACTTTGACGACCGGGTGTGGGTGTACCGGGAGTATTGCGAGAGCGGCCTGATTGTGTCTGAAGCGGCGGCCGCCATGCGGCGGCTGACCCCGCCGGGGGAACAGATTCAGTTCACCGTCGCCCCGCCGGACATGTGGAGCACCCAGAAGGACACGGGGCGCACCATGGCCGAGATTTTCATGGAGAACGGCATCGGGATTGTCCGGGCCTCCAGCCAGCGGGTGCAGGGCTGGATGGTGGTGAAGGAGTTCCTGAAGGAGCGACCGGACGGACGCCCGGGGATGCTCTTCACCGAGGACTGCCCTCGAATGATCCGGGATTTGCCCGCCCTCCAGCACGACGAAAAGAACCCCTCGGACTGCGCCAAAGAGCCCCACGAGATTACCCACAGTCCCGACGCCCTGCGCTATGGGCTGATCTACCGGATGATGGGGGCACGGCTGGAGCCGGTGCGGCCGGAGCGGGACGATGTGGACTATGTGGAGGAGTACGACGACTACATGACCGGCGGAGAGGCCGCCGACGGATATCTGAGCTACGGAGGATAAGGACATGAACAAGCTGATTTCGCTTGCCCTGCACGTGGGGCGGCTGGAGGCCCGCCTGGAGGCTCTGGAGAAACGGCTGGAGTGGGAACCGCCCGCGCCGGAGGTGCACGTGGAGCTGGGACATGCGGCCACGGGGGCCGACCCGAAGGCGGAGGAGGACGCACGCCAGGCGGAGCGGCTGTTGCAGGAGGGCATTGACAATATCATGGGCTATCAGTGGCCGCCCCGGCGGGAGGGTGAGTGATGGCAAAGAAGGAAATCACCCCCGAGTCCGTGTGGAACGAGTACGAGACGGCCTGCAACTTCAAGGCCGGGCTCAATCTGTATGACAATGTGCGGGCCAACGAGAACTTTTACATCGGGAAGCAGTGGGAGGGAGTGCAGTCCAACGGCCTTCCCACCCCAGTGTTCAACTTCATCAAGCGGATCATCCTCTATGTGGTGGCCTCTACAGCCACGGATAATCTCAAAATGGCGGCGTCGCCTCTGTCCTCCTCCGGCATGGCGGCCCTGGGGGATCTGGAACGGCTGACGGATGTGGTCAACGCCCAGTTTGAGGCCCTGTTTGAGCAGAATAAGCTAGGGAAACAGACCCGCGAGTTCATGCGCAACGCCGCAGTAGACGGAGACGCCTGCATTTACGTTTGGTTTGACCCCGATGCGGAGACCGGGCAGACGGCGAAGGGCACCATCCGCACAGAAATTTTGGAAAATACCCGCGTGTCCTTCGGTAACCCCACAAACCGGGATGTGCAGAGCCAGCCCTATCTTCTGATCTCCCGCCGGGAGCTGCTGGACGAGGTAAAGGAGCAGGCCAGGGCGCAGGGCGGCGCGGCGGAGGACATCCTATCGGACTGCGACGAGACCGGCGACCGCTTTGACGCTATGACCGACGGAAAGGTGACCACCATCACCCGCTTCTGGAAAGATGGGGGAACGGTACGCGCCATCAAGACCACCAAGGACGCGGTGGTGCGCAGCCAGTGGGACACGGGGATGCAGCTCTATCCCATCGTTTGGATGAATTGGGACTACGTGCAGAACTGCTATCACGGACAGGCGGCGGTGACCGGGCTGATTCCCAACCAGATCTTCGTGAACAAGATGTTTGCCATGACGATGATCTCCCTCATGACCACCGCCTATCCGAAGATTGTGTACGACAAGACCCGGATTTCCCGGTGGGACTCCGGGGTGGGAAAGGCCATCCCGGTCAACGGCGGAGACGTGACCAACGTGGCCCGTGCCATCGACCCGGCGGCCATCTCGCCCCAGGTGAGCCAGTTTATCGAGCTTGCCATCTCCCTCACCAAGGAGTTTATGGGGGCCACAGACGCGGCCCTGGGCGATACCAGGCCGGACAACACCTCCGCCATCATCGCCTTGCAGAAAGCCTCCTCGGTGCCCATGGAGCTAACCAAGCAGAATTTCTTCCAGTGCGTCGAGGATTTGGGGCGTATCTGGCTGGATCAGATGCGGGCCTACTATGGGGTTCGCTATGTGGACTTGAAACCAACCGAGGAAGAGAAGCAGGAGATGCTCTACCTGGGGCAGGTGCCGGACGACAAGCCGCGGCCCACGGAGTTTGACTTCTCCCTGCTCAACCAGGTGCCGTTGTCCATTAAGCTGGACGTGGGCGGCTCGGCCTACTGGAGTGAGATTGCGCAGATGCAGACCCTGGACAATCTCCTGATGAACGGCCAGATTAACGTGGTGGACTACCTGGAGCGGGTGCCCAACGGCTACATCTCCAACCAGCAGGAGCTGATTCAGACCCTGCGGGAGCGGATGGGGATGGTTCAGCCAGCCATGCAGGGGCAGACGGGAGCCGTACAGGCCGGGCAGGGTAACACAATCGACCTGGCGGCGGGTTCCGGCTACGGGAACCTACAGAGGGCCATCAATCAGACCGGCATGGAGGGAATGGACCTCTCCCAGATACGGGTATAGCGGCGGACCAGCCGTGACCAAATAAAAGCCGCCCAGACCAGGGCGGGAAGGAGCGAAGCAATATGGACGAGACCATGGAGACCGTGCAGGGCGACATTGAATCCGCCTGGAGCGCGGAGGACCCGGCGGGCGAAGCAGAGGGGACGGAGTCGGCGGCTGCGGCAGACCAGCCGAAGGGCGGCGAGGAAACCCCTCCTGCGGAACCAAAAGCGCCGGATGCGCCGGTAGCGCAGCCGGAGCTGTTTACCCTCAAGAACCGGGACGAGACCCGCCAGGTGACCCGTGACGAGCTGGTCGCCATGGCGCAGAAGGGGTGGGACTACGACCATGTGCGGCAGGAGCGAGACCAGCTCCGGCAGTACCGACAGGAAGCGGATCCCGCCCTGGAGCTGGTGAAATCCTACGCCCAGCGCAACGGTATGTCGGTTGGCGATTACCTGGACTATTGCAGAAAGCAGGAGCTCATCGCAACCGGCATGAACGAGCAGGACGCGGCAGCCAGGGTGAGCATGGAAAAGGAACGGGCCGACCTTGCGCGGCAGCGGGCCGAAATCCAGGCGTATCAAGACCAGCAAAACAGCGTTCTGAAGCATGCTCAGCAGCAGGCCCAGGCCCGGAAGCAGGACATTGAGGCGTTCTATCAGTCATACCCCGGCGTAGATCCCAAGAGCATTCCGCCCGAGGTGTGGGGCGCGGTGCGCGGGGGCGACACGCTCACAAATGCGTACACCCGCTGGGAGAACAAGCGCCTCCAGGCCGAGCTGGCCGCTGAGCGGCAGAACAAGGCCAACCGGGACAAGACCCCCGGCAGCCTGGGCGGGGACACCGCAGACGACAACGCCGGCCTCATCTCCAAATACTGGGACGAGGCAGATTAAGGAAAAGAGCCCAAGAGGCCGAACCGGAGACGGTGAGGCCCATCCCTCCGCCCGGTTCGGTGAGGGCGGAAAGGAAGTATTATGGCAATCAATTTAGCGGAAGCCTTCTCCAAGAAGGTAGCCGAGGCATTCAAGCAGGACTCTCTGACCGACAGCGCCACCGGCCACGACTACTCCTTCTCCGGCACCCGCACGGTGCGGGTGTGGAGCGTGGACACCGTGCCCCTGGTGGACTACCAGCGCACCGGTTCCAACCGGTACGGCACCCCCGTGGAGCTGGGTGATACCGTCCAGGAGATGACCATGCGGGACGAGAAGTCCTGGACGTTCACCATCGACAAGGGCAACCAGTCCGACCAGTACAACATCAAGGGAGCCACCCGCGCCGCCAAGCGGCAGATTGAGCAGCAGGTCATTCCCTATGTGGACAAGTACCGCTTCCGCGAGTGGTGCACCAATGCGGGTATTATTGAGGGCCTGTCTGCTGCGCCGACCAAGGGCGACATTGTGGACGCGATCTTCGACGCTGGCGCGGCCATGTCCGACCGGCTGGTTCCCTGGAGCAACCGCACCCTCTACATCCCCAACGAGTATTTCAAGCTGCTGGCCCTGTCTGACCAGTTCATCTCCATCGAGGCCCTGGGCAAGAAGTCCGTCAGCAAGGGCGAGGTGGGAGAGATTGACAATATGGTAGTCAAGCGGGTGCCCGCCTCCTATCTGCCCGCCGGGGTGTACTTCCTGGTGAAGTACAAGGGCTCCACGGTAGACCCGGTGAAGCTGAACGACATGAAGATCCACCAGGATCCGCCCGGCATCGGCGGCAATCTGCTGGAGGGGCGCATCTATCACGACTCCTTCGTGCTGGGTACCAAGGCCAACGGACTGTACGTGGCCGGAGCGTCTGGCAGTGTGACGGCGGCTCCCACCATTAAGGACACCACCGGCACGGTGACCATCACCAAGAAGGGCACCTGCAAGTACACCGTGGACGGCACCGACCCCCGCTATTCCGCTACGGCGCAGGTATACTCCAACACCTTCAGCGCGGAGAAGGGCGTTGTGGTCAAGGCCGTGGATGTGGAGACCGGCAAGTTCCCCTCCGCGGTGGCCAGCTACACCGTGGTAGGCGCCGGCGGTTAAGCAGAAAGGGCCCGGGCGGGGCTTCAGCCCCGCCCGACTGCCAACAGAGAGGAGGAAGAACGGCGTGGCAACGACCGCCCAATGGATTTTTGAAAAGGCCATGAACCTGATGGACGAGGTGAACGAGTCCACTGGTGCCACCGACACGGCGGATACCCGCGAGTATAAAAACCGCACAATCCCCATTCTCAACATACTGCGGGTAGAGTGCTTTCCGGCCTCGGATACCTACCGGGTGACGGAGCCGGGCAAGCGGCCTATCTGCCCGGAGATTGCGGACTTTGACACCCCGATCGGGCTGGACGACGGTATTTGCCAGGGCGTTCTTCCCTATGGGCTGGCGGCCCATCTGCTGCTGGATGAAAACCCGGACGTGGCCGCCTACTTCAACCAGAGGTATGACGAGCTGCTGGAGGAGTACCGCAGTGCGATTCCGGCGCAGGCGGAGGACATCGAGACCATGTACGGCGGGATTGAGTACGGATGCTTCGGGAGGTGGTGACGTGGCGAACATTGTCAGCACCAGTGAGACCAAAATCTATCAGATTAAGAAGTGGCTTGGCCTGAACGAGTCTCCCGACGGCGACACACACATGAAAATGGGAGAGGCCGCCGAGATGCGCAATTTCCGCATTACCGCCGAAAACCATCTGCAAATCAGGCCCGGCTACGGCCTCTTGGCGGAACTGTCCTCCGGGAACCCGGTCCGAGGGATGTGGAGCGGCTACATCGCGGGGAAGCACCATGTTCTGGCGGCCTGCGGCGGACACCTGTGGGACTTGGATCTGGAGGAGCGCACGGCGGCGGACAAGGGGGCCATCCACGACAGCCAGACCTCCATGTTTGGCTTTTCCGATAAGCTCTACATCCTCACCGGCACGGAATACTATTCCTGGGACGGTGAGGGGGCCCCGGCGGCGGTGGAGGGATACATACCCATTGTCACTACTGCGGCCCCGCCCACTGGCGGCGGCACGCTTCTGGAGCCGATGAATCTGCTGACAGGGAAGAAGAGGGCGGAGTATTCCCCGGATGGCGAGGCCAAGGAGTTCCAGCTCCCTGAGAACAAGCTGGACGAGGTCATCTCGGTGGAGGGCACCGAGATCAAGTATACGGCAGACCTGGAAAAGGGAAAGGTGACCTTCGACTCTGCGCCGCCAAAGGGTGTTAACACAATTACCTTTACATGGCGGAAGGGCACAGGAGAGCGGGCCAAGGTAACCGGAATGCGGTTTGCAGAGCTCTACAACGGCGAATCGGACAGCCGGGCATTCTTGTATGGAGACGGCACCAACGAGGCGATTTTCTCCGGCCTGGACGAGAACGGGCAGGCGTCGGCAGAGTATTTCCCGCAGTACAACACGGTGGCGGTGGACAGCGCCAATACACCCATTACCGCTATGATCCGCCACTATGACCGCCTACTGATCTTCAAAACAGACTCGGCCTACTCCTGTTCGTACTCCACCCTTACCCTGGGGGACGGCAGTGTGTCGGCGGCGTTCTACACCTCGTCACTGAACCGCTCCATCGGAAATGCAGCACCGGGCCAGGCGAAGCTAGTGGACAACAACGCCCGCACAGTCTACGGGCGTTCGGTCTACGAGTGGTCACTGGCGGCCAACTCCGTCCGCGACGAGCGCAATGCCAAGCGGGTCTCTGATAAGGTGGCCGCCACCCTGGGAGCGTTTGATCTGACGCAGGCCATTTGCTTTGACGACGAGTGGAACCAGGAATATTACATTTTCTACGGCGGGCAGGCCATCGTCAACAACTACCAAAATAATTCCTGGTACTTTTACGACAATCTTCCGGTAAACGCCGTGGTGGCCGTGGAGGGCACGCTCTATTTCGGGACACTAGATGGCCGGATCATGGAGTTCTCCAGGGAGTACCGGAATGACAACCTTGAGGACATCAACGCATACTGGGAGAGCGGTTCCATGGATTTTGACCTGGATTGGAGGCGTAAATACTCCTCCACCGTCTGGACAGCCATGAAGCCGGAGAGCCAGGCCATTGTGACGCTGACGGCGGAGTCCAACGTCAAGTCGGAGTACCCGGACAAGATTGTCTCCGCCGGTCTGGCGACCTTCCTGAACATGAGCTTTGAGCACTGGAGTTTCGGCACCAACCGGAAGCCGCAGCTCATTCGCTCCAAGCTGAAGGTGAAGAAGGTAACCTACTACAAGCTCATTATCCGCAGCAAGTCTGCCTCCGCCACGGCGACCGTGCTTTCCGTGGATTTGCAGGTGCGATACACCGGAAACGTGAAATGAGGTGCTTTTGTGGCAATCACACCTTTTGAAAAGGACATTGAGATCATCCAGAAGCTGGACGACGAACCCAACGACGTACAGGGCCTTACCCCGGAGGAGCTGAAAAAGCGCTTCGATCAGGCGGCCATCTGGCTCAAGGAGTACATCAACGGGACGCTGATCCCCGCCATTACCGGGGACGGCGGCACCGGCGGCGCGTCCAACATTGGCGCGGCGGTGGATGACTTCCCCGGCGAGACGGTGCAGGAGGTGCTGGACGCCTTCAACGACGCGCTGACCGACCGCTATACTAAGTCTGAGACAAACAGCTACGTGGGCCAGGAGACGGAAAACCTGGTGGAAACCGTGCATGTGGATCTGACCACCGGAGTGATTACCGTCACCAAGAAGGACGGCTCCAAGGAGACCTTCGACACGGCGCTGGAGAAGGTGCCTGCCACCATGGCACTGGTGGACGAGGAGAGCGGCACCTATCTGGTGATCACCAACGTGGACGGCAGCCAGACCAAGACGGATGTTTCCAAGCTGATCGACACCTACACCTTCCAGAACTCCGCCGAGGTGGCCTTTTCCGTGGATGGGAGCGGGAACAATAAAACGGTGACGGCCTCCATCCGCCCCGCCTCCATCGGCCTGGATCGCTTTACTCTGGAGGTTACACAGAAGCTGGAGCAGTACAACGCCACCAGCAAGGCCAACGCCGACGCGGCGGCGGCCTCCGCCAAGGCGGCCAAGGCCAGCGAGACCAACGCGAAGGGGAGCGAGACGGCGGCGTCCGGGAGTGCGTCCCAGTCTGCACAGAGCGCCGGAGCGGCATCCGGCAGCGCATCCCAGGCCGCGCAGAGTGCAGGGGCAGCGGCGGCCAGTGCGGAGAGCGCACAGAGCAATGCGGCCCAGGCGCTGGCGGCGAAGAACGCGGCGGAGGCCAGCGCTACACTCTCTCAAAGCTGGACCGAGGGTGGCACTGGAATCCGGGAGGGTGAGAATACCAATAACGCCAAATACTGGGCGGGTGTAGCGCAGGGCGCGGCGGGCGGCGGCGTGACGACCTTCAACGGACGCAGCGGAGCCGTGGTTCCCGCCGAGGGAGACTATACCGCGGAAATGGTAGGGGCGAGGCCGGAAAGCTGGATACCGTCGGCGGCAGATACCGGGGCGGTTCCCATCACCGAGAAGGGCGCGCCTAATGGCGTGGCGACGCTGGGGCCCGATGGCAAGGTGCCCGCCGGGCAGCTCCCAAAGATGGACTATGACCCGGCGGGCAGCGCGGAGGCGGTGCAGCAGGCCCTGACCGCCCACACCGGGAACAAGAACAACCCCCACGCCGTTACGGCGGAGCAGGTGGGGGCTCTTGCAAGTTCCGGTGGAGTCATGTCCGGGGCAATCAGCATGAGTGGTCACAAGATAGCCAATCTGGCCGCTCCTGCTGATTCCACGGATGCCGCTAATAAGCAGTATGTGGACGAGCACGCGGGGGCGAGGGTTATTTTGGGGAGCTATGTGGGGACAGGAAAAACAGGTAAAAGCAACCCTAATCAAATAACCTTAGCCGAACCCTTTAAAATACTCTGTATTTATGGTAGGCAATATACAGATTCGTATGAAAGTATCGACGCTTCTGGAAGTGGCTCAGTTTCTAATATTATTCCAAGCAGTATTATCCCTACTGAGTATACAAGAGGCTTTGGTTTTTTCTACTCTAACAACTCAAGAGATTCTTACGGTAAAAAATCAGCGGATGGAAAAACTTTCAGTTGGTATTTTGGCCTTAGCCCAACTGGTGCAGCAGATGTACAATTTAATACATCTGGAGTTGTATATCACTACTATGCCATAGTTTAGAAATAAGAGGTGAATCAAATATGACCATCATCCAAATTGAACCGCTGGAAACCGGCCAGCACCCGATCCAGAGC
>ERZ1673736.4124-NODE-4124-length-12374-cov-8.473415_pt1 | contig 12374 bp, 7 predicted proteins | sample MGYA00580212_ERZ1673736 | MGnify/ENA primary metagenome ERZ1673736 (study PRJEB41218, sample SAMN15661752) | gut metagenome | host: Homo sapiens | place: Canada: London | collected 2015-08-20/2019-03-30 | study: EMG produced TPA metagenomics assembly of... | reverse complement strand
GACGCAGATCATGATTACGCCGCTGGGGTACGAGTTCCGCATCGTGCGCAATATCGTCACCAACTTCCACCAGCCCAAATCGACGTTGCTGCTATTGGTGTCGGCTTTCGTCGGCGGGGACTGGAAGCGGATTTACGAATACGCCCTCGGACACGGCTTCCGTTTCCTGAGTTACGGCGACTCGTCGGTGCTGATGCGCTGACGCTGGGAGCGAGGCTGAGGGAGAAAGCGCGGCTGCCGGATGCGGCTGCCGGCCGGTCTTCGGCGGTCATCAGACGGTCGTTCGGCGGGGGCGGAAAGTCTCCGGGGAGTCCGGGGAGAAGATCACCTGCGCAGCAGCGTTTCGCGGATGCGCCGCAGGGCTTTGGTGATCTGCGCTTCGACGGTCTTGACCGAAATCCGCATCTGGTCGGCGATCGCGGCGTTGGAAAGCCCCTCTTCGCGACTTTTGCGGAATACTTCGCGGCAGCGGTCGGGCAGTTGCGAGACGGCTTCGGCGACCAGCAGCATCATTTCGTCGGCTTCGAGCTGCAATGCTTCCGGGTTCGTGAAGAGCGGCTCAGGTTCCTCGATGGGGATGCCGTCGGTGCGTTTGTCGCGAAGCCGGTTGAGCGCGCGGTTGCGCACGGCGCGGAACAGATAGGCCCGGACGGAAGTCGAGATGCGGAGTTCCCCGGCATGCTGCCAGATGTGCGTAAAGGTGTCCAATACGATCTCTTCGGCAGAGGTGCGGTCACGGAGCCAGTAGGCCGCGAACCTGCAAAGCGGGGCGTAATAACGGTCGAACAACTCCCGAAAGGCGGCGGTTCCCCCCCCCCTCGGCTGATGCGTTTCCACAAAACCATGTCGTGTTCGTTTTCCGACCTCATCGTATTGCTAAAGGAAATTCAGACTAATAAAGATAGGCATTTTCGGGGACAAAACGGACGCGGAACGTATGAATTTTTCGTTTCGGCATTCTTTCGTTCCTGTTATCCTGCGGAATGCGGGACGCCCGAAATCGGGACTGCGTTAAAAAAAGGGGCCTGCTGAAGTGTTTCGGCAGGTCCCTTTGCAGGTTCTGACGTATTATTCGAGCAGTTCGTTATTGCCCCAGACATTCAGCTCTGCGATGCACCATCCCCGGAAAGTCGGGTTATAGGTTTTGTTCGTATAGCTGGCGTGAATGCGCAGGCGGACGTAACGCGCATGCTGGTAGTCGTCAAGCATCGGACTGATGACCACACCCATCGGGTCCAGCGGCGAGTCGGGATCGGTCCGGTAGTCGCGGTATGTCTGGGTGTAGGTCCAGTTGGCGTCGTTCGCAGCGCCGAGGCCGTCGCCGGTGATCTCCTTCGCGGTCCAGACCTCCAAGTGGGCGATGCCGTAGCGCGCGCCGGCTTCCGGTTTGCCGGTAGTCATGTAACGCTGATTGAACTGGAGACCGCGTACGGTCACCTCTTTGCCCAGATCGATGACGAAGTCGTAAGGCGGATCGGCCTTCTCCTCGTCGGCGTTGCAGTAGCCGAAGGTGTTGATGTCTTCGTCGAACATCTTCTCCACTTCGTAGTTGGGCTTGGCCTTGGGAGCGGCGAGCACCTTCCAGCCGCTGCGTTCGAGCAGCACGGGTGCGGGCGGTCCCGGCTTGACGAACTTGTTGAAGAGGATGTAACGGACATTGCCCGTCGGCGAGACCGTCGCCCGCGGGTCGCCCTTGATCGAATCGATGGCGATCGGAAGCAGGTACGGCTCCTCGTCGGGCATGCGCTCGCTGAACAGCTCGACTTTCATTGTCGAGGAGACCGTGTTGTAGCGGGGCAGCATGACCTCGGTGGTCGAGAATGCGTAGGCCTCCGAGGGGCAGAGCTTGTACGAGGTACCGTGCGCCGCGTTATAGGTCTCGACCAGTTCGGGGTCGATCTTGAACACGACGGTTATGTAGTTGCCGCTGATCTGCTCGGCCTCCACGCGGATGTTGAGGGTCTGCTTCTTGGGGCTTTCCACCGTAATCACTTCGGCGTCGGCCGCGGCGTCCTGAATGCTCAGCAGGGCAGGCTGCTTGAGCGCCGGACCTTCGTCGTTCTTGCAGCCCGCCGTTGCGACGAGCAGGGCGACGGCGGCCAGAAGACGTATGTTTGCATATCGTTTCATAATCGTTTGCGTTTAAGGGTTCGTCTCAGCATTGGAATTTGACATCGACCAGCACGGGAATATGGTCCGAGGCCCGCTTGATGTCGCCTTTGTTGAAGTCGAGCATGATCTTGGTGCCGACCACGTTGCACTTCGCGCCGTTGCCGTTCCAAAGCAGGATGTAGTCGATACATTTGTTCGGCGCCTGCGAGGAGTGGGTGAAGTCGCTCGCGCCGTGGGGCGTGAGGACCGTCCAGCCCGTCTTCAGTTTGGAGATGGTGGGCGAATCGGGACGGACATTGAAGTCGCCGCCGAGGAAGACGGGTTTCTTCGAGCCGCCGAATTCGCGTTCGATGACCTTGTTGATCTCGTCTACCTGTCCTGCCTGAGCCAGCGCGGACACATGGTCGAGGTGGGTGGTGGCGAAGACGTATTTCTCGAACTCCATGACGACCATCACGCGGGGTTCGGCGCCGTCGCCCTTCGGCAGCGGAGCGGCAAAGGTCCGGACGGGTTTTTCACGGCTGGCGATTCCGTCGCCGTAGGCTCCGCCCTGATAGGCCATCGCCCGCGAATATTCGTAACTCCACTCCTTGCCCATCAGTCCGGCGAATTTCTTGAGCTGGAAGACCCGGCCGGTGCGGACCGTGCAGCTGTCCAGTTCGCTGATGCCCACCAGATCGGCCTTGCCCTCGGTCATCATGTCGGCGATCATCTGGTAGCTGCCGTCGCTGATGTACTTGGTGAAGACGCCGACGTTGTAGGTCACCAGACGCGTCGCGCCGTCGGCCTTGGGGTAGTAGTCCCGACCCGGTTCCTCCGGGGGGGCGGGTTTCAGATGGGGCGGAACTTCGTCTTCGGAGGAGGAGCTGCTGTTGCAGGCCGTTGCCGGGCAGGTCAGGCCGAGCAGCAGCATGATGGTAAGATATTTTTTCAGTCTGTTCATCGTTTCGTTCGTTTTTGAAGTTAGTATTGGGAATTAAAAGTCGAGCCCGTCGTTCCAGCCGGGGTTTTGCGTCAGGGCGCCGCCGGTCAGCGAGCGGTCGTCGGTCGGAATCGGGTAGTAGTAGTCGCGGGCCTCGTTCCACTCGCCCGGATTCTTCTTGTGGGGCGAGATGTAGCCGTGGTCGCCTTCCGAGAGGAAGATGTCCTGATCGATCTCCATGATGAGCGGGGCTTTGGTCGAGGGCGTCTCTCCCTTGGTCTTGAGATAGATGTCGGGCGTGCCGTCGCCGTCGAGGTCGTATTCGCCCTTGGAGGGGATGTAGAGGCCCAGCAGCGGCTGCGTGAAGGTCTTGCCCTCTTTCCAGCGGATGAGGTCGTAGTAACGGTGGCCCTCCTGAAGCAGTTCGATGGTGCGTTCGCGGCGGATTTCGAGCAGTACGCCTTTGTTCGAACCCGTCACGTTGGGGTAGCCTGTCTCAGGGGCCGAAAGGTACGGGTCGGGGTTGGCGTTGGCTTGGGCCATGTCCAGATTGGGCATGCCAGCTCGGTCGCGCAGCTTCTTGATCGTCAGGTCGATGTCGTCCTGCGTCAGCGTGCCCAGCTCGGCTTTGGCTTCGGCGTAGTTGAGATAGATCTCGGCCGTGCGGATGATCGGCAGGTCGGTGTACGAGAGGTTGTAACCGTCGGAACCGAAATCGGCGGGCGCGACGAACTTGATGGGCTGGTAGCCCGTCATGCAGGTCGAAAGGCTCGGCACTTCGACCTTGGTGGAGTTGATGCGCGTGTAACCCGGCGTGCGGATCGACTGCGCCAGACGCGGATCGCGGTTCTGGCACTCGTCCCGGAACTCCATCGTTTCCCAGCCCGCCTTGTCCGTGAAGCGCGTGCCGTCGGCCATCAGATAGCTGGCGACGATCTTGCGCGTCAGGCCCGGACGCCCGTAGGAGGTGTTCAGCGAGTAGAAGGTGCTGTTGTGGAATACGCTTAGCCCCTTGTTGTAATCGCGGGCGAGGACGACCTCGATCTGCTGGGCGTCTTCCGACACGAACAGGTCGCGGTAGGCGGTCTGCGTGCCGCCCGATGTGTAGAGTCCGTAGCCGCTGTTGGTGATGAACTCTTCGGAAGCCTTCGCCGACAGGCTGAGGTAGTATTTCCAGTCGTTCTCCGGAAGGTCGATGCCGTGGTATTTGCGGAACGTGCCTTCGAAGAGACAGAAACGCGATTTCAGGGCCAGTGCCGTCCATTTCGTGATACGGTAGAGGTCGTGTTTGGTAGGCAGGTAGCGGATGGCGAAATCGATGTCCTCGATCATGCGCTGCATGACGTATTCACGCGAATCGCGCGGACGCTTGAGCTCAGGATCGGCCGAGCCGATCGGTTTCGAGTACCATGGCACGTCGCCGAACCGCTTGATCTTTTCGAAGTAGAAATAGGCGCGGAAGAAACGGGCCAGCGCGTCGTAGCGGTTACGGACGTCGAGGTCCTTGCAGTTGACCGAGTATTCGAGCAGCGTGTTGATGTCGCGCAGGCTGGTCCATGTCCAGCCGCCGCCCGACGCGGGGATCGTGCGGCCGCCGCGCATCTCCTGAGGCAGGTCGTTGTGAATGATGTTGTCCCAGTACTCGTTGTAGAGCCCGTCGGACGGGAAGGCCGTGTAGAATTTGTTGCTGAAAGCCTGCAGCTCGTTTTCGTTCGAGAAGAAGGTTTCGGGCGACATTTGGGCCAGCGGGTATTTGTCGAGCCACTCTTCGCAGGAGACGAGCGCCATGGTGCAGCCTGCGGCCAGTATCAATAATATTTTTTTCATGGTTCTGCTTGTTTGATTAGAATGTGACATCTACGCCGAACATGTAGGTCTTCTGCCACGGGTAGGTGCGCATCTCGTCGTTCATGGCGGCCATTTCGGGGTCGATATAGTCCGAGCGGATGGGCGACCATGTGGCGAGGTTCTCTCCCGTGAAGTAGACGCGAAGGTTGTCGATCAGCACTTTGCGGGTCCATTTCTTGGGCAGCGTGTAGCCTATCGTGAGGTTCTTCAGACGGCAGTAGCGGATGTTCTGCATATAGCGGTCGTTGACGGCCGTCAGCTCGCGGTTGGTACCCGACAGGGCGACGTAGCCGCGCGGACGGGGGAAGTAGGCGTCGGGATTCTCTTCGCTCCAGTACATCTTGTGGAAGTCTTTGGGAATCCAGCTCGCATACGGACGGGCGTAGGGACCCCAGAAGGCGATCGTATTGGCTTTGGGATACCAGTGGCGGCGTCCGATGCCCTGAAAGAAGATCGAAAAGTCGATGCCCGCCCACGACATGCTCAGCGTAGTGCCGTAGTGGAACCGCGGCTGGCTGTTGCCGATGATCTCCCGGTCGCCCGGATCGTCTACGGTGTTCTTGCCGATGGAGATGATGTTGTCACCGTCCAGATCGAGGAACTTCAGGTCGCCGGCGTGCAGGCCGCGTTCCGAGCCGGCCGCGGCGTTGATCCGGTTGTTGACGGCCGTCTGATTGACGGCGTAGCCGGCAGCCTCGGCGTCCGTGGCGAAGAGTCCGCCGATGCGGTAGCCCCAGATCTCACCCCAGCGCATGCCTTCGTAGTAGGACTTGGCGAACGTGCGGTCGGGGTTGGCGTATTTGGTGATGTTGGTCACGTAGTCGTTGAAGGTGACCGTCACGCTGTAGGTGAACGGCCGGCGCAGGAGCTGGAACTCGTCGCGCCAGCTGAGCGAGAGCTCGTAACCCTTGGTGCGCAGGTCGGCGCTGTTCATCTTGGGCGAATCGGCGCCGTAGACGCTCGGCAGTGCGACGCCGGCGGTCAGCATGTCCTTCGTATCGCGGATGTAGAAGTCGGCGCTGAAAGCCAGCCGGTTGTTCAGGAAGCTCATGTCTACGCCCAGATTGTTGTGGATCGAGGTTTCCCACGAGAGGTTCGAGGCCACGGGGGCCGAAATGGTGGCCGTCGTGGGTTTGTCGCCGCCGAACAGATAGTTCTGGTTGCCGATCGAGATTTTGCGGATATAGTCGTAGTAGCCTACGTTCTGGTTACCCAGCTGTCCGTACGAATACCTGATTTTGAGGTTGTTGAAGTTTTCGCGGATGCCCTCGAAGAAAGGCTCTTCCGAGATGCGCCATCCGAGCGAGAACGAGGGGAAGAAACCCCAGCGGTGACCGCGCTTGAAGCGCGACGTGCCGTCGTAGCGGCCGCTCACCTCCACGAGGTATTTGCCTTTGTAGTCGTAGTTCAGACGGCCGAAGAAACCCATCAGGGCGTATTCGTTCTGGCCGCCGCCGACCTCCATGCGCTCGTTGCCGTCGGCGCCCTGTCCCACCAGATTGAGGTCCATCAGCGTTTCGGAGAGCAGGTTGTAGCCCGTGGCCGATACGTCCTTGAGATACTTGGTCTCCCAGTTGAATCCGACCATCGCCTTGAAGTTGTGCTTCACGTTCCACGTGTGTGCGTAGGTGGCGTAGACGTTGGCCTGATAGTAGTTGTGCATCATGGTCTTTTCGTAGAGCTTGTCTTGGAAGCGGCTGCCCGTCGAGAGGGTTTGCACTTCGCCCGGATACTGCGAGTATTCGGTATTGACCTGACGGTTGAGGTTGTGCTGGGTGTTGAACATGTAGGTGAAGTTACCCTTGATCTCCAGCCCTTTGACCGGGGTCCACGTCAGCTCCGTGGTGGTCGACATGTTGTCGGTCTTGTCCTTGTTGTAGTGGCCGCCCTTGTTCATGATCGTGGGCAGGCCGTCCATGATCGAGTATTTCGACAGTGAGGTGTAGTAGACGCTCGTGCCGTCGGGGTTGTAGGGCATCATCGAGGCCAGTCCGTGTACCGTGCCCAGCGAGAAGGCGGTATTGACTCCGGTGGGGCCGGGGTAGTAGTACTGGTAGTTGTAGTAGCTGGTGTTGTTGCTGATCTTGAGCCACTTGTTGATGTCGAACGAGATTTTCGAACGGAAGTTGATCCGCTGCAGACGGTCGGGGTCCTGACGGAAGAGTCCCTCTTCGCTGTAGTAGTTGCCCGAAAGCATGTACTTGACCTTCGAGTTGCCGCCCGACAGCGAGACGCTGTGGCTCGTGTTGGGATGTTCGTCCTTGAACAGGTAGTGGTACCAGTCGAAGTTGGCGTAATAGACATATGTGTCGCGGCCGTCGCGCTGGTCGATCTTCACCCACGGACGTTCGGGGTTTTCGACCTTGTCGTTGCGGCGGGCCCACAATTCCATCATGTCCTGCTCGGTGTAGTTGGTGTAGTTGGTGCCTGCGTCGGCGTGCCAGAACAGGTCGTTGATGTAGGCCGAGTAGTAGCCGCGGGTCTCGTAATCGGTCGAGGTGGTGGGGGCGTTCCAGCCCCAGCGGCCGCTGTACGACACGCGGGTTTTTCCCGAATCGTCGCCCTCCTTGGTGGTCACCAGCACGACGCCGTAAGCCGCGCGTGCGCCGTAGATGGCGGCTGCCGAGGCATCCTTGATCACTGAGATCGAGGCTACGTCGTTGGGGTTGAGCTTCATCAGGTCGCCCTCGGCGCCGTCGATCAGCACGAGCGGCGAACCGCCGTTGATCGAGGTGATGCCGCGGATGTTCAGGTCGGCCGAGTTGCCCGGACGGCCCGATGAGGTCGAGATCGTCAGACCCGGAACCGCACCCTGAAGCATGTGGGCTACGGAGGGCGCCGAGCGGCTTGCGAGCTGCGTGTCGTCCACCGTGGCGATGGCTCCCGTCAGATTGACCTTCTTCTGGGTGCCGTAACCTACTACTACGACGTCCTCCATCCTCACGGCGTCCTCTGCGAGGAATACCTTGAGGCTGTTCTGCGAGACGGGAACGGAGACTTTCTTGGAGATGTAGCCCAAGTAGGTGAAACTGAGCACCGCATCGGTGTCGGGAACGGTGATGGTGAAACTGCCGTTGTTCTCGGAAACGGTGCCGCGGGTATTGTCGCCCTCCAGCGTGACGGCGACGCCGGCCAACGGCAGTTCGTGGGAGTCGTTGACCGTACCGGTGATCGTGCGCGATCCGGCCGGGGCCTTGCGCGCCGCGGGGATCAGGGCGATCTGGCGTTCGGAGATCGTGAAATTGAGACCCGTCGGGGCGAGCATCTGGCGCAGGGCGGCGGAGATCGGCAGCTGTTTGGCGCGGAGGCTGACGCGCCGGGTCAGATCGGTCTGTTTGGCGTCGTAGAAGAACGTGTATTTGCTGCTCTTCTCGATGCGCGAAATGGCTTCCGAGAGCGGTATGTCGGTGAACTCAAGGTTGATCGCCGGCTCCTGCGTCTGGCCGTGTGCAACCGTTGTCCATCCGCAGACGAGCAGCAAAAGAATTGCGAATAGTCTAAAATGTTTCATGGTTGAAGTTTTAAGTTAGCGTGTGTTTGCGGCGGCTGCCGCGGGAAGGATAGCGTGCGGTTCAGGTCTGTTCGGTCATAGGCATTCGGAGTTTGGTTGGTGTTTGGTAGGTTTACGGTTTTATTCTATCTCGGAGATGGATACCGAGCGGTTGTCCGAGAAGGTGTAGACGATCGGATTGATGCGGCTCATGATGCGCAGAATCGCTTCGAGCGGTTCGTCGGTGAGGGTGAACGTGTAGGCGTAATTGTGGGCGAGTGCCGGGGAGATGTCGATCCGGATGTCGTACCAGCGTGAGAGGTAGCGGCAGATTTCGCCCAACGACTGCCGCTCGAAGACCAGTTTGCCCGCGGCCCAGCAGGATTCCAGCTCGACGTTGCCCCTGCGGATATTCAGCTCTTGGGTGGCGGGGTCGTAGCAGGCTATTTCTCCGGGGTGCAGCCGGCGCGTCTCCCCGTTGCCGGAATCGAGGGCCACCGAACCCTCAACGAGCGATACGGCGACGGTCCGGTCTTCGTGCGAGGTGTTCACGTTGAATTTCGTGCCGTGAACCCGTATGCGCAGCCCTTCCACTTCGACCGTGAAAGGGCGTTCGGGATCTTTGGCGATGTCGAAAAATCCCTCTCCGCGGAGTTTTACGTTGCGGCTTTCGGCGCCGAAGGAGCTGTCGTAGGCGAGCGTCGAGCCGCTCTGGAGCCATACGGTCGAACCGTCGGTCAGATGCGCCAGCGACTTGCCGCCGAAGGCGCAGAACTCCTGTCTGGCCGGAACCGGTGTGCGGGAGAGGTCGGGACGGACCGCGAAGAGCGTGACGACGACGCCCGCGGCGACGGCTGCCGCCGTGCGCAGTATCGGCATCCAGCGGCGTTTCGGCGCGGGCCGTTCCGCCCGCTGCGGCGTTCCGCAGACTTCGATGCGGGACTGCAACTGCTCCCAGAGCCGGTCGCGGTCGGGATTGTAGGCCGAGGTGCGGCGCTGTACGTCGTCCCATATGCGGAGGGCGTTTTCGTAGATGCGGCGGTTGTCCGCATCCGCGACCCATAGGTCGAATTCGCGGCGCGATGCGGTGTCCAGCGTGCCCTTCAGCGCACGGATCAGGAGGTCCCGGTAATGTTTGTCCATGACGGTATTCGGTTTTTACCCGAAGACACGAAAAAGGCGGCCGACCCTTACGGCCGACCGCCTTTTTTCCGATTTTTTTAGCGGAATGTCTCCGGATATTCCTCCGCGGACGCTTCGTATATGCCGGGAACGGCGATGCGGAGAGGCTGTTTCCGCAGGATTCCGGGCCGGTTATCCGACGACCGCGGCGAACAGATCCAGATGCCCGTCCACGTAGCGGGCGAGCGTCTCCGTGACCTCGGCTTCCATTTCGCCGTACTCCTCCTCCAGCTCGTCGAAGGCTTCGTACTGCTCGTACATCGCCATGAACTCCTCGTCGGTGCGCTCCCGTTCCAAATCCTCCCGGTTGGCGTCGTAGATCTTCTTGGCGCGGTAGACCAGCTTCGAGAAACTCTCCGCACCCCACAGGCGCATGACTCTGGCAAACGGATTGCCGAAGATATAGGCCCCGTAGCCGTTCTGGATAAGCTGGCAGAAACCGCCTTCGGTCACCTCGTCCCGGAAAATCCGGTAGGCGAGCAGCGAGTGCTGTTCGCCGCTGAGCAGCGGCATCGTTTCGGCCGTCGGGTCTCCGCCGACCGTCTCCTTGTATTTGTCCGTAAAGACCCGGAGGAATTCGTCCATCCCTTTGGCGGCTGCCGTTTGCAGGGCCTTGTCTGTAATTTCGATCACGGTTTCCGTCGTTTGATTGTGAATATGGGGTTGTTTAGCCGGGTTACTGCTGCGCTTCGGGCGCGTAGGTGCGCAGGGCCAGTTTCTTGACCCACACCACGAAGCCGCCCGTGAGGATCAGGTTCAGCACCAGTGTCAGCACCGAGATGATGAGCGCCGGGCCGCCCAGACTGTAGCCCAGTGCGATGAAGATTACGCCCGCGCCCACCTCGCCGCGGGTGAACATGCCGATGGAGAGGGCGAGGCGTTCGCTGATCTTGCGGTCGCGGTAGAAGAAGAGCGGCACCAGTTTGCCGATATTCGAGAGCAACGATACGGCCAGCACATGCAGCGCCAGCGTGCCCCACGGCATCATGGGCTGCGAGCCGGTGACCGACGTCGCGGCGGCCGTGTCGCCCGGCGCTCCCGTTACGAGCGGCATGCTCAGCCCCACGAGCAGCATGAAGAGGAACGAGATGCCGGTGGTGATGCGCCGTTCGGCGGCGGTGTCGATCTCCTTGTGTTTCATCAGCATGCCGACGACGAACGCCGGGAGCAGGACTTCGATATGGATGCTGTTCTCCGGTCCGTAAAGCCGGGCCGTGACGATGTGGACGAGCTGGGTCAGGGCGCAGACCACGACGGCCAGCCCCAAGATGGTTTTCCAGTCCTGACGTACGTTCCACGTCGCCTGCCAGCGCCAGCCGACGGCCAGCAGGAGGGTGACGACGGCGATGATGGCGAACATTTGCCACCGCAGGCCGATCATCAGGATTTGCAGGGGGATCATCAGCAGGATGGTGTCCAGGTCGTCGAAAATCGCCAGCACCTGTATCTTTTTGTAGATCCAGCTTTGCTTGAGGCTCAGCGCCGCGAGCATCGTGAAGAGGATGCCGGCTGAGGTCGGGGCTGCGAAACGGCTCAGCAGCAGGTTTTCCTTCCAGGCCGCGGCGCTGCCCCACAGCGGGGGCGGCAGCAGGACGAAAATATAGTAGAGTACGATGAGTATCCAGGGCAGCGCCGCGGTGGCCATGGCGATGAAGTAGTCGGCCGTGTAGGATCGCCAGCGGGATTTGTCGATCTCGAATTCGCGCCCCACATTGATCATGATGAACCCCAGGCAGACGTAAAGCAGGGTGTCGGAGCAGGTTTTGAAGCTTGCGTATCCTGCACCGAGCGCCCCCGGGAGGAGTTGGGAGATGACGAGTCCCAGCATCAGGAACAAGGAGAAGGAGAGGACTTTTCGCATTAATTGATAGTTGTTTAGGGGTATATGGGGTGCATTCGGGGGCAAAGATAATAATTTATGGGATTCCCCCGAAACCCGAGGCGCCGTTCGTGAAAAAAATAACAATTAGGAAACCTCAATTCACAATTATTTTGTACCTTTGCGGTGCAAAAAAGGAAGTCATTATTTCAAACCATAAATTCAAACGTTTACAACTATGCAGATTGTAGAGATTCACGCAAGGGAAATCCTCGACTCGCGAGGCAATCCGACCATCGAGGTCGAAGTTCGTACCGTATCGGGCGCATTCGGCCGCGCTGCCGTTCCGAGCGGAGCGTCGACGGGCGAGAACGAGGCCCTTGAGCTTCGTGACGGCGACAAGAGCCGTTACCTGGGCAAAGGCGTCCTGAACGCCGTGAAGAACGTTAACGAAGTGATCGCTCCGGCCGTCATCGGCATGAACGTAGCCGACCAGGTGGGCATCGACAAGGCCATGATCGCCCTCGACGGAACCCCCACCAAGTCGAAGCTCGGCGCAAACGCCATCCTCGGCGTGTCGCTGGCCGTTGCCCGCGCTGCCGCCGACTATTTCGGCATGCCGCTCTATCGCTATATCGGCGGCGCGAACGCCAAGACGCTGCCCGTTCCGATGATGAACATCATCAACGGCGGTTCGCACTCGGACGCTCCGATCGCGTTCCAAGAGTTCATGATCCGTCCCGTGGGTGCCCCCACCTTCAAGGAGGCTATCCGCATGGGCGCCGAGGTGTTCCACAACCTGAAGAAAGTGCTTCACAACCGCAACCTCTCGACGGCTGTCGGTGACGAGGGCGGCTTCGCTCCCGCGCTGAACGGCACCGAGGACGCTATCGAGTCGATCATCGAGGCCATCAAGATGGCGGGTTACAAGCCCGGCCGCAAGGAAGAGGGCGGCGACGTGTCGATCGGCATGGACTGCGCTTCGTCGGAGTTCTACAAGG
>ERZ1673736.4121-NODE-4121-length-12383-cov-14.863806_pt1 | contig 12383 bp, 9 predicted proteins | sample MGYA00580212_ERZ1673736 | MGnify/ENA primary metagenome ERZ1673736 (study PRJEB41218, sample SAMN15661752) | gut metagenome | host: Homo sapiens | place: Canada: London | collected 2015-08-20/2019-03-30 | study: EMG produced TPA metagenomics assembly of... | reverse complement strand
AGAAATTTTCGCAGATATTATTCAGATTTTTTATTAATATCGTGCGTCGAACCTGATTGGCTTAGACATGATCAGAAAACTTCTTTAAATATGCTTATAATTACAATACACATATTTTAAAAATCAATAAAAACTATATTTTTAAATAGGTTTTTAAAAATATTTAGCTGTCTCAGCTCAAGATGTTTTTATCGGCCGAGATTTAGGGCTCTTTAGCCTGTTTTCGCACCAATGCTCGCAGGGACTCTCCTTTTAACCCTATTAAGCAATAGAAATTAAGAATTCTGTCAGCGATACCGTCCGCTATTTACTTTCCTCCGAGCCATTGGTACCAATCAGCGCATGGTCTTTGAATAACTATGGTCGTGGACAAATTATCCGCACGACTACTTATGATTTCATGGACAATGCTTTGCTCCTGAGCAGTTAGGGTTCCTAGACCGAAGTCGTAGATAGTGAGCAAATCCTCTTCATTTACTTTTTTCAGCACCTCCGTTTTCTTCTCAGACTTCGATAGTCTCTCTATCAACTCGCACAGACTCCAGTATCTGACGTTAAAGACCCTTTCGATCGCTTCAGAATTAATAACCATCGTAAGGAAGCTTTTTCCATAGCTTCTGTGCTCCCGTGATTGCAATTGATTGACCATCGTGACTACTGTCTCTTCTTTGAAGAGGCACTCTCTTAGCGATCCATCGACATTCAACTATCTCTTCTAAGGTTTGACGGCTTATCCCCGGGCCCGGTGCAAAGTCAAACTGCTTCAGACTATATGTTCCTCTAGGCAAGCCAGCGATCTTAAATCTCTTTTCCGCCCCGCGTTCTTTTCGAACGGAGCGTTCTGCTTCTAAGCAGACAAGAAGACGACTTAAGAACAGTGGTGACGCCGAAGTCCGTCAGGAATAATTGTCAAAGCCAAGCTACAAACTAAAAGGTTAGCTAAAAAAGAATCAAAGACAACTGACCAAAAGCTCTTATTCCTAAAACAATTAAAAAGACAACTAGAAAACCAGAACCGCCTAAGTAACCAGTAGTTCCATTCGCATCATGTGTCTAACCACTCTATCTAATTCTCAAGATGATTCCCAATCGACAGCTTTTTCGATTAATCGAGAAGGTTTTTACTTAACGAATACCTATCGACCTTTTTTGGATTCCTTCAAGGCAATGTAGGTAAGTAACAGACCATTCACTCGTAACCCTGTATTTAAGTAGCATACTACCTAAATAACTTAAGGTTTCTTTGTGAGAAGATCCTTGCAGCTTCGTTTTATCGAAAAAACCTTTCGGTTATCAAACACATCAAAAATATCCTGAGATAATACAAATATAACAACTAACCGAGGACTTCAAAAATAGACTATGCGTTATAGATAACGAAAAACATGAAAAACCTCAAAACGAATAAAACTGCTCTTCTCTGTTTAACTGCAGTTTCTTCTTTCTCATTACTATTCCACAGCCCCGTCTACGCTTTCGACAATCCCATCGACACCTCGCATAAGACCTATTTCAATTCTCGAAGAGAAAATCCTTGGGATAAAAATTCTGATGTTTCCTGGTGGGCCCAGCCAATCCTCGATCAGGGAAGCAGCATGTTTTGCTGGAGCTTTTCAGGTGCATCCGCAGCCGCTGACCAACTTAACAGATCTCTTAGAGACGCAGGAAAATTAAACGAGTCCTCAATGGTTCGTTTCGATCCCTTTTACAATGGATGGTTAAAAACATTCCCTAGCCGGGACACCGCTTGGGAATCAAAGATTTTCACAAAACCGGACGTCGTTTTTGACAATCCTTTTGAAACTGCTATCAATCAATTAGGCAGTGAGCTTCCCTTTTTTGTAAGTACGCTTCAATGGGGCCTAAAAAAAATGGAGGGCATCGATTTCAAATTTGCGCCTGTCGAAACTTCAGATAGTTTTACGACTCTAAAAGAAAGCTTTTATATCGTTTCAGGCTTTTTAAACCGCGACAAAGAAACTCAAAAACTTGTAAAAGACAGTCTGGAAAGGTACGGCTCCTTGACTGCCTCTCTTCATGTTCCGCAGGACCTAGACTCGCTTTTTAAAATCAGCGATGATGGTTTGATTCTCAATTCAGGTGAAAATCTTCCCGTGAATCATCAGATCCTCTTAGTCGGTTGGGATGATGACTTCGAATTCGCTGGAACACCTAAAAAAGGCGCATGGCTCATCCAAAACAGTTGGGGCACAGATTATTCATGCTATTTTTGTCAAAAAGATCAGGGATACCTATACGTCCCATATGACGATCCGACTCTCTCTGATTTAGGACTCGCTCTGCCGGAAACCGATCGGTTTAAATACACTACTCTCGAAACTGCCTCCGGAGGAGCCTTTTCCGATTACTTAACCTTTAATACTCACTTTAGTTTCGTCAACCGACATCGTTCGGACAGCGATCAATTTCTAAGATCAGTAACTTTTTTCAACCCCGTTGAAGACACTCGATTCAGTATCAGGATTTACGACAGTAATTCTGTGTTAATCGGTGAACAAACCGGCAGATTTGGTCAAGACGGTTTAGAAAAAGGAATCGGGATGAGGACGATAGAATTGGATCGGCTCGTTCTTCTGCCAAAAGACCAGTCCTATTATGTAGAGGTCAGCTATTTTCTAGAGGACGGTCAAGAAGGAGTGGTCATTACTTCTCAGGTGGATCAGTTCACAGGGTTACTGCCCAGTATGGATTCATGGATCTTGAAACCGGATATGGGTTATATATCCGAAGAAGGCTCTGCCGTTGAATTATTCACCCGAGGCAAAAACACCATCGAAGCTTTAGGACAGGATTTTTCCCTTTCTTGGATGCACACCGGACCAAACAGCGATCTTATTATTAATCTTGGATCCGCTAATGAAGCATACAAAGGCGACCTTTTAAACGAATCCAGAACGACGCTATCTAATCTCACATTGGTTTTAAATGAAGGCCTTCTAAATAATTTCGGCGGAACAATCGTAGGAGAAGGTGTCTTCACAAAAAGAGGCCTAGGTATTTTGAACTTTTCCGGTTCAAATCACTCTACGGGAACCACTAGAGTTGAAGAAGGAGTTTTATTTGCAAATGGATATTTTGCATCGGACGTCTCGGTTCTGACAGCCGGTCGACTAGGTGGCTCAGGAAGGATTAATGGATCGCTAAATAATGGAGGGATCGTCTCTCCGGGAAATAGTATAGGAACATTGACCGTTAATCGTTATGCCCAATCAAAAGATGGTGTGCTTGAGCTTGAATTCTCCTCTAATTCTTCAGATCATCTCGTGGTCTTGCAAGACGCATCGTTGGAAGGAGGAATAACCTATATTGCTCGCGGATTTCTTCCCACCGGGACCCATACCTTATCGGCTGCTAATCTCCCTTCTTTCATAAGTGCGAAAGAGTTAACTGTCGACCCAGATATCCGGATTTCATCTTCTTCCCTGCTCGACCACTCCTTAACCGTCAATGTTTCAACTGATGGAATGGGAACGTTTAATGTTTATCGTTCATCGAACGCCTACTCTAAATTCGCACTCAGTCGCGGCGCCAAGAACAGCGCCTTAATATTAGACAAATTAGCTAACGGTCGGTTAGACAAAGACGGAGAAGATTTTTTAGGCCTCATCGATGAGATGCAATCCGCAAAAAGAATTGGTTCTGCTTTAGAAATTTTTAATGCAGACCCTTATTGTGAAGCTTTGGCTGTCTCTGCGTTTCGAGGCCGTCAACTGTCGAATTTATTGTTTTCTCTTACAGAAAACAAACCTAAAAAACAAACCGAAGAGGGTAATACTCTCTTTAACCTCATGGGAGCAGTTTTTGGAGGAAATGCCCGCTTCGGAGGAAAAAATGGATATCGTCCCTCTAAAGATCGTTTAGGCGGTTTTTATTTCGATGTCTCTCACACTTCTCCTAATGAAACCAGCGGCATATCTATCGGGCTATACCAAGCTAAAACTACCTCTTCAGGTCAGCTGCCTTGGAGTGCAAAAACTACAGGAGCTTTTGTTTCTGCTCGAGGTCTGTGGACTTTTGACAGCAAAGAAAGCAAAGCTTTAGAACAGAAAGGGACTTTTGCGCTTATCTCCGGGCGTCTTGGTTACGAACATTCCAATGTCAAACGCCCCACATCGTTTGAAGGTTCGTACAGCCTGCATACCGGAAAATTCGATATTGCTTCTTGCGCTTTAAGAGGTGCCATTGGATACAAGATTCCTTTGGGCAACGCAGTTGTTACTCCTACTTCTTATTTAGAGAATGCGTTGGGAATCCGTACTTCCTTTAAAGAGTCCGGCCTTTATCCTCTAGGCTTTAGACACACCCTAATTCACTCTCTTTATAGTGGTCTCGGCGTGCGGTTTGAGGCCACCCGTACCTTCCATAACAGTGATTCTTTCCGCTTCGGCGTAGAAGGTTTTTGGGAACACAGCCTGTCCGACCGACAAAAGGCCAAACTTAGGCTTTTCGGAGGTGAAAGCAACTTACATTACCGTGGTTATTCAAGTAAGGATCTACTCAGGTTCAGACTTAATGCCGAAGTGTTGACTCATAAGAAGCTGTCTCTAAATGTCTCCGGAGAAGGTGCCAGATCACCTGATGTGACAGATTTTTCTCTAAATTTTCAATTTTCTCGATCCTTTTGAATTCTTTTAAATCCAATTTTCGACCTCATTGAAAAATTAAGCACTTTCGATGTATCCCTAATACAACTTCATTTTCATTACTCAAGGGGGTTGATACAACACTCCATTTTCTGAGTTTTGTTTCAACCCCTCTTCTATTTCTAACCCTTAACTGAACAACCAAATAAAGTAATTATTCTTAAAAAAATGACAGCAACGACACTGAGTCCGCAAACGTTGGAGGGTCATTTTATACTGTCGCCTAACAATCTCCGGACAAAGACATAAACAATATTTTTATCCTCTTTAGGCTTAGCGGTTAAGAAGGTCCAAAAATACTCTTTTTATATCTAAGAGGAGCTTGGCTCTCCTTCAAATCAATAGAGTTAACTCCGGTAACGGACCTTCCTTTACGTCTACTGATACTTCTTACAAGAAGAAAAAGGATGAGGCAGAAATTGATTAGCCGCTTTGCAATACACCCTGCGGTTTATTCACATGCATCTTTAAAGATGTAGAACATTATTGAGCCTTTATTTGGATAAGCGGTCCTCCTTTTATGAGATGCGGATACAACCTTACCTGAAAGAAACTCTCCGCTGTACAAGTGCAATTCCGTAAAATATGAAGACTTAGCGGAACAATTAAGTTTTCCTTGGTATAAAACACTTTTTACCGCCATTTTTCCTCTGCTGATAAAAGCGCCTTTCTTTGGTAAAGAAACTATCTCAAAAGTGTGAAAAATAAGCCCCCCTACTCTGTAGCAAAGGAGTCTTATCCTCGGATGTTTATCCCCCGCTTTTACGCATTTCCATTCCGGATGTCCTTCCAATCTAAAGACTCCGTTTGTATGGTCAGAAGACTTTGATAGAGCCCAGCCGTAATAATAGGATTGCTCCGCAGCGGAAACAACAGAGCAAGTTAAGAGACCGCTAAGTAGGATTGCAGATAGTCTTAGAAGCATTTTTTCTCTTTGTGTATTCCAATATAGGGTGAATTGGTCGCAATTAAGAATTGCGGTTGTTTTTTTGGTAAGAGCGTTTGAGATGAAGTTTGTTCCTTCTGAAGACAACATGAAGTATTCATAAGCTCTTCTGTGTTTTAATTCGAAAGTAGCAATTTACTGCCCCCTCCTTTTCTTTCAAACAGTGCTGACGTCAAAGCTGCGGCATAGAAAACTTTCTTGTTTTGATCAGACTTTTTTGTTTCTTGGTATTTAGCTGTGGAAGAGACAGCGATTATGTTGTTCTTGTTTTCCGCATCAAAAGAAAAAAATAATGACGAGCCGGTGGGTTGATCTTTAAAGTGCGGATGGTATATTTTTGTTCCGTTACTCTGGCTCCTGACACTTCGTTTTGCTCCAGATTCAAACCCCCTCTCTGCGCGCCCTTGCAAACTTTTTCCAAGGACGTGAGGTAGGTCTTTTCTGCCATTAATCCTCCGGAGCTGCGAAATTTTAGCCACTTCAACAAATGGCAGCAGAGATGACATGCAGCTACGGTTTTCTTTAATTTTTTCCGCTGAAGTGTCACCCTTTGGAGAAAAGAGAGGAGGAGTATCAAGAACAATCCCAAAATACACAGATCTACAGAACACCAGGAATCGATGGATTTTTAAACAAAAAACTTCACCTAAATCTCTGCACCTATCCTTATCCGCGGCTGCCGTTAGGAAAGAAGTACTCAAGCCCGGAACAAAGGCAAAAAAGAAAAACAAACAGTTTTTATTACTCATTTGTGTTGACCGATTAAGGTAGAAACAAATAAGTAATGCGGCTTTTTAATAAAACGAAACAAAACAAGAAAAGCGATGCTGCGCTCAAGGAGTGTTTCGATTGGAATAGTGATAACAAAGAATCTTTTTCTCCGCTGTAGGCCATTGTTTTTCCTTAAGTTGGAATGTCCCCGGGAGTTGATTTTCGTATTGACTGCTATGTTATCAAAGATGTAAACAAAGAGCCTCTTGGCAGCGGTGTTTTAATGGAAAATCCTAACCTTTTCACAGCGTTAAAAAATATTTCTGAGCAATTTCCCCTCCTCCTTTTATCTGTTTTTATTTTCGAAAGGAGCAGGGAAAACAACTCAGAAACATCTATGGCCAGAGGCAGTGAAATTGATCCTAATGATGGATCAACACTCATGATTGAATCAAGAAGAGTGTGTCCGATTTTCGTAGTGGCCTATGCTAAAAGACAATACTGGCTGCCTGTTTGTCTAAGAATCTGGTCAACACTTCTGATTTTTGTTTTTTACACAAATCAATTAGTTACTTATTGTTTTTACTGGAGTAAAGGGGCAGATCAAATACAGATACAAAAACCACGATTCTAAAGCTTACCCCTCCACGCGCAAACACCCAGAGAAATCCTTCCCGAATGTATTCCCACCTAACTTTCAACATTTACACCATTCGCAAAGAGATCCCCTGAAGCAAAAACAGTTAACGTGTCTTTTCCTCCGTTGCCGCAAGAACTCTTTAAGTCAAAGCGTTACAATTTTTGTATGGACTGAATAAAAAAATTAGGCTTAGAACTTTTCAGCTCCAAGCCCCGACCTTCTCAACAAAACCCGAGGAAATTGCTAAGAATTCTTTTTGGTCTAATTACTACAATCACTACAACCTTTATCGGCTTCCTTTCGGTTCTTTCCCCGATTCCATTTCAGCCTTGTCCTCTCTGTTGGTTTCCTTCTTTTCTGACTCTCCGCTTACCTCCTGAGCCGCTATTTCCTTGGTTCCCATTACCCTTATTACCACCCGTTCCTCTGCTATCGGTTTGGCAAATCGCGCTTCCGTTGATGACCAAGCTTACGGTTGGAGCGTCATCAACAGAAGCACTGCCGCCCACGGCTGCTTCCTGCGCCCTCTCATTTCCTTGCTAGGATTTGTTAACTCTCTAAGTTATCGACTTGTTCGATGCTTTCCGAGGCGAGCGTCGCTTCACTTCCGACATCGGCTCAGCTTCTGCCTCTCCCTCCTGCTGAAACAGCACCGATGCGGCCGACACTTCGCTTAAGCGCACCAACAGAACCGGATCATCAAACACAAACACATCCGTATGCGTCGGAGCCGACATCCGCAGCGCATCTAAAAATCGTGCAAACAACGGCACCGCTTTGTTATCAGGTGCATTGTTGGCCACCACCAGCGTCTGACCGTTTCTCAAGTTAATTTGTAGTTTTTGCATTCGGGCTCTTCGCGTTGGTTGTCTTGCTTCTGATCGTGGATTGAATCGGCGGATGCTTCGGACCTACCAGACTGTTCATGTACCTTGCCGCTTTGATCTGAGCTGCCGTTTCTCTTAATTTATCTTTCATGCTTTCCTTCGGAGGAAACGGCACATAGCGCTTATCTTCCAATCTGACAATGTGATATCCCCATTTGCTCTGAAGAGGTTTTCCGTACAGTTCGCCCTTCTTCAGCAGCAGAGATACACTGCCTAAGTTCGGTATCGCAAAATTATTTACGTTCGTAAACGGAAGCTCTCCGCCGTTCTTTGCCGTTGCTTTATCCAGCGACTTCTCTCGGGCGATTTTGCCCATATCTTCGCCCACTCCGATCAAATAGATCAGGTCCTTTGCCTGCTTCTCATCCTTGACCATAATGTGGCGGATCTTCACTTCGTTCGTGTTGTAGCGGGACTTTTCCAGCCGGTACTGCTGTTCGATCTCACTTTCCGTCACCGGATGCTTTGACAAATAGTTTCTCACCAACGCATCCGCGTAAATCTTGGTTCGGCTCTCGGCAAGCTGTCTTTTTACCAGCGGATCGCGCTCAAGCTGCTGCTTCCAAGCTGCCTGGCCGATCAGTTTCTCTTTCCTCAAGGTGTCCCGAGCAATTGCTCTGCCTTGCTTTGCATCTTTAATTCCTCGGCTTTTCAGCAGATTGACAAACTCCTGCTGCTCTTTGTCCGTTATCGTCGGCTCCGTGACGCTTTGGGCCAAGACCGGAAGCGAACACAAAAGCCCGAGGACCGTTATTATCTTTTTCATGGATTACCTTTTCTAAGTGTAGGGATGTTGCTGAAGGGGTACGGCAGAGACTGTCTGCCGTACCTTTCTATCCTCTTTAAGAGTTAGAACTGATAGCCTGCGCTTAACGTACCGCCGACATTGCCGCGGGTGTCAACAGAGGCTGCGCCCTTGAAGACCCACTGACGGTTGTCCGTGGCGTGAGACAGACCTAAAGCGAAACCGCCCTGACCGTGATACGTACCGGCAGAAACACCGACGATGCTCTTGCCGGGCATGTAGGCCTGAGGCAGGTTGCCGACAGCCATTGCCATCGCAACACCGGCTCTTAAGTCTTTGTCAACGTCGTTGATCTTGTTTCTCAGACTGCGGGCCGTGCTGTCAACATACTGTTTGTTGGCGGCATCGCCGGCTGCAATCGGATTGCCGACGTTCTGGATGCGGTTGCCGCCCATATCCACATTGCCCTGCTGAACGCGGATTTCGCCGTAACCGTCCTTAGCGCCGATTGTGATGCCGTTGTCCAAATTGCCGTTGCCCAAGGCTGCCTTGAACTCATCGGTCATCTTGATCTGAACCGTGGCTCCGCCGTCGGCGTTGGCAACGATCGAAGTGGTGACGTACTGGTCGCCGCCCTTGATATCAACCTTCTTATCCTCAAGGTTAACCAGCACAGACTCTCCCTCATCGGCACCGAAGCTGATACCGTCTTTCGTCGTTGCCACACTGAAGGTTTCTCCGCCGGCTCTGGTTCCGTCACCTTCGGCTGCAGGAGTCGTATAAGTCAGACGGCCGCTGTCTTTGCTGTAAGTCAGGGCTGCTCCGTCCGTAAATTGAATTGTCGGCGCCTGGATCGCAGTTGTCGCTACAATTTCATTGGCGGTAAGCTTCCCGGACAGTTCCATATCCTGTGCGGTAATCGTTGTTGCCTGGAGAGTTCCGGTTGTAACGCTGTTGGCTGTCAGGCTGTTCACATTCGCATCCTGTGCCATATCGAGTTTAACCGTGACGTTTCCGTCGTTGTCTCCTTCAACACTTGCCAAAATGTTGGAGCTTCCGACAAAGTTAAGCTTACCGCCCATGCCTAAAGAGGCTTCATTATTGCTCGGCGCCGGAGTGTCGCCTCCGACATCGCCGGTACCGTCGCCGATTCCGCCCTCATCATTGGCTGCCTGAATCGGAGATGACGGCTGTTCCGGATTCGGAGTAACCGGATCTTCCGGCTGGGGCTGCTGAGCATTCGGGGTCGTGATAGTCAAAAGACCGTTTTGCTTAAGGTTTTCTAACTGGGTCACAGTCTCTTGAATCTTGTCCCAACTTTCGGGGCTCATACTGTTAAGAGTATTCTGCAGGCCGGTCACTTTCTCATCCAAAGCATTGAAGTTAGTCTGGGTAGCATAGCTGGCGGAAGCGTCAGCCGATTTCAAATAATCTCCCAAACTAGCCTGCGTAGCATATGTATTTTGAGCATCGCTCTTTGCAAGATAAGCCTGCGCTACCTCTGTTTTATAGCTGTTCAGGTCGTTTTTCAGTGCGTAGCTGTTTAAACTTGTTTTTGTAGCGTATGTACCGTCACCTTCGGCTTTCAACGCCTTTAATTGAGCTACGTTAACAGCATCGGTATCTTCCGAACCTGCAGCAATACCAGTTAATTGCCGCGAGACTTGTTCTGAACCAAAAGAAACCACGCCATCAGTAGAAACCCATTCACGCCCTGTCTTTTCATTTCGAAGGTACGCATTCCCATTTCCAGTGGCGCGGTCAGCCACAGAACCTCGCCCTAGTGCAAGTCCTGATTCAACACTGACTTGAGCATTCTTCCCTAAAGCAAGTGCATCCCAGGCTCCAGAAAATACTGTGGCTCCATGCCCAATTGCTACAGACCCATTGGTCCCTGAGCCCTCACTTCCGTCGGGATTCTTGGTCCCTGCAGTTGAATCTTTTCCAATGACGACATTTTGATAACCGTTTTGGAAGGTGTTTCCTCCAATGATGACTTGATCATCGCCACCCAAGGAAGTACCTTCTTGGAGAGCAGCCATGGCTTCACTTGAAAACATGTTTATTATCGCCATTGACATTAAGGCAATCAGCGACGTCTTTCTAAAATTTTTATTCATGAGTTTTACTCCTAGGATTTAAAACACAGTCCAAGAAGCAGAGTTCACTTACAGCTCTGAATTCTGTCTCCCGGACCATCACAAAGCGCTGAATGAAAACTGCTCACTCAGCTCTTCAACGAGGTTGAAGATTCAAAAATTCAGAACTTGTTTCTTAGATGCGGATACGGCCGTGCGATGCTCTCGGCAAGCCCCTCCGTTAATGAAAGGAATTTATTGATCGAACCGAAGATCAAAACAACAGCCAGCAGTAGTCCTTGCTTGGTCACTGCAACGGCACAATCCCTTAGAGACTTCTTCGGTTGATTTTGACGCGTTTGCTTTTTCTCTTTTAAAGCAAAACCTGCGTCCTTATTTCTGATATTTGTTCTGCTATCTAAGCAGATTGACTCACCCCAATGGGGGGGGGTAAGTGGTTTTTTCGTTTCTCATGTTTATTCCCCCAGTTGCGTGTATCTTACCTTCTTACTTCCCGTTTCGACAACTTAAAGTTATTAGTGTTTTCCCCTCTACTCTTTTATTCTCTAGGCCATTGTTTCTGTCATTTTTAATATGATTCAACTAGTTATAGTGACTCAAATATAATTAAAGAATTAATATTGTCTGATTTTTGCAACAGTTGTTTCTACCATTTTGCTTCCGATTCTCACAGCAAATTTTCGAATTTCAACAAAAGAAGAAAACTTTTTGGGGTATTTTTAATTTTTCTTAATTTCTTAGTTAATCAAACCAACTTTGTTCTAGTTTGCTTGCTAATTCGCACTTTCAAATCAAGAGTAACGTTTTAGAAAATTAGAGAAAATGTTCTTGGTGATATTCTGAATACTGAACATAAGCTCGACCAATTATTTACCTTTGTCTACTCAGTTACTCTTTCTTCCATAAAAATTGAGCTTGAAACCCTACGATTTCAAGCCCCGACCTTCTCAACAAAACCCGAGGAAATTGCTAAGAATTCTTTTTGGTCTAATTACTACAATCACTACAACCTTTATCGGCTTCCTTTCGGTTCTTTTCCCGACTCCATTTCAGCCTTGTCCTCTCTCTTGGTTCCTTTCTTTTCTGCCTCTCCTCCCACCTTCTGAGCTACGCTCTCTTCCGCACTCATCACCCTTACTACCACCCGTTCCTCTGCTATCGGCTTGGCAAATCGCGCTTCCGTTGATGACCAAGCTTACGGCTGAATCGTCATCAACAGAAGCACTGCCGCCCACTGCTGCTTCCTGCGCCCTCTCATTTCCTTGCTAGGATTTGTTAACTCTCTAAATTATCGACTTGTTCGATGTTTTCCGAGGTGAGCGTCTCTTCACTTCCGGCATCGGCTCGCCTTCTGCCTCGCCCTCCTGCTGAAACAGCACCGATGCGGCCGACACTTCGCTTAAGCGCACTAACAGAACAGGATCATCAAACACAAACACATCCGTATGCGTCGGAGCCGACATCCGCAGTGCGTCTAAAAATCGTGCAAACAACGGCACCGCTTTGTTATCAGGCGCATTGTTGGCCACCACCAACGTCTGACCGTTTCTTAAGTTAATTTGTAGTTTTTGCATTCGGACTCTTCACGTTGGTTGTTTTGCTTCTGATCGTGGATTGGATCGGCGGATGCTTCGGAGCCAATAAGCCGTTCATATACTGCGCGGCTTTAGTTTGTGCCGCTGAGACTCTCA
>ERZ1673736.4103-NODE-4103-length-12467-cov-10.413793_pt1 | contig 12467 bp, 9 predicted proteins | sample MGYA00580212_ERZ1673736 | MGnify/ENA primary metagenome ERZ1673736 (study PRJEB41218, sample SAMN15661752) | gut metagenome | host: Homo sapiens | place: Canada: London | collected 2015-08-20/2019-03-30 | study: EMG produced TPA metagenomics assembly of... | reverse complement strand
TCCAGGTTGTGGCGCAGGCCCACCTCGAAGTCGTTGGGGTCGTGGGCGGGGGTCATCTTCACGCAGCCGGTGCCGAAGTCCATCTCCACGTACTCATCGGCCACGATGGGGATCTCCCGGTCCATCAGGGGCAGGATGCAGGTCTTGCCCACCAGGTGCTTGTACCGCTCGTCGTTGGGGTTGACCGCCACGCCAGTGTCGCCCATCATGGTCTCCGGCCGGGTGGTGGCCACCACCAGATAGCCGGAACCGTCAGTCAGAGGGTAGCGCATATGCCACAGGTGGCCGGGCTTGTCCTGATACTCCACCTCCGCGTCAGACAGGGCCGTGACACAGTGGGGGCACCAGTTGATGATGCGGCTGCCCTTGTAGATGAGGCCCTTCTCATACAGCTCGCAGAAGGTCTCCCGCACCGCCTTGGAGCAGCCCTCGTCCATGGTGAACCGGGCCCGGTCCCAGTCACAGGAGGCGCCCAGCTTCTTCTGCTGCTGGACGATGCGGCCGCCGTACTGGCGTTTCCAATCCCACACCCGCTCCAGGAACTTCTCCCGGCCCAGGTCATAGCGGGTCAGCCCCTCCTTGGTGCGCAGCTCCTCCTCCACCTTGATCTGGGTGGCGATGCCCGCATGGTCGGTGCCGGGGACCCACAGGGCGGCGTAGCCCTGCATCCGCTTAAAGCGGATGAGGATGTCCTGGAGGGTGGAGTCCATGGCGTGGCCCATATGCAGCTGCCCTGTCACGTTGGGGGGCGGCATGACGATGGTAAAGGGCTTCTTCTTAGGGTCCCGGTGGCCCCGGAAGCAGCCGTTCTTCTCCCAGGTCTCATAGATCCGGGACTCCACTTCCTGGGGCTCATAGACCTTTGGCAGTTCTTTTCTCATGTCGTTCACGTCCTATTTCCAATGTATTTTCATTCCGATTGGAGCCCTCCGGCCCCGGGTCTCACAGCTTTTTCATGGTCTGTCCGGTCTTCCGCTCCAGGAAAGCCCGGAACTGGTCCGCGGTCCCGGTGTGAAAGCCCTGCTTGTCGAACAGGTTGCCCTGCTGGCGGCTGAGCATGAGGAAGAAGTAGCGCCCGTCCTCACACAGGGCCTGGACGGAAGAGTAGTCAAAGGACTGCTCCCCCCGCTGGTTGGCGATGACATACCCTTCATCGGTGAACCGGGCGGTGTGCCGGGCGACGCCCTTCATCACGAACCGCCCCACCAGCCAGGCCCGGATCTCGTTGAGGAACAGGGCCCAGACCAGCATCAGCGCCCCCAGCAGCCCATACAGGAGACCCGCCCCTCCTCCGGAGGTCCAGGCCCCCCGCAGCAGGATCAGGCCGCAGAGCACCCCCATGGCCCGGAGCAGCAGGCTCCTCCAGCGCCTGTCCAGGCGGATGGCCGCCCGGTTCAGGGCTCGCAGGGCGCGCCAGTCATAGTCTGTCTCATTTACAAATTCCATTGCGCTCCCTCCATAAAAAACGCCCTGAGCCGGTCATGGCTCAGGGCGAACCTGTCATCGTCCGCGGTACCACCTGAATTCCCCTCGCGGGGCGCTCCTATCCTCTGTAACGGGAGGACCCGCCGCTGTCTACCGCCCCGCTGGGGCCTCGAAAACGGAGCTCCGGGGCCACTTCGCCGCTTCCCCATATGGCCTTGCACCGTCCGGCCACTCTCTGCTATGGGAACTGCGGTTACTCCTCCCCCTCAGCGCCTGTGATACAGGTGGTATTATATCCAGTTTCTTCAGTCCTGTCAAGGGACGCTGGGCCGGGAGGACCGGTAAAATTTCCTGCGCGGCCGCCCGCCCCGGAGGCTGCGCCCCAGGCAACTTACAGCATGAAGCCGTTCAGCAGCTCCTCCAGCGCCTCCCGTGCCCGCTGAGGCTCCGCCCGGTCATAGGCGTCCACACGGTACCACACCCCGCCCAGCGCGAAGTCGGCGCGGAACATCCAGGCGCCCCATTTGTCGTAATAGGGGTCTTCAGGGCCCTGCTCCACCGTGGTCATCACTGCGGACAGGCCGTTGGGGGCGGTGTGCTCCTCCGTAGTGTACTGGGTATCCGAGGGGAGCAGATGGCTCTGGCTGACCGGATGATCCGGCAGCTCCATCCGCTGGGTGTACGCCGTCACCCACACCTCCAGCCGGACACCGGAATCCAGATACTCCGCCGTCCACTCCAGGGCGGTGGGGCCTTCGCTGTCGCTGCTCAGGGCCGCCCGGAAACCGGACTGGAGCCGTTCTTGCAGATAGGCGTTTTCCGGCAGCTCCAGGCCGAAGTATGCCTCCGCCTCCTCCCAGCTTGTCAGGTCCAGCCTCACCGTGGAGGCGGGGTGCTCCGCCGCCATGTCCAGCGCCTCCTGGGGCAGATCCTCCAGCGCCAGGAAGTCTATCCCTCCCTCCAGGGTATAGCCGTCGTAGTGCGCCTCCCCCAACGCCTCGCCGTCATCTGAGAGCTCAGCCGGGAGCAGCAGGTCCTCAAAAAATTTCAGGGACTGGAACCCTCCGATCTGGTTAGCCGCCCACGCCGACCCCAGCAGGGCCGCACACAGGCAGGCGGCGATCAGGCCGGTCCGCAGGGGCCGGCGGGCGCTGTGCCGCCGGCCCGGACCGGCGGCCTGTTCTACCAATGCCGGGTCCACAAGGCCCACAGCCTCCATCATGCGTTCTCCTCGGTTCACAACATTCCCTCCTGTTCCAAATAAGCTTTCAGCTTCTTCCGCGTCCGAAACAGGACGCTCTTGGTCCTGGACAGCGACCAGCCCAGGTGCCCGGCGGTCTCCTCCACGGTGTCTGCGTACCAGTACCGCCGCAGGAAGGCGGTACGCGGCCCCTCCCCCAGCTCTCTCAGGAAGGCGGAGATGGCCCGCCCCAGCTCCGCCGCCTCGGCCTGTTCCTCGGGCCCCTCCCGGCTGGGGAGGCACTCAGCCAGCTCCAGAGCGGCCAGAGAGACCGTGTCCCCCTGCCGTCCCCGCCGCCGGCGGAGAAGCAGGGCCCGGTTGCGCACCACCGCCCCCAGATAGCCCTGGAAGTGCTGGGGCCGGGCGGGCGGGATGGCGTTCCACAGCTGGAGCCAGCAGTCCCCCAGACACTCCTCCACGTCCCGCTCTTCCCCCAGGATGCGGCCGGCGATGGAGCGGCACCAGCCCCCGTACTTGTCCTGGAGCCCGGTCAGGGCCTCCTCCCGCCGCTGCCAGAACAGCTCTACCAATTCCTGATCCGTCATGGCCTCACCTCTTTTCCGTTGTCTCTTCACTTATATAGAGCATGTCCCGCCCCGGCAGGTCGCGCCGCCAGGGAGAAAAATTTTTCCGCCTATAGAAAAAAACGCCGGCCTTCCGGCCGGAAGCGTTCTTCTGATCACGGTGCTCTTTGCTCACAAATGGCCTAGCAGGGGAGCCGCAAAACAAATTTGTCTTATACCAACATATTGACACGCATTGACAATCTATGTTATTATTAAAATTGACCAAAATAAATTGAAGGAAGTCGGTTGTTGATGGACTCCCATATGACAGCGGTTGAAAGCAATAAGCGCCATAAAGCGGCGGGTCTATTGGCTGCTCTGGTTTTGGTATTGATTTTAGTTGGCTGGATCTATTATGTGTTTTCTCCCAAAGAACTGTCCAATGTCCTGGATTTCCAGCCATCTGAAGCCACAGACTACACTGTCACGGAGATGCCAAACGCAGTTTCATCAAAGTCGCGCAGCCTGGACGACACCCCGCTGATCGAAATGATCGATGCACTGAACATTCGATACTGCGGCCCCTCTTTCGGTGTGCGTCGATTTGAAACCGGACAGCATATATATGAGATCTGGTTTTTCAAGGTAAATGATCAGCTTGAAGAGATCGGAAATATATCCGTTTTCGAAAACGGATATATTTATCTGGGCGAGAGCAAATATGAGGCGGTGGATCAAGAACGATTTGATGAACTTTTGGACTTCCTTCGCTCCGTGACGACAGCATCTTGATACAGATAATTCCATTAAAAATGGGATATGCCTTCCTGGCATATCCCATTTTTATGATCAGCTGCAAGTTTTTTCTTCCTTGTCTCAGCGCCCCCCCCGCTTGGCGGCGTTCTTCTGGTAAATGATGTTCAGGCCCTTGAGCAGCAGGTCCTTCTCCAGCTTGATCTCCCGGCGGCACAGGGGCACGATGAACTGGGCCATCCCCCCCGTGGCCACCACCGTGGCCCGGCTGCCCAGCTCCTCCTCCACCCGGTCCAGCATGCCGTCCAGCATGGCGGCGGTGCCGTACATGATGCCGCTGCGCATGCAGTCCACCGTGTTCTTGCCGATCACCCGGCCCGGCCGGTCCAGGCGGATGCCGGGCAGCTGGGCCGCCCGGGAGGTGAGGGCATCCAGGGAGGTGCGCACCCCCGGGATGATGCAGCCCCCCAGGTAGGTGCTGCCCCGGTCCACCACCTCGATGGTCGTGGCTGTCCCCAGATCCATCAGGATCAGGGGGGGCTCATACTCCGCCAGCGCGGCCACGGCGATGACGATGCGGTCGCTGCCCACCTGGGAGGGGACGTCCATCTGGATGTTCAGGCCGGTCTTGATGCCCGGCCCCACCACCAGGGGGTGCTTTCCCGTCATCTTCACCAGTCCGGTGTAGACCGAGTTGAAGACCGGCGGCACCACCGAGGAGATGATGCAGTCGTCCACATCGCAGGGCTTCACCCCGAACAGGGCCAGGATGTTCTTGATCTCCACCCCGTACTGGTCGGAGGTCTTGATGCGGTCGGTGGCGATCCTGGCCTCGAACTGGATGGCGTCGCCCTGGATGCCTCCGATAACGATATTGGTATTGCCGATATCAATGGCGATCAGCATGATCTGTTCACCTCAGCGGGGAGGGCCCCCGTTTTTTCTCTGACCCGCCAGCCCCCCCTTTGCCGGAGACGCGCCCACGGGTCCTTATTCTGCCACATTATACCCGACCGCCGGTGGGAATACAAGGCAGGAATTAACCGAAACTTTGCAATTCTTTTCCTCTCGCGCAAAATATCCCCCTGCCCTTTACAATCTGCCGCCTGGTCGGCTATAATGAAAAAAACGACAGCGGCGCCCCGCGCCGCTCTATGCAAAGGAGCGATTTGCAATGCTCAGCGGAAAAACCATCCTTTTGGGCGTCACCGGCGGCATCGCCGCCTATAAGGCCGCGGCACTGGCTTCCGCGCTGGTGAAGCTCCACGCCTCAGTGGAGGTGGTGATGACCCGGAACGCCACCCAGTTCATCACCCCCCTCACTTTTGAACAGCTCACCGGGAACCGGACCATGGTGGACACCTTTGACCGCAACTTCTCCCATCAGGTGGAGCACATCGCCCTGGCCGACCGCACCGACCTGGTGATCGTCGCCCCCGCCACCGCCAATGTGTGCGCCAAGCTGGCCCACGGGCTGGCCGACGATATGCTCACCACCACAGTGCTGGCCTGTCCCTGCCCCAAGCTGATCGCTCCGGCCATGAACACCAAGATGTATGAGAACCCGGTGACCCAGGACAACCTGGATCTGCTGCGCCGCTATGGGTGGGAGGTCATCGCCCCCGCCTCGGGCCGGCTGGCCTGCGGCGCTGTGGGGCCCGGCAAGATGCCGGAGCCAGACACTCTGGTCCAGCACATCCTCCGCGTCCTGGCCCTCCCCTACGACCTGGCGGGCCGGCGGGTCCTGGTCACCGCCGGTCCCACCCAGGAGTCCCTGGACCCGGTGCGCTACCTCACCAACCACTCCACCGGAAAAATGGGTTACGCCATCGCCAGGATGGCCATGCTCCGGGGAGCGGAGGTCACCCTGATCTCTGGTCCCACCGCCCTGGAGCCCCCTCCCTTCGTCACAGTGGTCCCTGTAATCTCCGCGGAGGACATGTTCCAGGCGGTGTCCCGCACCTGCCAGCAGGCCGACTTTATCTTTAAGGCCGCCGCCGTGGCGGACTACACCCCGGCCCAGTACAGCGGGGACAAGATGAAAAAGAAGGACGGGGAGCTGTCCATCCCTCTGTCCCGCACCCATGACATCCTCTCCTATCTGGGGGAGCACCGCCGCCCTGGCCAGTTCATCTGCGGCTTCTCCATGGAGACCCGGGACATGGTAGAGAACAGCCGGGCCAAGCTGGAGAAAAAAAAGGTGGACATGATCTGCGCCAACAACCTGAAGGTGGCAGGGGCCGGCTTCGGGGTGGATACCAACGTGCTCACCCTCATCACCGCGGACGGTGCGGAGGAACTGCCCCTCATGTCCAAGGAGGAGGCCGCCGGCACCATCCTGGACCGGGCCCTGGCCATGGCCGGCTGCTGAGCCGGACCGCTGCAAGTCCCATTTTCTCCCCATACGTGCAAAGGAGGAGCCGCCCACAGGAATGGGCGGCTCCTCCTCTTCTGTTCTGATCTGCGGCCGCTCCCGGTCCTTCCACCTTCCTTACATCAGGTCCCGCGTCTCCGCCCCCCGCAGGCTGAGCAGGGCGCACAGGAGCGAGATACCGGTCAGCACCGCGGGAAATACCGCGCTGTCCGCCATGGTAAAGCTCCCAATGTTGCCCTGGGTCAGCAAAACCAGCAGGAAGGAGGTCACAATGGCAGCTCTGGCCGAGTGCAGGGCCAGCCCCGCGAACAAGGCGATAAAGCCCTCTGTGACCGTCACGGCAGAGCGCAGGAGCAGCTGCCCATAGAAGGCTCCCCGGGTCATGTCAAAGTCCAGAGGGAAGGCGGAGGGGAGAAACCGGCTCCCTGCCAGCACACAGCCGTAGAGCAGCAGCTTCGCCGCCGCCAGGGCGCCGAAGCAGAAGATCCACACCGCCAGCATCTGGGCCGCCAGCAGCTTCTGCCGCCGGACGGGGTAGGAGAACACAAGAGACATGGTCCCGTTTTGATAGGCTCCCACGATGAAAACAGAGAGCATCACCCCGGTGAACACCAAAAAACACATACTGGTCAGCAGTTCGATGGGGGACGAGATCCCTCCATGCCCCGGCGCCGCGTCAGGCACACCGGTCTCCGGGTCGTTGGCGATCCCCAGGAAAGCCATGGCAAAGATCAGCAGGCCAAGCGCCGCCCCAAGGAGAGCCGCCCATCTCACCCAGTTCCCGATCCGGTTTTTCCGCCATTCCAGTTCGATCAGTTTTCCCATGTGCTGCCCTCCTCCGATGTCAGCTTCAAAAAGTGCTCCTCCAGCGTCTCCGATCTTCTTCCGATCTCCTCCACCGCCACATGGTGCCGGGCCAGGACGCCAGCCACCTCCTGGGGGGACGCCTGCCGGTCATAGATCCGGATGATGCCGCCCTTCATGACCCGGAAGCTGCCCAAGTGCATCACGTCACTGAGCAGGACACTGGCCCTCCCCGGGTCGTCCACGGTCAGATGGAGATAAGAGGTGCCCCTTCCCTCCAGCTCATGGAGAGAGATCTCCTCCCGCATCCTCCCCCGGTGGATGATCCCCACGGTGTCCGCCATGGCCTCCATCTCTCCGAGGATGTGGCTGGAGACCATCACGGTCATCTCATATTCTTCTCTCATCCGCTTCAGCAGATCCCGCACCTGCTTGATGCCCGCCGGGTCCAGGCCGTTGGTGGGCTCGTCCAGAATCAGCAGCTCAGGCCTGCACAGCAGGGCCCGGGCGATCCCCAGCCTCTGCTTCATACCCAGGGAGTAGCTCCCCACCGGCCGGTCGGCAGCGTCGTCCAGCTCCAGCTGCTCCAGCGCCTCTTCCACGCCCTTGGGACGGCTGTACCCCATATAGTCACAGTGGATCTGAAGATTCTCCCGGCCTGTCATGTGGGGATAGAAGGTGGGAAATTCGATGATGCTGCCCATCCGCTTCAGCACCCCGTAGGAGGTAGGCGTGAGGGGCTCTCCGAACAGCAGCACGCGGCCCCCGGTGGGCTTCCACAGGTTGGTCACCAGCTTCATCACTGTGGTCTTTCCCGCCCCGTTAGGGCCCAGGAATCCGTAGATCTCTCCCTTCCTTACATGGAGGTCCACGTCCCGGACCAGCTCTTTTTCTCCAATGATCTTGGTCAGGCGGTCCGTTTGCAGAATATACGGCATGTGTCTTCTGCCTCCTTTCACCTTCCCATTGTAGTCCCAGGACTTTTCAGAAGATTTGCGCAATTCTTACGAATCTCTTTCGTCTTGCCATTTGGGCAGTCTGACCGTAAAGACAGTGCGGAGTCCGGGGACACTCTCCAGGTCAATGTCTCCTCCCATTCGCCGGGCCAGCTCTCTGGCGATGGACAGCCCCAGTCCGCTCCCCTCTCCGCTGCTTCGGCTGTCTTCCAAGGTGACCAGGCGCTGGAACACCTGCTCCCCCGCTCCGGGTGCGACTCCCTTTCCGCGATCCGCCACCTCCAGGAACAGGGCGTCCTCCCCTTCTCTCAGGGACACGCCCAGATATCCGCCGTCGCCGCCGTAGCGCACCGCGTTGGAGATCAGGTTGTTCAGGATGCGGCGCAGCGCCTCCCGATCACAGCACCCCCACACCGCTCCCTCCGGGATCTCTGCTTCCACGCGGATCTCCTGGCGGGTCAGGATCTGGTAGAAGTCCAGCACAGTCTCCCGACAGACCTCACCTACGTCTACCCTGGACCGCTCCAGCTCCATATCCCCTGCCTCCAGCTTGGCTAAGGTGAAAAAACGATCCATCAGCTCCATGACCTCCCCCGCCCGGGCTTCCACCTTTTCCAGCAGCTCCTCCCGGCACTCCTTCCGCAGCCGCATGATCTCCAGGTACCCCAGCACCACCGTCATGGGGGTTCGGATATCGTGGGAGATGTTGGCGAGCATACGCCGGACTGCCTGCTCCGTCCGGCGGTACTCCGCCCGCCTTCTCTGCCGTTCCTCCAGCAGCCGGTTGATCTGGGCGATCAAACCGGTCAGAGCCTGGTCCTGGGTGAAGACCATGACCTGCTCCCCGCTCTCCCCGTCCAGTACCCTGCCCAGGACGGCGGTCATCTCCTCCAGACTTTGTCGCATCTGCGCCTGGAGAACGATCCGCTGATAGAGGACCGCCCCGCTCAGCACCGCCACAGCGGCACACAGCAGGGCGGTCAGCACTGTGTCGTCCATCATTTCTCCCCCAATTTGTAGCCGATGCCCCACACTGTCGCCACATACCTCGGGTCCCGTGGGTCGTCCTCGATCTTGCCGCGCAGCCTGCTGATGTGGACGCTGACCGCGTTCTCGTCTCCGCAGTAGGCATCGTTCCACACCTGGGTGTAGAGCTGGGCCTTGGTGTACACACGTTTAGGATTCGCCATCAGCAGCTTCAGGATGTCAAATTCCTTGGCGGTCAGCTCGATCCGCTCCCCCGCCTTGGTCACTGTCCGCTCCTTCCCATCCAGGCGCAGCGCTCCGGCTGTAAGGACCATGCTCTTCTCCGGCGGCTCCGCATACTGGGTCACCCGCCGGATATTGGCCCTGACCCGGGCCAGCACCTCCGCTACGGAGAATGGCTTTGTGATATAGTCATCTGCCCCCATACCCAGCCCCAAGGTCTTGTCCGCCTCCGTGTCCCGGGCAGACAGGATGATGATAGGCACCACGCTCTTCTTTCGGATGTGTTCCATCACGTCCATCCCGCTGACCTGAGGGATCATCAGATCCAGCAGCACCAGACCGATCCCGCCCTCATCGAACAGCCGGCATGCATCCCGCCCGTTGGACGCACAGACCACTTCATAGGCCTCCGTCCGCAGATAGTCCCCCAGCATCTCCTGAATCTCCCTGTCATCCTCTACCAACAGCAGCTTCATTCTCGCACCTCCGCTCCACTCGGACAGTATCTCTATTGTATCCCGGTCCGGGCCAGAAATCAAGGAACGACCGGTACGTCCGGCCTTTTCTTATCGGAATGGGTACAGATCAGAAGTAGGGCAAAGCCGGATGGATCTCAGGGCTGCCGGGCTCCTTCGAGAAAAAGAAAAATCCCTGCCAAAGGCAGGGATTTTTCCAAAAGGAGCTTGAATTACTCCTCGATGGCAATGACAACGCCGGAACCCACGGTGCGGCCGCCCTCACGGATGGCGAAACGCAGGCCCTTCTCGATGGCGATGGGGGTGATCAGCTCCACCTTCATGTCCACGTTGTCGCCGGGCATGCACATCTCAGTGCCCTCGGGCAGAGTGATGATGCCGGTCACGTCGGTGGTACGGAAGTAGAACTGAGGACGGTAGTTGTTGAAGAAGGGGGTATGACGGCCGCCCTCGTCCTTGGACAGGACGTACACCTGACCGGTGAACTTGGTGTGGGGATGGATGGAACCGGGCTTGGACAGAACCTGGCCGCGCTCGATGTCGGTCTTGGCGACGCCGCGCAGCAGGCAGCCCACGTTATCGCCGGCCTCGACGTAGTCCAGAGTCTTACGGAACATCTCCATAGAGGTGACGACGGTCTTCTTCTTCTCGTCGGTCAGACCAACGATCTCGACCTCCTCGCCGGCCTTCAGCTGGCCGCGCTCCACACGGCCGGTGGCGACGGTGCCGCGGCCGGAGATGGTGAACACGTCCTCGACGGGCATCAGGAAGGGCTGGTCGGCCTTACGGTCGGGGGTGGGGATATAGTCGTCGACAGCGTCCATCAGCTCCTTGATGCAGGCGAAGTCAGGATCGTCCACGCCGCCCTCACAGGTCAGAGCGTTCAGAGCAGAGCCCTTGATGATGGGGATCTCGTCGCCGGGGAACTCATAGCCGGACAGGGTCTCACGGACCTCCATCTCCACCAGCTCCAGCAGCTCCTCGTCGTCCACCTGATCGCACTTGTTCAGGAAGACCACGATGGCAGGCACGCCGACCTGACGGGCCAGCAGGATGTGCTCCTTGGTCTGAGCCATGGGGCCGTCGGTGGCGGCGATGACCAGGATGGCGCCGTCCATCTGAGCAGCACCGGTGATCATGTTCTTGATATAGTCGGCGTGGCCCGGGCAGTCAACGTGAGCATAGTGACGCTTGTCGGTCTCATACTCCACGTGGGCGGTGTTGATGGTGATGCCGCGCTCGCGCTCCTCGGGAGCCTTGTCGATGCTGGAGTAGTCCTCATACTGAGCCTGGCCCTTCAGAGCCAGATACTTGGTGATGGCGGCGGTCAGGGTGGTCTTGCCGTGGTCAACGTGGCCGATGGTGCCGATGTTGACATGGGGCTTGGTGCGCTCGAACTTCTGCTTAGCCATTGGAATTTCCTCCTTATATCATTTCATTCAAATGATGTTTTGACTGCGATATGATGGATATCGCAAACATTGTATCGTATTACTGGGAAAAATGCAACTGAAATTTCCCGTAATTCCTGTGAAAATCAGCCCTCGCTGCGTCCGCGCTCGGCGATGATCTTGTCCGCGATGCTCTTGGGGATCTCCACATAGCTGTGGGGCTCCATGGAGTACTGGCCGCGGCCCTGGGTAGAAGAACGCAAGTCAGTGGCGTAGCCGAACATGTTGGCCAGAGGCACCAGGGCGTCGATCTGCTGGGCGCCGGGCCGGGCCTCCATGCCCAGGATCTGGCCGCGGCGGCTGTTCAGGTCGCCCATGACGTCGCCCATATACTCCTCGGGGACGATGACGGAGACCTTCATGATGGGCTCCAGCAGCACGGCGTTGGCCTTGCGGCAGGCCTCCTTGAAGGCCATGGAGCCGGCGATCTTAAAGGCCATCTCAGAGGAGTCCACCTCGTGGAAGGAGCCGTCGTACAGGGTGACCTTCACGTCCACCACGGGGTAACCGGCCAGCACGCCGGCCTGCATGGCTCCCTGGATACCGGCATCGACCGCCGGGATATACTCCTTGGGAATGGCGCCGCCCACGATGGCGTTGACAAACTCATAGCCCTTGCCGGACTCGTTGGGCTCCACACGGATCTTGACATGACCGTACTGGCCCTTACCGCCGGACTGACGGGCGTACTTGGTGTCCTGCTCCACCTGCTTCTTGATGGTCTCCTTGTAGGCGACCTGAGGCGCACCCACGTTGGCCTCCACCTTGAACTCGCGCAGCAGGCGGTCCACGATGATCTCCAGGTGCAGCTCGCCCATGCCGGCGATGATGGTCTGACCGGTCTCCTCGTCGGTGTAGGTCTTGAAGGTGGGGTCCTCCTCCGCCAGCTTCACCAGCGCCAGGCCCATCTTCTCCTGGCCGGCCTTGGTCTTGGGCTCAATGGCCACGCGGATGACGGGCTCGGGGAACTCCATGGACTCCAGGATGATGGGGTGCTTGTCGTCGCAGAGGGTGTCGCCGGTGGTGGAGTTCTTCAGGCCCACCACGGCGGCAATGTCGCCGGAGTAGACGCACTCGATGTCCTCCCGGTGATTGGCGTGCATCTGGAGGATGCGGCCGATGCGCTCCTTCTGCTTCTTGGTGGAGTTGAGCACCGTGGTGCCGGTGTTCAGCACGCCGGAATACACACGGATGAAGGACAGACGGCCCACGAAGGGGTCGGTGGCGATCTTGAAGGCCAGAGCGGAGAAGGGGGCGTTGTCGTCAGCGGGAC
>ERZ1673736.4100-NODE-4100-length-12488-cov-183.728545_pt1 | contig 12488 bp, 8 predicted proteins | sample MGYA00580212_ERZ1673736 | MGnify/ENA primary metagenome ERZ1673736 (study PRJEB41218, sample SAMN15661752) | gut metagenome | host: Homo sapiens | place: Canada: London | collected 2015-08-20/2019-03-30 | study: EMG produced TPA metagenomics assembly of... | reverse complement strand
TCATTATACGTGGTGGTGTAACGGAATCCACTTCTAATATAGGGCAAGTATATTTCAGCAACGAACCTTTCTTGAATCATTCGGCGGTCAATCCCGATTTCAGTTTGTTGTCTTCTATGGGTAAATCCCAGGATTTTGCATCAGAGTTCAATTTCTTTGATGAAGAGAAGCGGGCTGCATTGTTTGACGGACTTTATCCTACAACAGATGGGGATAGTATTATTCAAGTCCTGAATACCAAGCGTCCCAATATTCTTATTATTTTGATGGAAGGTTTTGGAGGTGCTTTTGTAGAACCTTTAGGCGGTCTTCCTGATGTGACACCCCACTTTAACCGTCTGTCAAAGGAAGGGATCTTTTTTACAAACTGTTATGCCAATAGTTTCCGTACCGACCGTGGAACAGTCTGTACTTTCAGCGGTTACCTTGGATTGCCTACGGCATCGGTAATGAAAATTCCTGCCAAGAGCCGTACGCTGCCTGCTATAGCTGAAGGATTGTCCAAGGCGGGTTATAAAACAGATTTCCTGTATGGAGGTGATATCAACTTTACCAATATGAAGAGTTATCTGCTGAGTACCGGTTATCAGCGTCTTATAGCCAATACAGATTTTTCATTGGCCGAACAGACCAGTAATGCCTGGGGAGTGAATGATGATATTACTTTTGAATATTTATATAATCAGTTAAGAAACCGGAAGGAAGAAGGGCCTTGGCATACTGCGTTTCTGACACTTAGCAGTCATGAACCTTTCGAAGTTCCTTATCACCGGCTGGAAGATAAAATTCCCAATGCCTTTGCTTATACAGATGAATGTCTGGGTAAGTTTGTTGACCGGTTGAAGCAGACTCCCGCATGGAAAGATCTTTTAGTTATCTGCCTTCCCGATCATGGTTTCTATTACCCGCGTGAGGGGTCTAATGCGATGCCTCGTTTTTATCATATTCCCTTGTTATGGTTAGGTGGAGCGGTAAAACAGCCTATGCAGGTGGACAAGATTATGAATCAGACCGATTTGGCAGCCACTTTGTTGGGGCAGCTTGGGCTGGAACATACTGCATTTACGTTTAGCCGTAATGTATTGGGAAGTGATTATAAGTATCCTTTTGCCTTTTATAGTTTCAATAATGGGTTCTCATTCCGGGACAGTACAGGAGTGACGGTATTTGATAATAATTCCGGCAGTATTCTTTTTAATGAGCCTGAAGCTGACGAGTCCCGTCTGGATAAGGGTAAGGCGATATTGCAAACTGTTTATGATGATTTAGGGAACAGATAGTAAAACTTGGACGCGGACTATATGAATTCCATACTGATTCATATAGTCCGCGTCCCAATCGGTGCAGAATCTGCCGGATATAACTATTTCCGTTTCTCGTTGAACTTGTACATGATTACCGTATTGCGTAAGTCGCAACTTCTGTAATCTGTATGGAAGACCTCTTCCAGCTGATATTTTGCATTGTAATTCTTTAAAAACTCCTCTTGTGCATTTGCAGAAAGTATGACATACCCTTCTTGCGGATTTTCCAGTGTGAAATTCCGCATTTGGTTATTCATATAATAATTTGTACAATAAAACCGTATCATTCTGTCTGTATATGAATAAACGACTCCTTCAGGCACCTGTTTTCTGATATCCTCTGCCAGATGCTTATCGGATTTTACAGCTAGTATTGTTGGCTGATATACCCCGTCTAAAGCGACAAACAGGCAAAGAACACAACCGATGATTCCATAGAGGAGTGACCCCGTACTACTTTTTTTGATAACCAGCCTTAATGTACAGATGGCAGCCACTACCGGCAATACTATAATCAGCCATTTGGAAATAGAAAAGGACGTGCTTTCCAAAGCTTGCATAAACGCTATGTTTTCGGCAGCATGACGTCCGTTGCCCCATATGCTGTCCGGTATCATCTGACAGCGTACAGCAAAAAACACCACGGTGAGTAACAAACAGAGCGAGGCGAAGATATAAGCCGATATTTTGAACACTTTCGCCCCTTTTTGCATTAACGCCTCCAGATACTGGGCAATCAGTACAGCCATAAATGGATAGATAGGCAACAAATAGACGCTGCGTTTGCTTTTAGGAATACAATAGAAGACAAAAATAGCGATAATCACTATCCAGATAAACAGCTGTATGGGGGATTGTGAGCGGATGTTATCCCAAACCTTCCTGATGCGTCCGGTGAAAGAGTTTCCTGCGGGCAGCAGGTGCATTTCATTCCATTTCAGTCCGAATAGTGAGATAAGCAAGACCAATGTCCAAGGTGTCCACCCCCATATAATGGTCAGGAAGTTATACCATAAAGGGTTGTGATGCGACGGGTATGACATTTTGCCGACAAAGCGTCCGGTGTTTTCCTCCAGCATCAGGTCCATAAACGGCTGTCCTCCCTGTAGCCAGGCCGCATAAAACCAGATTCCCAATGGAATAAGGGAAAGCAGCCCGATTCCGAATAAGGAAAGGAAAGTCTTGCCGAATGAGCGTCCCCGTATCAGCTGGTAAATACCGATACACATACAGGGGAATATAGAACCCACAGGTCCTTTGGTCAGCGTGCCGCATGCCATCAGCACGACAGCCGTCCAAGGTATTCCCTTGCAGCCTTTTTCGTCCCAGCGAAATAGTAAGCAAAGTGAGATGACGATGAAGGAAACCTGTAGCATATCCAGCCTGCAAGCCACCGCCGCCCGGTGCACTTCGAATGAAGTGAGCAGTAAAAGGGAGGTCATGACTGCTGTCTTTGTATTCTTATAGCGGGCTACGAATCCGAAAAACACGAACTGCATAGCTAGAAAAGCGATAGCGGACGGCAGACGGGACGAGAATTCACTCACCCCTCCGAAAATGGCGGAAATAGCTGCAATAGACCAATACAGGAAAGGAGGTTTATAGGCGATGTCTGTTCCGTAGTTCAAAGGCAATATCCAGTTGCCGCTTTCCAACATCGAGTATGCCACAATTGCTTCGCGCGGTTCCCCTTTAGAGTAAAAAATAGTTTCTCCCAAAAAGGGGATTATTACAAGTGTGCTTAGTAAGGCTATGAACCAAAATGCTTTTTTCTTGTCTGACATATATTTTTCGGTCTTTTATATTTACTGTCGCAAAAGTACGAATAATTCTTTAGTAATACCTAACTTTGCATTTTAAATCAATGAAAATGAATAAACTGAAACAGATACCCGAGTTCCTGCGATTTGTAATGGTAGGCCTTTTTGCTACAGGGCTGCACTATGGCATTTATTTTGTCTTGCAAAAATTCATTCAGGTCAATGTAGCCTATACCTTGGGATATGTGCTGAGTTTTGTTGCCAACTTTTATCTTACGGCTTATTTTACTTTCGGGCAGCCTCCTTCCTGGAAGAAAGCTTTTGGCTTCGGGGGGGCACATCTGACAAATTATCTGATACATATCGGATTGTTGAATCTCTTTCTGCGGTTGGGTTTTTCCCGTCCGTTGGCTCCCATCCCAGTGTTTCTCATTGCCATTCCGGTAAATTTTTTATTAGTGAGGTTTGTTTTCAAACAAAAGTAATATCTTTGAGGAGTCTTTATGATAGTGAAGAATGATATGAAGAAAGTGACTCTTTTGATTCCGGTATATAATGAGGAAGCGATGCTGCCCACTCTGTATCAACGTTTGATAGAGCTTGTCAACCGCAATGCCGTTTATGAGTGGGAAATCCTGTTTGTCAATGATGGCAGCAGCGACACTACGCTGGAATGCCTCCGCCGGCTGAGGCAGCAGGACAAGCGGGTGAATTATGTCAACCTTTCGCGTAACTTTGGTAAAGAGGTAGCCATGCTGGCGGGTTTTGATTACGCCACCGGCGATTGCTGCGTTGTGATGGACGCTGATTTGCAGGATCCTCCGGAACTGGTAGACCAGATGCTGGAATATTGGGAAGAAGGATATGATGACATTTATGCCAAACGGCGTACCCGTGGCGAGGAAAGCTGGTTGCGTCGTCAGTTCTCTCTGGCTTTTTATGGTATACTTCAGCGGATGAGCCGTATTGATATTTTGCCCAATGTGGGCGATTTCAGGCTTCTGGACCGTCGTTGTGTGCTCACGTTGCGTCGTCTGCGCGAATGCGAGCGTTATACAAAAGGATTGTTTTGCTGGATAGGCTATCAGAAGAAAAGCATTGAATTTGATCGCGGAGACAGGCTGATGGGCCATTCCTCCTGGAACTTTCTCAAGCTGTTGAATCTGGCTGTCGAAGGGATAACCTCTTTCTCTATCGCCCCTTTGCGCATCGCCACGGTATGCGGAGTGCTCTGTTCAATCTCCAGTTTTATTTATGCCATTTATTTTCTGATAAAGACCGTGCTTTATGGTGATGAAACGGCCGGCTTCCCCACTTTGATCATTGTCATGCTCTTTTTAGGTGGCATCCAGCTTTTCTCTTTGGGAATTATAGGAGAGTACGTGGGGCGCATTTTCAAGGAAACCAAAGGCCGTCCTACCTACATAGCCTCTGATTATAACGAGGAGAAGTTGGGGTATGACCGTTAAGGAAGGCAAGGCGGTGAAACCCGTCCCACCTTATTGTCCGGTAGCTTTATTGACAGTCTTGTGCTCTTTTACCAGATACTCCGCACTCTGCAATGTGGAGAAACAGTATTTTTTCATCACGTAGAATGTACTGTCCTCCCCTGTTACAAGTTGCAAGGCATTTCCTTGCTTCTTATATTTGAATTCCTGCCGGTCATGTGGAGAATAAATATATAGGTGGGTTGTATCTGTAGCCGCTATCAAATTATCGGCGGAGAAATAGACATACGGGCGTTGTTCTGTTAACAAATTTATGCCGAAGTCGTTTTGGGTATAACTCATGTTCAGCAGTCCGAGTAAAGTCGGTGCCACATCAGTCTGGCCGCCCGGCTCTTGTCTGATTTCGGGCTTGATGCCTTTTCCGTAAATCATTAGTGGAACATGGTTGCAGGATTGTGGTATTTCACAGTCCGGACTTCCTACCAATTTCCCATGGTCACCCAGCAAAACAAAGATTGTATTTTCAAACCAAGGTTGTTTGCGTGCTTCTTGCATGAATTGCCGGATGGCCCAGTCCGCGTATTCCACAATCTGATCTTCAAGCTTTGTGCTGTGTGGTTTGAAATAGTCAGGTATCACATACGAGGGATGGTTGCTGATAGAAAGCAATACGGTAAAGAAAGGTTGTCTTTCTTCTGCTCTTTTGTTCAGAATGGGCAAGGCATATTGATATAGGAAATCGTCTTGTACACCAAAGCTGTTAACGACTTTATCTTTTGGGTAGTTTTCTTGTGCATATATTTCATCAAATCCGTTAGTGCGGAGAAAAGCGTTCATATTATCGTATTGTGATTCGTGCGTCATGAAGAATAGGTTCCGATAGTCATTATCCTTTAATACGGTGGGCAACCCCGAATAGACAGGTACCACTGCTCCTTTCATGGCATTCCGTTTCATGATGGCAGGGAAAGAGTAGAGGGTGGCATACATTCCGTGGTTGGTATGTATGCCCGCTGAATAAAAATGGTCAAAACTGAGAGATTCCAGATAAAGGCTGTCTAGGAAAGGAGTCAGTTTTTTGGTAGATCCGAAATGCTCCATCAAGTTGGCCGACATCGATTCCATGAAAATAAGAACAACATTCTTTTGTGTAGGGACGGCTGCGCATTTCACTTCACGTGCAATGGGGGAGATGCCTTCTATTCCTTTTCTTTGCAATATACTTTGCATATTGGTTATTGCCTCCTGTTCCGGCATCAGGTGAAGATAGCGGTTTTCCTTACGGTTATCATCCAGTGTGCTGGTAAGTAGATTAAAGACAGGATTAACCCCTAGCTGATTCAGAAATGGATCGGTGCAATAGTATGCTTGACTTACTCTGATGGGGTTATATCCCATGCGTCCCCGTATTCCGAATAGACAAAGTCCTATACAAACAGCACCGGCGGCGAATATACATAGGCGGTTTATCGGGCTGATGGAAGTAGATTTCGAATTGATGAGATGATAGAAATAAGAAGATAACCGTAGTATACACTTCCTGACAGCAGAAGAATAGATATCAGTCCTAGAAAAATAGGGAAATAGAACGATGTCTCACCCAATACCATTCCGGCAGTAGTGGCTCCATATCCGAACCAATTGTAAATGGAAGAATTGATTGTTTTAAAAAAATAGGAGAAATAAGGGATGTTGGCTGCCGAAATAATGAACGACAGTGAATAAAATAGAATGAAAAAGATAGAGATAAATCTGAATACCCACTTGGAGTGATAGTTGCAGGGAGCGGTTATCCATAAAATGACTAATGGTAACAGCAATATGTAGCAAGCTATAACATTGTCAAACCATAGCCCTTTTATAAATGCAGTGGCTTGCATGAGAAAGTTGTTTTGTATATCGGGAGGAAACTGATAATCTATTGAGGTGAACAGGACAAGCCGGAACAGGAAGAAAAAAAGTAAAGCAACTATATGTATGATTAATAAGTAAAGTAAAGAAAGAGTAAACTGTTGGATAAGCTTAGCCTGATTCTTACATGCTGTTACAGATTGCTGCATGAGTGAACGGAGATATTTCATTTGTTTTAGTAAAGTTTGCATTTGTTTGAATCAATCCGGATGATTGACAACAAAGGTAAACAGAATTTTAGAAATATCAAAAGAGGGTATGCCAAAAGTAAAATTGGCTGCCAATTTGTTCACTTTAGGGGCAGACATGTGAGTCCGCCCGAAAATATGGGCAAGCAGTTTCCGTTTCTTATCCTATTTCTCGGGAAGGAGTAAGGCGGTCTCTTTTCATAGTCAGAACAAAAGGACAGAATAGCCGTGCTATCCGGTTGAGGCGCTCCAGACGTCCGTCTTTCCGCGTTCCGTTTAATTTCTGCCGGAGGAGTTCCCATAATTGCAGTTTTACCCGGTCTGTTGTGCTTAGTTTGGCAATGCGGTTGTAAAGCATTCCCCTTCGTATGCACCGTTTGTATCTGCTCAGGTGGGTAAGGTGTTGTTCCATAATGCGTACTATCTCAATATCTTCGCTCTTACCCCCTCCGTTGTTTTCAGCTTTGACGGTAACTTTCTGGGTATGTTGTCTGAAGTAGTTCAGTACTTCATATCTTTCTATAATGTCTCCTTGCATTGCCATATAAAACCAGAACAGCCAGTCGCCGCTGTAGCGCATTTGCAGGCATTGTTCCATATTTTGGGCATTTACCATGCTTTTTCTGAAAATGGCCGAGCTTGCATTGGCTATATAGCTGCGCCAGTAAAGGTTATGTTCGGCATAAGTCTTCCCATTGAATACGGCGTATGGAGGTATGGCAGATTTCCATTTGTTCATGTCGTAACTCAGCACATTACCGTCTTTATCAATATACTTGGAACCGGCAAAGCATACGGCGGCTTGTTGGTATTTCTCCATTAAAGGAACTACTTTCTCTAAAAAAGTAAGCTCACACAAGTCATCGGCTTCGGCTATCCATATATATTTTCCTTTGGCTAATTGCATGCCTTTAAACCATTGTTTAAATGGATTTCCGGTGTTGTGTTCGTTTAATAGAATATGGCTCACTTTGGCATGGTCTTGATAGTCCGATAATACCTCTTCGCTACCGTCTGTTGAGGCATCATCAAGTAAAATCAGTTCGATATTCTGATAGGTCTGTTGCAGAATACTCTGAATTCGTAGATTGAGGTATCGTTTATAATTATAATTAGGTACCACTACACTGACCAAGGGAAGTGCATTCATGTTCTATTGTTAAGTTAGTTCCTTTTTAATTTTACAAATATAACGTTATATAGTTAAATAAACAAGTTGCTTCTTTGTTTTTTCTTTCAAGAAACAGGAATTGTGTTGAACTTTTAAAAAGAAACGATAATTAACATTTTGGTATGCAGTCTTTCTTGTACTTTTGCATTATACACTACATAGCATTTGCTGTATTAAACTAAAAATTAAATTAGACATTAGACTATTGTTTAAATTCAATTAGTATGAGAAAGAAAATTCTTTTTATTATTCCGTACATTCCTTATCCGCTGGATTCGGGCGGTAATCAAGCTTTCTTTAATATGGTGGAGTATTTGCGTCATAAGATGTCCGTATCTGTATTGCTTTATCCTGAAACGGAGAAGCGTATGCAAGATGTAGAGTCATTGAAGAAAATTTGGGATAATGTGGATTTCTTTATTTATACTCCTAAACCTCAAACTGTCAGATTACCCAGAATTAAACATCCTTTTTATTATAAATGGCTGCAAAAGATACATGCGTCTGTAACCCGTAAAATGAACCGGCAACAGATATGGACGGATGAAACGGGCGAAGTTGTGGATTTAGTACGGGGAAAGAGTACTTTGTTCAGTTCTTGTTTCCAGCCGCTAGACCAGGGGTATGTGGAGTATGTTTCTCAGGTGGCTCATTCAGGTTTTGATATTATTCAAGTAGAGTTTTATGAACTGTTGTCATTGGGATTCTTGTTGCCTGAAAATGTACAGACTATTTTTGTGCATCATGAACTCCGCTACATCCGTAATGAAAAGGAGATTGCTTTGTTCAGGGAACAGACTGCCGGTGACAGGATGTTTTTTCATATAGCAAAGGATTTTGAGCGCAGTGCATTATTGAAATATAAAGATGTTATTGTTCTGACTGAAGTAGACCGTAAAATTATGGAGGACTTCATAGGACGGAAAGACCATATCTACACTTCTCCGGCTGTGGTGCAAGTGGGTGACAGGCTGGAACAGCCTTTTGTTCCGGTCCAAAGCGGACGCCTGACTTTTGTGGGAAGTGAGGATCATTTTCCCAATCTGGATGCCGTGGCATGGTTCTGTCACGAAGTGATTCCGCATCTGCGTAAACGTCATTTTTCGTTTACATTGCAAGTAATTGGTAAATGGCGTGGAGAGTGTATCAATCGTTTGCTGTCCGAATACCCGGAATTGAAGTTGGCAGGCTATGTGGAAGATCTGGGCTCTTTTTTAAAAGGCAGTGTTGCTGTTGTTCCAATACGTATCGGTAGTGGTATGCGTATGAAAATATTAGATGCTGTATTGTCAAAAGTACCTTTTGTAACGACGGCAAAGGGTGTGGAAGGCATTGATTTTAAGGATGGTGAAGATTGCTTGATTGTTGATGACCCTGCCGGATTTGCAGAAGCTGTCATAGCCTTGTCAAGTAATCCGCAGTTGCAGAGACAGTTGGTTACCCATGCGGAAGACAGTTTGCGACAAGTATATAACCCCGGACAGATGCAGGAAAGAAGGCTTGCCGTGTATGAACAAATATTAGGGGATAAAGTGGGGTAATCTTGGGTGATTATTTCTTTTTTGTTACCTTTGCGGCATTATATATAATTGATAATTATGCTGAAACAGTTCTTTAGTTTGTTGAAGCGGTATATTCTTCCATACCGCAAATATTTGACATGGGCATTGATACTGAACTTTCTGTCGCAATGGCTTAATGTGTTTTCGTTCATGGCGATTGTGCCAATTTTGAACATTCTGTTCAAAATTGATACCAAGTCTTATGAGTACATTCCTATGGATATTCATAATTTGGATAAGGATGTACTCATAAATAATGCCTATTACTTTGTGAGCAATTTTGTGGCTACAAATGGTGCGTTCTATACACTTGCCATGATGGGAGGAATACTTATCTTTATGACTATGTTGAAAACTGCCGGTTATTTTGCTTCTGCGGCTGTCATGGTACCTTTGCGTACAGGTATTGTCCGGGATATCCGTATTCAGGTTTATAATAAAGTGTTAAGTCTTCCTTTGAGTTTTTTCTCAGAAGAACGTAAAGGAGATATCATAGCCCGTATGAGTGCGGATGTTACGGTGGTGGAGAACTCGTTGACCAGTTCCATCGATATGCTTATCCGTAATCCTATCGCTCTTTTGGTTTGTTTTGTCACTCTGTTTTCGGTAAGTTGGCAAATGACGCTTTTTGTTATCTTTATTTTACCTCTGACAGGTTGGATAATGGGGGTTGTCAGCCGGAAGCTGAAAAGACAGTCCTCTACAGCACAGGCGCAATGGGGAGATATTATGTCCCAATTGGATGAAACATTAGGAGGTTTAAGGGTTATCAAAGCGTTTATAGCCGAAAGCAAAATGTCTGCCCGGTTCTCTAAAACAAACAATGACTTCCGCGATGCAATGAACGAGATGATTATCCGGCAAAGTTCAGCCCACCCCATGAGTGAGTTTTTAGGCACTTGTGTGATTGTGACCGTGCTGTTGTTTGGCGGTGCTTTAATCTTAAATACAAACTATGCTCCGATGGATGCGGCTACTTTCATATTTTATCTGATTATCCTTTATAGTATCATCAATCCTTTGAAAGAATTTTCAAGAGCATTTTATAATATTCCGCAGGGATTGGCCAGTATGGAGCGAATTGATATGATATTGAAAGCGGAAAATCATATCGTAGAGCCGGAGCAGCCTTTGCCATTGGACGCTTTCACAGATAAGTTAGAGTTTAAAAATGTAAGTTTCAGCTATGTAGAAGGACGTCCGGTCTTGAACCATATCAATCTGACTGTTCCTAAAGGAAAAACGATTGCACTGGTGGGCCAGTCCGGTTCCGGAAAGTCTACTTTAGTGGACTTGGTACCGCGTTATCACGATGTATCGGAGGGTGCATTGCTGATTGACGGCAAGAATGTGAAAGATGTATCCATCCACAGTTTACGTTCTCTGATTGGTAATGTAAATCAGGAAGCTATTCTGTTTAATGACACCTTCTATAACAATATTACTTTTGGTGTAGAGAATGCCACTATGGAGCAAGTAATAGAAGCTGCCAAGATAGCGAATGCACATGATTTCATTATGGAAACGGAAAAAGGATATGACACGATGATTGGTGATCGTGGAGGGCGTTTGTCCGGTGGTCAGCGTCAGCGTGTCAGTATAGCCCGTGCAATTTTGAAAAATCCTCCTATCCTTATATTAGATGAGGCTACTTCGGCTCTTGACACAGAGTCCGAGCGTTTGGTTCAGGAAGCGTTGGAGCGTTTGATGAAATCGCGTACTACTATCGCTATCGCACATAGATTGAGTACCATTAAGAATGCCGATGAAATTTGTGTACTTTATGAAGGCGATATCGTAGAAAGAGGAACTCACGATGAACTGATAGCCTTGAATGGATATTACAAGAAGTTGAACGATATGCAGTCTTTGTAAAGTGGAGCAAATAAAGAAATTGGCAATTGTTATTCCCGCCTACAAGGGGCGTTTCCTTAAGGAAACGCTCGACTCAATTGCAGTTCAGGCCCATAAAGATGAGTTCGTGTTATATATAGGTGATGATGCAAGTCCTGAAAGATTGGATAAGATTGTGGAATCTTATCAGAATAAGGTAAATCTGGTGTATCATCGCTTTAGCGAAAATATGGGGGGCAAAGATTTGGTGGCCCATTGGGAGAGGTGTATCCAGCTGTCTGCAGAGCCGTTTATCTGGCTTTTCTCGGATGATGATTTGATGCCGGCTGATGGTGTGGAACGTGTCATGGAGGCTTTGTCGCGCCCACACCATCAGCGAGGATATTTCTTTCGTTTTCCATTAGCTGTCATTGATGGTGAAAACAAGCGGATACGTGCCAATCGTCCTTTGGAAGAAGGAAGTGTGTCTTGTTACCGGCTGCTGCTAGATAAGTTACAGGGAAAGATAGATTCGGCTGCCGTAGAGTACGTGTTCAGTCGGGAGATATGGCAGTCGGCGGGTGGTTTTGTTCATTTTCCTATGGCTTGGTGTTCGGATGATGCTACGTGGGCTGCTTTTGCCCGTCATGCGGGGGGTGTTATTTCTTTGCCGGGGCAGCCTGTATGTTGGAGGAATGTTGAAGGTGCAAACATCAGTAACTCTGCCGGTCATGACAAAGATAAATTGCACGCTACTATTCTTTTCTTGAGATGGATGAGGAATATGTTTTCCGATTATGTGGATGATCCGGAGCTGATTAGTGCATTGCAATGCTATATCCATACCATCCTTCGTATTTCATTGCATAAACATTATAATATATGTGGTTTGTGGGGGGTATCTATGGCTTTGGGAAGATTTAATAAAAGGGCGGCCTTTACTACGTTTTTCAGGAATTTTAGGTTGTTCTCTTAATTTCATTTATGCAGCCACTTGCGATTTCTCAAGAGTGCCTGTATTTTCATAAAAAGTTTGGGTGCATATATGCTCTCACTTCATATTTCTGTCCTGTATGTATAGTCAGATGTATATCTTCCTGTCATATATTGTTTCACTTTTTTAAAGAAGGACATTGGGGAGTTTTTCATCCGTAAGGAATTGTGTGGTTTTAAAATCAGATTCATCCTTAAAATATCTTATCCGCATCCCTAAACATTTCTTGCTGTATGGTTAAGGGTTTTCTTCCTGTTTGTTCTATCTCCGCAAGCCTTTGGAGTTAACTCCATAGTCTTGGGAGATAACTCCAAAGC
>ERZ1673736.4094-NODE-4094-length-12505-cov-13.011084_pt1 | contig 12505 bp, 12 predicted proteins | sample MGYA00580212_ERZ1673736 | MGnify/ENA primary metagenome ERZ1673736 (study PRJEB41218, sample SAMN15661752) | gut metagenome | host: Homo sapiens | place: Canada: London | collected 2015-08-20/2019-03-30 | study: EMG produced TPA metagenomics assembly of... | reverse complement strand
AAAATGCTTATCTTTAATTATCAATCTCTGTAAACCTTTTGCAGGACGGGACAAAAAGCTACGGCGACACCGGCTGCTTACAGTTGCAAGATATACCCCCAAAAAAGATGTTTTCACCTGTTGCCCGGATCGGGGTATGTTTTGTCTGCGGCGGTCGCCTTTTGTCCGCGCCTTACCCTAATGCCGATCCGGGCTTATTCGTCGTTGGTACGTAAGCACGTAAGTACATGACTGCTTATCATCGGAAATAATCCGATAAATCAATAAATAAATATTTCTATATTTATTCAAAGCGTAAAACTCTGTAGTACAGATCCGGCCGTATTACAACTACACAGGATATATCATTCCGACGGCTGAATAACCTTTGAATGTTTGAACCGCCGTACGCCCCTCGATTGAGGGGCGTTTCTTTGCGTCCCGATCTGTTCTTTCAGAGTGTAATAAACAGCAAGATAACGCATAAGCATCACGTTTTGCAACGCTTTCCCCACAGCGGTTTATATTTGCCGCCCGACCTTAAATTTCGCATCATGTTTCGATACGCCCACTTCCACTCCGGGCTTCTCCCGCCCGCGTCAGAACTGCCGCCGCACAAATAGTCTTTTACGGCATCCGCACCTCCCGACCTGTCCGACCGCCCGATCTTCGGCGCCCGTCGGAACGCTCCGGAGCGCACTCCTCATTCCCGCTTTTCACGCCCGGCATTGTTCTGTGGTTCGGAATCCGGTATTTACTCTCCCTGACCGTAAAGGGTGTGGCGCCGCGTCTTTATCTTACCAGCAAAGGAAGAGCAAGTTTGTGTTTTTGGCGGCCAAAAACCGCGGCCTTGCCCGTTGGCCGGCAGTCGATCCCGCTGGTCTGGATATTCGATCATTATTTTTTACCTGAAATCGTGAACCATGAAAACCTCTGAAAAAACATATGGCAAACAGGGCGGACGCCCAGCCATGAGCAAGGCCCAACGGCGGGAATACCGCCTAACTGTCCGTTACAATACGGAACTGCATCTCCGGCTCAAGGCACTGACCCGGGAATCGGGACAGCGACCCGTCGAGGTCGTGCGGCAGCTTATCGCCTATGGGTGAGTGAAAGAACGGGTAAAGAAAGAACACCGACCGGTGTTCGACCTGCTGAAAGGATTATCAGATAACCTGAACCAGCTTACCCGGCTGGCACATGCCAAAGGAATCGAACGACTGGAAAAACAAATTATGCCGCTACTGCAGGAAGTCCGGCGGCATCTGAAAGATTTACGCGATGATCGGTAAGGTAATATCGGGCTCGTCCTTTTCGGGGACGGTAGGCTACGTGATGAAAGAAGAATCCCGGATATTGGAAGCCGAGGGCATCATGCCCCCGGAAGTGAAGGATATGGTGCAGGATTTCAAAGACCAGACCCTATTGAACCCGCGGCTGAAAAACACCGTCGGGCATATCTCGCTGTCTTTTTCACCCAAGGACGCCCCGCGGATGACCGACGCCCTGATGACGCAGATCGCAAAGGAGTACATGCAGAAGATGGGCATCACCGATACGCAATACCTATTGGTGCGCCATCTCGACCAGCCCCATCCGCACTGCCATCTGGTCTACAACCGGGTCGGGAACAACGGGCAGACCATTTCGGACAAAAACATCAAGATTCGCAACGCCAAGGTCTGCCGGGAGCTGACCGAGAAATACGGGCTATACCTCGCACCGGGCAAAGAGGAAGTGCGTCGGGAACAGCTGCGCGAACCGGACAAGAGCAAATACGAAATCTACGATGCGATCAAAAGCAGCCTGCCCAAGTGCAAAAACTGGAACGAGTTGGAGTGTAAGTTAAAAGATCAAGGTATTACAATGCGCCACAAATATTGCGGAAATACCGACCGGAAGCAGGGTGTCCTGTTCTCGAAAAACGGCTTCGAGTTCTCCGGCTCGAAGATCGACAGGGCATTCAGCTTTACGAGACTCGACAGCCGCTTCAACCATATTCAACAGCAGTCCCAACACCGGACGACGCTCCTTGGAAACCTCTCGGCGGCGGCAGGCAATTACCGTTCGGCATTTGCAGCGTTGTTCGGCGGTATGGGTAGCGGCGGCACGCGCGAAGAACCGCCTTCGGTAAATCTTGGAAAGGCAGGCGGGATTCCGCTGCCGCCAGCCGGTTCGCCCGGCGGGGTATCGGCCGAGCAGTTGCAGCGCAAGCCGGGTGAAAGCCCCGAAGAGCATATCGCACGAATTACGGCACTGCTCAACGCAGTGGCCGAAGCAATGGCCATAGCCGCGACGGAGCACCGCCGCAGGATGGAAGAACGGAAAAACAGAGCTAAACTGAAACTATAATAGAAAACCACAAAAAACATGAATGAGAATAACGGCATAATATCCTATGAGATGTACGAGGATCTCAAGGAAACGCTTGTCAAAGCCATTAAAAGCGCCAAGACGGTAAAAACCGACGGCAGTATACATTCAAACAATGCACAAACCGAACGGATTGAGCGGCTGATAGAGGCCGCGGAACTTTCGCAGGGACAGATTGCACAACTGCTCGAACAACTGCGTAAACGGATAACATTGCCCGGAATGCAAAACGAACGGGAGCAAGCGATGGCTGACAAATATAACACGCTGCTGACACAGTTGGCAGGGAGACTGGAGGTGATCGACAAGGAGAACAGGCAGACACGTACGTTGATCGAGCAGGTCGGGCAGGCCGTCGAAGCATTGAAAAGGCCCGGCGCCCTGCCCGTGCAGGAGCATCGACATACTTATACGCTCGACATCAAATCCTTGAAAACATTTCTGACGATGTTCGCCATGCTGGGATGTATTTTCCTGCAAGGCGCATTCATTTACCGAATCTCAGAGAATAATCGGCTGTTAGCTGCGAACGACCTGAAATACCGTTATGTGAAGATGCGCGGGAAAATCGGCGAAAAGGAGCTGATGGAATTGGAAACGGTATTTTGGGACGAACAGTATAGAAACCTCCGCGATACCGTCCGAAACCAAGTCGAACGATACGAGGAAGCCGTAAAGATTCGGGCTATGCAGTTAGAACAGGCTGCAATTAAAGAACAGGAAGCGCTCCGACTATTGCAAGATGCTGAAAATATTCGGAATAGGTAAAGATAATTGGTAGCTCCAAGTAAAACGAAAAAATATCGTTGCTCTTGGAGCCACCAATAAGAACTCTGCACAAATATCGGATCGGTCGATTTGCCTCGTTTTTCGTTTCTTACAGAACTGAGGTTTTAATCAGCGTACTAGTTGCTGCCATTTCATGTAAGTCCCGGTGCGCCACAGCCATTCCATCGGGCCGTAGCGGAAGCGTTTCAACCAGTAATGACTGAGCACAATCTGTGCGGCTGTGTAGACAAGGCAGACCACGACACTAAAAAAGACGCCTAACCGGCTCCAGTCCAAACCGAATCCCGCAAAGATAAAGACACCGGCCATGGACTGCACGATATAATTCGTCAGTCCCATGCGGCCGTAGCTGACCAAAGATCCCATCGCCCGTTGCACCTTCTGCGAACGATAGCCCCCGATAACGAGAATCACCCATAGATAAGCGGTCAGCAGATTGATCAGATTGGTCGTAGTCGCAGCCGCCCACGACCGGACGGAGACCTCGCCCCACGCGACAGGCGGAATATAAGACCGGACTATATACAAGGAGATCAGCAACACAAGGGCCCATAGTGCCCAACGGTTCAGTCGTCTGCGGAATTCATCGAGGCGCTCGAACAAACGGACGCGCCCGACGATGAGGCCCAGAATAAAAAGTCCCAATGTCAGGTAGATACGTCCGCTCGACAACTGGAACTTCATTTTCCCGGCCAGCCCGTTCCAGGCATTGTCCTTCACTGTTTCGGCGAAGGACAATGCCTGCCGGGGAGCTGCCGTGCGCACCGGTTTACCGACGGTTTGTTCCGTATGCACTGCGGAAGGCTTCACCAGGCTCCGATAAGCCACAGGGACAAGGGACGCACCGCCCAGGAAAAGAAACAGCGTGATCCCGGCGAGCAATTTCGTCGGCCATTTATACATCAGCACCAATACGAACCCCAGCAGTGCATATATCAGCAGGATATCCACACGGACGATCAAGCCATGTAGGTACCCGATCGCCAACAACAGCGTCAACCGCCACAGAAATCGGGGACGAAAATCGACACCTTTCTTCGACGCCCTGTCCATCTGGATAAAGAAACTCAAACCGAACAGGCAGGAGAATATGATGAAGAACTTTCCGAAAACCAGATTGTAAATGAACCATTCGAAGACCTCGTTTAGCGTTCCTTCCCATGGAAATATGACCTGGGACGTCATCGTTCCCGCAGCCCCGAAATGCTGCATGGCATGGATCAGGCAAATTCCGATGAGCGAGAACCCGCGCAGGGCATCTATTACCGTAATACGGTCGGCCGGAACCGGCATCTTGTCTGCGCCCATCTCCGCAATCATTTGAAACCGATTCTTCCCAGCCACGCTTCTACTCCACCGGCATTCCCCGGCATGTCAATTCCCGCGTCATCGGGGCGTCCGGGCGTGGTGATGTCGTCCGGGTCGAGGTCTTCCGGAAGAGTGGCCGGAATGTGCTCCGAACCCGGAGTGAGGCGGTAAATCTTCTGCATCGACTCGTTCAGATAGGTCTTAGCCCCGTAGGTGAAGAAGGGAATGATGGACTTGCTGCCCAGATCGTAGGCGTCGAGAAAGGTGCAGACGACCATCGCAGGCTGGTGCCACCAGCAGGGCGAACCGACGAAAATCGTGTCATACCGTGCGATTGTTTCCGCCGCAGGCAGGTTCGCCACGCCGGGCCGCAGGTCGCCGTACGCCTCGCGCTGGACACGGTCGCTGTCGTCGTAGGGGTTTGCGGCATACGGGACGGCCGCCTCGATACGGTACACGTCGGCTCCGGTCAGTGCAGCAATGCGTTCAGCCACGCGCTGCGTATTGCCCGTCGCAGAGAAATAGACGACCAAAATCTTGCTGTTTCCGGCAGGTTGGTCGAAACGTCCGTCGTCCGCCGAGCAGGCAGCCAGCGTAAAGAACAAAAACGGGATTAAAAGTAGCTTTTTCATACGTCGTCGTATTTCAGATTATTTATCCAATTCGTTGTCATGCAGCCATCCAGCCAGCAGGTCGGCGATTTCGGCATTGTTGAGATCGGACATCAGAAAATGCGTATTGCCCCGGACGCCAATCTTGGGAAGTTCGACCAGCATGGCATTCCCGCCGTGGCGGTTGACCGCCTCGACGAATTTACGCCCCATCTGCAAGCGCACGCGCCAGTTCTCGCCGCCGAGTTTATCAGTCACCTCTTCGGGAATATAGTCGCCGAAATAGAGGACGATCGGAATCTTCGTCAGTTTCATGAAATCATCCATCGGCACACCCGTCCCGCGAAGCGTCCCCGTCAGGCTCGGCATCGGATCGGGAACCTCGCCTTCGGGAAAAACGTATGTCCCCGGCTCGTAGGAAACGATCCCCCGCACGTTCGGGTTTCCGACGGCGGCCATCCAACCCGGAAATCCGCCGGCAGAATGTGTCACGAGAATACCCTCGCCGATGCGGTTGAACAGCGCGTCGAGCGCCGCAAGGTCGGTCGCCATATCATGGCTGCCGATATCGGGTGTCATCTGGCGGAAGAACTGGTCGAACGACGCCGAATCGGTCGGGAACTGCACGCCGGGATTGAACGCCGGCCAATGGCCGATGCGGAAAATATCGAACCAGAACTGTTCGTCGGCTTTCGGCGTCAGCGTCGTTTCGGCCGTGGTACGTCCCGCGCGTCCGCGCCCGGGCAGATCGACGACATAACCGCCGTAACCGCGCCGCAGCATCAGGGGTTGAAATCCCTCGCGTCCGTCGGGTGTCGTCTGCCAGCAGCGCCCCGACTGTCCGTAACCGTGGACGAAGACCAGCGGCAGCCGGTGTGCACCGGCCGGAATCTGAAAATCGACGACGGCATGGTCGGCGTGGAAACTCTGCCCCTCTTCAACGGGCGTTCCGAAGCCGACAAACCGGCTGTTGTCATACTCTCCGGGGCGTTGCAGCACCGTCCCGCCGACGGCAAAACTGCCCTGCCGGGCGATCGTGAGCGGAGTTGCCGTTTCGGAAAGCTGCTGTCCGAAACCACCGGCCCAGATCAGGGCGGTGAATAAACTTATATATACTCGTTTCATGGTTGTTGTTTTTCAGTGATTATTATATCGTTTATTGTCCGTTTGCCCGCTTTATATCCATCAGCGAGACATGCTCGTTCCGGTATCGGGCGTCCGGGTTCTTTTCGCCCTGCGCCAGCAGCGGGTCGCCGCTGTCCTGCCTAAAACGGATGGCTTTCTGCGGACAGTTCTGAATGCAGGCGAAACAGAAATCGCAGTCCCCCTGCATCGCAACTCCGTTCGAGGTCAGTTCGTAGTTCCCGCGCGGGCAGACATCCGTACAAACTCCGCAGTCGATGCAGGCATCCGTAACGGTAAAACACCTTTCGCTCCTCTTGAGGAAGCCGACCTCGGGATCGAGCCCCGACAATGCCATGAACCCGGCATGCATCTGCCGTTCCTCTTCGCTCACAGGTTCCTGCCACTGCCGCCTGCTGGATATTTCCCCGGCGATACGCTGTAAATTCTCCGGAATGCGCTTATCTATCTTTATCTGCTCGTTCATATCGAAATTCGGCAGCCAGTTATCCACCATCACGAGCGTGGCGATGTAGTCGAAAGCGTTTCCGGCCCTGGCCGACAGATCGTTCCATATCTCCACCGCATCGCATTTCCGCGCCCCGTAGGTGAGTACTGCGAACTTATATTCCGCTTTCAGCCGGGCTTTCCGGATGAAGTTCCGCACCATATTGGGCGGCATGTGGCCATATATCGGGTAGACAATACCGATTTCGTCCGCCTCGAATTCATACCGGTTCTGTTTCACCATCTGCGGAATGCTCAACAGTTGTTCTTCCGACTCCGCCAGCTGGCGGGCGACATACAGGCTGTTCCCCGTAGCGGTGAAATACAGCACGATGCGCTTCTTCTGCGGTTTCCCGGCACAGGAAGTCAGGGCCGGCAGCCCGATGGCCGCGACTGCCGCTCCGGCGACAACCTTTCCCATCCGCACCAAAGCCTCCCTGCGGCTTATTCCCTTATCCGTTCCCATAGCATTCAGCCATTCTATTTGTTATCGGTCTCCGGGCCGAACCACTCGGCCGGGCCTTTCGATACCTGCGTCCCGATGGCGATATGCGTGAATTCGCTGTCGGGAGCCGCGCCGTGCCAGTGTACCACACCGGAGGCGATCCTCACCACGTCGCCGGGACGCAGCTCGCGAACCGTTCCGCCTTTTTCCTGATATAACCCCTTGCCGGATGTACAGAGTAGGATCTGGCCGCCCGGATGTGCATGCCAAAGGTTACGTACCCCGGGAGCGAAGGTCACGTTGCCAATCGTACAATCCATCGAGTCGGCAGCCGTGACGAACATTTCAAGCCAGGCCTCACCCGTGAAATTGGGATTGTTTTCCAGCGGCGAACCCTTGGCAAAAACATCCTTTGACGGCTGTGTTTGCAGAGCTTCAGTCGTTCGGTTGCAACAGGCGCCCAGCAGGGCTGCAGTTGCAAGTAAGAGCCATTTTTTCATCGTGCGGGGTTATTTAAGGTATTGTTTGAAATAGCTGTCCAGTTTGGGTAGCGTGATTGCCAGGTATTCCGGACGGTCGTAGAGATCGACGTGCGTGGCCCCTTCGACGACAAACAGTTCCTTGGGTTCGGCAGCTTTCGCATAGGCGTCTTCCGAAAAGTAGGCCGACACGGCATGCTCGCCCACAATGAAGAGCAACGGACGCGGCGAGATGGTCTCGATCTGCACGAACGGAAAGAAATTCATCATCGGCGCAAGGCTCGTATAGGAATAATAGGCCGTCGAATTGGGATGCTTGCCGCGTGCGGGATTGTCGTAGTAGTCGAGGAAATCAAGGGCGTACTGCGGCGTCGAAGCGTCGACCTTTTCGGGCAGGGCGCGGATGTCCCTGCGGGCGGCTCCGCCGTATTCCGCCGTGCGCTGCGCACCGACGGCATCGAGCGTGGCCATGCGCTGTTCATAGGTCATCGAGTCGCCCACGCCCCGGCGGCGGGCACGACCCATATCGTACATGCTGATCGTCGCCACGGCTTTGATGCGATGGTCGATCTGCGCGGCACTCACCGAATAACATCCGCCGCCGCAAATACCGATCACGCCGATCCTGTCTGCGTCCACAGCCGGATGATTCGCAAGGAAATCGACCGCCGCACTGAAATCCTCCACGCGGACTTCGGGCGACTCGATCCGGCGCGGATAGCCGCCGCTTTCGCCGTAATAGGAAGCGTCGAACGCCAGCGTAACATAGCCCGACTCCGCCAGGCGACGGGCGTAAAGCCCCGAGGTCTGCTCCTTTACGCCACCGAAAGGATGGCCGACAACCAGTGTCGGGTATCGCTTCGCGGGGTCATAGCCCGCAGGAAGAAAAAGGTCGCCGACCACGTCGATCAGAAAGCGGTTCCGGAATGTAACCTTCTGCCTCCTCACTCCGTTTCCTGCTTCGGCGACCGGCATCCCGGGATCGGCGGTCAGGCCTTTACCCTGCAGCACTTCGTCCAACACCATGCGTCCGGCATCCGCTTCACTGCGTCCGATCCGCCGCTCGACGAGGGCAAGCAGGCCGCGCAGTTCGTCGGGTGTGACACCCACGTTCAGGGCGATGCCCATGTGCCCCTTCATCATCGGTTCCACACCGCCGATAGCGGCCAGTATCGCTACCGTGGCGATCTCCCGCTCGGCATAGGTCAGCACGTCGCGTTCGAAGAGGTCGGCGAAAAGGTGCTCTTTGAGAAACACCTCGATCTCGGGAGCCAGTACGGCGTAATCAGCTTTTGGCGCATCCGCCGGAACGCCGGAAATTTCAGCGAGAATGTCGCGTCCCCGTTCATATTTCGGGCGGGTGTCGGTGATCGGCGACGCCTCGCGGCCCCAATTCACCTCGGCACCGGCGGCCTTGCGCCCGTCGAGCACGGCGACCAGGGTTTGCAACCCGCGCAGGGCCCGCGGGAATCCGCAATAGGCGTAGGCGTGTACCATTACCTCTTTCAGTTCATTGACGGTCATGCCGTCGTCCAGCCCTGCAACGAGGGCCGATTCCAGTCCAGCGAGGTCACCCCGCCCCGTGAGGGCGGCGATCTCTGCGATGTGTTGCCGTTTCGTGTCCATAACTTGTTCCGCTTTCGGGGTTTGTGCTGCGGCCAGCGAAGCGGCGCAGAGCATCCCCATTCCCAATATGTACTTTTTCATAGTCTTCGGTGTTTCAGCGTCCTACCCGTGCCTGTAATTCGGCGGGGTATCGGTCGCCCGAAAGGACGATCTGCGAAAGACGCTCGTTTATATCCTTCATCTCTTCTTCGGTATATTCCACCCCGGCGGCCGCGATATTGTCCGTCAGGTGTTGCAGGCTGCGGCTGCCCGGAATCGAAACGATCCACGGCCGTTGTGCCATCAGCCACGAAAGGGCGGCCTGCGCGGGCGTAATGCCTTTTGCGGCGGCAACCTCTCGGACGAAATCCACCAGCGATAGGTTGGCGGCTATGTTTCCGGGGGTGAAGCGCGGTACGACCGACCGGAAATCCCCCTTCCCGAAACGGGCATCCCGGCCGATGGCGCCGGTCAGGAATCCTTTGCCCAACGGGCTGAACGGCACGAGGCCCACGCCCAACTCTCCGAGCGTCGGGAGCAACTGCTCCTCCGGTTCGCGCCAGAACATCGAATATTCGCTCTGAACGGCCGTCAGAGGCAGCTCGGCATGGGCCCGGCGGATGGTCTGTATCCCCGCTTCCGAAAGTCCCCAATGCAGGACTTTTCCTTCACGGATCAGGTCGCCGACCGTCCCGGCAACCTCTTCGATCGGCACCTCGGGATCGACGCGGTGCTGGTAGTAGAGGTCGATATGGTCGGTACGCAGCCGTTTCAGCGAGCCTTCGACCGACCTGCGAATCTGTTCCGGACGACTGCTGAGCGCCTGCCGCCCTTGCGCGTCGATCCTAATGCCGAATTTAGTGGCTATGACCACCTTGTCGCGAACCGGCGCGAGTGCCTCGCCGACCAGCTCCTCATTGGCAAACGGCCCGTAACACTCCGCCGTATCGAAAAAGGTAACACCCTGTTCGTAAGCCCTGCGGATCAGGGCGATCATCTCGTTTCTGTCTGCCGCCGAACCGTAGCCGTGGCTCATACCCATGCAACCCAGTCCGATGGCGGACACCTGCAATTTTCTGTTTCCCAATTCCCGGTATTTCATATTTCTTATGATTTAATTCGGTTCGTCTTTTCCGACAATGCAAAAGTAGGGAACGGATGAAGGCCCATCCATAGACGGATTACGGTTTCAAACACCAATTTTACGGTTCGGACAAGGCTTGTTCTCAACGGACTAACCCGTATTACGGATTCAGGAACCGATATTACGGATTCCGCCGGAACATGGTTGTGCGTATCTGAAAATCGGTTACCTTTGCAATAGAAGAACTAATAAACATGGGAACGATCGTAAAATTGGATTCGGTACAGGACTACAATGAACTGCTGGGCGTGGAAACCCTGCATCCGCTGGTAAGCGTCGTCGACTTTTCGGAACTGGAATATGTACGCCATTGTCTCAAGAATTTCGGGTTCTATTGTATTTTCCTCAAACACATCGACTGCGGGCCGTTGCTCTACGGGCGCAACCGATACGATTACCGGGAAGGAACGCTGGTCTTCATTGCGCCGGGACAAGTTTCCGGTATCGATGACGGCAAAGTCTCGTACGGATACAAGGGCTGGTGCCTGATGTTCCACCCCGATCTGCTGCGCGGAACATCGCTCGGCCGACGCATGGCCGACTACTCGTTCTTTTCCTATTCGTCGAACGAGGCGCTGCACATGTCCGAACGCGAGCAGCAGATTATCATCAACTGCTTCCGCGAAATTCGGGAAGAGTTGCAGCATACCATCGACAAGCACTCGAAACAGATCATTACGGCCAATATCGAGGTGTTGCTCAACCATTGTGTGCGGTTCTACGACCGTCAGTTCGTTACACGTGAAAATGTAAATAAAGATATCCTGACCCGTTTCGAAGCGTTGTTACGGGATTATTTTACATCGGACAAACCCCAGCGGTTCGGCCTGCCTTCGGTCGCGTGGTGTGCCGACCGGCTGCACCTGTCGGCCAACTATTTCGGCGATCTGATCAAGAAGGAGACCGGGAAATCGGCACAAGAGTATATCCAGCTGACCACCATCGACCGTGCCAAAGAACTCTTGATCGAAGGCCGCAAATCGGTCAGCGAAATCGCCTACGAACTGGGTTTCAAATATCCGCACCATCTGAGCCGCCTATTCAAAAAGGTGGTCGGTTATACGCCTAACGAATACAAAGCCCTCTCGGCCTGAAAGGGTTTTATCCTTGGATTTTCATGCGACAACGGAGCGTAAAGTATGAAACCACAAACTCTGCTCCTTGTTTTTTGTGAATTTATTACTATCTTTGTATCAGTTATTTGAGGTTGAAAAGTCATTGCAACAGACGGAAAACAGAACCGTTGCTTTTTCGTTACCTTAGCCCATCTAAAAAAATGTAACAGCCTAATTTCTTAGACTGTTACAATCTTTCAAAGGGAATCTGTGAGGAATCTCCCTCACTCTCATGCCCAACAAAATTATTTGTTGCAGCACGCTCCTTCGGCTTTCTCGGCGCAGCACGACTTGGTCGAATCGCACTTCTCGGCACAGCAGGATTTGGACGAGTCACATGCCTCGGCATCGCACTTCGCGTCGCAGCCGGCACAAGCCGAAGCTTCGGTCGCAACGGCGGCAGCCTCGCCCTGGGCAGCCTTCTTGTTCGAATTACCGCAGCAGCTTACCATTGCAAGGGCAGCCATTACGACAACAAAGGAAAAGATCTTTTTCATAGCGTCAAAGGTTTAATAATTAGTTATTCCGTAACGTCGCAAAGATATATATTCGCAAGAATATTGCAAATAAAAAATTTCAATATTTTCAAGGTGTTCGCATGTTTTCGACAAGCCGGGACAGCGGCTGCCTGCAGACTATGCCAGGCGCAGAAAACGAAGAAGGGAATTCAACTTTTCAGTTCAAAAGGTCTGCCATGGAGAACTCCTCGCTCTTGACGAAGGCCTTGGGGAAAGTCGATGCTATCTTGCCTTTCAGGATGATGGCCTCCTCGGCCGTCAGGCAGTTTCCCACCGCGACCTTGAAATAGGGATTCTCGTACACCGGGTATACCATGATCCCGGGATAGGTCTCCTTGAAGAGGGCTTCCGCGGCAAAGGCCCCGGCGCGGGCATCCTGCCCGTTATCGAAGAAGATGCAGACCCTGTAACCGCGCAGCCGCAGGCGCTGCCCCACGCGCGAAGCGTCGTCGACGGCCTTCTCCGCATCGCCGTACTCGGTGACGGTGACCCTGGCCGTGCCGAACGCAG
>ERZ1673736.4077-NODE-4077-length-12564-cov-6.302582_pt1 | contig 12564 bp, 10 predicted proteins | sample MGYA00580212_ERZ1673736 | MGnify/ENA primary metagenome ERZ1673736 (study PRJEB41218, sample SAMN15661752) | gut metagenome | host: Homo sapiens | place: Canada: London | collected 2015-08-20/2019-03-30 | study: EMG produced TPA metagenomics assembly of... | reverse complement strand
TAAAAAGGACGGTGTAATCTCGGTCACTCCCCGCATGGGGAGTGCGGGTTGAAATGAAAAGCTGCACCGGCGTGCCGACCGTGATGCCGTTAGTCACTCCCCGCATGGGGAGTGCGGGTTGAAATGGCACTGACGTGAACGAAAGCGTCAAGGCTGCAAACGTCACTCCCCGCATGGGGAGTGCGGGTTGAAATCCCACCGCGATCACCCAGAACGTCGAGTACCTGGTCACTCCCCGCACGGGGAGTGCGGGTTGAAATATGTCGGGGAAAAGGCGCGAACCCATGTAGGCGGTCACTCCCCGCATGGGGAGTGCGGGTTGAAATCAGGTAGGCGTTGACGGCCTTGTCGTTGGCCTCGGCCAGTTACTTCCCGCATGGGGAGTGCGGGGTGAAATGGCACCGCGGTGTACTCCGTGCTCGAGAACGCGCGGGTCACTCCCCGCATGGGAGTGCGGGTTGAAACTGTTCGGGTTGGCTGGCAAGCTGAACGCTGACACGTCATCGTTCAGCTTGCGGGCGCGCGGGTTGAAGTCGCGCGCAGCTGTCGTGGTACGGCCGAGGCGTGGTCGGTCGTACCCCTCGCGGGCGCGCGGGTAGAAGCAGGGTATCCGGGTTGAAATCGAGCAGCGTTTCGGCAGGTTCTGTCGCTCCCTAACGAAGGGGCGACCGATCCTTGCCGTCGCTTCCTATCGAGAACGCGGATTGATTCGCTGATTCCGAGTTTTGCTCGTCGGACGTCTGCGCCGAGTTGCGAAAGGCGCAGACGTCCTTCGGATCGCTACTCCACCACCAAATCAACGAACTCAAACGTCGTGCAGTCAACCAGGCCGCGGTTCGTCAGGCGCAGTTCGGGCAGGCATGCTAGCGGGATCAGGGCCATCGTCATGAACGGCGACGGCATGGTGCAGCCGATCTCGGCCCATGCGCCCTCCAAAGCATGTACCTTCTCGCTCATCGTTACGGCGTCGAGCGAGTCCATCAAACCGGCGATAGGAAGCTCCACCAACCCCAGGATCTCCCCGTCGGCGACCACCGCCATGCCGCCGCCGCAGGCGGCCAGCGTGTTCGCGGCCAGGGCCATGTCCTCGTCGTTCGTGCCCACCACCAGCAAATTGTGCGCGTCGTGCGCCACGGTGGACGCCATCGCGCCGCGCTTGATGCCGAAGCCCTTCACGAAGCCGCAGCCGCACGTGCCCGTCTCGTGATGGCGTTCGAACACGAACGTCTTCAGCACGTCCTGCTCAAGGTCGGACTCAAGCCGCCCGTCCACGACCGGCAGGTCCACATGCGCCTCGAACGTGCCGACCTTGGCGGGGATGATCTCGATCGCGCGCACCCGCACGGTTCCGTCGGCAACGCCTTCGGGTGCGGGCACCTCGAACGATGCGGGCGTCAGCTCGCGACCCAGGTGCATCGAGTGCGTAACCCAGTCGGGGAATTGGAACGGCGGCAGGTCGAACAGGGCGCGGCCGTCTTCCGCCACCACGTCGCCGTCGATCAGCACGCGGGTGACCCTCAGGTCCTCCAGATCGTCCAAGAACACGATGTCGGCGCACTTGCCCGGCGCGATGGAGCCCAGGTCGTGGTCCATCTGGAAGCACTGAGCGCAGTTGATGGTGACCATCTGGATGGCGGTCACCGCGTCGATCCCCAGCCCGACGGCCACCCGCACGATGTGGTCGAGGTGCCCGTCGGCCACCAGCGTGTGCGGGTGCGTGTCGTCGCTGACCAGCGTCGCGAAGCGCGTGTCGATGTCGTTCGCCAGCACGGCTTCGGCCAGCACCGGCAGGTCCTTCCATGCCGAGCCGTAGCGCAGCTGGGCGTACATGCCGAGGCGCATCTTCGCCAACACGTCCTCGGGGCGCGTTGACTCGTGGCAGCAGCGCACGCCCGAGGCGATGTAGGCGTTCAGGCCCCGGTCGGTCTCGGGCATGGAGTAATGGCCGGTCACGATCTTGCCTGCCTCCAGCGTGGCACCCACTTCGCCATGCGCGTGGTCCGTGCTTCCTAGGATGCCCGGGAAGTTCATCATCTCGCCGAGCCCCACGACGCTCGGCCATGCCATCGTCTCGGCCACGTCGTCCGGGCCGATGGACGAACCGGTGTCCTCGAAGCCGGGCACGGCGGGCACGCACGACGGGGTGGTGATCATCGTCTTGAGCGGCGTGCGCCGCGCGTCCTCCTCCATCACCTTCACGCCGTCGAGGCCTAGCACGTTGCAGATCTCGTGCGGGTCCATGTAGATGCCCGTGGTGCCGTGCGGCACGACGGCGCGCGCGTATTCGCCCACGCCCATCATGGACGATTCCACGTGGATGTGCCCGTCGAGGAACCCTGGCGCGATGTACTGCCCCTTCGCATCGATGACCTGCGTGTTCTCGCCGATGCAGTGGTCGGCCTGCCCGAGGTAGGCGATGCGGCCTTCGGCGATGGCCACGTCCACGTTCTCCTGGATCTCGGCCGTGCACACGTTCACGAGCTTCGCGCCCTTGATCACCGTCTCGGCGGGCGCGAGCCCCTGGGCGACGGCGGACAGGGTTTTCGAGCACTCCCACAGCGGTTTCTTGCAGAACTTGTTGATCATGCCTCGCTCCTTAGATGAACGGCGCCGTCTCTTCGGCGCAGGGTCGATACGGTCATTATCTGCCTTGCTCAAGCTGCCGTCCACGATCCCTTTCTAGACTTCAAGCGGAATGCGCAAACGTTCTGTTGCGTCCGCGCTGCCGTCCTCGGGTGTATACTGCGAGTCGCTTTGCGCGCCGTGCACCCGTACCGAAAGGACCGATCATGCTGGTTACCACCCTCGACCATGCCGTTGGCAACGATTACCTCGCCGCGCGTTTTCAGAAGGCGTATGCTTTTTTGAACAGGGATGACCTCGGGTCGCTCCCGCTCGGCCGCGTCGACATCGACGGTGACGCCGTGTTCGCCAACGTGCAGGAATACGACACGGTTCCCGCCGAGGAGAAGCAGCTGGAGGCGCACCGCCGCTACTACGACGTGCAGTTCGTTGTGTCGGGCGAGGAGGTCATGCAGTTTGCGCCGCTCGAAGGCCTCGCGAAAGTACAGCCCTTTGACGAAGACGCCGATTTCGGGCTGTACTGCACACCCGAGCGTCCCAGCTCCATCGTGCTGCGTGCGGGCGACGTGGCCGTGCTCGCACCCGAAGACGCCCACAAGCCGGGATGCGCGCTCGATGCCCCATGCTGCGTGCGCAAGATCGTCGTCAAGGTGCTCGTGTAGCGCGCATGGATTCCCGGGCAGAAAACGATCCGTCGTTCTACCTGTACGTGCTCGAATGCGCCGACGGCACATGGTACACGGGCTACACCGTGGACGTCGCCGAACGCGTGCGCGCGCATAACGCCGGCGCGGGCGCGAAGTACACGCGCAGCCGTCTTCCCGTGCGCCTGCTCGCGCAGGCGGCGTACGCGACGAAGCGCGAGGCCATGAGCGCCGAGTACCGCTTCAAGCGCCTCACGCGCCGTCAGAAAGAACGGCTCGTGCGCCGTGCCGCGCGCGAGCCGTTCGAGCAGGTTCTGAGCGACCTCATGCCCCCGTCAGGCGCGCGCGAAGCCGCAGAGGGCGCCGACGTCGGAGGGGAGGCGCGATGAGCCCGCGAAGCGCCGGCGACGACGTCGTTTCCCGGATCGCGCGCCTGTTGGAGCTCGAAGGCGACCGGTGGCGGCCGCATCGGGCGCTCGAGCTGCTGTCGTTCGTGCTGGGCGACCGCGCCCAGGTGGGCGACGCGTCCCGCTACCTCTTCGCGTACGCGCGCCATCGGGGCTACGACCTGCCGCCGTACCCGTTGGCGGGGTGCGGGGAGATCCGCGCGTTCTTCGCCGACGAGGGCGTGCGCAACGTGCCCGACTGGTACGGGAAGAAGCTCGGGCTCGACGAGCGCGCCTACGAGGCGCTGCCGTCGCAGACCGTCGTCGTGGTGCGCGACCGTGCCGACCGGCGCAAGGCGTTCTTCCTCGACGGCATCCGCTACCGCGATGCCGCGGCCTTCGAGAACCTCGCCGACAGCGGCTTCGCCCGCACGCTTTCCGAAGACGATCTGGAAGCGCTGCTGAGCCGCATGGTCGCGTTTCTGACCGGCGACGATGCGTCCGTCGAGGCGGAAACGACGGCCGTCGGCCCGCTTCGCGGCTCCTCGCGCGCGTTCTAGAGGACCGGTTCGGCTTCGGCCATCGCTTCCAGCAGCCGGCGCATCTCGGCGCTGTTCTTGAGCGCGAAGCGGGCGCGGGTGGGGCCGCCGCCTATCTTGACGGTCCACGCGTCGTCGGGCGCGGCTTCGAACACGTCCTCGTCGGTGCGGTCGTCGCCGGCTGCCAGCAAGAAGCCGTAGGCGGGGTCGCGGAACCAGCGGTGGGCCGCGTGCCCCTTGTCGACGCCGCGCGGCTTCACCTCGATCACCTTGTTGCCGTCCATGAGCGTGATGCCGCGGTCGGCCAGGCCGTCTCCCAGCGCGTTCTTGATCTCGATGACGCGCCGTTCGGCCAGCTCCTGGCTGCACATGCGGTAATGCCACACCAGCGAGTAGTCCTTCTCTTCCAGCAGCGATCCGGGCGTGCGGTCGACGAAGTCGGCCAGCACGGGGCGGATGGCGTCCTTCCAGCTGTTGTCGAGCGGTTCCTGCAGCGTCCATGCCCGCCCGCTCGCCGCGCCTCCGTCCGCTTGCGCGGCGAACCAAACGCCGTGCTCGGCCACGAGGTCGACGGGCAGCCTGCCCAGCCATGCCTCGAGCGTGGCGTGGTCGCGTCCCGACACCACCACCACGTCGTTGTCCGCGCTTCCACCCAGGCGCGCCAGCACGTCCAGCAGCCGTTCGTCGGGCGCGACGCGCGCGGGGTCGTCCGAGAAGGGCATGAGCGTGCCGTCGTAGTCCAGCAGCAGCGCGCGCCGATCCGCGTCGCGGTACGCGTCCAGCAGCCGCCCGGCCGACGTGGGTCCCAGCAGATGCGCGCTCATGCCCGCCTGGCGGCGCTTCACGTCATCCACGGCATCGAGGAACTCGCGCGCCCATTTCTTCGACGTGTAGCGCGCCAAACGTTGCTGCATGGGCGCGTTGCGCTTGCGCTGCTCGTCGGGCGGCATGGTGAGCGCCTCCTGCATGGCCTCGACGATGCCTGCGCGGTCGAACGGGTTCACGCACAGGGCCTCATGCAGCTCGTAGGACGCGCCGGCCATCTCCGACAGCACCAGCACGCCTCCGTCGCCGTCGTGGCAGGCCAGGTACTCCTTGCATACGAGGTTCATGCCGTCGCGCAGCGGGGTGACCAACATCACGTCGCTCGCAGCGTACAGGCTGACCAGCTGCTCGAACGGCAGCGAGCGGTAGTAGTAGTCCACAGGCGTCCAGTCCATCGTGGAGTGCTTGCCGTTCACCTGGCCCACCAGCTCGTCGATGCGCTTCTTGAGCGCGCGGTACGAAGCCACGTTCTCGCGCGACGGGACGGTGACCAGCATGAGCACCACTCGCCCCTTCCATTCGGGGTACTTGTCGAGGAACGCGTCGAACGCGTCCAGCCGTTCGGGGATGCCCTTCGAGTAGTCCAGCCGCTCCACCGACAGCATCACCTTGCAGCCCTCGTGCCCCTTCTCGGCCGCCAGCGTCTCCACCGCCGCTTGCACTTCCGGCGTGCGCGCGGCGTCGCGATAGCGCGCGTAGTCGATGCCGAGCGGGAACGCGTCCACCTGCACCACGCGTCCGTCCACCGTCAGCGTGCCGCTCGTGTTCTCGATGCCCGCCACGCGTCGGCAGCTGGACAGGAAATGGCGCACGTAGTCGTAGGCATGGAAGCCGATGAGGTCGGCTCCCAGCACGCCGCGGACGATCTCGTCGCGCCACGGCAGCGTGCGGAACGTCTCGTAGTCGGGGAAGGGGATGTGCAGGAAGAACCCGATGGACGCATCCGGCAGCGCCTCGCGCAGCATCGACGGAAGCAGCATGAGGTGGTAGTCCTGGATCCACAGCGTGTCGCCGGGGCGCGCTTCGGCCAGCGCTGCCTCGCAGAACCGTTCGTTCACGCGCCGGTAGGCCTCCCATTCTTCTTCGTTGAAGCGTGTGAACTGGGGGAACCCGTGGAACAGCGGCCAGATGGCCGAGTTGGAGAAGCCCTCGTAGTAGGCTTCGGCGTCGCGGTCGTCCAGGAACACCGCGCGGCAATCGCGCTCGTCGAACGCCGCGGCCAGCCGGGCGCGCTCGTCGTCGCCCATGCGCGCGTCCGCGTCGGCCCAGCCGATCCAGAGGTTGCCGTCCTGCTCGTGCAAGGGGCCCAGGCCCGTGGCCAGGCCGCCCACGCTGCGCTCGAGCTCGAAGCCGCCTTCGCCGTCGTCTTCGAAGCGGTAGGGCAGCCGGTTCGACACGATGATCAGCCGCCCGGCCTCGGGCGCGGCAACGCTGCGCGCATCGGGCTGCGCGCGCCGGGCGACCGCGTTCTCCTCCCGAGGGAGGTCGATGCGCGCGAGGGGAAGGGGGAGCGGCGCGTCGCGCAGAAGCGTCGCCGCGGGGAAATGAGTGTTTGGCATGGAAGTCCACCTTTGCTGTCTTTTCTGCCATTGTAGGGAAGGCGCCGCCGCTTCCCCGAAGCGGTTGCGCCCTTGTTTCGCTGCCGTCAGGCGGCCGTGAACGCGCCTTTTTCTCGCACGTGGCGCGGCAGCGGCCGCCGCCTTGGGGTATCATGCGAACAGTGCGAAAACCACGACCGTCGAAGGAAGGATATGCAGACCTACATCGCCCATTACGTCTCTCCCGCAGCCGCCGACGTGCGCGGCACGGGGCTCTTCGAGTTCGAAAGCGACTCGCGCGCCAACACCAAGGGGAACCTGCGCGACGCGCGCCTCAAGATGCTGGAGCTGTACGGCAAGGACGCCGTGTCGTGGACCATCGACAGCGTGGAGCGCAAGAAGGCGTCCGTCGCCTCGCAGGACGGCCAGCTGGCGCTGGACTTCCGCCCGCCGAAGCCCGAGCGCAAGCGCGCGAAGAAGAAAGAGTACTGGTAGGCCCTCAGCGCCCGCCGTCGGCAACGGAGGCGGCATGGTGCTCCGGTGACGGCCTCGCTTCATCGCCGCGATGAGGTAGCCGCTCGGGCGATGCAAGGGCTATACTGGTTCCCATACCGAACGAACGCGCCGCGCCCGCGCGCGGCCTCGCCCAGAACAGGGAGCATTTATGAAGAACAAGCAGGTGAAATTCCTCAAGCAACTGCTCGAGACCCCGTCGGCCACCGGCACCGAGATCGCCGTGGCCGAACTGGTGCGCGAGCGCCTGGCCGGCACGGCCGACGAGATCCAAACCGATGTCATGGGTTCGGTTCATGCCCGCCTGTCCGGCACAGGCGTCGCTCCGTCGCTCATGCTGTCGGCCCACATGGACGAGATCGGCCTCATGGTCACGTACATCTCCGACGAGGGCTTCCTGTCCGTGTCGTCCGTCGGCGGCGTGGACGCGGCCATCCTCCCGGGCATGCGCGTGGACGTGCACGCGTCGAACTCCTTCGAGCCGCTGCGCGGCGTGGTGGGCCGCAAGCCCATCCACCTCATCGAGCCCGACGAGCGCAAGAACGTCACGCCCATCGACAAGCTGGTCATCGACCTGGGGCTTCCGGCGAAGCGCGTGAAGAAGCTCGTCATGGTGGGCGACGTCATCACCTTCGGCGTGGGCTTCGAGCGCTTCGGCAAGAACATGGCTGTCTCGCGCGCCTTCGACGACAAGGCGGGCGTGTGGGTCGCCGTGCGCGTGCTGGAGACGCTCGCTAAGGAGGGCCGCGCGCCCGGCGACTTCATCGTGGCCGCCACCGTTCAGGAGGAGATCGGCACGCGCGGCGCCATTACGTCCGCGTACGGCCTGGACCCCGATGTGGCCATCGCGTTCGACGTGACGCACGCCACCGACTATCCCGGCATCGACAAGACGAAGTACGGAAAGATCGTCTGCGGCGAGGGTCCCGTTATCGCGCGCGGCCCCAACATCAACCCGGCTGTGTTCGAGCGCCTCGTGGCGGCGGCCGAGGCCGAGGGTCTGCCGTACCAGATCGAGGCCGAGCCCGGCGTCACCGGCACCGACGCCCGTTCCATCCAGATCTCCCGCGGAGGCGTCCCCACCGGCCTCGTGTCGGTGCCCCTGCGCTACATGCATACGCCCACCGAGGTGGTCAGCCTCGACGACCTCGACGCAACGGTGAAGCTGCTCGCCCGTTTCGCGCGCGACCTGGACGAGGACGCCTGCTTCGTGCCGGGCATGGGCGACGCGGTCACCGAGGGCGACGGCGCCGGCGCCGAGTCCGCTGCGCAGATGCAGTTCGACGAGACGGGTGTGGAGTAGGTACGGCCGTGAAACGCGAAGAGAAGACCATCGCCAAGAACAAGAAGGCGTTCCACGAGTACGAGATCCTCGAGACGCTGGAGGCGGGCATCGAACTGACGGGCACCGAGGTGCGCTCGCTGCGCGACAACCACTGCCAGCTCACCGATTGCTTCGCACTCATCCGAGACGGCGAGGTGTGGCTGCACAACGTGCACATCCCGCCGTACCTCAACGGCAACATCGCCAATCCCGATCCCGACCGCAAGCGCAAGCTGCTGCTGCACAAGAAGCAGATCCGCCAGCTGCAGGAGCAGGTCAAGGAGAAGGGCATGGCGCTCGTGCCCGTGAAGATGTACTTCAAGGACAACTCGCTCGTGAAGGTAGAGCTGGCCGTGGCGCGCGGCAAGAAGCTCTACGACAAGCGCGCCACCATGGCGGCGCGCGATTCCCGCCGCGAGGTGGAGCGCGCGCTGAAGGAACGCAGCCGCTACTAAGCTGCAACGACGAACCACGCCGCGCTTTGCGCCGACGTGCGAACCACGCGAAGGAGGCCATCATGGGCTTGGACGAGGAACTGGAAACCATCGAGGACGGCGCCGAGACGGAAGCCGAGCAGATCGACCAGGAAACCGAACTCGAGGACGTCGAAGAGTTCCAAAACGACGAGGAGTTCGATCCTTCCGACGACGAGACCGACCTCGAGGAAGCCTACGAGGGCTTCTTCGCCGAGGAAGGCCCCGACGGAGAGGGCGAGACGTCGCTCGACGGCGAGGACGGGGGCCTGGCGGCCGTCGCGTCGCAGGCGGCGGGCATCGACCTGTCCGAGGAGGGCTTCCATATCGTCGACGGCGACGAGGCCGACGAGGAGGCGCAGCTCTACGAGAACGGCTCGCTCGACAGCTACGATGCCGATGCGCTGAACGAGGACGGCGACGCGACCGCCGGCTCCGTGTCTGAGGTCGACGAGGCGAACGCCCTCGAAGAGCTGGAGGACGGCCAAAACGACGACGTGCAGGACGTGGCCATCATCGAGCCGAGCGTCGAGGACGACGGCTACGAACTGGTGGAGCTCGAGCTCGACGATGACGACATCGTGCGCTACATCGAGGACGAGGACGGCGACGTCATCGGCTTCGTGCTCATGGAGGACGGCGAAGAGGCGGAGTACTACTACGTCGAAGAGGACGAGGAAGAAGCCGAAGAAGAGGACAACCCCTACGATCTGGGCATCACGAAGGAAGGCGTGGCCGAGGCCACGAACGATATGAACGCCATCTACAAGGACGGCATCGCCGTGGCGGCCGAGCTCAAGGGTGCCTTCGACGACATCAAGAGCGCGCTCGACTTCACGTCTTTTTTGAAGAAGTAGCCTGACGCAGCCTAGGAAACGCAAAGGAGCCCCGCGGCTGCGCGCCGACGGGGCTCCTGTCGTCAGTGGTGGAGGCGCGGAGAATCGAACTCCGGTCCATACTACCTTCTCCATGAGGCTCTACAAGCTTAGTCCGTGGTCGGGATTCGGATGCGGCCGGCCCGCGGACAAGCGAGACGCACCCTAGCCGGTTCGATCTTTGCCTGAGCCATACCGGCTACGTGCTCAAGCGCATTCCCCTAGGTTGATGCCGGACCGAGGGGCGGGGAAGTCCCAAGGCCGACAGCCAGGCGCTATTAAGCAGCCATGGCGAGCGCCGGAGCGCTCTGAGTGTTGTTCTTGCCAATTAAATTGACGGTACCCCTGTTTAACGTGGCGAGGAGACCACGACCTGCTCCTCATTTCAAACGTACCATGTCGAAACCAGTCGCCCCCCAGAAGAAGTGCGGGGTCGAAGGCCCACCTTGTCAATGTTCCCGCGGCTTTGCCGCGAACATCTATTCTATCCGCAGGCCGGCGTTTGTCAAGGATGATCGTGAGGCCGTGAACGAAGCGATGGCTGCGGCATCGCGGTGGAGCTTGCGGACGCCTCGTGCACGCCCCATGTCGAAATTGTGACAATCGCAGCCCGGTCGGAAAGCGAACCGTTTTGTTACAGGAGAATTACCCCCGACTTGCTACAATGGACGGAAGACCGAGACGTTTGAGAGTGATTATGAGCGAAAACAAGTCTGACAAGCCGTCGCGCGGTCGTCACGCCGCCGGCGCTCATCGCAACGATGGCGCGAGCAGCGGGCCTCTTCCGCAAACGCGACCGAAACCCGTCGTCCCTCCCGTGCAGCCTACGGCCGCCATGCCGCCGACCGCTTCGCCGTCGCGACCCGCCTCGGGGCAGGAGCCTCCGATGCGCTATGCAACCGACCAGGTGTTCAAGCCGCTCGATCCCATGCGCCCGGTCGATACGGCCCAGGCGTTCGCCGTCGAGCGCAAGCACAAGCCCTTGAAGATCCTCGGCATAACGTTCGGCGCGATCATTGCACTGCTTCTGATCGCGTATGCGGGAGTAGCGTTGTACTTCACCGACCGCTTCATGCCGAATTCGAACATCGGCGACATCAACGTGTCGCTCATGAGTGCGGGAGATGCCGAGAAAGTGCTGGTCGATTCCATCAAGGACTATGCCTTGTCCATCGACGGCCAGGGATTCTCGCTCAAGCTCACGGCCAGCGATGCGGGCCTGTCCATCGACGAGGGCAAGGTAGTACGCGACATGCTTTCCGACATGAACCCGTGGGCATGGCCGTTCGAACTGCAGAAAGACCACGACGAGACGGCCAAGCTCGTGGCCACGTACAACGGCACCGGTCTGGAAGACGCAATCCGTTCTGCGGTCGCAGCGTTCAACGAAGGAGCTGCGCAGCCTGTGAACGCGACGATCGGCTTCGACGATGCGCAGGCCTCCTTCGTCATCAAGCCCGAAGCCGTGGGCACGGCGCTCGATGCCGACGCGGTGATCAAGGCCGCCGATGAAGCGGTGGCCGACCTCGACCCGCAGGTGAAGCTGACCTCCGAGCAGCTGTTGAAGCCGACGGTGCTGTCCACCGACCCGAAGCTCACCTCGGCGGCTGACTCGGCGAACACCATGATCAAAGCCGATCTTGAGCTGCTCATGGCCGGTACGGTCGCCGGAACCGTGGACGCGAGCCTGATCTCCCAATGGGTTTCGCTCGACGACGAGCTGGCGGTCACGCTCGATGAAGGCGCGCTGACGGCTTGGGTCGACGAGCTGGCGGCCGTCTGCAACACCGTCGGCACGCAGCGCACCTACACCCGTCCCGACGGCAAGTCGGTCACGGTGGTCGGCGGCACGTACGGGTGGGAAGTGGACAAGGACTCCCTGCTCGCTCTGGTGAAGGACGGCGTGGCGAACGGCACGGCGGACACGGTGGACATCCCGTGCACGCAGACGGGCGACGCGTACAACGGCGCGGGCAGCCAGGATTGGGGCCCCCGCTACATGGACGTCGACCTGTCCGAGCAGCATGCGCGCTTCTACGATGCGTCGGGCGCCATCATCTGGGAGTCCGACATCATCACCGGCAAGCCCGACGGCGAGCACGACACGCCCACGGGCGTCTATATGGTGAACGCCAAGGAGAGCCCGTCGAAGCTGATCGGCTACAACGGCAACGAGAAGATCTACGAGACCGAGGTGCAGTACTGGATGCCGTTCGTGGGCAATTACATCGGGTTCCACGATGCCGATTGGCAGTCTGCGTTCGGGGGCACGCTGTACGCCGACGGCGCGGGCAGCCATGGTTGCGTGAACCTGCCGCCGTCGAAGGCCGCCGAGCTCTACGGCATGCTGTCGTCGGGCGACACGGTGGTGTCGCACTGGTAGCATGACGCGATCGTCCCTATCCCGATTGTGCAACGGGCCCGCATCGAGCGGGCCCGTTTTTCGTCGCGAACGGGGAAGGTTCTCGTTCAGGCGTTTTCACACCACGGTGAGATCGGCCACGACGAGGGGCACTGCGCGCGCCAAGTCGTCGGGCGCCATCTCGATCTGGCAGCCGATGCGTCCGCCCGAGAACGCGATGCGCTCGTGCAGCTGGCACGTCTCGTCGATGGCGGTGGGGAAGGGCTTTTTCATGCCGAGAGGCGAGCAGCCCCCGTGTACGTAGCCGGTCAAGGGCAGCAGCTCGCGCGAGCGGATCATCGCCACGGCTTTTTCGTTCACGACGTTTGCCGCCTTCTTGAGATCCAGCTCGCAGGCTACGGGGATCATGAACACGTAATGCTCGCCCGATTTGCCGCGCGTGACCAGCGTCTTGAACACGGTGTCCGGATCGAGTTCCAGTATGCGCGCCACTTCCATGCCC
>ERZ1673736.4071-NODE-4071-length-12585-cov-4.941979_pt1 | contig 12585 bp, 6 predicted proteins | sample MGYA00580212_ERZ1673736 | MGnify/ENA primary metagenome ERZ1673736 (study PRJEB41218, sample SAMN15661752) | gut metagenome | host: Homo sapiens | place: Canada: London | collected 2015-08-20/2019-03-30 | study: EMG produced TPA metagenomics assembly of... | reverse complement strand
AGGCAATGTGGATGAGGGGAGCCCGTTTCACTACTTCCGGGTGTTCCGTGGCCAGCCGGTGATAGCGTTCCCGGGCAGTCTCGAAACGGCAGGCATCAGCCTTTTGTTGTGATTCGATTAAGGAATTTTCCAGCATTTTGCAGTACATGTGTTCCACCTCGTGGTTCCTCCTCATAAGGTTTTGAAGTTGATCATGCGGAAAAGAATAAATAACAGAAGGTTCGAGAGCTTCGATCATCAGATAGCTCGGGGTTTGTCGGAAATAGCTTTCCAGCGAAACGAAAATCCCTTTTTCATACGAGAAGTGTTCCGTGAGATCCCGTCCGTTTTTATTGTAAAACAGACGAATCATCCCTTGGGCGACCATGCTGTAATACTTGCATATTTCGCCTTCCCGGAGAAAAAGATCTCCTTTAGCCAGAGTGAAACGTACGAGAATATTAGCTAGTTGCTCGTGGGTTTCCGGGCTGAATGGGGCTGTTTGTGCCTCGAATTGTCGAATGATTTCTTCCTTCGTATCCATGGTGCAAAAATAGAAAAATATTTTATGAACTGATATCGGGGGAATGCATGGTAAAAAAGTATATATTTGAGATGATTTATAATAACGCTAAAATTAAATATATGGGGCTTTTTGATAAACTTAGAGGCGAGTTTATAGACATTATTAAATTTCTGGATAATACTCAGGATACAATCGTGTATCGTTTTGAGAGGTATGGTAACGAAATAAAAAATAATGCAAAACTTATTGTTCGTGCAGGACAAATCTTTTTACTACTGACCATATCCTTGCTATATGCGTGCGAGGAAAAGCATTTTATAACCGATGCTACTTATCGGAAGATGGTAGAAGAGGATTTTCAAAAAAAACAGGAAATCTTTGGAAAAACTCCCGGGAACCTGTTTGCCATATTTGATTCCTCTATGACCGTCAAGGAACGGGAAGCATTGATGTTTCTTTATGCTTATTCGCCTTTGATTGATATCTCTTTTTCGGGAGGAGAGTTTTTCTTGAAAAATGTACGTTTGTCTTTTCGAGCCCAAGAAGAAATGCCTTGGGGAAAGGCTGTACCCGAAGAAATATTCCGGCATTTTGTGCTTCCGGTGAGAGGGGGGAAGGAGAACCTGGACTCGGCTCGGGTCGTTTTTTACGAGGAATTGAAGGAGCGGGTGGCTGCTTGTAGGTCTATGGAAAAGGCGGCCTTGGAAGTCAACCACTGGTGCCATGAGCATGTGATATACAAACCGACGAATGCCCGGACCTCCTCTCCTTTAGCCACGAAACAGCGGGCTTACGGGAGATGCGGTGAAGAATCCGTCTTTACCTTGGCAGCCTTGCGAGCCGTGGGTATCCCCGCACGTCAAATATACACGCCTCGTTGGGCGCATTGTGATGACAACCATGCTTGGATAGAAGTTTGGATTGATGGGGAGTGGAAATACCTCGGGGCTTGCGAACCGGAACCCCGTTTAAATATCGCGTGGTTCACGCTGCCCGTGCAAAGAGCGTTGTACGTGGAAGCAGAGGTGTTCGGGAAATATGCCGGGGGGAAAAAATACCTTTACGAGAACGGCAATTTTAAAATCTGGGGAAAGGATGGTGGCGAGGGTGAGGAGATTGTTTCCGTGGGAGATAACAGTACGATCGTGAACGTGACTTCGCATTACACGGATTCGGGGCAGAAAAGAGTGATGCAAACGGGAATACTCCGCTTGGAAGTAAATGCGAGGGAAGTGAGAAATAGGAAGACGGTCGTGCAAATACTGGACGAAAAAAAACAACCCGTTGAGCATGCAAAAGTAGAATACAAGATATTTAACTATGGGGAATTTTATCCCGTGGTAACTCTCTACTCCGACGAACAGGGAGAAACCGTTTTGACGCTGGCACAAGGCGATTTGTTAGTTTGGGCCACGAAAGGCGAACAATTTGGGTTTGCCCGATTCCCCGTTTCCCGGCAGGATACCCTTGTGATTACCTTGGATAAAAAGACGGGTGACGCCTTTTCGGGGCAATTCAGCTTGGTGCCTCCCGAACAAAGAGATATCAAGGCTTTGACAACCGCTGAGGAAAGAGCCGTGAATGATCGTCGATTTGTTCACGAAGACTCTTTGCGAAATGCCTATATTGCCACCTTCATGACGACAAAGCGGGCGCGTGAAATTGCCGATGAATTGAAAATAGATACAGCTCGTTTTACTCGATACGTGAAAATGGCACGTGGAAATGATTCGGAGATCGAAAAATTATTCCGGCAGGCTCCGGATAAGGAATTAGCCATGCGGTTGTTGGATGTCGTGACGGAAAAAGATTTGCAGGATACTCCGGCTGACGTTTGGCTGGCACATCTGGTACAACAGGGGGATGGTATTGATAACGAGATGTTTCAAAAATATGTTTTAAACCCTAGAATACAGAATGAATTGATCACGGCTTACCGGGAACCGATCAAGGCGGCATTCGGGAGCGAGAGTCTCGAGGGAATGAAGTCGAGCGATCTGGTTGAGAGAATCATGCATAGGGTAGGAGAATATCGGGTGACGGCTTACCCGGTGAAAGTACCCACTCCCCCCGTTGGCGTCTTACGGGCAGGGATAACCGATGCGCTGTCTCGGGATATATTTTTTGTGGCTGTTTGCCGGACCTATTTTATCCCCGCTCGTTTGAGCCCTATTTCGGGTAAGCCGGAATATTATATCGCGGGGGATTGGCACACGGCTGATTTCTCGACTGAAAAATTTGTTCCAAGGGGTAAATTGATGTTACATTACGCGGGTAAACCCGTGAGAGATCCGAAATATTTCTTGAATTTTACAATCGGGAAAATGGAGAACGGACGAGTGCGTACAATTGATTTGGGAAGTAATGCCGACGTGGACATGGGCGTGGGGGCCTCCTACGAAACGATATTTGCACGTCCGGTGGAGTTGGAAGAAGGGAACTATATCCTTTCTACCGGTAACCGCCGCGGCGATGGGGCGGTTATGGCAACGTTGACCTCTTTCAAGATTGAGGCGGACCGACAGACGGATTTGGATATGTATATTCAGCCTTGTGAGGAGAACACGAAAGTGCTGGGAAAAGTCTCTTTACCTTTATCTTACGTGTCGGAAATAACCGGGAAGTCGGAGAATATAAATATTCCGGGGAAAGGGTACACGGCTATCGCTTTGGTGGAAGCCGATAAAGAGCCCACGAATCATTTGTTACGCGATATGAGTGGAATGAAGGATGATTTTGACCGGTTGGGAATACCGCTGTATTTTGTGTTCCGTGATCCGGAGAACCGGAAGAAATTCAATCAAGCCGATTTTCGTCCTTTCCCTTCAGTCATCATGTGGGGAACCGATCAAGGCGGGAAACTGCACCAGCAGTTGAGTCGTGATTTGCAACTGCAAAACGCGGAAAATTTGCCTTTGGTTGTTTTGTTGAACGCGGAAGGTGACGTGGTTTTCATCTCACAAGGTTACCGGGTCGGTTTGGGTACGCAGATCATGAACGTGATGAATCGAAAATGATGGTATAAAAAAGAAAAAGAGAAACCCGAATAAACGTTTAGTATGAGAAAATTATTGTTATATATCGTCTGTTTCTTCGCGTTACAGGTGAAAATCATGGCTCAAGATATCCAGGTACAACCAACCCCTCGGCAAATAACCGTGAAGGGAGAAAATATGGCAACTCCCGTTACTTTCCGTCTGGAAGGAGAACGAGAAGCTAATCCGCGGGCGGTTAAATTACTGAAAACATTCTTGGGGGATCGCCTTTCATCGAAAGGACTGCCTTTGTACCTGGGAGAAAAGGGCGATAGGGCCGTGCAATCCCGGAAACGTCAGATTCCGGAGCAACCGGAAGGTTATTATTTGGAAATAAACCCCAAAGGGATCACGCTTGCGGGCAATGACGAGCGGGGAACGTACTATGCCGTGCGTACCTTCATGCAGTTGTTTCGAGATAATCATTTGCCTCAAGTTGAAATCCGGGATTATCCCGACGTTCGTTTCCGGGGCGTGGTCGAGGGATTTTATGGTACTCCTTGGAGCCATGAGGCCCGTTTGCGGCAACTGCGTTTTTACGGGGAGAATAAACTGAACACGTATATTTACGGGCCGAAAGACGATCCTTATCATAGTTCTCCCAACTGGCGAAAACCTTATCCGGCCAAGGACGCAGCCCGTATCGCGGAGTTGGTGAAGGTGGCAAACGAGAACGAGGTGGATTTCGTGTGGGCCATTCATCCGGGATTAGACATCCGTTGGGAAACTTCCGACCGTGACTCCCTGATGGCTAAATTTGAGCACATGTACGACTTGGGCGTGCGCTCTTTTGCTGTCTTTTTTGACGATATTTCCGGCGAGGGGGCAAAAGCCGACCGACAGGTGGAATTGTTGAATTACGTGGATGACCATTTCGTGCGGGTAAAGCCCGATGTAACGCCCTTAATCGTGTGTCCTACCGAGTATAATAAAGACTGGGCACGACCGGAAAGCGGGTATCTAGCCACGATCGGTACAAAATTGAACCCGTCCGTGGAAGTGATGTGGACGGGAGATCGAGTGATTCCCGAGATCACCAGGGAAGGAGTGGAATGGATTCGGGAACAGATCAAACGTCCCTCTTACATTTGGTGGAATTTCCCCGTGTCGGATTACGTGAGGGATCATGTATTGTTGGGCGAAGTGTATGGTAACGGGAAAGATATAGCCGGAAGTATTTCCGGTTTCGTGGCTAATCCCATGGAATGGGCGGAAGCATCCAAATTAGCCATATATTGCGTGGCGGATTATACGTGGAATATGCAATCGTACGATCGTTCTCGCTCATGGCACCGGGCAATTCGGGCCATCATGCCGGAAAACGCGGAGGCTTTTACCGTTTTCGCACGTCATAATTCAGATTTGGGGGAGAACGTGCATCGTTTCCGTCGGGAGGAATCCGTGGAGATTCTGCCTGTGGCAGAGCGTTTCATGAAGGGATATCAAGAAGGCCGTTATGACGAGCGGGATTTTCTTGCATTGCAGGAAGAGTTCGAGCGTGTAGCCGAGGCCGCTGATTTGTTGCTGGTTGATAACGAGAACGAGGCATTGATTGAAGAAATAACTCCGTGGTTACATCAGTTCAAAATATTGGGGGACGCGGGACGAGAGGCGTTGGTCATGTTGAAAGCCGAGGAACGTGGAGATCGTGAACTTTTCCTGCGGAAATATAATCATGTAAAAGCCCTGCGTAAAAGAAGTTACGAGCTGGAAAGGCAGTTTAATCAAAATCCTTATCAGCCGGGAGTGAAGACCGGGACGACGGTACTTCAACCCTTGGTGTTGGGTGTTTTCACGGAGGCCACAGAACGATTTAATCGTAAAAATGGGACGGATTTGCCTTTACTGGCTGATTATTTGCCCTGCAAGCTGACCACGAATGTGCCGCAATTGGAACACCTCCCCTTACAGGTATATCCCAATCGGGTTCACTTGACACCTTTGCTGGAAGTCGTGAAATGGCCCGCCGGGGGATATCTGCAACTGGAGTTGGATGATCTCTACCGGATTCCTGGTACCCGTATGAATTTTGACGTGAAAGGGGATCTTTCTTGGGGTGTCATGGAAGTGTCTGTCGATGGCGAGAATTGGCAGGTGGTGACACTGACCCGTGATGCTCGTGGTCGGTTGAACGGCAAATGGGAGGATACTCCCGTGAAATTTGTCCGTTTCACGAACACGGGTGAGGATGAACAGCAGGTATATTTGCGGGAATTCTACGTGGTATTCAGTTAATTTCGTGTTCGTTTTGTTTATCGTTTGGTTTTTTTGTCGACAAAGATATGCATTTTGACTGTTGTATGGCAGTTCGATGGCATATAAGGCAGAGATCGGGACACATGAGAGCGCCGCGGGGGTTATCGGTAGGTATCAAATACGTTTCATCGATCGGCTTTAACTCGGCCGTGTCTCGTTTGTGACTGGTCTGTGTGGATCTTTTTCCCGCCGATCTCGCCCTTAACTCGGATAGGTCTGGGATTTTATTCCGAAAAATCCGTTGTGATAGCCGTTTCGTGGATAGTATTCGGCGTGTATTTTAATGTTTCTAAACAGAAATAAGGTGACAATTTGTTAGAGAGTTTAAATGAAATTGTTTACATTCGTTACTCTTTTAATGTTCTTGTTCGTGTTAAATTGTATATTATGAAAGAAAGTTCTACAAGTGTTAAGGCTTTATTGCCTGTATTGTTCGGTTTTTTTATCATGGGATTCTGTGACGTGGTGGGGATTGCCACCAGTTACGTGAAGGCTGATTTCGAGTTAAGCGAAACGGTTGCCGGATTCCTGCCTTCGATGGTATTTCTATGGTTTTTGTTATTGGCCGTTCCGGCAGCGATTTTCATGAACCGTATCGGTCGGAAAAAAACGGTATTGATGAGTATGCTGGTGACGATTGTGGGAATGATTATTCCTTTTGTTGATTATAACCTGTACACGTGTCTGATGGCTTTTGCCTTGTTGGGAATCGGTAATACCATATTGCAGGTGTCATTGAACCCGTTGCTGACGAACGTGGTGAAGGGAAACGTGTTGGCAAGTTCATTGACGGCAGGACAGGTGTTGAAAGCCGTTTCTTCTTTTTGTGGCCCGTATATCGCGGCATTTGCAGCAACCGAATTGGGGAATTGGCAATATTTGTTCCCGATTTTTGCGTTGTTGACCTTGATTTCAATGGGTTGGTTGATGTTTGCGCGTATTCATGAAGAAGCCCCAGAACAATCGACGTCTTCGTGGGGGGCAACGTTCGGGTTGTTAAAGGATAGGACAATATTGTTGCTTTTCTTGGGAATCGTGTTTGTCGTGGGAGTTGATGTCGGGATTAACACGGTGGCGCCGAAATTGTTAATCGAGCGTTGCAGTTTTAATGTTACGGAAGCGGGAGGCGGATCGAGTGTTTATTTTGCATTCCGCACGATCGGTGCTTTCGTGGGTACATTCTTGTTGACGCGGGTTTCGGGTAACAAGTATTTCCGGGTGAACATTCTGGTCGCTATTGCTGCCATGATCGTGTTATTTTTCATGTCGGGACAATACTCTATTTTAGCATTGATCGCGTTGATCGGTTTCACGTGTTCCAGTATATTCTCGTTGATATTTTCCATGGCTATTCAAGCCCGTCCCGAGAAAGCTAACGAGATTTCCGGATTGATGGTAACAGGTATTTTCGGTGGTGCGGTAATCCCGCCATTGATGGGTTATTGTACCGATTTGATAGGCACGCAGGCAGGTTCACTTGTCGTGATCCTCGGTTGTATGTGTTATTTGTTGTATTGTTCGGTAGGAATTAAAACCCGGAAATGATTTTAGTTTTTATCCTTTATCTTTTAGTTTTTATCTTTTAACTTTTATCTTAATTATGTATCAGTTTGATAAAAGAATAGTGATGACCTTGGATGCCGGAGGAACGAATTTCGTGTTCTCGGCCATCCGGTCTAATGAAGAAATTGTAGAACCGATCACGTTGCCTTCCAATGGTGATAATTTGGAGAAATGCCTGGAAACGATGGTTACGGGTTTTTCTGCCATTAAATTGAAGTTACCGGAAGAACCCGTGGCGATCAGTTTTGCATTTCCCGGTCCATCGGATTACGTGAACGGGATTATCGGGGACTTGAAGAACTTGCCGGCTTTTCAGGGAGGCGTGGCATTGGGCGCTTTTTTGAAAAACAAATTTAATATTCCGGTGTTTATTAATAATGACGGGGATCTGTTCGCTTACGGGGAGGCATTGGCAGGTGCCTTACCGGAGGTGAATCGTATGTTGCGTGACGCGGGAAAAAATAAGGTGTATAAGAATTTGATCGGGATTACTCTCGGTACCGGATTCGGTGGTGGCGTGGTTCGTGACGGGGAACTTTTCTTGGGTGATAACGGTGCTGCAGCCGAAGTATGGGTGTTGCGGGATAAACGCCAACCGATTTACGGGGTCGAGGAGGGAATTTCGATCCGGGCGATCAAAAGAGAATATGCCTGTTTGTCCGGAGATACGCGGAAGTTGACCCCGAAAGATATTTTTGAGATTGCAGAAGGAAATTTGGAGGGGAATCCGACGGCAGCCAGAGAAACTTTTGATCGTGCGGGAGAAGTGTTGGGAGAGGCTATAGCCTCGATGAATGCCGTGGTGGATGGAATTGTGGTGATTGGTGGAGGAATTGTTGCTGCCCACAAATATTTAATGCCCGCCGTGATGCGCGAACTGAACGGGACCTTGGAAATGTACGAGGGGGCTCCGGCAGACAGGATGGAAATGAAAGCTTTTTTCTTGGATGATCCGGGAGAGTGTGCGGCTTTCTTGACTCCTACTTCTAGGCGTATTGTTGTTCCTGGAACGACGGAAACGGTCGAGTATGATCCCGTGAAACGCATGGGGGTGATCACAACGAAGTTAGGAACAAGCAGGGCTATCGCTTTCGGTGCTTACGCTTTTGCTTTGAACGAGCTGGATAAATAGAAAAAGTTTAAAGTTTGAGATGGGTGATTTGTGAAAAGGAATCTGAAATTAGCCAAGGGATTGTGATTTATTTTTTTTACTTTTAAACGCTAAAAATTAGTAGACCTATTAAATAAAGAAATATGAATTCAAAATATGCATTGAATCCTCATGCTTTAGTTCGTTTCTTAGAGAAAGATGCTAAAGATTTTACCAAAGAAGACATCATTCGTTACGTGACGGAGAATGGGATTGAGATGATCAATTTTAGATATCCCGGAGCGGACGGACGATTAAAAACATTGAATTTTATTATCAATAGTCTCGAGCATCTGGATGGTATCTTGACGAGTGGTGAGCGGGTGGATGGTTCCAGTCTATTCCCGTATATCGAAGCGGGTTCAAGTGACTTGTATGTATTGCCCCGGTATCGCACGGCTTTTCTGAATCCATTCAGCGAGATTCCGGCGGTAGATATCCTTTGTAGTTTTTACACGAAAGACGGGAAACCGTTGGAGTTGTCACCGGAGTACACGATGCGGAAGGCTCACGAGGCTCTAAAGCGAGTGACGGGAATGGAGTACGAGGTCATGGGAGAATTGGAGTATTACGTGGTGAGTGAAAAAGAGGATTTGTTCTTGGCTTCTGATCAAAAAGGGTATCATGAATCTACTCCGTTTAATAAAGGACGGGATTTGCGCGCATTGGCAATGAAGTATATTGCCGGAACCGGAGGATTGATTAAATACGGGCATTCCGAGGTGGGTAATTTCACGAAAGGAGATTTGATGTACGAACAGAACGAGATCGAATTCCTGCCCACGAAGATGGAAGATGCTGCCGACCAGTTAATCATTGCCAAGTGGATTTTGAGAACATTGGCTTACCAGTTTGGCGTAGATTTGACATTTGCCCCGAAAATCACGGTTGGTAAAGCCGGGAGTGGATTGCATATTCATACCCGTTTGAAAAAGGGGGATAAGAATATGATGATCGAGAATGGCAAGCTAACGGATCACGCGCTCAAAGCCATTGCCGGATATTTGGATTTGGCACCCTCGTTAACGGCTTTCGGAAACACGAACCCGACCTCCTATTTCCGTCTGGTACCTCATCAAGAGGCTCCCACGAATATTTGCTGGGGTGATCGTAATCGTTCGGTTTTGGTACGCGTGCCGCTGGGATGGACAAGTGGTGCGGGGGATATGTTACGCGATGCGAACCCCTTGGAAAAAGTGGAAGATCGGGATTTTAGCGGTAAGCAGACGGTGGAATTCCGTTGTCCGGATGGCTCGGCCGATGTGTACCTGTTGATTGCCGGATTGGCGGTTGCCGCACGTCATGGGTTTGAAATGGAGAATGCCTTGCAATACGCGAAAGACCGTTATGTCGATGTTAACATATTTGATGAGGCGAACAAGAAAGTCGCTGATCGCTTGAGTCATTTACCGTCGTCTTGTTATGATTCCGCGTTATGCCTGGAAAAACAACGTGCGAACTTCGAAAAGTACGGGGTGTTTGCTCCCGGCTTGATTGATGGTTTAATTGCCGCTTTGAAGAAGTTTGATGATAAAACGTTACGTCAGGATTTAGGAAATGATGAGGCGAAGATCATGGAACTCGTACATAAATATTTCTATTGCGGATAAAAAGAAAAAAGGAAATGGGCTATTCGATTTTACAAGGTGTGAATAGCCCATTTTTTTATTCTTGTTTATAATAAATTCTTTTGCTAAGCTTAAAGGTTAGCTGTGTCCCATCGTCATTGATAAAGGCCTCGTTGGTGAAACTCGTGAGAATATTATTGGAGAATTGGATTTCATTTTCGTTTAAAAGGAACCATTTTCCGGTAGCATCACGGGAGAAATTTGCACCAAGATTATAAATACGGAACGTGTAGGTGTAGTCGGGATGTAGTGAGAACGTGAATCGCTCCGTTGGTTTGATATTGTTGGGAACATAGGTTATGTATTCTCCCGTGAGTTGTGGTGCACGAGTGTTTGTTCCGGGGTGTAGACTGATGATTTGGGTAATGGTAAGGTGGTTCGGGGAGGTATGTTCAACTTCATTCACCGGAGAGAGATGTCCGAGTAGTTGAACACTGACGTGCTTACCGTCAGGCAGTTTTAATGCTAAATATTGTTTTTCCAGTTCGCTTGCTATTTCCCCGTTGTTAATGATGAGAGTGGTCCCCGTGGCTCGATCCTTCAAAGTCGCTTTGTTCGCTTGGAACAGGTATTCTCCGGCAAAGTAATAATTGTTGGTAACAGTAGGTGTTGCGGCAAACGTGCTGTCCGATAAATTCGCAGTCTCATGTTGGGCTTTGTCCTTACACCCCTGGAAAAGCGTGGTGGATAAAACTAACGTGATTAGAATGGTTGTTTTCATATCTTCCTGTTTTACCGTGTTAAACGGAAAAGGGAGAGGAAGGTTTGGATAATCATTCTTACACGAGTTTCATTTTTTCAAGCAGGATGGAGGCATTCATGTTCTGACTGATACCGGGTTTCAGTTTATAGTCGTAGGCAATGTCGTCATCCGTGTGCGTGATTTCGAAACATCGGTTGAAGAAATTGTCCGGCAGCGTGTTGGCGAGTTCTCCCAGTTCGAGGTCATGCGTGGCAACAAGTCCGGCAACAGGTAGCGTGAGTAATTTTTGAAGGAAACGACGGGAACCGTTTAACTTGTCCCGGGAGTTCGTGCCTTTCAGTATTTCGTCCAAAATGATAAACAGGCGTTCTTCTTGTTGTGCCATATCAACAAGTTGTTGCAGGCGGAGCAATTCGGCATGGAAATAAGAGGTTCCTTTGGCTAAATTGTCAACGGTGCGCATGCTGGTAAAGAGGGCCATGGGTTGGAATTCAAAACTTTCAGCCCGAACAACAGCCCCGCAACAGGCAAGTACGAGATTTACCCCGATTGCACGCAGGAAGGTGGATTTTCCGGCCATGTTCGCTCCCGTGATAATATAGAATTCGTGTAACCGGGCGACCTCAAAATCATTGGTTACGCATTCATTAGCAGGTAGGAGGGGATGCCCGATGGATGTACCTCGTAAAAGCAGGTTGTCACCGGGAGTGGGATGGATGAAATCGGGGTGGTTATACTTGTAGTTGGCCAAGCTGACCAGCACGTCGAGTTCACCCGTGATTTCCACCCAGATCGGGATGGCATTGGCGTAATGACGTTTCCAGGTTACAAGACGCTGAATGAGGTGTAATTCCCGCATGAAAAGCCCGTTCATGAACATGGCAACCACCACGTTGGAGCGTTGGTCGAAACTTTCCTGTATTTTATGCAGGGAACGTAGGGCCTCGTCCGCGTTGTATGTTTCGTTGAACAGTTGTTGATGTAATGCTTGTAATTTGACGGAGGAACAGGTAAACGAGGAAAAGTGTCCGATCAGTTCGTGCAGGTTGCTGAATGAACGGGTGAATTCATCCAGTCGCATGTGCGTCCGCAATGTTTTTTGAGCCGGTAGGTAGCTACAAAAAAGAGACACGCAGGAGAGGAATAACGGGATGTTCAATGTGAGTACGGAGGCAATGTATAATATCCAAGCCGAGACCGTCAATGCCGGCAGTATATACAGGAAGGGGAGAGTCCAGCGAGGTAGCCCGACTTGTTCTTGTTGCCATTGTTCGATTTGTTGCATGTCCACATGGGTCATACGCTGGCTGTTGCCCTTAGCCCGGAAAACGTGACACCATTCCGGATGGCGGGCAAATTCTTCAACGGCTTGTTGGCGTTCAAGGATGGTTTGTTTGCATTTTAGCGGGTGGAGCAACCATTCCCGTAATTTCTCTTTCCCGTGAGGGGTAACCGTGCGGTTGACGGATTGGAAAAGGGAATCTTCCCCGAATATATCAAGATCGTGAGCGTAAGGGTGGGTCGGGTCTTTGTATTCTTCACCTGTCGGGAGATTTTTAAAGTTTCCTGCAAGATACTCTAACTCTACACGGGAACATTCTTCAAGTTTATGTAGGAATTGTATCTTTTTTAATAACTTGGTTTCGAATATATTCGTGATGACGAATAGTATAATAGCTGCAATAAAAGCTACGAGATAAGGCGTGAATCCCGTGTTCGCGAAAGTATATATGAAATATATGGCT
>ERZ1673736.4061-NODE-4061-length-12627-cov-6.530385_pt1 | contig 12627 bp, 13 predicted proteins | sample MGYA00580212_ERZ1673736 | MGnify/ENA primary metagenome ERZ1673736 (study PRJEB41218, sample SAMN15661752) | gut metagenome | host: Homo sapiens | place: Canada: London | collected 2015-08-20/2019-03-30 | study: EMG produced TPA metagenomics assembly of... | reverse complement strand
TTTGCCAAGGGCTCTCCCTTCGGGAGAGCTGTCGCCGCAGGCGACTGAGAGGGTTCGTCCTGAAAGCAACCCTCTCCGCAAAGTTCACTCTTTCCGAGGCTTTCTCCGTCCGGGGAACACGAAGGGATCACGCAGATAGACAAAGAGCAGCTCTGCGGTCATAAAGCACCAGATGATCGGCTCACAGAGGATCACGGCATCATAGCCAAAGCGGGGGATGAAGAACAGCACGAACAAGATCTTGCCCACCAGCTCGATGACGCTGGACAGCAGCGGCAGCACCTTTTGTCCCAGGCTCTGCAGCGCATACCGGGTGGACAGCAGCACACCCAGCACTGCGTAGAAAGGTGCATTCCACATCAGATACTTTGCACCGTTCTGCACCACCACCGCCTCGGCAGAGCCGGACACAGCCTGTACCATCCACTCTGCGCTGCAAGACATCAGCAGCACTGCGCCGATGGCCACCACCACCGAGTAGATATACACATCCCGCATCCCCTTGCGCACCCGGTCCGGGCTGCCTGCACCAAAATTCTGGGACACAAAGGTAGACGCTGCTGAGGCCATGGCGGTCAGCGGCATATCCGTCACCGCAAACAGCTTGCGGGCTGCCGTATGCCCCGCAATGACCAGGGTGCCCAGGCCATTGATTCCATATTGCAGCACCACCGACCCCGCCGACACGATGCTGCTCATCAGTCCCATGGACAGGCCCTGGGTCAGCAGCTCCTGATAGCGCTGTGCGCCCACCTCAAAATGCTTTTGCGCAGGCAGCAGCACCGGCGTGCGCCGCAGGATATACACCACGCACAGCGCCGCCGACACGCCCTGTGCCAGCACCGTAGCTGCAGCTGCACCCGGAACGCCCAAGCCCAGCCCGGCGATGAACCAAATATCCAATCCCACATTCAGCACCGAGGACAACAGCAGAAACACCAGGGGCATCATGCTGTTGCCAATGGCCCGCAGCAGACCGGAACAAAGGTTATAGGCAAACATCACCGGCACACCCAGGGCAATGATGCGGATATAGGCATAGGCGTCCCCGATGATCTCCGCCGGGGTATCCAGCAGCTCCAGCAGCGGGCGCAGGCCCAGCAACCCCGCCAGCATGATGGTCAGCGAGGCGCCGACTCCAATGACCATCGACCCCGCCACGGTGCGCTTGAGGCCGTCCTCATCCTGGGCGCCATAGCACCGGGCCGCCACGATGGCCAGCCCATTGCCGATGCCCAGGCCAAACCCCACCAGCAGCTCATAGATCGCACCGCAGGCGCCAATAGCAGCCAGGGCCTGATCCCCCAGCACATTGCCCACGATCATGATATCTACGGTATTGTACAGCTGCTGGAACAAGCTGGAGAAAAAGATGGGCAGCATAAACAAGAACAAGCTTTTAAAGATCGGCCCGCTGGTAAGCTTTGTATTCAGTTTGGGCAGGGGCCGGGACTCAGATCGGGTCATAGTATCCTCCAATGGGTCACTCGTTGCATCCATTACAGAGCAGCCAAAAAAGCTGCCGTGCATTGCACAGCAGCCTGTCGAAACGATTTACAGTGCCTGGGTCTCAAAGCCGTGGCCGGTCAGTACCTGCACGCTGTCAAACCCTGCATCCCGGGCAGCCTGTGCTGCCTCGTCAAAGGCAAAGGTCAGCCCATCGTGGGCATGGGCGTCCGCTGTGATGATGACTTTGCCGCCCATCTTGTGCCACTGTGACAGCAGCCACGGGCCGGGGTAGAAGTCCTTGCGGTAGCCACGGTTCACTGCGCCGGTGTTGATCTCCAGCAGGCAGTCCGCCTTGTGGGCGGCCTCCAGTGCCGAGAGGGCTGCCGCCTGATACCGGGGAGAGTTTTCGTCAAAGAACTCGCCATTGCCGTTCAGCTTTTTGATCAGGTCCACATGGGCCAGGATGTCCGGGTGCAAAGCGGCCAGCTGCGCCACCTGTGCAAAGTACGCCTCCACCGCAGCCAGTGCATCCCCGCCAAAGTCTGCATCGATGCACTCCCGCAGATCCTGGGGGCGGAAGTCGATCTCATAATAACGGCCGGTCTTTTCCCCGTGGAGATAGTGCACGCCGCCGATCCAGTAATCGTAGCCGGTACGCTTGTCGTCCGAGAACAGATCCCACTCCAGCCCGCAGAGGATATCCACCTTGCCCTTGTACTCTGCCTTCAGCGTAGCGATGGTGGCCTTATACTGGGCGGTGCGGCTGGGGGTCATGCAGTACTCCCGGTCGCAGGGGGTATGGCTGTGGCCGGTAAAGCCCAGCGTCTCCAAGCCCTGTGCGCAGGCAGCCGAGGCCATCTCCTGCAGGGTGTTTTTGCCGTCACACATTGTCGAGTGGCAATGCACGCTGGACTTTTTGAAATCTGCCATGATCCGATCACTGCATCCTTTCCTGCTTGACCATGCGGTCAAGCCTATGTCATGTTTTAAGCTGCTGCCGGGAAAAACGCCCCCGCCGGCGTCCAAAAAAGCAGGCCGCCGCCCCGCTGAAAGCGAATATAGGTATAGTGTAGCTTATTCAATGCACAAACGCAAGAGGTGCCGGGGATTTTCCCTCAGCGGGAACGCAAAAGCCCCCTTGCAGGCCGAGCACGCAGCCAGAAAGGGGGCATCTGTCGGAAGTCTGCTCACTGCCGGGCGCAGCTTACAGGCCAAACATTTTATACAGTTCCATCATGTTTTGATACTGGAGCTTATCCCCCAGCAGCTGACGGTATGTGGCGCTCTTTTCCTTGCCTTCTGCCCGCAGGCGGTCCATCCGAGCGGTCGTATCCGCCAGGCGGCGGTCCACAAAATCCTGCATTTTCCGGTAAGCGGTCAGTCGTTCAGCATCGTTCATAAGGCAGCTCCTTTCCTGCACGGGCGTCCTGGATGCGCCCGGATAAGCCGCCTCCATTTTATTACATATTTCTTTTTTTGTGAATCGCAAATTTCGCTGTGTTTCTGGTTTTTGGGGGGCATTTTTTCGGATACTTTCACAAACCGCTGCTGCCTGCATCCTCCTCCAGCAAAAATCCGGGCATCAGCTGGGGGATACGGCTGCCCCACCCCTCCAGATACTCCGAAGTATCCGGGTAGCTCCAGGCCACATACCACACCCCGCTCTCTCCTGCTACGACATACTGGCACTGCACCTGGCCTTCCATCGTGCGGGCAAAGAAATGGTCGTTGTCGTCCGATTGGTTATACCCCTCTGCCCACAGCGCATCGTAGGCCCGTTCCAGGTCCTGGCCGCTGCGGTCCGGCCGGACCGACAGGGTGACCTGCGAGTTTGCAGCTGCCGCAAAGAGGTCGGCCTCCTCCGGCTGCTCCCCGCTCATAGAACTGGTCTGCACCCACTCCCCATCCGGCAGATAGAGGGAGTACCCCTCCCCCTGGAACAGGGTGGCGGGGACTTTCTCCGGCTCCCCTTCCACCCAGATCTCCAGCTCTGTATGCAGCTCCCGCCCGGGAGCGGTCGGCTGGGAGGAGGACACCGCAGAGGACGGCGCAGCGGAAGATGCAGGCGGCGGGCTGCTGCTTTGGGACGAGGACGGGCCTGCACAGCCCGCCAGAGCAGCCGCCAGCAGCGCAGCGGCCAGGCAGATGATCCGGTCTTTCATAACGTAATTCCTCCTTTTGTCCGGCCCTGGCGTCTGCCGCCAAGGCCCTGTCCCCCAGTATACGCACCAGCGTGCAAAATGATTGCGTACCCAACAGCAAAAGGGGCGCACCCGCTGACCGAGTGCGCCCCATGATGAGCCTGCTTTATTGTGTGGTCTTTGTCTCTCAGCCCAGCAGTGCCAGCACGCCGCTCTTGGGGCGGGCACCCACGGTCTGGTTGACCAGCTTGCCATTCTTGAACACCAGCAGGGTGGGGATGCTCATGACCCCGAACTGACCCGCCAGCTCCGGCTGCTCGTCCACGTTGACCTTGCCAACCTTCACGTCGGGGCGCTCCTCGGCCACCTCGTCCACCACCGGGGACAGCATACGGCAGGGGCCGCACCAGCTGGCCCAGAAATCCAGCAGCACAGTCTTGTCGCTGTGCAGGACCTCAGCATCAAAATTCTCTTTCGTGATCGTGATAACAGCCATTTTTATTTCCTCCAAAACATATATTTGGGTGCTTTGCATCTTGTGCGCTTAGTATACCCAAAACCGGAGGTGTTTTTCCGTGACGGGGTCACACAATACAGCTTACAGCCCTGCAACGCAGTTTTTGCCGGCCACATAGCCGTAATAGACGCAGAGACTGTGGCTGATGCCGCGCATACAGATGGGGTACTCCACCGCATAGCGGCTGCCCTGCACATTGCCGCAGACATACAGGCCGGGAATCACGTCCCGCTTCGGGCTGGCGGGGTCGCCCTCGGTAAAGGTATGGCAGTTTTCATCGCTTTCCAGGCCGCCCACGCAGACCAGCATGGCCGTGGTGCCCCACTGGCAGGCATAGTAGGGCGGGTTCTCCAGCGGAAACATCCGGCTGGCGGGCTTGCCGAAATCATCGTCGGAGCCTGCACGGCACAGCTCGTTGTAGCGCTGGATGGAGGCCAGCGCATTGTCCAATGCCTGGCCCTCAAAGCCGCATTGGGTCAGCAGGTCTTCCAGGGTATCTGCCTTGAACTGGTGTGCCTCAGCCTTTGCGCTGATTTTGGTGTACTGGCGGTCGCTGAAGTTGGGGTTGGACTCATCCTCGTCCTCCGGAATGATGTAGCACAGGCCTCCGTGGTTGGCCGGCATATAGGGGATCTGCTGGCCCCAGTTGGCATCGTACAGCTGGAAGGAGGTGCACTCCGGCTGCAACTCGATCTGGTTCTCCAGCTGCTGGCCGGGGATACACTCGTTCATAAAGCGCTCGCCCCGCTTGTTGAGCTGCAAAAACGGGGTCACGCCCATACCGCTGCCCATATGGTGGGTCATGGGTGCGTGGAAGTCCTGCACCTTTGCGCCGATCCATGCGCCCATGCGCAGGCCGTCGCCGGTCTCCACAGTCTTGCCTTCCACGTCCACACCCAGCATCCCCATGGCGCCCATATTGGCAATCTTCTTATCCAGCACCTCCGGGGCAAAGTGTCGCAGGATCTTCTCATCGCCGGAGTTGTCGCCGGTGGCCAGGATCACTCCCTTGGAGGCGTTGAGCTGGATATACTCATTGTTGTTGTTTGCGTCCCGAATCACAATGCCGGTCACACGGCCATCGGCATTTTTCAGCAGTTTGGTGCCAAAGCAGCCATAGAAAGTCTCTGCTCCGGCCTCCAGCGCCTTGTTCAGGTTTGCTTCCACCACAAAGCCCTGCTGGTCCTTCCGGGAGGAGCGGAACTCCATGCTAGACGGGAAGGTGGGGAAGTCCTCCTTGCGGTAATCATAGTGCTCCGGCTGCGGCCAGGCCAACGGCACCAGGATGCCCTTGTCGAACTGCTCCTGGGTGACCTGCTGACGGGTGGTATCGCAGATGGTCAGCTCGGGGTAGGCGGCAATGAACCAATCCATGGCTTCATGCGCATGGCTTGCCCACTTTTTCAGGATGGCACGCTTGTTGCGGTAAGTGCACTCCCGCATCAGGCGGTCCACCACCACATCCTCATCCACGATGTTCTCCCGGCCCCAGCGCTTGTTCAGGCTACCGTTGAGAAGGGCATATTCGCCGCTGCGGCAGTTGAAGGAGGCGCTCTTTTCCACGATTGCGACCTTTGCGCCCTCCTCTGCGGCGGCACGGGCGGCGCACACACCAGACAGACCGGCACCCACCACCACTACGTCAAAGTCCAGCGTCTTGGAGGGCTGGACATCCGGCTCCTGGCCCAGCCAGTCCTCGTCCGCCCCGACAGGCGCTGCGTCCGGCCGCTGCGGTTCCGTCTCGATGCCCATGGCCTGCTGGATGCACTCGGCCGCTGCCTTCTTGACCGCATTGGTGGTGATGGTCGCACCGGAGATGTTGTCAATCTCCGCATTCTGTGCCTCCATCAGAGCATCTTTCAAGGTGGGGGCTGCCACCCCGCCGATGTCCGCCGTCTCATTGGAGGTATCCACCAGGACCTCGGTGATCGAAGTCTCGGTAAAGGTCATAGTGACCTTCACTTCCCCCATGCCGGTGGCTGTGGCGGTGTAGGTACCAGGCGTATACAGTGCCTCAGCAGAGGCGGCCTGGCTGCTGGAGGCGCTGCCGCCGCATCCGGCCAGTGCACCGGCCGCTGCAGCAGCAGCCATCGTCTGCAAAAAGCCCTTGCGAGAGATCTTTTCCATTTTTCTTCTCCTTTTATACGCACATGTCTGTGCATCGCGTTCCACGCCGCCGCGCCTCCTATATGTTGGAGGCGCGGCGGCTCTATCTGTTTCCAGTATAAAAGAAGGGGTCACAAAAGAGAATTCAAAAATCCTTGCCGCACTGATAAAAAGTCTTTATAAGGCGTCGAAGTTCTGCTATACTGGAGCTATCTGCCGAAAGGAGCTCCGCCCCCCATGAACGACCGCCAGCTGCTTTGTTTTTTGACCGTTGCCCGCACGCTGAACTTCTCTGCTGCCGCCAGAGAGCTGTTCTGCACCCAGCCCGCCCTCAGCTACCAGATCCGAAGCTTAGAGCAGGAGCTGAACGTCACCCTGCTGCGGCGCAGCACCACCCATGTGAAGTTGACCGATGCGGGGAGCATCCTTCTTCCACGGGCACATCAGCTTTACCACCAGATGCTGACCACCCGTGCCGCCCTCAAGCCGTATGCCCGGGAACGGCGGCTGGTACTTCGGCTGCCGCACATCTTGCTACAGCGGGACCCCATCTATCCCGTACTGGTCCATCGGCTGCACGCCGCCCTGCCCAGCTATGAGCTGGCCGTGGACACCGCCCCACCCTCGGTCAGCCTGCATAAGATGCTCTCTGCCGAGGCCGATGCGGTGGTATTCCTGCCTTTTGCACCGCTGCCCCCTGAGCTGCGGGCGGATGTGCTGATGCACAATCGATGCTATCTGGTCGCAGCCCCCGACCATCCCCTCTCGGCCCAGTCCATCCTGCATCTGGAGCAGCTGTCCGGGCAGCAGGTCTACTACGAGCCCATCTACCGCACGATAGTGCAGTTTTTGCAGCAGCAGCTAAGCCTCCCCGCCATCCACTGGACAGAGACTGAAAGCTACGAAACGGTCTACAGCCACCTGCTCACCGGACACAGCCTTTTTCTGATGGCCATGCGGTACGCCGCCTTCCCGGGCGAATGGTACCGGCCCCTGCAGCTGGACCCTACTCTACCAGACACCTGCCTGCTGACCCTGCGGGAGGACACTCGCCCGGAGATTGAGCAGCTGCGGCAGGTCTTTCTTACCACTTACTCGGAGTTTTGGGGCAGCATTTAGGGCGCTCTCCCTCCCCCCAGCATCAACTGCGCAAAAGAGCCGCTGCCCGGCAGGGCAGCGGCTCTTTTTTCTATGCGTTTATACGGGGCTTTGCTCAGCGGCCCAGCATCTCATGGGTGGTCTTTACGATGGTGGCAGCATCCAGACCGTAGGCATGCAGCAGGTCCCAGGCAGGGCCGGAGCAGCCAAACTCATCCTGCACGCCGATGCGGCGCACGGGGGTGGGCAGCTTCTCGCTCAGCAGAGCACAGACCGCCTCGCCCAGGCCGCCGATGACGTTGTGCTCCTCGGCAGTGATGACCTTGCCGCACTCCGCAGCAACCTTCAGCACCAGCTCCTCGTCCAGGGGCTTGATGGTGTGCAGGTTGATGACCCGGGCGTGGATACCCTCGGCAGCCAGCTGCTCGGCGGCAATGCGGGCCTCGTTGACCATCAGACCGGTGGCCAGGATGGCGATGTCATTGCCCTCGGTGAGCTGCTCGCCCTTGCCGATCTCAAAATGATAGTTGTCCGGATCGTGGAACACAGGCACAGCCAGACGGCCGAAGCGCAGGTACACCGGACCATGCATAGCAAAGGCGGCACGGACAGCGGCACGGGCCTCCACATCGTCTGCGGGGCAGATGATGGTCATGCCGGGCAGGCTGCGCATCAGGGCAAAGTCCTCACAGCACTGGTGCGAAGCGCCGTCCTCGCCCACCGAGATGCCGCCGTGGGTGGCGCCGATCTTCACGTTCAGGCCAGGGTAAGCGATGCTGTTGCGGATCTGCTCAAACGCACGGCCCGCAGCAAACATGGCAAAGCTGGACACAAAGGGCACATAGCCCATGGTGGACAGGCCGGCAGCCACGCCCACCATATTGGCCTCGGCAATGCCGCAGTCAAAGTGACGGTCCGGGTTGGTCTTGCGGAACATACCGGTCTTGGTGGCGGCAGCAAGGTCTGCGTCCAGCACCACCAGCTCGTCGTGGCCCTCTGCCGCCAGGGCTTTCAGGGTCTCGCCGTAGCTATCACGGGTCGCGATCTTTTTTACATCTGCCATTTACTTGTCCTCCTTATCCAGCGCGGCATAGGCGGCGTTCAGCTCGTCCATGGCGATGCGGTATTCCTCGTCGTTGGGGCCCTTGCCGTGCCACTCCACCGCACCGGTCATATAGGACACGCCCTTGCCCTTGATGGTGTCCAGAATGATGCAGGTGGGCTTATCGGTCCGGGCGCGGAAACCCTGGATCGCAGCCTCGATCTGGTCAAAGTCGTGGCCGTTGATGGTCTCCACATGGAAATTGAACGCACGGAGCTTATCCTCCAGCGGAGCGCTGTTCATCACGGTCTCGGTGGTGCCGTCGATCTGCAGATGGTTGCGGTCGATCATCACACACAGATTGGACAGGCCGTAGTGGGCGGCAAACATAAATGCCTCCCAGCACTCGCCTTCCTCGATCTCACCGTCGCCCAGGATGGCGTACACCTTGGAGGGCAGACCGGCCTTCTGGGCGCCCAGCGCCATGCCGCAGGCCGCAGACACGCCCTGGCCCAGGCTGCCGGTGGACATATCCACACCGGGGGTGGTGTTCATGTTGGGGTGGCCCTGGAGATAGCTGCCGATCTTGCGCAGGGTCAGCAGATCCTCCCAGGGGAAGAAGCCCCGCTCTGCCAAAGCAGCGTACAGTCCCGGGGCAGCGTGGCCCTTGGACAGCACCAGACGATCCCGGTCAGGCTTAGCCGGGGCGGCGGGGTCGATGTTCATATCCGCAAAATAGAGGTAGGACAGCACCTCTGCAATGTCCAGGCTGCCGCCCGGATGTCCGCACTTGGCGCTGTGGGTCCCTTCGATGACACCCATGCGGATGCGGCAGGCGTGCTTAGCCAGGGTGAGCTTTTCTGCATTTGTCATAATGGTCCTCCCGTATGAACCAGTTGAATGTCCTCCGGGGCGGGCGCGTCCCGCGCTGGAGCAGCGCCGCGGCCAGCTGGCTGCGGCGCACTTTGTATCAGGTTTATATTATCTATTCTGTGCAAAAAGGTCAAGCATCTTCCGGAAAAATGTACACCACTGGGCAATTTGCAGGGGAATCCGCCCGCTTTTTGTGGAAAATGCGCCTGTATTGACATCTCCCCGGCGAGACTGTTATACTTTTGACAAAAAAACGGACCTCGCGTCCCCCCAAAAAAGAAGGTGCTACGATGAACCACACCCCCTTATCCCCCGCCCGCCGACTGGTGCTGGCCGGGCTGATGCTGGCCCTTGCCCTGGTGCTGCCCTTCCTGACCGGGCAGCTGCCCCAGATCGGAAATATGCTCTGCCCCATGCACCTGCCGGTGCTATTGTGCGGTTTTTTGCTGGGCTGGCCCTGGGGCCTGGCCGTGGGTGTGACCGCACCGCTGCTGCGCTCGGCCCTGTTTGGGATGCCGCCGCTGTACCCGGTGGCTCTGGCCATGTGTCTGGAGCTGGGATGCTACGGCCTGGTGACCGGCCTGCTCTACCCCCGGGTGCGCCACACCCCCGCCGGCGACTACGCTGTGCTGGCGGCCGCCATGGTCTCCGGGCGGCTGGTATGGGGTGCCGCCCGCTTTGTGATGGCGGGCCTGTCGGGGACTGCTTTTCCCCTGCAGGCTTTCTTGTCCGGCGCCATCTTTACGGCTTTGCCCGGCATCCTGCTGCAGCTGGTGCTGATCCCGCTGATCCTGGCCGGGCTGCGCCGCACCAAACTGCCCCGCTGAACAAAACAAAAAATGCGCCTCCCGCCCGGTCTGGGCAGGGGGCGCATTTTTGTACATCAAAGCGGGTGGGCAGGGGTCAGCTTCTGGTAGGCGATCCGGGGGGTGCCGTCCGCCACATGGATGATGCCGCAGCGGGCAAACCCATTCTTCTCCAGGATATGCTGCATGATCTTGTTGTCCGCATGGGTATCTGCCCGCAGACTGTCGCAGCGCTCGGCGCACCAGGCGATCACCTCATCCGCCACCCCTTTGCGGGTACCAGCGGAAGCCAGCCGGTGCAGCGTGCCATAGGGCAGGGTATCGTTCAGCCACCCGCCATCCTCAATGGCGGCATAGGTGGGGTCTGCCCCCAGCACAAAGGCGAACACCGCCTCCAGCTGCCCATTGACCACATATACAAACAGGCGGTTGGAGGTGATATCCTCCTCCAGCAGCTCGCGGGGCGGGTAACCGCCGCCCCATTGGGTGGGGTTGCCCGTTTCAGCCATCAGGCTGCGGGCATGATCGTAAATTTGCAGGATCCGATCCAGATCCGCACGGGTCGCTCCACGAAACATCCTTCAACACCTTCTCTTCCCTGCAGGGGGGCCGCATGCCTGCCCTGCGGTAGATTTGTATAACAGCAGTTTATAACAGCGAATATTATACTACATTATTTTCCAAAAGGCTAGGGTATCGCAGAAAAAAGCACCGCACCCAGCGTGTGCAGCCCGGAGTATGAACATTTTCTTAAATCTGGCGAGGACGCAATTTTTCCCGCCGCTGCGCCGTATCATAGGCAGACGGGGACAAAAAGCAGTCCCCTTGCGGCGGCGGATGGCCATGAAAGGGCGCCTTCCCTCCCGCCGCAAAAGAACAGGCGCAGGGGCCCGGCGTTCGTCCCCCCCTCCGGCACAAACACTGCCGGTTCGATCCCCCGCCCCGCTGCGCCCTGAATCCACTGCCTGCCGCCGGGAGACGGCTTATGCTTGCGGCGGCGGCAGTGACGGAGGTACTTACGCTATGGCACAAACACAGTTATTCCCGCTGGGCGGGCGCAGCGCGACGGTGAGCCGCGAGGCCCTGGTACAGGCGGCCCTGGACGAGATCACCACCAATTACCGGGAGGCCAGCCTCTCCAATGTAGCCCGGGCCTACGGTGTCTCCCTGGCTTATGTCAGCGAGTGCGTGCGCACCCAGACCGGCCGCACCTACAAGGAGCTGCTGCAAAAGCACCGCATGGAGACCGCTGCCCGGCTGCTGCGCCGCAGTGACTGGAGCATCCAGCAGGTCATTGCCTATGTCGGCTATGAAAACACCAGTTATTTCTACCGCCTGTTCCACGAGCGGTACGGTCTGAGCCCCCGGGAATATCGCCTCAAGCGCACCGCCCGGCCCATCCGCACTGCCTGACGCACACTTGCTAAACCCCAGAAAGAGACGGCACAGCCTTGAACTGTGCCGTCTCTTGTTTTTTGCCCGCAAAAAACGGCTGGTGGGGTACCACCAGCCGTTTAGCGTATTGGGTTCAGCTGAACATCGTTTCGTCCTTGTAGCGTCCAGAACAGACAAACTGGACCCACTCGGCCAGGTTGACAGCATGATCCCCGATGCGTTCCAGGTACTTGATGACCATCAGCAGATCCAATGCGGCATCCACATTGGCCGGGCAGGCTGCGATCTCCTGCGCCAGCATCTGCTTGATCTGGTCAAAGTCTGCGTCCACTGCGTCATCTGCCGCAATGACCTGCTGCGCGGCGGCCTGGTCCTCAGCGGACAGCGCTGCCAGAGCGTCCAGGATCATCTTGTGAGCCTTGCGGCCCATTTCCAGCGCACGGCTCACCGCCGGGTCCCCCGCCTGACGCACACCGAACAGGTGGGGCAAGATCTCGGCGATATCCGCTGCGTGGTCTGCCATGCGCTCCAGATCGGTGACCGCTTTCAGCGCAGCAGAGATGCGGCGCAGGTCACCGGCCACCGGCTGCTGACGCAGCAGAAGGCTCATGCAGCGGTGCTGGATGTCCTGCTCCATCTGGTTGATCTTCTGGTCCCCTTTGATCACAGCGGCGGCCATGTCCGGGTCTGCGGTGCAAAGTGCCTCCATAGCGGACTCCACCGCATCGGCAGCGGCAGTGCCCATCTGGGTCATCTGGGTCTGTAACTGGCGCAGATCCGCGTCGTATTGGGTGCGGCTGCTCATAATCTGCAAAGCCCCTTTCCTGTAAAATGCCGGTCAGCCGAAGCGGCCGGAGATGTAGTCCTCGGTACGCTTGTCCTCCGGGGTGCTGAAGATCTTGGCCGTGGGGCCCTGCTCCACCATTTCACCCAGCAGGAAAAAGGCGGTGCGGTCGCTGATGCGGGCAGCCTGCTGCATATTATGGGTCACGATGACTACGGTATACTTTTCTTTCAGCTGGCTCATCAGCTCTTCGATCTTCATGGTGGAGCCGGGGTCCAGTGCGCTGGTGGGCTCATCCATCAGCAGCACTTCCGGCTGCACTGCCAGTGCCCGGGCGATGCACAGACGCTGCTGCTGACCGCCGGACAGGCCCAGGGCGCTTTTTTTCAGGCGGTCCTTGACCTCATCCCACAGGG
>ERZ1673736.4046-NODE-4046-length-12681-cov-23.446064_pt1 | contig 12681 bp, 10 predicted proteins | sample MGYA00580212_ERZ1673736 | MGnify/ENA primary metagenome ERZ1673736 (study PRJEB41218, sample SAMN15661752) | gut metagenome | host: Homo sapiens | place: Canada: London | collected 2015-08-20/2019-03-30 | study: EMG produced TPA metagenomics assembly of... | reverse complement strand
TCTCTGCGTATCCGGGCCGCTGTTTCTGTTTCCTGCCAGCTCAGCTCCGGATGGCGGTGAAATTCCCGCCGCATGGCAACAGCATAATCTTTATATTTTTTAACTTCTTCCAGTACGTTCACAGCAAGTTCTCTCTCCCCTCTTTACGTTCTTTTAAAACGGACCATATCCGGTCTGTACTGCAATAAACAGGAATACCAGCTGCAGAACCAGGAACATACCATGCAGCGGCAGAATAAATTTATACCAGCTCTTTAACGGCACCTTGCCCAGAGACAGATAAATCAGCAGCGTTCCGTTTGTAAACCAGAATGTGTTAGAAATACCATCACCAAACTGGAAAGCCAATACGGCAGTCTGGCGGGTAATATTCAGCATATCTGCCAGAGGAACCATAATCGGCATAACTGCGGTTGCCTGGCCGGAGCCCGATGGAATCAATGCATTGATAAAGAAGTTTACCACAAACATACCGACTGTGCTCACATATGCGGATGCACTTCCCATCAAACTGGAAAGTCCATGTACCAGCGGATCAATCAGACCGCCATTGGTCATGGTCCACTGTACCGCTCTTGCAACACCGATAATCAGAGCTCCTACGAAGGCTCCTCTCATTCCATCCAGAATCATATTGATGGCATCTTCCATTTTCACCCTGTTAATAATAGCTACAATAACACCGCCCACCATAAAGGTAGTTGCCATCTCAGTATAAGACCAGCTCAGCTTCAGAATTCCATAAATTGTAAAAAGAATAGATACGCCCAGAACAACGAAGGAAACTTTCTTTGGAAGGTCAAATTTCAAACTGGGATCAACCGGTATTCTCAAAGAAGAGGTATCTACATCCTTCACCAGACTCTTAGAAGGATCCGCCTTTACTTTTTTGGCATATCTCATTACCCAGAACAGACTCAGCGCCCATACACAGCCCAGAGCCGCAAAACGCAGCTCCCATCCGGAGAACATGGGAAGCTCTGCAATTGTATGAGAAATACCTACCGTATACACATTAAAAGGAGCAACCGCAAAGCTGATTAAACAGGCAAAGCCGGAAATTGCCATTCCCACAAGGGAATCATATCCCAGTGAAATAGCCAGAGATATAATAATCGGAACGAAGGGGATAATATGCTCACTCCATCCCAGAATGCCTCCAAAAATGAAGAACACAATCATAACTACAGCAATAATCATCTGGCTGCTGAGTTTTTCCGATACACGGAGTACACTGTTAATTGCTGCTCCTACCGTATCTGTCCGCTTATAAATCTCTACAATACCGCCAATGATCATAACGCAGAACATCATATTGGCTGTCGCCGTTAACCCCTCCGGAATTGAACGGAACAGATTAAAGAAAGAGATGGGGGTTCTTTCCACAGCGTGGTAGCTGTCTGCCATAACGCGGGTTACTCCATTTACCGTCTCCCTGTCATACGCCCCTGGTACTACAAAATAAGATGCAATTGCACAGGCCAGAACCATTAATACTAACGGTATAAACGGATTCAGCGCCTTGCCTGTTTTCTTTTTTTCATTTTTCATCTGTTTCCCCTTTCTCCGGTCAGAAATACCGAAGGATATTTTCCGCCAGATCCAACATTATCTTTATGTCTTTTACCTCTACATATTCCCTCGTGCTGTGTGAATAATAAATGTTCATCCCAATAGGAATCGTCCTGATTCCCAGCCGGTTTGTGCAGGTTGCATCAAGAATTCCAAAGGAACGGGCAGGCCGCATCTGCAGTCCGGTCATTTCATAAATACGCTCCAGACGTTTCAGCATATCCTTATTTTCACTGTAATCCGTTTCCGGCAGATCCATCTCTTCCCGCACGCTGCATCTGCATCCCATCTGCGCCGCTGTATCCTTTATGATTTTCTGAAGAAACGCGTTGGTACGATCCAGCAGCTCCTGTCCAAAGCTTCGGATCTCCACATCAAATCTTGCATACTTTGGAATCGCATTCGACTGTGAAAGAGAAACCAGATCAAATACATTGATGGTCTGGTCTTTACTGACCTGACCGGTAGGAATCTGATGAATAATCTCTGCCGCTGTCTTTAATGCATTGATTCCCAGTTCCGGATCCCGGATCACATGAGCCTCCTGTCCGATCAGCTCCACATGAAGATACATCCGAGACGGAGTACACATCAGCACTTCTCCTGTCACATAATGATCGATAACAATTGCCTCTTCACTGTCAATTCTGGAATAATCCGCATACTTTGCCCCAAGAAGCCCCAGCTCCTGGCAGACAGTAAACAGCATCTCCACAGGCCGGTTCATCTCTCCGGCACGAAGCAGCCTGCTGACAGCCTCCATCACCACCGCTATAGCCAGTTTACCGTCTGCACCCAGAACACTGTTGCCCCGGCTTTGAATACGTCCATTTTCAATATAGCTCTCCACATTATTTCCCGGAACTACCGTATCCAGATGAAATACGAACAGAAACGGTTTTTTATCTGGCTTCCCCGGTACTTTTGCCAGAATGTTCCATCCGTCTGTCACAATCTGATGATCCAGCTCCTGTCTTTCAAACGGAATGCCCAGTTCTGTCAGCTCCCGCTCCATATATTCACAGAACGCCCTTTCATTATGGGTTTCACTGGCACAGTCCACATAACGCATAAACCGCAAAACAGTCTCGTCTATTGCTCTTCCCTCCTTTCCTTCTGAAATACTTCACTCCGGCTTTTTCTTCACACTTTTTTAAGGTGATTTTATTTTAACATTTCCATATCAGATTTACTATTGTCCAAACCATGTAATATCTCCCGCTATTTTTATGCATTTGCACAATTTATTCCGTATATCTTGCAGTTTTTGCGCCATTTTATTATAATATATGAAAAATCATTGGAGGAAACCCGTGATTAACCATAAAATAACCTGCCAGATTATAGAAAAACTGCAGGAGCGATTTTCGCTCCCCATCAGCATATGCGACCTCAGCGGCCGCACCATTGCCTCAACCGAGCCATCCTGTATCGGAGAAATGAATCTTCTTGCCATTGAATCCCTGAATCTGAACGCCAAGGTTACAACAGCACCCGGAACATACTTTCAGAATGCCAGTACAGCAGTTCCTCTCCGCCTTCAGGGAAGCCGTATAGGCGCTGTTGTTATAGAACCCAGCAGCTCTTCCAACCTTCATATGGCAGAACTGTTGGGCAATACCATAGAACTGCTTTACGAAGAACTGCTTTCCTTCCAGAAACGCCAGAATCAATCCTAGGAACGCAGCCAGTTTTTATTCGAATGCCTCCACCAGCAGGCCCCCTATACAGAAAATTTTATCAAGCGAGGTGAATTTTTTGGTATACAGCTAAAGGGGAAGCAGACCCTTATCCTGATGGAGAGAAAAACCGATGACCAGTTTACCTCCATCTCCATGCTCCAGAACCTTCTGGATGAACACGATATTATCCTCCCTCTTTCAGAAAATCAGGTTCTTCTTGTTTTAAAAGAAAACGTAACTTTTGAAAAAAAAATATCACCGCATCCTCTCTGCCGCCGCAGACTGCCATATGGGCATCTGTTCGGGGGAAATGCATCTGAATACCGCTTACCAGGCCGCTCTGGAAAGTCTGAAGCTTGGGAAGGCTTTATTTCCAGATGAACACCTGCATTCATATGACAAAATGAAGCTGGCTATCGCCTTATCCAAAACTGCCGTTCCCGGACTGGAGCAGGAATTTCAGCAGCTTTGCAGACAAGGCAAAAATGCCCAGCTGGCTGAAACGGCAGTTGCCTATCTCCGTTTAAACGGGGATATACAAAAAATCTGTGAACATCTCCATATACACAGAAACAGCATCCCCTACCGCCTGCACCGTATTCAGGAGATCTGCGGACGCAACCTGACCAATTCTTATGATATGCTGTGCTTATATGCGTCCTATATCTGCCATATAAAAAAGCAAATTCAGGAAAAATCATAATTTTGCAGGATGTATTTTAACAGTATGCTCTTTTATGTTATAATAATATTTTACACTATTTAAAAACAGGAGAATTTTTGAATGATCTATTTTACTGCAGCCCTGAAGACCCCTTCAATCCCTACGCTGGAGGAAACGCAGGCTATTGTACAGGAAGTCCACGAAGATCTTCAGCAGCTGAAACCTAACGCAATTTTAGAAACCATACGTTCCTGGGCTCCGGGACTTTTATCACTCAGCTATCGCATTCTCTTCGCTGCCATTATTATTATCATTGGCAACCGAATTGCATTTTATCTCCGCCGGTTTTTAAAACGCACCTTTGACCGAATGAACATAGACCTGAGTCTGAGTAAATTTCTTATTTCTCTCGCAAATGCCATTACCTATGCTATTGTTATCTTTATGGCACTGGAAAAAATAGGAATTCCATCGACCTCCATCATCGCATTGCTGGGCTCCGCCACTCTGGCAATCGGCCTTTCTCTGCAGGAAAGTCTGGGAAACTTTGCAGGAGGTATCCTGATTCTGGTCATGCGGCCCTTTGGGATCCATGACTATATTGTATCCGAGGGGGTAGAGGGGCAGGTTTTAAATATCGGCCTTGTATACACTACCCTGCTCACCGTTGACAACCGTCGAATCACCATCCCTAACGGCACCCTGTCAAATGCTGTAATTACCAACGTGACAGCTCAGGAAAAGCGGCGCATTGATCTGACTATAGGCATCAGCTACTCTTCAGATTTAAAACAGGCAAAAGCGATTCTGGAACGCATTTACAGAGAAGATCCTCAAATCATTCAAGATGAACCCATTACTGTTTATGTAAGCGAGCTTGCTGAAAGCTCTGTAATCATTGGTTCCCGTGGATGGGCCGCTACAGAGGATTACTGGAGCGCCCGTTGGCGAATTATCGAAAAAACCAAATTGGAATTTGACGCTGCAGGCATTGAAATTCCTTATAATCAGATGGATGTAAATATTTTTCAAAAAACTATTGACAAATAGCTTCACATCCCCTATAATGTCTATCGTGTCACACAACAACACATAGACATGCGCCTCTAGCTCAGCTGGTAGAGCAGTAGACTCTTAATCTATTTGTCCAGGGTTCGAGTCCCTGGAGGCGCACTGAGAGGTCTGATTTTGCAGATATTAGAGGCTGCGGGGTCGGACTTTTCTATTGCGAACATATAATTTTATACATTTTCCATTTATCAATGGCATGCAAGCCTTCCCGCATCAAAACAGGCGGGAGGGCTTTTTTTGTCCTTACAGGAGGTTTTATTATGGAACAGAATCAACGTTTTTTGCTGGAAAAGCCGGTTTTTCCTCTTCTTGTTTCCATGGCAGTGCCTGTGATGCTGTCCATGCTGATCAATTCTCTCTATAACGTTGTAGACAGTATCTGGGTATCGAGACTGGGCACAGATGCCATCACTGCCGTTTCACTAGCCTTTCCTCTTCAGAATATCATCATGGCTCTTGGAGTGGGCTTGGGCGTAGGTGTCAGCTCCTTAATTTCCATGAGTCTTGGAGCAGGAAACAGGAACAAGGCCGATCATCTGGCATCTGCCGGCCTCTCTCTGGCCCTGATACACTGTCTGTTATTTATTGCTCTGGGCATTTTTATTACAAGACCATTTCTTGGGATGTTTACAGATAATCCCCAAATATTCGAATGGGCCTACAGCTATACGTTCATTGTGCTCTGTCTCTCTTCCGGTCAAGTTCTGCAAATGTACATGGAAAAACTCTTTCAGGGTGTAGGGCGGATGAAAACCACCATGTTTCTCATGGCAAGCGGCTGTCTGATCAACATTGTTTTAGATCCGATCCTTATTTTCGGCTGGTTCGGCGCTCCCGCCATGGGTGTATCCGGCGCTGCCGTTGCAACAGTGATCGGCCAGTTTGGGGCGTTGCTTCTATATATTCTTGTGTATTTAAAAACCAATCTGGGCGTATCCATTCGGCCCAGACTTATGAATCTGAACCGCGAACTGATTCGTTCTATTTATAGTATTGCAATTCCATCCAGTCTGCTTTTAGCCATGCCTTCCCTGTTAACCGGCATTTTAAATGGAATCCTGACTACCTTTGGAAGCGTCTATGTAGCAGCCTTTGGACTGTATTTTAAGCTCCAAACCTTTGTAAACCTTCCCTGCAACGGCCTTCTCCAGGGAATGCGTCCCATTATCGGGTATAACTATGGAGCCGAACGCCATGACAGGGTCCGCAGTACCATTCGCTGCAGCCTTGGCCTGGTAACCGTTGTTACACTCACCGGAACAATTGCATCCATTTTCTTTCCCGGCCCGATTCTGCGTATTTTTGATGCAGATCCAGAGCTGATGCAGTATGGGACAGAAGCCCTGCGCATGATCGGCCCCAGTTTTTTGATTTCCTCTGTGGCTTTCATAGCAGCCGGAGTTTTTGAGGCTCTGGGACAGGGACGCCCTTCCCTGATCATCTCCCTTCTGCGCCAGCTTGTGATCATTGTTCCTCTGGGATGGATCCTCTCACGCTTTATGGGACCCGCAGGCATCTGGATCTCCTTCCCCATAGCAGAGCTTATAGCCGCAGTGATTGCCTGGAAAATGATGGGGAAAATTTATGCGGATCATCCTGAAAATACACATTAACTCATTAACATAAACTCTAAAAAACAAACTCCGCACAGCAATTACGATCATAAACCGATCATTTGCAGTGCGGCGTCCTGTTTTTATCTTATACTTTATTCTGTTTCCCATGTCATATCCATCAGATACTCAAATAGAATAAGAACTCTTGCATAAAAATAATTAGCTGTAAGATTCCGATCATCTAATATTTTATCATCCAAAAGTACAAATGATAATTCTGCCATATCAGCAATCATAGAATGGGCTCCTCCCGTAAAAGCCACCACATCAATTCCATGTGCGCAGGCATCCCGGACAGGCTTAATAATCGTGTCTGTTGTGCCGCTTTTGCTAATAGCAATTACCATTCCTGCCGAAAGGGCATTTCCCTCATATACCTCATAATTATTCGATCCAATGGCACAGTAACCCATAACCAGAAGCTTGCGCACAAAAAAATCCCTTAAGGGGGCACAGAATCCGGTACCTGTAATCAAAATGGGATTATGTCTGTGTTTTTTCAGAAGTTCCGGAAAACGATTCATTTTTTCAAATGGTATCTCTCCGATAAAAGCTGTAATATCTGACTCATGATTCTTATTATTTATCTCATTCTGTACCAGAAATCCCAGTCGATATACCATATCCGTATAACCAGTATATCCCATCTTTTTACTCAGACGGATCAGTGCTGCCGGCGAAACATAATTCCGTGCTGCAAACTCCCTTACGCTGTACTGTATATTCTGGTCTGCCGCCTCTAAAAGCGACTGAAACATCTGCTGTTCACTTTCATTTAAATGATATTGTTCTGCCAGCTTATAAATATCGTGTTTCATCTCTCATTCCCTCTATTTTATCCCAAACCCATATTTTGTGTAATTTTCACTGAAATTATACGATACTCTGTCCATCTGCGCAACCAATTCTCATTACATCCGATTTCATTAATGAAACATGTTTCAAGCTATGTGAATATGTTTAAAACTATCACAAAATAGTAGATTTTTTTATTCAAAATGATATAATTCAAACATCGAAACGGAATGGCGCCTTCCGACAGAAAACGAATGAAAAAGGAGAATGAATCATGAAAGCAAAAGTTATGAACGCCATGCAGAGCTTTTCCAAAGCTTTGATGGGCCCTGTTCTGTTCTTACCTATTGCCGGTATGCTCCAGGCTCTGTCTTCTGTAATGTGCAACACAGCATTTGTATCAGAGGGGGGTATCTTATATACAGCTGGAAAATTTATCAATGGCGGAGTCAGCGCAGTAATCGGCAATCTTGGAATCCTGTTCTGTGTAGGCGTCTCAATGAGTCTTGCAAAAAAGAAAAAAGCGGATGCCGCATTCGTATCACTTGTCAGTTATCTGATCTGGCTTGCAGCCAACTCTCGCTGGCTCAGTGTTGCGGGACTGATGGCGGAAGGTGATACTGCCAGCGCACTCTACGGTACAGGCCAGACGATCTGTCTTGGCTACCATGTAACAGACATGGGCGTATTCCTGGGCATGATCCTGGGCGTAATCGTAGCCTTAGTCCACAACCGCTTTATTGACACTGAATTTAAGGGTGCCATGGCTATGTATGGAAACAGCAAGTTCGTATTTATCGTGCTTCTTCCCATTGTATTAGTGCTGGCACTGGCAGCTGCCTATATCTGGCCTGTTGCAGCTGCAGCAATCAATGCCCTCACAGGCATTATGGCAGGCGCTGGCGCATTTGGAGTATTCCTGTATGGATTCTTAAACCGTATCCTGATTCCTACCGGCCTCCATCATCTGGTATGGTCTCCCTTCCTCTATTCCGCAATCGGAGACAGCATGATCATTGGCGGAGAGCAGATCGTAGGCGCAAAGCCTGTTTTCCTGGCTCTTCTCAGCGACCCTGCTGTTGCTTCCATGCCCGACTCTGCCCGATTCTTAACCTACGGACTTATGAAGACCTTTGGCGTCATCGGTGTTGCTCTGGCTTTCATCGCTACTGCCAAAAAAGAGAAAAAGGCCGCCACAAAGGCTCAGGTTATCCCGGCCACACTTACTGCCTCTTTAGTAGGCGTAACAGAGCCACTGGAGTTTACCTTCCTGTTTGCAGCTCCCATGCTGTGGGTCATCTACTCTGTCATGGACGGACTGTTCCAGATGATCGTATATCTGTTAAATGTCCGTGTCTGTGCTACCAACGGCATTATCGACTTCCTTGTACTGAACCTTCCGGCAGGAATCGGACGGACACACTGGCCTATGTATGTAGTTGCAGGTCTGATTGAGATCGTTGTAATGTACTTCCTCTTCCGTTTCCTGATCGTGAAATTCAACCTGAAAACACCGGGACGCGAAGACGGCGAGGATGTAATCGACCTGGCTGCCAATGCAGCAGCAGTAAAATCCCAGATCCGCTCCGGAAATAAAGCAGAAGCAAAGAAAGAAGCTGATGCTGAAACCGCAGCCCGCATCATCGAGGGACTGGGCGGACCTGACAATATTGAAAATATCGGAAACTGCATGACCCGTCTGCGCGTAGAGGTAAAAGACGCCTCTGTTGTAAAGGATAAAGAATGGTTTGCCCCAACAGGAGCAGCTGGTCTTGTTGTAAAAGGAAATAATATACAAATTATCTATGGCCCTGTTGTCAGCAAAAAACGTTCCATCGTCGAAAAAGCCCTTGGCCGTGAAGAATAACTCACTTGTAATCACTCAGGAGGTATATAATGAAAACATTTAAACTTGTCATCGCCGGAGGCGGCAGCACCTACACTCCGGGAATCGTCAAAAGTCTTCTGGTACAGAAAGACCGTTTTAAACTCAATGAACTGGTTCTCTATGATAACAATGCCAAACGTCAGGAAGACGTGGGCGTTATCGTCCGCCATGTAGTAGAGATGTTTGATCCGGATGTAAAATTGACTCTTACCACAGACCCGGAAACTGCCATGACAAATGCAGATTTTATCTTTGCACAGATGCGTGTAGGACTATACGCCATGCGCGAACAGGATGAGAAGATTCCGTTAAAATACGGCGTAGTAGGCCAGGAAACCTGCGGCCCCGGCGGTCTTGCTTACGGCCTGCGCACCATTTACCCTATGGTAGAACTGATTGACTACTGCGAAAAATATGCAAAGCCTACTTACTGGATTGTTAACTACTCCAATCCGGCTGCGATTGTGGCAAAAGCCACCTTCCGCCTGCGTCCTCATGCCCGCATCCTGAATATCTGTGATATGCCTGTAGCAATCGAGAGAAACATGGCTGAGATCCTGGGCTGTGACCGCCATGATCTGGAAGTAGACTATTTCGGCCTGAACCATTTCGGATGGTTCACCAAAGTGCGCCTCAATGGAACCGACGTAACAGAGGAATTAAAGTCCTATGTGGCAGAAAACGGATATATGCCCAAAAATGAAAAGAGCGATGTAATGCACAGCGATCCCTCCTGGCTTCATACATATGCCAATTCCAGACATATCTGCTCTGCATTCCATGATTATCTGCCAAATACCTATATGCAGTATTATCTTCTGGGCGATGAAGTGGTTGAAAGCAGCAATCCCAATCACACCCGCGCCAACGAGGTAATGGAAGGCCGCGAAAAAAGGATTTTTGATGCAGTGGCAGATTACCGCGCAGGAAAAGAAGTCGATCTGACCAAATTCTTTGGCGGCGTACACGGCGAATTTATCGTAGACGTAGCAATGAGCCTGGCCTTCGACCTGCGCAAGCGCTATCTTGTAATGGTAGAAAACAGGGGTGCGATTGAGAATCTGCCTGACGATGCCATGGTTGAAATTCCTGCCTATATTACAGACCGCGGAGCTGAACCTGTGCGTGTAGGTGAGATTCCTACCTTCTATAAGGGTCTGATCGAGCAGCAGGAAGCAGTTGAAAAGCTGGTAGTTGAGGCAGCCATCGAGCATTCCTACGAAAAAGCACTGATGGCATTTACCCTCTCAAAAACTGTTCCCAGCCTTCTGGTTGCCAAAAAGATCCTAGATGACATGATCGAAGCCAACAAAGAATTCTGGCCTGAGCTTCATTAAATCCTTTATACATTCAAACAAAAGCCATACCAAACCCGCCCGTATCCCGGCAAATGTTTGATATGGCTTTTTTCATAAAGTTTCAACATTGACAACTTTCCTATTACATGATATAAAATAAATAATTTATGCGTCTTTTTAATAACGTATGCAGCCCTTAGTGATTCATAAAGGTGCGTTTAAAGGTCGGACTCTGCAGATCGTCAGCAAGCTGCGAAGTCGGGCTTTTTCTTTTATGTGAATCAAAAACATACCCATCCCAAAGGAGGACTTCCCGATATGAAATATCTTCACCGCCTGACCGGCATTCTGATGGCATTCTGCCTGATGATCGTCCTGTTTATCACCTCCATAGAAGCTGTCGTATACTGGACACCCGGATATTTTGAAAAAGAATACACAAAATATGAGGTACTTAAGGATCTTCCTGCCATGACCATGGAAGATCTGTTAGAAGTAACAGATGAGATGATGGATTATCTGCGGGGAGACCGTGAAGATCTTCATGTGATGACCGTCATGGACGGACAGGAGCGGGAGTTTTTCAATGCCAGAGAAATCGCCCATATGGAGGATGTTCAGGGACTGTTTCTGGCAGCCATCTCCATCCGGAGAGTATGTCTGGTTCTGTGTGCCTCTGCCCTTGTCTTTATGGCAGTTACAAAGGCTGATATGAAACGCCTTCTTCCTCCTTCCGTCTGCCTGGGAACCGGGCTGTTTTTCGGTCTGATCGCGGCCCTGGCTGCCATCATCTCCACCGATTTTACAAAATATTTTATTATGTTCCACCATATTTTCTTTAGCAACGATCTGTGGATCCTGGATCCGTCCACCGATATGCTGATCAATATTGTGCCTGAAGGCTTTTTTATGGACACAGCCGGACGGATTGCATTTACCTTTGGCAGCCTGTCTCTTATCCTGTTTGCAGTCTGTCTGGCTTTAACTCTGAAACACAAGCACCGCCCATAGGAGTGTAACGTATGAAACGACTTTTTCCCTTTTTTATATGCCTTAGCCTGATTCTGAGCTTTACGCCTATTACAGCTGCGGCAGCCGTTCCCTGGCCCACCGGCGTTTCCATTGAAGCAGACGGCGGTATCCTGATGGATGCTGACACCGGAAGCATTCTATATGGAAAAAATGAAAATCAGGCCTATTATCCGGCCAGTATCACCAAAATCCTCACAGCGCTGATCGTACTGGAGGAATGTGAGCTGGATGAAATGGTTACTTTCTCCCATGATGACGTGTACAATGTAGAGGCAGGAAGCAGCTCCGCAGGAATTGACGAGGGCGATGTGCTGACCGTCCGCGACTGCCTCTATGCTCTGCTTTTAGCCTCTGCCAATGAGAGCGCCAATGCTCTGGCCTGTCATGTAAGCGGTTCCAGAGAAGCTTTTGCAGAGCTCATGAATCAAAAAGCCAGGAGCCTGGGCTGTACAGGAAGTAATTTTGCCAATCCCAGCGGCTTAAATGACGAAAATCACTACACCACAGCTCACGACATGGCGCTGATCACACAGGAAGCCATCAAAAATCCTGATTTTGTGGAAATCAGTGGCACACGCAGCTACCAGATGGCGCCTACCAAAAAAAATGCTGAGGGCGGCTATGTTGCCAACCACCATAACATGGTAAAACAAAATACATCTGTTACCTATCCGGGAGCCTTTGCCGGAAAAACAGGATACACCTCCCTGGCAGGAAATACTCTGGTAACCTGTGCCGAACGTGACGGTATTACTCTGATTGCTGTTGTTCTGAACGGCCATCAGTCTCATTACCGGGATACAAAAGCTCTTTTCGACTTTGGTTTTTCCAATTTTCAGTCCTTAAAGGCCGCAGACCACGAAACCACCTACCGCTCTCTGGAAAATGACATGACCATTGCAGGAATGACCGCAAAGGACAGCATTTCCCTGTCTCTCGATCCAGACAGCCGGGTAATCCTTCCCAAAGAAGCCGTATTTTCCGATCTGACTCCCAGTCTGTCCTACGAACTCAGCCCGGATGCTCCAAAACATGCCATTGCCCGCATTTCCTATACCTATGA
>ERZ1673736.4037-NODE-4037-length-12712-cov-4.859287_pt1 | contig 12712 bp, 7 predicted proteins | sample MGYA00580212_ERZ1673736 | MGnify/ENA primary metagenome ERZ1673736 (study PRJEB41218, sample SAMN15661752) | gut metagenome | host: Homo sapiens | place: Canada: London | collected 2015-08-20/2019-03-30 | study: EMG produced TPA metagenomics assembly of... | reverse complement strand
CGGCGGAGAGGGGCGGCAGTTCGGGCAGGGGGGCGTCCGCGGGCTTGCGCAGCAGGGCCACATAGAAGCCCTGGGCCGCCGAGCGTTCGCCGTCCACGCGCAGGGTGCCCTCGCCGCCGGGGCGCTGTTCCCAGACGAAGCCCTCGAAGGGCGTCAGGTGTTCGCGCACCAGTCCCAGCTCTTCTTCGGCAAAGCGCACCTGCGCTTCGTTCTCGTCATCGTTGGTGGTGCAGGTGGAGAAGACCACGCGGCCGCCGGGGCGCAGCAGGCGCGCGGCATGGGCCAGCAGCAGCTGTTGCAGGCCCACCAGGCCCTTGAGCTTGTCGCCCTGCCAGAGCTTGAGGACCTGGGGGTTCTTTTCCACCGTGCCCCAGCCGGAGCAGGGGGGATCCAGCTGGATGGCGTCCCAGGTGCCGGGCGTCAGGGGCAGGGCCTGGCCCTCGAAGGAGCAGGTGCCCACATGCGGCAGGTTGCAGGCGTGCAGATTGGCCCGCAGGGTGGCCAGACGGGCGCGGGAAAGCTCGTTGCCCAGCACGAAGCCGTCGGGGCCGGTGAGCTGGCCCAGGAAGCCCGTCTTGCTGCCCGGGCTCGCGCACATGTCCAGCACGGCTTCGCCCTGCCGCGGCGCCAGGGCCAGGGGCGGCAGCATGGAAGACCTGTCCTGGATATAGATGTAGCCGAAAAAGGCGGCCAGCGAGGAGCCCAGCGGCCGCGGTTCGCACAGCAGGCGGCGGCAGAAGGGCGAGAACGGCTCGGGTTCGAACTCATAGCCCTGGGCGCGCAGCAGGCTCTCCACCTGCGGCATCTGTTCCGGAGGGCAGACCAGACGAAAAGAACGCCCCGTGGGGCGGGAAGGATTGGCGGTACTCATGGGCCTTTCTTATCTGTTCCGTCTGGAGGGGGCAAGAGCGTCCGCGGCAGGGGGCCCCAAGGAGCGCAGGGCCGCACCGGAACAGCGGATACGGCTTTCAAGTTGCGCGGCAGGCCAAGTGTCGCTATAGTTCCGGTGCCGCAGGCCGTACGGCACCTGCCGCGACAGCGGCAGAGACCCCGGCCGGGCGAGCCCTCCTGTGCGAGGGCGGTCGACGTACGCAGAGAACTGCAAGGAGATTTTGAATGAAATTTGCCATGAAGCTGGCGTTTGCCGCCTGCCTGATGTTGGTGATGGGCCTCCAGGCCCAGGCTGCCCAGGCAAAGTCTTTCGTGCTGCTGCCTTTTGAGGTGCACGCGCCCCAGAACTACAGCTACCTGTCCAAGGCTGTGCCTTCCACGCTGATGGGTCGTCTCAGTGCCACGGGCGCTACGGGCACCATGGGTCCCCGTGCGGCCGGCTCCGCCGCCGAAGCCCGCAAGTTCATCGGTGGTGCCGACTATGTCCTGTGGGGCACGGTGAGCGTCATGGGCAATGACTGCACCATCGTCCTCAACAGCGTGGACAAGAAGGGCTCCACCTGGACCAATACGGCCCAGGGCCCCATGAGCGCCCTGAACGCCACGGTGCAGCGCCTCGCGGGCGCCTTCTCCTCCGAGGTGCTGGGCGTCGCCGGTGCCGCCGCTGCCAGCCGCGGCGGCCGTTCGGACATCATCCGCAACGAGACCGGCCAGACGGAATCCTACCTGAACCCCCAGTTCCGCTATCAGGGCAACTCCGCCGACGGTTCCCGCATCCGCAGCCAGCGCCTCAAGGACGAGATGGTGGACATGGCCGTGGCCGACTTCAACGGTGACGGCCGCAACGAGATCGCTATCCTGCACGACCATCGCCTGGTCATCTACAAGTGGGGCAACGACGGCCGTCTGGGCAAGCTGGGCGAGATCACCATCTCCCGCAGCAACCTGAACTTCTCCATGCGTGCCATCGACCTCAACCGCGACGGCGCCAAGGATCTGGTGGTGGCCACCTTCGAAGAAGAGAACAACCGCCCCTACACCTACTTCTACGGCTTCCGCGGCAACAAGTTCACGGAAGTGGCCAAGCGCTGCTCCTACTTCGCCAGCGTCATCAACCTGCCGCCTTCCTACCAGCCCACGCTGGTGGGCCAGGGCTGGGACTCCATCAAGCTGTTCGCCCCCGGCGTGCACATCATGGTCAAGCAGAACGGCTCCTATGGGCTGGGCCAGCGCATCAACCTGCCCAGCGGGGCCAACGTCTTCAACGTGGCCTGGCTCCCCGGCAAGAACGGTGACCAGCTGGTCATGCTGACCGACGACGAACGCCTGAAGATCTTCCAGGGCGCCAACCAGACCCTGATTCATACCACCATGGAACGCTTCTCCGGTTCCGCCACCGGCATGGAACACTACAAGGGCATGCCGGGCCTGGGCGTGGACCGCAACTACCAGATGCCCAGCAAGTACTTTGCCCCCATGCGCCTCATCGTGGCCGACATCGGCCATACCGGCGAATACACCCTGCTGGTCAACAAGCCCATCTCCACGGCGGCCCAGATCTTCGACCGCTACCGCTACTTCCCCCAGGGCGAAGTGCACGCCCTGTTCTGGGATGGCGTGGGCCTGGGCCTGAAGTGGAAGACCCGCCGCATCCGCGGTTCCGTGGCGGCCGTGGACCTGGCCGACTTCAACAACGACGGCATCCTGGACCTGGTGGTGGGCCTGAACACCTCGCCCGATCTGGGTGTGGGCAGCCGTCAGTGCATCGTCACCGCCTATCCGCTGGACGTGTCGCAGATGAACCCCAACGCTCCTGCCGACCTCAGCGATTTTGAAGTGACCCCCAACTACTAACACGTAAGAGGATGCAGCCCCGTTCCGTGTCGCAGCGGCACGGGACGGGGCTTTTTCAGCAGCTCCGGCTGCCGGAAAGTTTTCCGTATGTCTATTTTTCAGGGAGGAGAGGTTGTGCGCATCCTGGTTATCGGTTCTGGCGGGCGTGAGCACGCCCTGGTGTGGAAGCTCAAGCAGAGCCCTCGGGTAAGTGAAGTTTTTGTGGCCCCCGGCAACGGCGGTACGGCCCGTGAGGGCGCCATCAACGTGGCCGTGGATGCCGGAGACCTGGACGGTCTGGTGGAACTGGCCCGCAAGGAAAAGATCGACCTGGTGGTGCCCGGTCCCGAACTGCCCCTGACCAAGGGCATCACCGACCGCATGCGTGAGGCCGGCATCCCCTGTTTCGGCCCGGATGCCTACTGTGCCCGTCTGGAAGGCAGCAAGGCCTTCGCCAAGGACGTCATGAACCGCGCCGGTGTGTCCACGGCCCACAGCCAGGTCTTCACCGATCCCGACAAAGCCAAGAACGCCGTGGTCAAACTGGGCGCCCCCCTGGTGGTCAAGGCCGACGGCCTGGCTGCCGGCAAGGGCGTGGTGGTGGCCATGACCACCCAGGAAGCCCTGGATGCCGTGGACGACATCATGTGCAAGCGTGCGCACGGTGCCGCCGGTGCCAAGCTCGTCATCGAGGAGTTCCTCGTGGGCGAGGAAGCCTCCTTCCTGTGCCTGTGCGACGGCAAGACCGCCGTGCCCCTGCCTTCCGCCCAGGACCACAAGGCCGCCTATGACGGCGACCAGGGCCCCAATACCGGCGGCATGGGCGCCTACAGCCCCGCCCCCATCCTGCCCTACAACGAGGCCGAAGCCATGGCCGATACGGTCATCCGTCCCATCCTGGCCGCGCTGGCCAAGGACGGCCATCCCTTCGTGGGCGTGCTCTATGCCGGTCTGATGATGACCGAGAACGGCCCCAAGGTGCTGGAATACAACACCCGTTTCGGTGACCCCGAATGCCAGCCCCTGCTGATGCGTCTGGAAGGCGATCTGGTGCAGATCATGCTGGACTGCATCGAGGGCAAGCTCCGTCCCGAGAGCCTCACCCACACCTCCCAGACCGCTCTGGGCGTGGTGGTGGCCGCCGAAGGCTATCCGCACGCCTATCCCAAGGGCATGGTCATCGAAGGTCTGGACGAAGCCGACGCCCTGCCCGGCGTCAAGGTCTTCCACAGCGGCACCAGCATGGACGGCGACAAGACCCTTTCCAGCGGCGGCCGCGTGCTTTGCGTGACCGCGCTGGGCGATACCCTGGCCGACGCCCAGGCCCGTGCCTATGAGGGCGTGAAGGCCATCCGCATGGACAAGAGCTTCCACCGCAGCGATATCGGCCAGAAGGGCATCCGCCGTCTGGAACAGCTGGCGCAGGAAGAAAAGTAAGCAACCGCGGCCTTATGCCGCCATAAAGGAACATCTATGGCTCAAGTCGTCATCATGATGGGCTCCAAGTCCGATGAAGAAAAGGTCAGCCCCTGCGTGGACGTGCTGCGTTCGCTGGGCATCTCCTATCTCTTCACGGTTAGCTCCGCCCACCGTACCCCCGAGCGCACGGAAAAGATCCTGCGCGAACAGGAAGCCGCCGGCGCCAAGGTCTTCATCTGCGCCGCCGGCATGGCCGCGCACCTGGCCGGTGCCGTGGCCGCCCGCACCACCCGTCCCGTCATCGGCATCCCGGTCTCCGGCGGCCTGATGGGCGGCATGGACGCCATGCTCGCCACTGTGCAGATGCCTCCCGGATTCCCCGTGGCCACCGTGGCCATGGACAAGGCCGGTGCCCGCAACGCCGCCTGGCTGGCCGCCCAGATCCTGGCCGTGGCCGATCCCGCGCTGGATGAAAAGATCCGCGCCGCCCGCGCCAAGATGCAGGCCGGTGTGGAAGAAGCCGCCGCCGAGATCGAAGCCAAGTACGGCTGCTAGCCGGCCGGTACACCAGCAAACAAAAAGCCCTCCGTTCGCGGAGGGCTTTTTGTTTGGCAGCGGCCTGGCTGCATCACATATCCTGAAACAGAAAATCCCGGAGACGGGGAGCTGCCCGCTTCCCACACCTGTCCGTCATGCGGATCGTCCCGGTCCATGCCCGGATGGCGGCTCCTCCGGCCAATGACGGGGACCGGCCGGCCAGACCGGAGAACGGTTTTTTCGGGGCGGGGGAGAGTTGGAGAGGGGGTGGGCAGTTTTTGCCCAAAAAACGCCCTTCTCCCTCTCAACGAAGCATCATTGCCCTAAAAACAGCATTTGCCGTCCAGACCGCAGGCAGCGCCCTGGGCGACGGGGCTTTCGCGGACACCGCGCAGGGCATCGTCCAGCTTGGCCCGGACGCTGGCGTAGTCGCTGTAACCGCGGGCCAGCAGGGTGCGCTGGCCGTCGTGCTCCAGATACAGGGTCGGATAAAGGAGGAATTCGCCCATGACCTTCTCGGCTTCGGCGGCGTCATGCCGGGCGGCGCTCCGGATGGCGGGGTCCGCCATGGCGGCGGTCAGGGCTTCGGCGGGCGTCCCCGCAGGCAGCCAGGCGGCCGCGATGGCAGCCTGTTCCCCGGCGGCCATGACATCACGGCCCTGGGCATAGAAGGCCATCTGGAAGGCCTCCATCTGTTCCAGCTCGTGACCGGGGGCCAGATGGCGCAGGGCGGCTAGGGGCAGGTTCATGGCCGGGGAATGCATGAGCAGGTCCGGGCCCGTACCGGCCACGGCCTGTTCCGGGGCCTGGCGGAAATGTTCCGTGGACTGGCCGGTGGTCTCCTGCAGGCGGGCGAAGAATTCCCGGATGGTGGGGTATTCTTCCAGCATGCCGGTGAGGGTCTGGGGCTCGTCCATGAGGTTGCCGCCCAGCACGCGCACGGGCAGTTCGGGATGTTCCGCAGCCAGGCGGCGCATGACCGGCGCGAAGCCGTAGCACCAGGGACAAAATACGTCGGTGAGATAGAGGAGGTTCATGGCCGCAGCATACGCTTTTGGCTGGGGAAGGAAAGGCCCGGCCGGGAGCCGTGCGGGCGGGGAAGGAGGGGCGGCCCTTTGCCGTGGTGGGGAGATGGAAAAACTTTTTTGATTTTTTTGTTGACAGAGGGGCTGCTTTTTGGCAATGTACCTTCTTGCCGAGGGGCTGTAGCTCAGTTGGGAGAGCGCTTGAATGGCATTCAAGAGGTCAGGAGTTCAATTCTCCTCAGCTCCACCAAAAAGGAAATCAGGGTTTGCGGAAACGCAGACCCTTTTTTCGTTTCTGGCCACAGAAACACAGACAGCAAAAAAGCCGGGGCTCTGATGAGCCCCGGCTTTTTTGTATCCGGCTGGAGGCGGGCCGTGTCCCCGCCCTGCGGCAGCCTTACTTGACGGTGATGATGTCCGAGGCGGCGATGGTCTCGGGCGTCAGTTCCTGGCCAAGGCCGGGCAGTTCGGGAACGGTGTAGCGGCCCTTGCTGGGCATGTAGTTGTGGATGCAGGTCCTGGTGTTGGGTTCCAGCAGGGCATAGCGGTGCAGTTCGTGGATCATGAAGTTGGGGATGGCCGCTTCCATGTGCAGGGCGGCTGCGGTGGAGATGGGGCCGCCGCAGACATGGATCTGGACGGTGACGTCATAGACGTGGGCCATGTCGCAGATCTTCTTGACTTCGGAGATGCCGCCGCAGGTGCAGATGTCCGGCTGGATGACGCTCAGGCTGCCGTCTTCCAGGAAGGGGCGGTAGCCCCAGCGCCAGTAGATGCGTTCACCGGAGGCCAGCGGGATGTTCACATGGTCGGCCACCTGCTTCATCATCTTGGGGTTCAGGGGCATGACGGGCTCTTCGTAGTACAGGACGCCCAGCTCCTCGATCATGCGGCCGAACTGGATGGCCGGTGCCGCCGAGGTGAAGGAGTGCATCTCCACGATGATGTCCACATCGGGACCGATGGCGTCGCGCATGGCTTTCAGGCGGTCATAGCCCAGGCGCAGGATGTTGTCCGGCAGCAGGCCCTTGAGGTCACGCTGGTTCCAGTTGCCGTGTTCGTCCATGGCCAGCACGTCCACCTTGATGGCGTCATAGCCTTCGCTGACGGCGACACGCGCCACGTCGGCGTACTGTTCCGGCGACACGAGCATGGCCTTGTCGGTACCGCCGCCCCAGCCGAACTGGAGCTGGCTGGCGTAGGCCCGGATGCTGTCACGGCTCTTGCCGCCCAGCAGGACATACAGGGGCACGTTGAGGGCCTTGCCCTTGATGTCCCACATGGCGATGTCGAGGCCGCTCATGGCTGCGGAGAAGATACCGCCGCCGCCCTGGCCCCAGAAGGTCTTGCGCAGCATCTTTTCCCAGATGGCTTCCGTATCCATGGGGTTCATGCCGATCAGCAGGGCGGACAGATCCTTGGCCACGCCGATGCCGCCGGAGGCGCCGACGCCGTAGGCGAGGCCCACTTCACCGAAGCCGCTGATGCCTTCATCCGTGTTGACCCGGACGACGGTGGGGCGCCATTTGCTGGTGGCGGAAGAAAAATCGTTGGCGACATCGATGATATCGATACTGGTGATTTTCATTACAGGCTCCTTGAAGTCTGGATTGATTTGATTTTATTTAATATTTCTGGATAACGAGGATGGCTGCCGCCAGCGTCGCGGCCGCACCGGTGAAGACCAGGCACAGCAGGCCGCCGCTGAACTGGCCCGTCAGGGTGATGAACAGGCCGATCAGGGCCGGGGCCAGCGCGGCCAGACCATTGGCGAAACCGTTCATGATGCCGGAGGCCGTGGACATGGACGAGCCGGGCACGAGGCTCTGCAGGAGGGTCCAGGCGACAGGGGTACCCATGGTGCAGAAAGCCACGGAGCAGGAGAGCAGGACGGCGGAAGCGTACTTGTTGTCCACCGAGGCGCCGAAGTAGACGCACAGACCGGCGAACAGCATGGCGCACATGAGGATGGGCGCACTGCGGCCGACCTTGTCGGCCAGGATGCCGCTGGAAGCCTTGCAGAAGATGGAAAGGACGAAGGGCAGGGAGGCCAGCCAGCCCATCTCGCTCCAGGAGAAGCCGCGGGCGGTCTTCAGATAGCTGGGCAGCCAGGTGATGAGGCCCCAGTACATGCACTGCAGGCACAGGTACCAGAACACCAGCAGCCAGTAGCGGTAGTTGCCCGCAAAGGCCTTGAAGCGCACGGCGACGGGGATCTTTTCTTCGGCGGAGGCAGGGGCCTGCTCCTGACCGGCTTCGATGTGGGCCAGTTCCGCGGCGTTGATGCCCTTGGCCTGACGGGGGGTGTCCGCCACATGGCGCCAGAGCAGGTACAGGGGGATGAGGCCCAGCACGAGGCAGACATGGAAGTTCATGCGCCAGCCGTGGGTCCCGATGAGCCAGGCAAAGAAGGGCATGGCGATGGCAGGCGCAACGGACTGCCCCACGACCCAGGCTGCATTGGCCCGTCCCCGTTCCTGTTTGGGGAACCAGTTTTTGATAAAGACACTTTGCAGGGGATAGTACCCTCACCGATGCCCAGTATGATTCTGCTGACGATGATCAGCATGAAGGATGTGGCGATACCACCAATGAAGAGGGATATCGTCCACAGTACGATGCAGAGCATCATGCTTTTACGCGGTCCAAGATAGTCCCCGATAGGCGAAAGGACGACATTGGATATCCCGTATGCCGCAAGGAAAACGGACATCATCATGCCTATGCGCACGGGCGTATCCTTGATGCCCATTTCAAGGAGGAAAGGATCGTTAGCCGCAAGTACAGATACGTTCACTCTGTCGAGATAGGCTATAAAAATACCTATAAAAAGGCATATAACGATTATAAAACGCTTCTTTGTTGGATTTTGCTGTATAGAATTTGCATTTTCCATATGCATCTCCAATTGTTATGATTTTGATTTTCCTGTACGCTCTAGAGCAAATACGATTCATCAGATCTTATTTGGGAGTATCCATGAAAAAACAGGGGATGTACAATTTTTTTTGTTGATCGATGCATCACTTCTGCTTATGCATCCGTCACGAATCCGCCAGCAGCCCGGGATGAACTATGAATATCACCATTCGTCAGGTAGATGCCTTTTTGATGGTCGCGGAGCTCCGCAGCTTCACGGCGGCCGGTGCGGCGCTGCACATCACGCAAAGCGCGGTCAGCAACCTGGTCAAGGATCTGGAAGACCAGATAGGCGTCCAGCTTTTTGACAGAGGGAGGCGAGTCGTCAAATTGACGGCGGCGGGCAAGATATTTTTCGAAAAGGCCAGCAGGGCCCAGGACGTGTTCCGCAGCATGGAGCAATGCGCCACGGAACTGCACGATGCCCGCATCCACCGGGTACGTATCGCGGCGGCGCCGCTTTTGGGCTGTACGCTGATCCCGCTGCTGGCCTACCGCTTCATGCGCCGGTATCCGGAGATGCGGGTCGAGCTCGTGGACCTGCCCATGTCCAGGGTCCAGCAGGCCGTGGTGGACGGCAGCGCCGACCTCGGCTACGGCCCTGCCCGTGATCTGGAAGCGGGCGTGACGGGCGAGCTGTTTTTTGAAACGTCGGTCCACATGCTCTCGCTGCCCCAGCACCCGCTGGCAGGGGAGGCCGTCTCCTGGGAGCAGGTGCGCAAGGCGGACGTCATCGCCGTCGGCCGGGAGTCCATCCACTACATCTCGGCGGATGTGGGCGGTGAGGAAGACTTCCATGTGGCGCATACGGTGCACCACATGGCAACGGCGTTCGCTCTGGCGGCCACCGGCGCGGGCATCGCGCTGGCCGGGCGTTTTTCCATCCTGCTGGCCCGGGGCTTCGGCCTTGTGGCCACCCCTGTCTATCCGGTGCTCCGGCGCGCCATGCTCCTGTACCGGCCGGCACAGCAGGAGCTCTCGTCCCCGGCGGAGCTCTTCGTCAGCTTCACGCAGGAGTATGCCCGCAGCCACTGCCTGGATTCCCTGCCCGACGATTCCCTGACGGCTCTCGCCAATACGGCAGGCTAGCCCGGTGATACCGGCCGGAGTGTGCGTGCGCGCACACTGGATTCATGCGGCTTTGCTGCCCTATCAGGAGTGATTCTTACTTGTCAAAAGGGCAGGGTTGTGCTAGGGTATGCAGCAGCTTCGTGCCGGGAAAGGCACGTTCTTTCATGCAAGGAGACCCCATGCCCCGCAAGAAAAACACCTGTATGTATCTCGTGGCCGCCCTGCTGTTCCTGGGTGGTCTGGGCTATCTGGTCTTTTCCGGCCTGTCGGAGAATACCGTCTATTTCCTCAACGTCTCCGAAGCCAGGGCCGCCACGGCCGACAAGTTGCAGGCGGCCCGCCTGTTCGGCACCGTGGCCCCCGACAACCTGCTCAAGAACGTGGACGGCCCCGGGGCCAGCTTTTTGCTGCAGGACAAGGACGATGCGGGCCTGACCCTGCCCGTGGTTTACAAGGGCGCCGTGCCGGATACCTTCAAGGCGGGCGCCGAGGTCATCGTGGAAGGGGGCCTGCAGCCCGACGGCCGTTTCATGGCCAAGACCCTCATGACCAAGTGTCCTTCCAAGTACCAGAAGGAAAACCGCAAGAGCTAGGGCGGCGCAGGCCGTACCCTTCCTGACGCACGGCCGGGCCTCGGGGGCCGGTCGCGTCCTCACCGGAAATGTGCCGCCATGGCTGGTCGTGGCGTGCCCAAAGGAGCCCCATGTATTTCATTGCCTATGCCATGCAGCTGCTGACCCTGATCTGTGCTCTGGGCGGCAGTGCGCTGGCGCTTCTGCAGCTCTGGCAGCAGCGCGGCGACGCCCTGGCGCTGATCGAAAAGGTCCACTGGGCCATCACCGGCGCCCTTTCCCTGGCGGCGGCCCTGCTGCTGCACGCCCTGTTCTGGAACGACTTCAGCCTGGTCTATGTGGCCAGCTACACGGACCGTGTGCTGCCCGCCTTCTACCGCCTGACGGCCTTCTGGGCCGGGCAGCCGGGCTCCATGCTGTTCTGGGCCTTTTCCGTGGCCATCAGCGGCAGCATCTTTGCCCTGACGCCCGCCTACAAGCGCCTGACGCCCGCCACGCGGCTCTGGTACTGGGGCTTCTTCTACGCCATCATGGCCTTCTTCGCCCTGATCCTCTCCTGCTGGAGCAATCCCTTCGAGATGCAGTCGCCCGTGCCGCCGGACGGCAACGGCCTCAATCCCCTGCTGCAGAACCCCGGCATGATCTTCCACCCGCCGCTGCTCTTCCTGGGCTACGGCGGCTTCACCGTGCCCGCCTGTCTTGCCCTGGCCCAGAGCCTTTCCGGCGGTGAGGGCGAGGACGGCTGGCACCGTGTGACCCGCCCCGTGACCCTGCTGGCCTGGGCCTTCCTGACCGCGGGCATCATCCTGGGCATGTGGTGGGCCTATATGGAACTGGGCTGGGGCGGCTACTGGGCCTGGGACCCGGTGGAGAACGCCTCCCTCATCCCCTGGCTCATCAGCACGGCGGCCCTGCACACCCTCATCGTGCAGGAGCGCCGCAACAAGCTGCATCGCGTGAACGTGGCCCTGATGTGCCTGACCACCATCTCCGCCTTTTTCGCCACCTATCTGGTGCGCAGCGGCGTGGTGCAGTCCGTGCACGCCTTCGGTGACGGCAGCGTGGGCACGCCCCTGACGGTCTTCGTGCTGGGGGGCCTGCTGATCTCCTTCTGGGCGGCCTTCTCCGTGCCCGCGCGCGGGCGCGAGCTGGCGGGCATCGTCAGCCGCGAAGGTTTTTTGGTGATGGTCTGCTGGCTGCTGCTGGCTCTTTCGGTCATCATCCTCGTGGGCACCATGTGGCCGGTCATCAGCCTGCTCTGGACGCCGGAGCCCCACGGCCTGGACGCCAATTTCTACAACCGTGTCTGCGTGCCCCTGGGCATGCTCATCATGCTGCTGCTCATGGTCTGTCCCTGGCTGCGCTGGGACGGCGGCCTGCGTGACGCGCCGCGCTTCTGGCTCGCTCTGGGGGCCTTCGTGGCCTCGGGCGCCGCTTTCTTCTTCCTGGGCTACCGCCAGCCCGTGGCCCTGCTGGCCGCGGCGGGCTCCGTGGCCTGTCTGGCCGGGCTGCTGGCCAGCCTGCCTTCCCTGCCGGGCAAGGGCGGCTGGCGTGCCGTCGGCGCCGCGGGCCTGCATGTTGGCCTGGCGGTGCTGGTGCTGGGCATGGCCTTCTCCGGCCCCTACAAGCAGGAATACGACCTGCTCTTCCAGAACGGCAAGGGCGTGCAGCAGGCCGGTGCCTACCGCGTGGAGCTGCTGGAGGCCCAGCAGGGCCGCGCTGTGGACCATGACTATCTGGAAGCGCGCCTCAAGATCTATGAAGGCGACACGCTGCTGGGCGAGCTCAAGCCGCAGCGCCGCATGTACGACAAGTTCGGTACCATGCAGTTCTCCGAAGTGGACGTGGTCCCCGGTCTGGGCAACGAGCTGTATGCCTCCTTCCTGGGCCTGGATGAGAACGCCTCGGTGCTGATCCGCTTCAGCGTGGAGCCCCTGGTCAACTGGATGTGGATCGGCGGCACGCTCATGTGCCTGTTCCCCTTCCTCATGCTGGCCCGCGGCCGCAAAAAGCAGACGCCCGAAGCGGGGAGCGACGCTCCCGCCGACAACGGGCCGCAGGCCTGAGGCCGCCATCATGCTGCGTCTTGAGAACCTGGCCAAGCTCTACGGCCTCAAGGTGGTCTTCAAAGGGGTGAGCTGCCGCTTCACGGCGGGCAGCATCACCCTGCTGGCCGGGGGCAACGGCGCGGGCAAGAGCACGCTGCTGCGCATCATCGCCGGCCTGTCCCGTCCCTCGGCGGGCGAGGTCATCTTCGACGGCACGGGGGCGGGCGGCGTCGCCCGTGAAGACGGGCCGCGCCTGGCCTATCTGGGGCACGCCACCTTCGTCTATCCGGGCCTGAGCGCGCTGGAGAACCTGCAGTTCTGGGCCCGGGCCCACGGCCTGCGCCCCTCGCGGGCGGAGCTCCTGGCCCTGCTGGAGCATGTGGGGCTGGCCGCCCAT
>ERZ1673736.4036-NODE-4036-length-12715-cov-7.162717_pt1 | contig 12715 bp, 10 predicted proteins | sample MGYA00580212_ERZ1673736 | MGnify/ENA primary metagenome ERZ1673736 (study PRJEB41218, sample SAMN15661752) | gut metagenome | host: Homo sapiens | place: Canada: London | collected 2015-08-20/2019-03-30 | study: EMG produced TPA metagenomics assembly of... | reverse complement strand
TGCCAAGGGCTCCCCCTCTCGGGGGAGCTGTCGCCGTAGGCGACTGAGAGGGTTCTTCCCGGAAGCACCCCTCTCCCGCCCGGCGACAAAAAGGGGAACAGCTGGACGGAGAGGGTTCATCTCCCCAAACACAAAAAACGCCCGCAGTTTTCACTGTGGGCGTTTGGATTTTCCACAAGGTTCAGGTCAAACGGGGGAAAACTCTCCCATTCGTATGCGGCTTACCAAGCGAAGCCGACTGCACCCTTCTCGTAGGTCTTTTCCTGCAGGCCCAGGCGGCTCTCAATGAAGTTGATCGCCATTTCCGGCCACTGTGCGATCTGGGTATAGGCATCCACATAGTTTGCGGTGCCATCGCCCAGGCCAACGCCGTGGACGGCGTCCGGTGCCAGGTAGAAGCTGAAATCGGGGAAGGTCTTGGATGCCGCAGGCACGCAGTCCAGGATGCCGCCGGACAGGGGGTCCTTCTGACCCACAACGCCGAACACGGCAGGCAGGTTGGGGTTCTGAGAGAAGTCCAGGCCAGTGGTAAACAGGCCGTACACCGGGATGGCAATGGTCATATCGGCGCTCTCGGCGTCCACTGCGTCGCAGACGTAGTTGGGGTAGACGGTATCCGGGGTCACATGGCCATACTGCTTGGCAATGGCGCTCATGATGTTCATGCCGCCAGCGGAGAAGCCGCAGGTAATGATGGTGTCGGCGTTGCCGATGCCCTTTTCATCTGCATAGTGGCGGATGTAGCGGATCGCACGGGCCAGATCCAGATACTGGTCATCAGCGGCGTAGGGGCGGACACGGCGCTGCAGCACAAAGGCGTTGTAGCCGTTCTTGTTGAAGAACTTTGCCACGGGGTAGCCCTCCACCACGTTGTTGCGGTGGTTGGAGCCGCCGCCGGCAATGATGATGACATTGCCCTTGACCTTGCTCTGGTCACGCAGCAGGTACGGGTTCAGGAAGGGACGGAAGCCCGGGTTATCGTAGCAGTTGTCCCAGTTGGTGGGCAGGGGATCTTCCACAGCCATGTTCTCGCCCCAGATCTCCCAAACGGTGCTCTTGGGGTCAGCCACCTGGCGCAGGCTCTCGCGGCGGGCGGTCAGCTCCTTGCACAGGTCGTAGTGAGAGGCATTGATGCCCGGCTGGGCAGCGCCGTCCACCTTCTCGTACTGAGCACGGGACAGCTTGTGGAAAGCAACATAGAACTGGTCAAAATCGCCGCGGTAGGCAGCGGGGTAAAAGGCCACTTCGCGGGAGAGGGCCAGCTCCTGGGCGACCATAGCCTGGACCTCGGCATCGGTGTGGACCACCGGGGTCTCCGGCTCAGCGGGCTTTGCGTTGCCCAGGCCGAAGCAGGCAAACGTGGACAGAACAGGCACCGTGCAGAACATCATCACAGCGCACGCCAGGGACAAAAGGCGTTTTTTGATTCTCATGAGTATAAATGCTCCTTTCATTTCCAACAAGTAGAGCTTCCATAGATAGATACAGTCCGTTTTAAGACCAACCAGAGGGGCTGCGTGTGCAGCGGCACAGCCCGGGGTCGGTCCGATGCTACGAAAAAGCCTATCATATTGTGAAAAAGTTGTAAAGAACACAAGGATAAATTCAGCAGAAGGCCGGAATTGATATACCAATACTCGTCAAAACGACGACCAGAGTTTGGTTGAGCTGCCTTAAAAAGCGCAGAAATGTAGGCATAAGGCAAAATCGGGTGCAAATCCGGAGAGATTTGCGTCCAAAATTAGTGAAAGTTCCGAAACTATAGTCGTTTTTTCTCCACATTGCGAATTGCCAAGGGCGCGCAACAGGAATATACTGAATATGTATTCCCTCGCCAAGGTCGTACTATTGCACCGGCTGTCCGGGGAGAACCTTCACCCCCTGGGACACGGCGCACAGAATAACAAAGAGAGGTAGATCCTATGCCCAACAAAAAGATCACCCGCCGTACCTTCTTGCAGGCTGCAGGTGTTTCTGCCGCTGCAGCAGCGGTCGCCGGCGGCGCACCCGCCGCCTCTGCCTGCCTGTGGCCCTTGCAGATGGACCTGCAGATCCTGGCCACCAGCGATACCCATGGCCGTTTCCTGCCTTGGGACTATGCGGCCAACAAGGCCGATACCTCCGGCAGCGTGGCGCAGCAGGCCGCCGCCATTGCGCAGCGGCGCACCCCCTCCACCATTGTGGTGGACGCAGGCGACACCATCCAGGGCAACTCGGCAGAGCTGTTTTTGCAGGATGAGATGCACCCGATGTCTGCCGGGATGAACGCCATCGGCTACGATGTCTGGGTCACCGGCAACCACGAGTTTAACTTTGGCATGGACACCCTGAAGCGGGTCATTGCCCAGCAAAAGGCCAAGGTGCTGGTGGGCAACGTCTATGCACCGGACGGCACCCCTTTGGCAGATGGCTATACCATCCTGAACAAGCAGGGGGTCAAGGTGGGCGTCATCGGCATGGTCACCCCCAACATTACCCGCTGGGACTCCAAAAACCTGGAGGGCTGGACCGTGACCAACCCTGTGGATGAGTGCCGCAAGCTGACAAAGCAGCTGCGGGGTCAGGTGGACGTGCTGCTGGGCGTGATGCATATGGACCCGGAGAGCGAGTATGGAGTGTACGGCTCCGGCGCACGGGATCTGGCCGAAGCCTGCCCGGAATTTGATGTGATCGTGGCCGCCCACGGCCACCGCAGCGTTCCCGGTGAGATGATCAACGGGGTGCTGGTGGTGGAGAACAGCGGCAATGCCTCCACCCTGTCCGAGATCCACCTGCAGCTCAAGCGCAAGTGGGACGGCGGCTGGAGCATCGACCAGCGCACTTCGGAGATCGTCTCCATGAAGGATCTGCCCGCCGATGCCGCCCTGAGCCAGCAGCTGGCTGGGTACGATGCCCGGGCCAAGGCGGACGCAGAGACCCTGATCGGTGAGCTGCGGGGCGGCAATATGGCCCCGGAGAATGATGTGGTGAACATCCCGCAGCCGATGGTGCAGGACACCGCTCTGCTGGACTTCATCAACGAGGTGCAGATGTACTACACCGGCGCCAAGGTGTCGGCAACAGCCCTGACCTCCATGACCTCCCAGATGAAGGAAGGCCCCATCCGCAAGTGCGATACCGCCAGCATCTATACCTATCAGAACACCCTGTACAAGCTGGAGATGAACGGTGCCCAGCTGCGCAGCTTTATGGAGTGGTCGGCAGGCTTCTTCAAGACCTGGGTCCCCGGTGACCTGACCGTGGCCTTTGACCCGTCCACCCGCTATTATCTGTACGATGCCTTTGAGGGCGTGAATTATGAGATCGACGTCTCCCAGGAGCCGGGCGGCCGCATCCGTAACCTGACCTGGCCGGACGGCTCTCCCGTGCGGGATGAGGAGGTATTCACCGTAGCGGTGAACAACTACCGCGCCACCACCCAGCTGCTGATCGCAGCGGATATCTTTGCCCCCGGCGAGCCGCTGCCCAAGCTGCTGGAGATCGATGTCCGGGGCGATCTGGGCGGCATCCGGGAGCTGCTGGGAGAATACATCCGCACCGTCAAGGGCGGGGTCATCCAGCCCAAGGTCAACAACAACTGGAAGCTGGTGGGCACGAACTGGGACGAGGCAAAGCGTGCCCAGGCCCTGAAACTGCTGGCCGAGGGCAAGATGCCCCTGCCGGGCAGCTCCACCAGCCGCACCCTGCCGGGCGCAGCCGTCACCGAGGCGGACCTGGCTGCGGTGAAGTGACCCTTTGCCCCCAAAATCTGTTCTTTAGCTGCAAGGCCGGCCCTTCGGGGCCGGCCTTTTCTGTGGCTTGGAGGGTGGTTTTTTCCACAATAAAAAGAAAGAAGGTGGAAAACCTGCCCCTTCCACCCGTTTTCTTTTTCGGCGCTTCGTGGTACAATATAGGCCGTAAACCAGAAAAAAGGGGGAGAGAGTATGCAGCATTCCACGATCGCCGCCATTGCCACAGCGCCGGGAGCGGGGGGCATTGCGGTGGTGCGTTTGTCCGGGCCGGAGAGCTATGCTGTGGCACAGCAGGTGTTCCGTCCGCAGAACCCGGCCAAGCGTGTGCAGGATGCCAAGGGCTATACCGCATTGTTCGGCAGTTTTGTGGAGGACGGGGAGAGTTTTGACCAGGGAGTGGCCTTGTTCTTCCGGGCGCCCCACAGCTATACCGGGGAGGATGTGGTGGAGCTGTCCTGTCACGGCGGCACTGCGGTGGCACGCCGCCTGGTGGAAAGCTGTATTGCCGCAGGTGCGGCGCCCGCTGCCCCGGGCGAGTATACCCGCCGCGCTTTCTTGAACGGGAAGCTCAGCCTGACCCAGGCAGAAGCGGTGGCCGACCTGATCTCTGCCCAGGGGCGGCAGGGGGCTGCGCTGGCCAATGCCGCGCTGGATGGAGCGCTGGCCCGGGCCATCGGGGGGCAGAAGGAGATGCTGACGGCGCTGCGCGCCCACCTGGCCGCCTGGGTGGATTTTCCGGAGGAGGACGTGCCTGCTCTGGAGACGGAGACCCTGACCGCCCAGCTCACCCAGGCAAAAGCAGCCCTGGATGCGCTGATCGACGGCTACGACGCAGGCGCTGTTCTGCGGGAGGGGGTGGACTGTGCCATCCTGGGCCGCCCCAATGCAGGCAAATCCACCCTGCTGAACCTGCTGGCCGGGTTTGACCGGGCCATTGTAGCACCCGTGCCCGGCACCACCCGGGATGTGGTGGAGCAGGCGGTGCAGCTGGGGTCGGTGCGGCTGAATCTGTTTGATACGGCGGGCCTGCGCAAGACCCAGGACCAGATCGAGGCCGAGGGCATCCGCCGCAGCTGGAAAAAGCTGGAGGAAGCCGGGCTGATCCTGGCGGTGTTCGATGGCTCCGAGCCGCTGACAGCGCAGGACCTGGAGCTGGCGGCCCGCTGCGCCGGACGCCCTGCCATTGCGCTGGTGAACAAGGAGGACCGGCCTACCTTGTTTGATGCCGAGGCTGTGGCCCCGTATTTTTCCATCCTGCTGCCGGTGTCCTGCCAGGACCCGGGCGCACGGAAGCGGATCGAGGCAGCGGTGGCCCGGGTGCTGGGGACCCAGAAGGTGGACCCCCATGCGGCCTGCCTGTCCGGGCAGCGGCAGCTGTTTGCCGCCACCCGCGCCCGGGATGCGCTGGCCAGTGCGCTGGACGCAGCGGCCGGGGGCTTTGGCCTGGATGCCGTGTCCGTCTGTGTGGACGACGCCCTGGATGCGCTCTGTGAGCTGACGGGGGAAAATGCCTCCGAACGTGTGATCGACCAGGTGTTTGAGCGGTTCTGCGTAGGGAAGTAACAGGGGGGAGGGACCCCGGAAAAACAGGAGCAAAAACCATATGAACCATCTAGCAGATTATGATGTGATCGTGATCGGCGCGGGTCATGCCGGCATCGAGGCCGCCCATGCGGCGGCCCGGCTGGGGGCACGCACCGCTATTTTTACTATGAGCCTGGACGGCATCGGCAATATGCCCTGCAACCCCAGCATCGGCGGGGCGGCAAAGGGCACCCTGGTGCGGGAGGTGGACGCTCTGGGCGGGCTGATGGGCCTGGCCGCCGACGCCACCTACCTGCAAAGCCGGATGCTGAACAAGGGCAAAGGCCCGGCGGTGCACGCTTTGCGGGTGCAGACCGACCGCAGCCGCTACCATGCCTATATGAAGCAGGCGCTGGAGCTGACCCCCGGCCTTGCCATCCATCAGGCCGAAGTGGTGGAGCTGGTGATCCGCCAGGGCAGGGTAGAGGGCGTGCGCACCCAGCTGCACGCTGAGTATGGGGCCAAGTGCGTTGTGCTGGCCACCGGCACCAACCTGGGGGGGCGGATCTTTGTGGGCGATGCCAGCTATGCCTCCGGCCCGGACGGTCAGCATGCCGCCTGTGCCCTTACCGAAAGTCTGCGGGCGGCGGGGCTGCCGCTGCGCCGGTTCAAGACCGGCACCCCCGCCCGGGTCCACCGCCGCAGCATCGACTTTGACAAGCTGGAGCGTCAGCCCGGAGACCCGGATGCAGAGCTGCAGCCTTTCAGCTTTATGACCGAGGCCCCCATGCACAACCGGGTGGATTGCTGGATCGCCTATACGAACCCGGAGACCCATAAGATCATCCTGGACAACATCCACCGCAGCCCTCTGTACGGCGGCATGATCGAAGGGATCGGCCCGCGGTACTGCCCCTCCATTGAGGATAAGATCGTCCGCTTTGCAGGCAAGGACCGTCACCCCATCTTTGTGGAACCCTGCGGGGAGAACACCGAGGAGATGTATCTGCAAGGGGCGTCCAGCAGCCTGCCGGAGGATGTGCAGAACGCCTTCTACCACAGCATCCGGGGCTTTGAGCATCTGGAGATCCTGCGCCCGGCCTATGCCATCGAGTACGACTGCATCGACCCCACCGCCCTGGAGCCTACGCTGGAATGTAAGGCGGTAGGGGGGCTGTACGGGGCCGGGCAGTTCAACGGCACCTCCGGCTATGAGGAAGCCGCAGCGCAGGGACTGCTGGCGGGCCTGAACGCCGCCCGCGCCGCTCTGGGCAAAAGCCAGCTGGTGCTGCCCCGGCATACCAGCTACCTGGGCACCCTGGTGGATGATCTGGTAACAAAAGGGGTACTGGACCCCTACCGGATGATGACCAGCCGCAGCGAGTACCGGCTGACCCTGCGGCAGGATAATGCGGATACCCGCCTGACCCCCATCGGCTGGGAATATGGCCTGGTCCAGCCGGACCGCTGGGCCAAGTTCCAGCATACCCAGCAGATCCTGGAGGCAGAGCGGGCACGGCTGCACGCCGCCCATCTGCGCACAGCCCCTTTGCAGGCAGCCATGACGGCGGCAGGGCTTGCCCCGGCAGCGGAAGGCGGCGTAGCCGAGGAGCTGCTGCGCCGGCCGGAGATCAGCTACCCGCTGGTGGCGCAGGTCATTGGCTGGGGGGCAGAGATCACCCCCATGCTGGCCGAGCGGCTGGAGACCGAGATCAAGTACGCCGGCTACATCGCCCGGCAGGACCGCATGATCCGGGAGGTGGCTCGACACGAAAAAACACGGATACCCGATGATTTTTGCTATGATGTGCTGACGGGCCTTACCCTGGAAGCACGGGAAAAGCTCTCCCGCATCCGACCGCTCAACCTGGGGCAGGCCGGGCGTATCCCGGGGGTGTCGCCCTCGGATCTGGCCCAGCTCAGCATTGCCCTGGCCGCCCTGGCAGGCAGAAAGGAAGAATGACCATGATCGATAAGGAGCGTCTCGCCCAAAAATGTTCCATGTGGAACATTTCTCTCACCGGTACCCAGCTGGATCAGCTGGATGCCTATGCCGCACTGCTGGTGGATTATAACCAAAAGGTCAACCTGACCGCCATTACCGACCCGGAGGGCATTGAGGATAAGCATTTTGTGGACAGTCTGCTGTTTGCCAGCCAGCCGGAAGTGGCTGGCCGTATGGTGGACGTGGGCGCTGGGGCAGGGTTCCCCGGCATCGTCACCAAGATCTATAAGCCGGACCTGGAACTGACCCTGATGGAGCCCACCGGCAAGCGGGTGGAGTTTTTGAAGTACGCCTGCGCCCAGCTGGGGCTTACCGGGGTGGAGTTTGCCAAGGAGCGCGCGGAGGAAGCCGCCCGAAAATCCTGGCGGGAGACCTTTGACCTGGCCAGCGCCCGGGCGGTGGCAGCGCTGCCCATGCTGGCGGAGTACTGCCTGCCGCTGGTGCGGGTAGGGGGGCACTTTTTGGCCATGAAGGGGGCTTCCGGCGCAGAGGAGCTGGCCGCCGCCCAGGGCGCCATCAAAAAGCTGGGCGGCGCCTGGCGGGAGACCCGCAGCGTCCAGCTGCCCGGCGGCGATGAGCGCACCCTGATTTTGTGCGAAAAGATATCGCAAACCCCGACAGCTTACCCCCGCAATGGCGGTAAAATTGCCAAAAGTCCGCTGAAATAAAGCCGAAACCCGGCGCAGCCCTGAAAACCCTGCCGAACGATTTTTCTGGCAGGGTTTTCCTGTTTGTGATACACTGAAAAAGTGAACGAAAGCAGATGGGTTTTCCACATGGACGCAGAACCAAGGTGGAAAATCAAACGGGAAATGCGTGGGGAGGGCCTGAAATCTATGTTGTTTGAAAAGAAGAACGCCGGTAAAGTCTACGCGCTGCCCATCGAGGAGATCCGGCCCTCGCCGTTTCAGGCGCGGAGGAGCTTTGATCCCCAGCAGCTGGAAAGCCTGGCGCAGAGCATCCGGGAGAATGGGCTGCTGCAGCCGGTCTCGGTGCGCAAAACGCCGGATGGGTATGAGCTGGTGGCAGGGGAGCGGCGGCTCCGTGCCTGCAAGCTGGCAGGGATGGAGCGGGTGCCCGCTTTGCTGTGGGAGGGGCCGGACCCCAAAAGTGCGGCGCTGGGTTTGTTGGAGAACCTGCAAAGAGCGGATCTGAACCCCTTTGAGCAGGCAGCCGGGCTGCGGGATGTGTTGGCTTTGTGGGGCTGTACCCAGGCCGAAGCCGCCCGCAGGCTGGGCCTGGCGCAGCCGACCCTGGCCAATAAGCTGCGGCTGCTGCAGCTGACCGCAGACCAGCAGCAGTTCACCCTGGATAATGGCCTTACCGAGCGCCATGCCCGGGCGGTGCTGCGCCTGCCGGAAAACCGCCGCAGCGAGGCGCTGCTGTATATTGCAAAGCATCGCCTGAATGCCCGGGCTACCGATGTGTACATAGACCAGATGCTGAACGGAGTGCCCCGTGCGCAGCGCCGCCTGCCAATGGTCAAGGATGTGCGGATCTTCATGAATACCATAGACCACGCCATCCGGCTCATGACCGATAATGGCGTGCCCGCTACTGCACATCGGGAGGAGCGGGACGGCTATATCGAGTATACCGTCCGTATCCCTACCAGTGTCAGTGAACGGTGAGGGGAAAAGCTGCCCCTTGCCCTGTGTATGCGCCCTCCGTCGGGAAAGTCGTCCCCGATGGAGGGCGTGTTTTGTTTTGCGGAGGGTTTCTTCCGGACGAACCCTCTCAGTCGCCTGCGGCGACAGCTCCCCCGAGAGGGGGAGCCCTTGGCAAAGAGGGTAACTCTCGTCCTTATAGGTCAACTACTAGAAGAATCTGACCTGTAACCCCATAAACTTCCCGCCCTTGCCAAAGCCTCTCCCTTTCGGGAGAGGTGGCACGGCGAAGCCGTGACGGAGAGGGTTCTCTGCCTTTTTCTGCCGTCGGAAAGGATTCTCTTGCCAGATTTCCCTTGAAAACAGTTCAAAAAAATGCGCCGGTGTGCTATACTAGTCTATGTGCAAGTGGTTTTTGCGCTGCCGCGCAGTTTTGCGGGGGTGAAAAACCACCCAAAACCACACTTTGTTGGTTTTTGGACGGTGTGCAAGGGCTGCGCCGGGTGGGAACGGCGGGCTGCCCGATGGGCCGGAGCGGACGCAGATCCTTTTCCGGCGAAAACGATTGTTCCACGTGGAACATCGAAACATTTCCCGGGAGAGGAAGAAATCGAGCGTGGCAAAGATCGTTGCGGTCGCAAACCAAAAGGGCGGTGTAGGCAAGACCACCACCGCTGTTAATTTGTCCTGCTGTGTGGCGGCGCTGGGCAAAAAGGTCCTGATCGTGGATCTGGACCCCCAGGGCAACAGCACCACCGGGTATGGGATCCCCAAGCGCAGTGTGGAAGCGGGGACCTATGAGCTGCTGATCGGGGAGGCCAATGCCCCCGATACGGTGCGCAAGACCGAGTTCCGCACCGATGTCATCGGGGCCAATAGCCGGCTGGCCGGTGCGGGTCTGGAACTGATCGACCTGCCCGGACGGGAGAGCCGCCTGCGCAAGGCGCTGGCTTTGGTGCAGAAGGATTATGACTTTATCTTTATCGACTGCCCCCCCAGCCTGGACCTGCTCACCCTCAACGGCCTGTGTGCCTGCGACAGTGTGCTGATCCCCATCCAGTGCGAGTATTATGCGCTGGAGGGCCTGTCGGAGCTGATCAGCACCTTAAAGACCGTGCGCAAAAAATACAATCCGCACCTGGATATTGAGGGTGTGGTGTTCACCATGTTCACCGGCCGGTATAACCTGACCCTGCAGGTGGTGGAGCAGGTGGAAAAGTACTTTGGCAATAAGGTCTACGAGACCACCATTCCCCGGTCCATCCGTGTGTCGGAGGCGCCGGGCTACGGCCAGCCCATCAACTTTTACGAGCCGAAAGGCAAGGGCAGCGAGGCGTATATGGACCTGGCCATTGAGTTTGTCAAACGGAACAATCCGGCCGGGGGCGTGCAGCGCACCCGCCGCAAGACCCGCCTGACCCCAAAGGATGCGCTGGCGGAACCCGCCGCAGAAGGGAGGAGCTGACCCATGGCAAGAGGAAGAGGGGGACTGGGCCGAGGACTGGAGAGCCTGTTTGAGGATGCTGCCCCCAGCTTTGAGACCGATGCCTCGGTGCAGACGCTGCCCCTGCGGGAGATCGAGCCGGACCCGGACCAGCCCCGAAAAAGTTTTGACGAACAGGCCCTGGCCGAGCTGGCTGCCAGCATTGCTGAGCACGGGCTGATCCAGCCCATTGCAGTGCGCCCCATGCCGGCAGGCGGTTACAGTATCGTAGCGGGCGAGCGCCGCTGGCGGGCCTGCCGGATGGCGGGCCTGACCGAAGCGCCGGTGGTGGTCAAGGACGTGACCGACGAGCAGGCCATGGAGCTGGCGCTGGTGGAGAACCTCCAGCGGGAGGACCTGGACCCGGTGGAAGAGGCCGCCGGCATCCGGGAGCTGATGACCCGCTGCAGCCTGACCCAGGCCGAAGCCGCCCAGAAGCTGGGCAAGAGCCGCAGCGCGCTGGCCAACAGCCTGCGGCTGCTCACCCTGCCGGAGCCGGTGCTGGAATTGCTGAAAAGCGGTTTTCTCACCACAGGCCACGCCAAGGTGATCCTGGGGCTGCCCACCCCGGAGCTGCAGGTGGAAGCCGCCCAGCTGATCGCTGGTCAGCAGCTGAACGTCCGCCAGGCCGAAGCGTTGTGCAAGCGGCTGGCCAAAGCACCCGCAGCGCCCAAGGCGCCGCCGCTGCCGGATACCCTGCCGGTAGAGGTGGAGCAGAGCCTGGAGCAGGTGCTGGGCAGTCAGGTCAAGGTGGCCTATCACGGGGGCAAGGGCAAGCTCACGGTGCATTTTTCCTCCGATGAGCAGCTGCGGGCTTTTGCAAATCTGCTGGGCCGCTATCGCCCGGAAGAGCAGGCCTGAACATTGCGATCCAAGGCGGTGCGCCGCCTTTGAACGGCGCAGACAAGGCACCCGACCTTTGTCTGCGCAGCTGAAATAGAGATAAGGAGAGTACATCATGCTGGATATCAAGTTTATCCGGGAGAACCCGGATGCGGTGAAGGAAAACATCCGCAAAAAGTTCCAGGAGCATAAGCTGCCCCTGGTGGACGAGGTCATTGAGAAGGATGCCGCTTACCGGGAGTGCCTGAAAGAGGTGGAGAACCTGAAGGCTGCCCGCAATAAGCTCAGCAAGGCCAACGGCCCCCTGTACGGCCAGCTGAAGAAGTGTGCCGATGAGGCCCAGAAGGCGGCTATCCAGGCACAGATCGACGCCAACAATGCAGCGGTCAAGGCAGATGCAGACCGTATGGCAGAGCTGGAGACCCAGCAGCAGGAGCTGGCTGCACGCATCCAGGAGATCCTGTACACCATCCCCCAGATGATCGACCCCAGCGTGCCCATCGGCCCGGACGACAGCTGCAATGTGGAAGCACAGCGCTTTGGCGAGCCTGTGGTGCCGGATTTTGAGATCCCTTACCACACCGAGATCATGGAGAGCTTTGACGGCATTGATATGGATGCCGCAGGCCGCGTGGCTGGCCAGGGCTTCTACTACCTGCTGGGCAACATTGCCCGCCTGCACGAGGCAGTGCTGGCTTACGCCCGTGACTTTATGATCAGCAAGGGCTTTACCTATGTGATCCCTCCCTTTATGATGCACGGCAACGTGGTGCAGGGCGTTATGTCCTTCCCTGAGATGGATGCCATGATGTACAAGATCGAGGGCGAGGACCTGTACCTGATCGGCACCAGCGAGCATACCATGATCGGCCGCTTCATCGACCAGACCCTGGAAGAGGAGAAGATGCCCCTGACCCTGACCTCCTACAGCCCCTGCTTCCGCAAGGAGAAGGGCGCCCACGGCATCGAGGAGCGCGGCATCTACCGCATCCACCAGTTCGAGAAGCAGGAGATGATCGTGGTCTGCCGCCCGGAGGAGAGCGCAGATTGGTACGAGAAGCTGTGGCAGTACTCGGTAGAGCTGTTCCGCAGCATGGAGATCCCGGTGCGCCAGCTGAACTGCTGCTCCGGCGACCTGGCTGACCTGAAGGTCAAGAGCTGCGACATCGAGGCATGGAGCCCCCGCCAGCAGAAGTACTTTGAGGTGTGCAGCTGCTCCAACCTGGGCGATGCACAGGCCCGCCGCCTGCACATCCGCATCAAGGGCAAGGACGGCAAGAGCTACCTGGCCCACACCCTGAACAACACCTGCGTGGCACCTCCCCGTATGCTGATCGCCTTCCTGGAGAACCATCTCCAGGCAGATGGCAGCGTGACCATCCCCAAGGTGCTGCAGCCCTATATGGGCGGCCTGGAGGTCATGGTGCCCACCCGCAAGAAGTAAGCGGAACGATCCATAGCACCCAAAGCGCCCCCGCAGCCGGTTTTTTCCGGCGGCGGGGGCGCTTTTTTCTTTAAACCG
>ERZ1673736.4035-NODE-4035-length-12718-cov-6.513701_pt1 | contig 12718 bp, 10 predicted proteins | sample MGYA00580212_ERZ1673736 | MGnify/ENA primary metagenome ERZ1673736 (study PRJEB41218, sample SAMN15661752) | gut metagenome | host: Homo sapiens | place: Canada: London | collected 2015-08-20/2019-03-30 | study: EMG produced TPA metagenomics assembly of... | reverse complement strand
GCCTGTAGCGGACTTTCACCGCCAAGTTATTACGCGTGCCGAGCACACAAGCAAAGCCGCTGTGCAGAAGTTAAACTGCACAGCGGCCTTTTGATTTTCTAAACAAATTTATAAATTCAGCAATTCATCAACTGCCTGCTTAACAGTGTTAAGCTCTGTTTGGGTTGGAACCATACAGCATTTAACAGGATTGCATACGCAGGTCATACCCAGCCTTGCAAATCTGTCATTCAGCAGGTCTGCCCCCTCGCCCGACCAACCGTATGAGCCAAACGCAAAGAACCTTTTCCCGCTGTGCATTCCGTTTATTTCTGACAGCACATTCCATACACAGGCAGGCAGATTGCTGTGCACAGTACAGCTTCCCGCCGCTATATAGTCAGCCGTATCAACAGCCCTTTTACATTCTGCGGCGGTGCTTACGGACATATCCAAAAGCAATGTTTTTATATTTTTTTCGGCAAAGGCCTCTGCTGCCGCCTTAGCAAGAGCCTCTGTACAGCCGCTTGCCGACGCATACAGTACAACTGCCGCAGCACCTTTTTCAGCTTTGCCGAGGCTTTTATATTTTTCAACAACTGCATCTACTCTGTCAGCCACTACCACACCCTTTGCCGGTGCTATATAGTAAATTTGCTTTTGGGCAAGACCTTCAAGCAATCTGTCTACCGCACCCTTGCAGTGTGAAAAATAGCAGCTGTAATAATCGGAAAGCTCTGTCATAAATTCTTTTTCAAAGATAAGCTCCTGGTCAGTTACCTTTGGCTCGCAAAAGTCAGCAGAAAATATATTTCCGGAAAATAATACGCAGTCATTTTCAAAATAGGTGCACATAGCGTCCGGAGCTATTCCCTCCTGTACTACAAATTCAAGCACACTTACGCCCAGCTTCAGCTTATCTCCGTTATTTACCACAACGCAATTATATGGCTTGTTAATAATATTATCAAGCAAATCCTTTGCCAAGGCACTGCATACAATAACGGTTTTTGGGCTAACCTCTAAAAATCTCTTTAAGCCTTCAGAATGTTGTGGCCGTATTCTGTTCAGTATTAAATAGTCAACGGCACCTATATCCGCAACCAGACCTAGATTGTACAGAAAATCATCAAAATATTCGCCGTACACCATATCAATTACTGCTGTTTTTCTGTCGTCTATAAAATATGAATTATAGCTTGTGCCATAGGGACAAGCCTTTATAAGCTCCTCTTTTCTTACAAGCGGCGCCATTGCCCCTACACTGTACACATTGTTTGATATTCTCATTAATGACATTTTAAAGCTCCAATCTAATTATTTATTTTGGCTTTCTATTATTTCTCTTATTTCTTTTTGTGCAAGCTCAACCTCCGTTAAAAACGCCTGTGACGACACACGCAAAGCACCATTACCGAGTATAATAAGCTGCTCCATACCGTCGGAGGTAACTACCCGTACCCTGTTATTCTTTGCCAAGGTATGAGTAGCCCTTTCTATGTACATATCGGCTGTTTCTGCTTCTTTGGTATAAATAACATTAATATTATTTATTTTTTCCACCTCTCGGTGCTGTCCCTTTACACGGTAGGCGTCAAACACAAGAATAAGCTCACATTTTTTATACCCCTGATAGTTGCACATAATATTTATCAGTGTATTTCGTGCAGTATCAAGACTGTCTTTGGCAAGCTCTTTTAGGTTTTCCCACGAAAATATAACATTGTAGCCGTCCACAAGCAGATAGCTTTTACCCTCATACTGCTGTTTAGCCCTTTTAGCCTTTGCCTTGTTGTCAAAGCTTACTACACGCTTTGCCGAGGCTTCTTCCTCGTTATAATTTTTCTTTTTTACAGGGCCGTAGGTTTTTTCAAAAATCGCCATAAGCTCCTTGTCCTGTGCAAATATATCCCCGCTTTGGGTTTCAAACCGAGCAAACACTCTGTCACCGGCTCTGGTAGGCTGAGTCGCAGCTTTCTCCTCCGGCTGTAAAGCACTTGGCAGATGCATATATTTAGGTACATCGTACCATTTAACGGTATGCCCGGCACCATGCGAACAAAAAACAGAATCGCAGGGATTGTCACCGTCTGTATCGCAATTATAGCCTATACCTTCAATAACCTCCTCTGCATTGTGGCAAGGCTCATAGCCCTTTAGCACACATACAAGACTGCCTCTGCCGTGGGTGTACTGTGCAACCTCCTTTGAGTAATTTGCCATAGTTACCGCCGGTGCCGTGCCTGTAAGCACTACAGCTTCACTGCCGTTTTCAGGCGGAGCAAAGCTGCCGTACATACGCTGAATATCCGACATAGCCCTGCCTGCATTTTCACTTGGCACCTCCAGTGTAAAATTATACACCGGCTCCAGCAGCAGGCTTTCGGCACTACGCAGGCCCTGCCTTACAGCTCTGTAGGTAGCCTGACGGAAATCGCCGCCCTCGGTATGCTTTGGGTGTGCCTTGCCGGAAGCAAGGACAATTTCAATATCGGTTATAGGGGAGCCTGTAAGCACGCCTATATGGGCTTTTTCCTGCAAATGGGTAAGAATAAGCCTTTGCCAGTTTTTGTCAAGCACATCCTCCCTGCACTCGCTTGTAAAGGTAAGACCACTGCCCCTTTTGCCGGGACGCAAAAGCAAATGCACCTCTGCATAGTGCCTTAGCGGCTCAAAATGTCCCACACCCTCTACGGTATTTTTTATAGTTTCTTTGTAGATAATACTGCCCGTACCAAAACCGACCTGTAAATTAAAGCGTTCTGAAAGTATGCTTTTAAGTATTTCAAGCTGAATGTCGCCCATTAGCTGCAGCTGTATTTCCTCTGCCTCCTCGTTCCATACTACATTTAACTGCGGGTCTTCCTCCTGCAATATTTTAAAATACCTCATTGCTGTGTGTGCGTCTGTTCCGTCCAAAAGCTGTACGGTATATGTAAGCACAGGCTCCAGCATCGGCAAGTCGGAATTTGGCTCTGTGCCTAAGCCGTCGCCGGTATGTGCAAAGCTTATGCCAGTAACGGCACATATTGTACCGGCAGCTACTCTGTCGGCTGTGGTAAACCGTTCTCCGGAATATATTCTTATTTGGTTAACTTTTTCACCCTCTGTATTGTTCTTGCTTTTTAAGACCTCACGCACAGCAAGGCTTCCGCCTGTTATTTTTAAAAATGTCAGCCGATTTTTCTGTGAGTCCTCTGCTATTTTGTAAACCTTTGCTCCAAATTCACTGCCGTAGCTTGGCATAACGGTGTATCGGTCAAGCCCCTGCAAAAGCTCCTTAACTCCTGCAAGCTTTAACGCCGAGCCGAAAAAGCAAGGGAACAGCTTTCTTTCCCTTACCGCACCTGCAATATCCTCGGTTTTCAAAATTTCGTTTTCGTAGTAGCCTTCAAGCAGCTTGTCATCACACAGGGCAATATTCTCGTAAAGCTGATTTACAGGTATATCGCTGCTAAAGTCAACTATGCTGTCGCTTAGCTTTTCCTTTAGCTGACTAAGCACCGCCGCTTTATCTGCACCGTCTAAATCCATTTTATTTACATAAACAAATACCGGAATATTATATCTGCTTAAAAGCCGCCACAGAGTATATGTATGCCCCTGCACTCCGCTTGTACCGCTTATTACCAAAACAGCATAGTCAAGCACCTGCAAGGTACGCTCCGCCTCTGCCGAAAAGTCAATATGTCCCGGCGTGTCAAGCAATGTAAACTGTGTGTTGTTGTACTTAAATACAGCCTGCTTAGAAAAAATAGTAATGCCCCGACTGCGTTCAAGCTCAAAGGTATCTAAAAAGGAATTGCCGTGGTCAACTCTGCCCGGCTTGCTTATTGCACCCGAAGCATACATAAACGCCTCTGAAAGTGTGGTTTTGCCTGAGTCAACATGAGCAAGTATTCCCACTGAAATTTTCTTCATTTTAAAACTCGTTTCATAAATAATATTCAATCTATATTATATCCTACACCAAAGTATTGAACAATAGCTTTAAATTAACTTTTCGTAAATTATACAAGGTTGTTTTTACAAGTTCTGTATGATAAAATATTAAAAGAGGGTGGGATAGATATGTTTTTTAAAAAGCTGGCGGATTTATGTAAGCGTAAGTCAAAATCCGCCTTTAACTATGTAATTACATTTGCAAAGTGGGTAATTATAGCAGCCTTTACCGGACTTATAGGCGGATTTATAGGCTCTCTTTTCAGTATATGCTTAAAAATAGCCAACCGTCTGAACAGCGGCATTTGGTGGCTTGTGTTTTTACTGCCTGTAGCAGGTGTAGTGATTGTTTTTCTTTACAAGCTGTGCAAGCTGCAAAACGATCCGGGTACAAACTGCGTAATAGATTCTATAAGAAGTAAAGAAAAGGTGCCTTGGGCTATGGCTCCGCTAATATTTATAAGCACAACGCTTACGCACCTGGCAGGCGGCTCTGCCGGACGAGAGGGTGCGGCACTGCAGCTTGGCGGCAGCTTAGGCTCTGTAGTAGGCAGAGTTCTTCATTTAGATGAAAAGGATATGCATATAGCGGTGCTTTGCGGTATGAGCGGCGTGTTTTCATCACTTTTTTGTACGCCTGTTACTGCGGCAATTTTTGCACTGGAGGTAATAAGCGTAGGCATTACCTACTACTCGGCACTCTTGCCGTGCCTGGTATCTGCCACTGTGTCGTACTTTTTGGCTGTATTTATGGGCATAGAGCCTACAAGGTTTAATATTGCAGGGGCACTGCCGGAAATAAGCTTTAATTCTTTGGCATTGGTTGTGGGACTTGCAGCCGCCTGTGCTATTGTAAGCATAATTTTCTGTGTGGCTATGCGTAAAATGCCGCTGCTGCTGAAAAAGCTGATAAAAAACGACTATTTAAGAGTAATGGCAGGCGGCGTAATACTAATAGCCCTAACCTTTGCGGTTGGCTGTCACGACTACAACGGTGCAGGCTCTCATATTATAGCCGAGGCTATAGGCGGCACCGCCAAGCCGGAGGCATTTCTGCTGAAAATATTATTCACCTCCATAACTATAGGCAGTGGCTTTAAGGGCGGAGAAATTGTACCTACACTGTTTATAGGCTCTACCTTTGGCTGCGTTTTAGGTGCGGTTTTAGGGCTTAACCCCGCCTTTGGAGCGGCACTGGGAATGATATGCCTGTTCTGTGGTGTTGTAAACTGTCCGTTTGCCTCTATAATGCTAAGCGTAGAAATTTTTGGTGCAGAGGGTATAATATTATTTGCAATAGGCTGTGCGGTAAGCTATATGCTAAGCGGCTACTACGGCTTGTACAGCAGTCAGAAAATAATGTATTCAAAGCTAAAAGCAGAATTTATAAACATAAACGCTAAGTAAGCCCTTTGGCAATGCAGGCAGATATATACAGCAAGGCTTTAAAAATACAAAAAATAAAAATAAGCATCTCCTAAAACAAAAACAGCAAGCACTGCATTTTTCATACAGTGCTTGCGTTTTATTTGTTATTATTTAACCGCTAAGCATTTGAACAGTTTAAATTATTCAGCCGAGGTTTCTACATCGTCAAGGTTTATTTCCAAAACATCAACAAGTTCAGGTTGATCGTCAGGAATTGCAAATGCACCGTCAAGTATATACCTTTTTAGGAAATACTTTTCGTCATCTCTTAGACCGCCCTGCTTATACACCTTTATGCAATCCTTGATTGTATCCTCTTCATAATTACCATAAGCACCCGGAATTTTATGGTTTGTGCCAAGCTTTTCGTTTACTATTGCGAGTGCACACTTTACTGTAGTTGTTGTACGGTAACCACACTCCTCTTCGGTTTCAAACATATGCTCATCATTATAAGGCTGTTCTGCCAATTTAGCCTCAAGCTTTTTCTTCTTAGCCTCAAGCTCAGGGCTTAGTGTTGTTGGCGGCTCTGTTGCCGCTGCTGCCTCTGAAGCAATTTCCTCCATAACCTTTTTAATTTTAGGGTCATCGGCACTGTAAATATACTTAAGATCCGAGCCGTCACTGCCCATAGACTCTGCATCGTCTTCGGTGTCGTCAGCTGCCTGCGGAGTTACAATATCCTTTGATTCCTCCAAAGCCTTTTGCTTTTTCTCCAGCTCCTTCTGCCTAGCCTCCGAATTTGGTGACGAATCGTTTATAACCTCAATATAACCCTTGCTCCAGTCCAGTTCCTCCATCTCTACGGCATTAAGATTATACCTTTGACTTATGGATCTTCTGTAAGCCTCCATTCTTCCGACATCGGTTCCCGCTGCGGAAAGCGACATAGACAATGCTATACCGCAAGCCAAGCAGCCTGTTAGAATAACCAACGATACTCTTCTTTTCATAAACATTCCTCCTTGTACACTATGTATAAATCCAATATTAGCAATACTCTCTATCATTATAATACCATATTTGTACCTATTTTCAATTATTAAGCCATACAAACATTTCCGCCGTTTTATATACATTTTATCTATATGCACTTATATAATGTAAATGATTTGTTTTTTAATTTTGCGGCTATACTCCGGCTATTGCCGCAGAGCCCTAATATTTAGGCACAAAAAATGTGCAAAGCGTCTGCCACAACAAACACTTTGCACACATAAGCTCAAAAAGCATAAGGCTACAGCACGGCATAACATATAGACAAAACTTTTCACAGCTTTTTATTTTAATAATCGCCAAAAAGCCCTTGCTGATTATATAAAAGTCTTATAATTAATTTTTCAGGCTTTGAAGCGGTGCAGGAATTCTTCCGCCACGGTTAATAAACTTAGCCGGCGACTTTCGATTTACATACATAACAGGTCCCTCACCCAGCAAACCGCCAAAGTTAAGCTCGTCGCCCTCTTTTTTGCCGATAGCCGGAATAACTCTTACAGCAGTGGTTTTTGAGTTTACCATACCAATAGCGGCCTCGTCTGCAATAATAGCAGAAATAACCTCTGCGGTGGTATCGCCCGGAATGTTAATCATATCAAGACCAACCGAGCATACAGCCGTCATAGCCTCAAGCTTGTTTAGAGTTAAACATCCGCTTCTTGCTGCTGAAATCATACCTGCGTCCTCAGTAACAGGGATAAACGCACCCGACAAGCCTCCTACCTGAGAGGAAGCCATAACGCCGCCCTTTTTAACTGCATCGTTAAGCAGTGCCAAAGCAGCTGTAGTGCCAAAGCAGCCGCACTCCTCAAGTCCCATTTCTTCAAGAATATGGGCAACAGAATCGCCTATAGCCGGTGTAGGAGCTAACGAAAGGTCTACAATTCCAAAAGGAACTCCCAAGCGTCTTGAAGCCTCTTGAGCTACCAGCTGACCTGTTCTTGTAATTTTAAAGGCTGTTTTCTTTATAAGCTCTGCCACAGCAGAAAGGTCACAGTCGCCGCACTTTGACAGTGCCGCACGAACAACGCCGGGGCCTGAAACGCCTACATTAATTTCGCAGTCAGGCTCGCCGGGCCCATGCATAGCACCCGCCATAAACGGATTATCCTCGGGAGCGTTGCAGAACACAACCAGCTTAGCTGCTCCTATACAATCTCTGTCGGCTGTCATTTCAGCTGTTTTCTTTACTATTCTGCCCATCATCTTAACAGCGTCCATATTTATGCCTGCCTTTGTGCTGCCTATATTTACAGAGGAGCACACATGGTCGGTTAAAGACAAGGCCTCGGGAATGCTTTCGATAAGTGCATAGTCGCCGTCTGAAAAGCCCTTTTGAACAAGTGCGGAATATCCGCCTATAAAGTTTACTCCTACGGTCTTTGCCGCTTTTTCCAATGCAAGTGCAAACTTGACTATTTTCTGCGTTTGGCAGGCAGAGGCTACCATACCTATTGGTGTAACCGATATTCTTTTATGAATTATAGGAATACCGTATTCAGAGGAAATATCCTCGCCTGTCTTTACAAGGTCGTTAGCATAACGGCAAATTTTGTCATATATCTTTGTACAGGCCTTGTCAATATCCTCATCAATACAGCTAAGCAATGAAATACCCATAGTAATGGTACGCACATCAAGGTTTTCATTGTCAATCATATTGACGGTTTCGATAATATCGTGTGTATTTATCATAATGCTCGCTGCCTCCGTTATATTCTGTGCATAGAATTAAAAATATCCTCATGCATAATGTGAATTTTCAACCCCATTTCCTTGCCCGTTTCATCAAACTTTTGCGACATTTCGCTTATTGTTTTCTTTGACTTATCCATATCAACAAGCATAATCATAACGAACATATCCTGCAAAACGCTCTGTGTTACCTCTGAAATGCTTATATTCTCTTCGGCACAAGCGGCGGAAACCTTTGCAAGAATACCAACTGTGTCCTTACCAATAACTGTAATAAATGCACGCATAAATAAATCCTCCATTAACATTAGCCGTATTTCAGCATTGCACATTATGCTCTGCACAGCCTAAATTCATAACATATATTATCTATTATTTTTTGCCAAATGTCAACATAAAGCCTCATTCTTTCCCAAAAGGGCGTAAAAGCAGGCTGCATATTATATTCTGCTGTGCTGCATATTCGCTTTTTATTTTAAGCTGTTTTTTATAGCCCTTGGGGCGTTTTATACCTCAAGGCTGATTTCGTATTCTGCCTATTGCCCGAAAGCGAAAGGCTAATATAATATTCTATTATAGCTTGCCCTTACTCCTAAGATACTCGTTAATTCGTTTATGGTCATACAAAATTAAATCCACACTGCCTGCCAGCTTTTCGTTATGATGTCTTAGCTCATGTGCAAGCACACGCCTGAGCTGTTCTCTGTATAAATCTGCCCGTAAATTACCGTATATTTTGCAAAAGGAGCCATAATATATTTTTATACAGCTGCCTATAGAGCTTGTGCAGTACTCCCCCAAAATGTACAGGTCGTTGTCCACCGCCTTTGGGTGCAGCTTTGCCTGGGGCATAAGCAGTATACCGCCGCTTAGCTCTCTGTAAAGCTCATATGGCATTGCGTCGGCTATATCGTCCAGCATATCGTTAGTTTCTTCTATGGTAAACATTATATCTCCTCCCGATTATAGGATACACTGCTTTTGTTATGAAAGAATGAATAATCTGTAATTTTGCATAATTTCAGCTAGGGTTATTCAAGCACAAAATTGACAGCCGTATTTTATCTCCAAAATAACATAGCTTTTACCTGCGGCACACCGCAATTTGCAAGGAAAAGCATTGTAAATTTTATCATTTTTGTACTAAATGTGATATTAATTTCAATCGCTTGACAAACAAATTCATAAGGGGTAAAATCGTTAATAATTGAAAGTATTATGTATGGTTTTACTTTAACAAAGCAGAAAGAGGATGAGGTTTTGAATACTCAAACATTTGAAAAATATGAATCAGAGGTTCGTTCATATTGCAGACGCTTTCCTACTGTTTTTACTAAGGCAAAGGGTTCAAAGCTATTTGATGAACTTGGCAATGAATATATAGATTTCTTTTGCGGTGCAGGTGCCGTAAATTACGGACACAACAACAGCTATATTAAACCGAAGCTGATTGAATATATAGAAAGCGACGGCATTATGCACGCTCTTGATATGTACACAGCCCCTAAGCGTGACTTTATTGACTTTATGGAAGAAAATGTGCTTAAGCCAAGAGGACTGGACTACAAGATTATGTTCCCCGGCCCTACCGGCACAAACGCTGTTGAAGCAGGACTAAAGCTTGCCAGAAAGGTTAAAGGCAGAAGCAATGTTTTTGCTCTTATGGGCTGCTTCCACGGTATGACACTGGGAGCCTTGTCACTTACTACCGATAAGGCGGCAAGAAAGGGTGCCGGCGTTAAGCTGAACGATGTAACTCATATTCCTGCTCCTTATATGTACCCGGAGCTTGACACTATAGAATATATGCAAAAACTGCTTGACGACGACCACTCTGCCGTTGAGAAGCCGGCGGCCGTAGTTATAGAAACTGTACAGGCCGAGGGCGGTATTCAGGTATTTGAGGTTGAGTACCTGCAGCGTTTGCGTAAATTCTGTGATGATAACGACATTTTGCTTATGATAGACGACATTCAGGTAGGCTGTGCAAGAACAGGCACATATTTTTCTTTTGAAAGAGCCGGCATTAAGCCTGATATTTTCGTACTGTCAAAATCCATTGGCGGTTACGGTTTGCCTTTGGCACTTACACTGTTTAAGCCTGAGCTTGACAAGTTTAATCCGGGGGAGCATAACGGTACCTTCCGAGGCAACCAGCTTGCCTTTATTGCAGCCAAAGCAGGACTGGAGTTTATGCTTAATGAAAATGTTGAGCAGCAGGCAAAGGACAGCGGCGAAATTATAAGGAATTTTATTGAAAAAGAGATTCTTCCTCTTGACAGCCGCTTGGAATACAGAGGCATAGGTATGATTTGGGGTATTGAATTTGAAAAAATACCTGTAGCTAATTTCAGTAAATTGGTTACCGCAAAGGCTTTTGAAAACAAGCTGATTATTGAGTGTGCCGGCAGAAAGGATTCTGTTGTAAAAATAATGCCTCCTCTTGTAATTGAAAAAGAGGTTCTGCTTGAGGGACTTGCAAAGCTTAAAAAGGCTATTGCCGAAAGCTTGGCAGAAATAAAGTAAGAATGCCTTATTTTAAGCTGTTCTGCACCGCTGATTGGTGATTAATCAGAAGGCTTGTACGGTATAAACTTAAAAAATTAAAGGCAGAGCTTAACACTCTGCCTTGTTTAATTAGAGGGAGATTATTGCATATGAATATAAAGTATGTTGCAAGAGTTTTAAGCGGAGCAAAATTCAAAAAAATGTTCGAGAAAATCGACATTATTCACGAAAAAACCGGCAAAAACAAGGTTGGTCTGTTTTTTGATATGATAGGCTGTACGCTAAAATACGGTGCCGGCTATAATGACTATATTATTTTTGAATTTTACAATATGAATGCCAAGGAAAGAAAAACATACCTAACCCGAATGAAAAACAAAAAGCTGGTAACTACCCTTAACGACCTTAGATTTTCACATATATTTGATGAAAAAAATTTGTTTGATGAAAAATTTGCAGAGTTTATGGGCAGAGAAATTTTAGATATAGCAAAAATTGATTATTCACGCTTTGAGAAATTTGTACAGGGCAAGGAATATTTCTTTGCAAAGCCGTATATAGGCGAAAGCGGTAAGGGAATAGAAAAAATAAAGACTGCAGACTTTGCAGACACAAAAGCTCTGTGGGACTATATAACTAACCCTGATAAGAACTTTGGTGTTATAGAAGAGGTTATAGTACAGCACCCACAGGCTGCCAAAATATATCCGAATTCATTAAACTGCCTGCGTGTGGTAACACTGGTAAATAACGGACAGGCAAATATTTTATATGCAGTATTTAAAATGGGCAACAACGGCGGTTTTGTTGACAACCTTGAAAACGGCGGACTTGCCTGCCACTTTGACCTTGATAAGGGCGAAATTATCGGTCAGGGCCACACCTCCGCACTGGTTAATTATGACGCTCATCCGGCTACGGGCATTAAATTTGTAGGCTATAAGCTTCCGTTTATGAACGAGGTTAAAGAAATGGTTAAGAAAGCCGCTATGGTTATACCTGAGTTTAGATATGTAGGCTGGGATGTGTGCCTTACACCAAACGGCCCTGCCATTGTAGAGGGCAACGACTACCCTGCATATGACTTTCCACAGCTACCTGACCCTGACAAGCCTCGCATTGGTTTAATACCGAAAATTGAAGAATTTGGCATTAAGCTGTAATACTGTATAAAATAATTAAAGCCGTATAATAATGCACCTGCTTGGCGGGTTTAAACGGCTATAAAAGCAAAATACCAACAGCACAAAAAGGACTCAGCATAATGCCGAGTCCTTTTGTTTATAGGCTTATAAATGGCTATATAAACGGCTCTACAATAAAGGTTGGTCAAGGAAGAAAAGCCTTTTTCGGTTTTGCCCCGACTATTGACACAGAGCCTTTTCTCTTTTACGGTTTTACCCCGACTATTGACACAGAGCCTTTTCTTTTACGGTTTTGCCCCGACTATTGACACAGAGCCTTTCCTTTTTACGGTTTTACCCCGACTTTGCCCCGATTTCTGACAGAGAGCCACAAAAAAGGCACCTGCATACGCAAGTGCCGTAATTTGGAGCGGATGACGAGGCTCGAACTCGCTACCTCCACCTTGGCAAGGTGGCGCTCTACCAGATGAGCTACATCCGCATATTGGTGCCTTCGGACGGAATCGAACCATCGACACGAGGATTTTCAGTCCTCTGCTCTACCGACTGAGCTACAAAGGCAAAATTGGCGACCCGGAACGGGTTCGAACCGTCGACCTCTAGCGTGACAGGCTAGCGTTCTAACCAACTGAACTACCGGGCCAATTTTGGTGGGAACAACAGGGCTCGAACCTGTGACCCTCTGCTTGTAAGGCAGATGCTCTCCCAGCTGAGCTATGCTCCCACAACTGGAAAATTTCGCTTGAGTTGTTCGTGTCCTCATCAGCGACGATTAATATTATACACTGCTTAAAACCGTTTGTCAAGCCTTTTCGACATTTATTTTAAACAGTGAATAACACATTAAAAAGACCCGTTAAGAGGTCGTTGGAGGCGACACCCAGATTTGAACTGGGGAATCGGAGTTTTGCAGACTCGTGCCTTACCACTTGGCTATGGCGCCGGACCAGGGACAAGCCGTTGTCCCAGAAAGGAAAAGACGCCAGAGATGACGTCTTCCGGAAAAATGGAGCGGCTTACGAGGC
>ERZ1673736.4030-NODE-4030-length-12735-cov-5.976420_pt1 | contig 12735 bp, 9 predicted proteins | sample MGYA00580212_ERZ1673736 | MGnify/ENA primary metagenome ERZ1673736 (study PRJEB41218, sample SAMN15661752) | gut metagenome | host: Homo sapiens | place: Canada: London | collected 2015-08-20/2019-03-30 | study: EMG produced TPA metagenomics assembly of... | reverse complement strand
ACACAGAAGCGGGTTACCCCGCAACCTGGTATGCCGTGGTGGACTACGAAAGCAAACACCCTGCCCCTGCAAAGAGCAGCGGATGGTTTCTTCCCTCCATCGGGCAGATGTACCGGCTTTACACGCAGCGTAAAGTGTTGGAAAAGATAAGCGTGTACGACTCTTTGCACGGGCAATATTGGTCATCTTCAGAAGAATACGGCGCTCCAAATTACGAGGCACTCTACGTATCCTTCACGTATACTATTTGGACCATAGATGGCGGTGAGAAGGGAAGTAATGATTGCTATGTACGTTCTATTCTGGCTTTCTGATCCATCTGCCTATTCAACACATTTTATTTGAAAACAAGAATATGAAGATACAAGGTATATACACATTCCTGCAAGCCGCCCTGCTTCTGCTGTTTGCTTCTTGTAGTCAAGAGGAGACGGGAGGCGTTACGCCCCTGCCCGACGGCAAGTACCCGTTACAACTGACGGTGGAGCAGGCACAGCCGCAGACCCGCTCCGGAGGCAAGGATACGTGGACGGGCGGAGAGGAGATCGGGGTGCTGTTGGACGGCATGACTGATGCCAAGAAGTATGTGATGGACGCATCCGGCAAGGCGGAACCGGCAGATGCCGGAAATACCATCTACTGGAAGAATACCGCCGAGGCTAGCGTTCAGGTATGGTATCCTTATAGGACCGACTCGCCTGTCAACATCTCCGACCAAAGTGGTGGGTATGCAGACTTCGACCTCCTGTACGCCACTGCCAGAGGGCGTTATGACCAAGAGATCAACCTTCGTTTCAACCACCGCATGGCAAAAGTCGAAGTCACGCTCGCTGCCGGTGACGATATCACGGAGGAGGAACTGGATGGCGCAACGGTTAAAATCTATGGTGTATGGGAAGTCAAATTCATCGACGGTAGTGTGAATCCGAAGAAAAGTACATACGGTGAGATAAAACCGTATCACGATGGTGCAACGAAGAAATTCGAAGCAGTGATGGCACCGCAGAATACGACGGGCAAAGTGCTCATTGAGATAGGCATCGGTGGTAAAACCTTCACATATACCCCCGATACGGATGCCGTAGGCAAGCTCGAAGCGGGCAAGCGGTACGCTTACACCATCACCGTGAAAGCAGGCAGAATAGACGTGCAGGCGGTGAGCAGCGGCACTTGGAGTATCAGCAACGAGAACGTGAATGTCTCCTCCAAAGAAGTGAAGCAGAGTTTCACAAGTGATGAACTTAAAATCGGTGACTACTATTACTCCGATGGGAGTTGGAGCGACGGAGGCCTACGCAGAATCTATTCTGACGGCAGTATGGAGATAGCAACTCCCAAGCCTGTCCCCATACTCAAACCGGAGAGCGGTGCAAGCAGGACGGTCATCGGCATCGTTTTCCAGACCGACCCGAACCGTATCGGCACAGCCGAGAAGTCCAAATTGGGCGAAGGGAATGTGCATGGTCTTGTGATGGCCGTGAAAAGTATCTCCGGAGCTACAACGTGGGGACCCAATTATGCTGAGGTTATGACGAAATGTGATTCTAAGAAGAAAAACTACGACGACATCAGCGGCTATGGCAACTGCGAGTTTATCCGTAACTATTATGGTCATTTTATCAACCATCCTGCCTTTAAGGCAGCCGACGCCTGGAATGCCTCGGATAGTGAACACAAGGCGCCTGAGAACACTACCGGCTGGTTTCTTCCTTCCTCCGGTCAATTGTGGGACATTATGCAAAATCTGGGCGGTTGTCCGGCGTTGGCACGATTGGATGAGCAAACCTCGGAAACCCCCAATATTAGCATGAAGTGGGATAAGCAAGGCGATGTCCCCGCCACTCTGAATAACTGGATGATACATATCGCCGATAAAAGCAAAAGTTTATTCCGCGAGATCGACCAGTTATGGACATCATCTCAATACGGTGACTACGACACGTCGACATGGTTCGTGTACTCCTCAGGCACCGTGTTCTGCTATCGGACTTTTAAGAATACCGAACAATCAACAATATTCGTGCGTCCCGTCCTTGCTTTTTGACTATTCACCTAATTTAATCTATTGCAGCGAAACCACATGACTTTTTTACATTCATTGGAAATATGAAACTATACAATATATACCGAACCTTACATCTGACAGTCCTCGTTCTTGCCGTCACCTCGTGCAGCAAGAATGAGCCGATGGCGCCTGACGGTACAGAGCCGGGACAACCCGTCTCCATCTCCATTACCGACGGGGGCTATGTATCCGCCGATGCCTGCAATGCAACAAATGATCCGGCCTCCCGTGCCGTGGAAAACGGTTATACCACCGAATTCACCGAAGGCGATGCCTGCGGCCTCTTCGTGGTGCGTGGCGGAAAGCCGGTTTATTCCAACGAGAAACTGACGGCCGAAAGGGATGCCGCCACGGGCGATCTCGTCTGGAAGACCGAGGAGGGCACGACGCTTTCCGGCGGACTATCGGATGAACACTATTATCTCTACTATCCCTATCAGACGGACATGACCGACAAGACCGCAACCCTTACGGGCAACGCACCGACCGACGCGGAGTTCTTCGCCCCGCTCATCGCCTCGTGGCAGCCGCAAAAAGACCAAAGCACATACGCCAACTACACGAAGAGCGACCTGATGACCGCCAAAGGAACCGCCGCTAAAGGTACAAACAACACGCTTCGGCTATCTTTCTCCATGACCCACCGCATGGCTCTCGCCGTCATCGAGATGCCTGCAACGGTTTATGAGTTTACAAATACCCCCGCCATCCCTGCCTATACTGTCAGGATTCCTGCCCGCTTCCAAACCGAGAATCTGCCATACGCTCTTCCCGGCGGTGTCTATCGCTATGTAGTGCATCCGGCAAATGCTACCAAACTCATCGGCTCTTACGATGACGGAAAGGAGCGCGGGTTTGCCATTGAATTTGCGGCGGGTGGACTTGGTTCCGGCATCAGCAAGACTTATAAGGTGGACAGTGAAAGGGCAACACCTCAGTCGCACCATTTGCAGATCGGTGATTTCTTTCTCGCCGACGGCCGACTGCTGTCTAAAGACGCCGAACAGTCCGAGGTACAGGCAGCCAAGGTCATCGGCATCGTCTTCCAGACTACATCCGGGCGTATCGGTGAAGCCGAGAAGAGAGCCTTGGGCGAAAGCAATGTACATGGTCTTGTGATGTCCGTAAGGAATGCCGCAGCGAGTGCCCAATGGAGCTCTGAGACACATGAGTTTGAAGGTTTGAAAAACTGCGAGTCTAAGTCCGATAACTACAATGACATCAGCGGCCTGTACAACTACAGAACGGTCATCGACTACGCGGAAAAGAACGGCAAACTTTCGTCATATCCCGCTTTCGAGGCCGTCGCCAAATGGAATGCCGACGGCAGTGGACATGAAGCCCCTGACCATACCACAGGCTGGTTTCTTGCTTCCTCCGGCCAGTGCTGGGATATCCTCCAGAATTTGGGCGGTTATGCAGCTCTGGCAGATCCCACCGAACAAGGCTCGACAGATACCGGCAATACTATCTTTTCATGGTCCAATCAAGGCGATGGTCCCCGCCGCTTGAACGTTTGGATGGAAAAAATCGCCAACGGCAACAAGGATAAATTTGTCAGCAGTTGTTTTTGGGTGTCTTCGGAGTACTCTGTCAACAAAGCACAGTGCTGGTTCATGGAGTCCTCTGGCTATGTGCATTGCATCTCCGAGGAGAAGGAGGAGAGCAGCATCGGCGTGCGGCCTGTCCTTGCTTTCTGACCTATTTAATCCATTTATCCATTAAGAACATGAATATGAAGATACAAAGCATATACCTACTTTTGCAAGCCGCGTTGCTCCTGCTGCTTGCCTCTTGTAACCAAGAGGAGACGGGAGACGTTACGCCCCTGCCCGACGGCAAGTACCCGTTACAACTGACGGCGGAGCTGGCACAGCCGCAGACCCGCTCCGGAGGCAAGGATACGTGGACGGGCGGTGATGAAATCGGGGTGCTGTTGGGTGAGATGCCCGATGCCAAGAAATACGTGATGGACGCCTCGGGCAAGACGCAGCCGGCAGATGCCGAAAACACCATCTACTGGCAAAGTACCGCCGAGGCTAGCGTTCAGGCATGGTATCCTTATCAGATCAACCCGTATGTCGACATTGCCGACCAGAGTGGCGGGTATGCCGCCTTCGATTTTCTGTACGCCACCACGCGGGGACGTTATGACCAAGAGATCTACCTCCGTTTCAATCACCGGATGGCAAAAATCGAGTTCACACTGGCGGCGGGCGAAGGCATCGCAGAAGAGGAGGTGGATGGCGCAACGGTTAACATTTACGGTGTACAGGAAGTCAACTTCATCAACGGCACCGTGCAACCCGTGGAAGGTTCATACGGCGAGATCGAACTCTATCACGATGCCGCAGCGAAGAAATTCGAGGCGGTGGTGGTGCCGCAAGATATGACGGGCAAGCCGTTTATCCGGATAGGTATCGGTGGAAGAACCTTTGCCTATACGCCCGAAACGGAAGCCGTGGGCAAGCTCGAAGCGGGCAAGCGATACGCATACACGATCACCGTGAAAGCAAACGGGATTGACGTACAGGCGATGACAGGCGGCACTTGGAACACAGCCGGCGAGGAGAACGTGGCGGTGGTCAAGCCGATTGTTTACACCGCCGATGAAGTGAAAGCGGGAGACTACATTTATTCGGACGGAACCACTTCCGACGGCGGACTGCGCAAGCGTTATACCGATGGACGAGCACCGGTCATCGCTAGCCCGAAGCCGCACCCCATAGCGGGCAAGAATGTTGTAGGTGTCGTCTTTTGGACACCGAAAGATACCGACCCCACAGGCAGAAAAACTCCCGCCTCCCTGACCGACGACAAGGTTATGGCGAAGGATTTTCCCAACTGCACCCACGGACTGGCCGTTTCCAAGGTGACCCACCAGATATTGGTGGGCTATCAAAAAGCGTATGAGCATATTTCGGTGAATTTTCAAGACTCCGAAAATTTCAACCCTGCCAACAAGGCGGATTATGTGTCTATTCGCAGCAGTACGATGTATTTCGACCCCATTAACCGAATTCTGGGCTATCAAAACACGAAAGTTATGCGGGCCTACAATGAATTTTACAAGAATACAAGCAACCGCATCGTCAAGCCCATTGCCGAACTGGAAAACTTGACCGCATCCAACCCTGCACCGAAGAACAGCACCGGATGGTTTCTCCCTTCGGTAAAGGAACTGCATATCCTCTGCTATAAGGATGTGGATGACATCAAACGGCATTATAATTACACTTACTCTCAAGCCGAAAATTGGAATTATATAGTCAACCCATCCCTCGATGCAGCCGGCAGTCAGCGAATAAGAACCACCGCTTACTGGTCGTCCACGGAGGGATATTATAACGACGCTTTGGCCTATATCATGTTGTTCCCCGGGGCCACCCAGCGCCTTTCTCATAAGTGGGAATACACAGCTGAGGTGCTGGCCGTATGTGCTTTTTAATCACGTTAAAAAATGAAACTATGACAAAGCTACAAATTCTATATCCCATTTTGGCGATGACGCTGTTGCTTGCGTCCTGCACTACCGATGATAATACGACATTCGTCCCCAACGAAGCACAACGGTTGTCCGTCTCCGTTACTGACGGAGGCTATACCTCCGCGACAACCGATGACATGAGTGCTGCTTCCGCCACCCGTGCCACGGAAAACGGTTATACCACCGAGTTCACCGAAGGCGATGCCTGCGGCCTCTTCGTGGTGCGCGGCGGACAGATGGTTTATTCCAACGAGAAACTGACTGCTGAAAAGGATGCCATCACGGGCGACCTCGTATGGAAGCCCGAGGAGGGTACGACGCTTTTCGGCGGGCTATCGGACGAACACTATTATCTCTACTACCCCTATCAGGCAAGCATGGAGGGAAAGACTGCAGCCCTTACGGGGAACACACCGACCGATGCAGAGTTCTTCGCCCCGCTCATCGCCTCGTGGCAGCCGCAAGAAAACCAAAGCACATACGACAACTACACGAAGAGCGACCTGATGACCGCCAAGGGAACCGCCGCCAAAGGCGCAAACAACACGCTTAGGCTATCTTTCGCCATGACCCACCGCATGGCTCTCGCCGTCATCGAGATGCCCACAACGACATACAAGTTCGAGAATGCAACAGATATTCCCGACTTCACCACTCCGGTAGCGGCAAGTTTCACGGGAAATAACCTGCCATTCCGCAATACCGATGGCTGCTACCGTTTTCTCTACAACTCCGCCACCTCTCCCTCGCTCGCGGGCAGCTACGATAACGAGCAGAAAGAGTTCTCCTTCAGCCCCTCAGCCACGGCAGGCAGCTACAAACGCTATAAAGTGGACGGCGCAGCAACAACAGTAAAGAAGTGCACGATGCAGCCGGGTGATTTCTATTGCCGAGACGCGGAAGGCAACGGTTATGTCATTCCGCAGGAAGCCTCTTTCGCGTTAAGTCAACATCAGTGCATCGGAATCGTCTATTACTTAGACGATATAACCGGTGACAATTCCGGATTGCTGGACACGAAATTTCCCAATGGCACCCACGGCATCGTCATGTCACTCTGGGATATCGACGAAAACGGAGAGCCTAAAGATGGCAACGGAATAATGACTTGGACTTATGGCGATTCCGAGTCTGTCTACGACTGGATTAAAAACAATATTTCGATACTCGAAGCCATCGGCGCTATCGAAATACCCGATATACAAGAAACAGATTCTTATTCCGGCTATGCCAACACCTGCGCTATCCGTGCATATAACGAACATCTTTCGCCCGATGACAACAGACGGGTAAAACCGCTCTATGCCCTTGATGCTTTTTCGATAAAGGAGGCCTATAAAGCACCCTCCAACAGCAGCGGTTGGTACTGGCCTTCTTGCGAGGAATTGAAGGTCATGTTCCTGGGGCAGGGTAACAGCAAGGGTACATCCGGTCGTGACCTGCTTGACAGGCAGATAGGCAAACTTCCACTCAAAGACACCTCGAAACCCGAACAACCTGCAAATGCCATAAAGTTAGGGATTGCCGAACGCTGGTCGAGTACGGAGTACAACCGCCAGGCGGAGATCGCCTGGAGCATAAACTCCAATGGCGAGGCGGGCAAATATCCTAAGTACGACGAGTTCATGGGCTACAGGGTACGCCCTGTACTCGCATTCTGACCTATTTACATGTCTAATCCATTTATCCATTAAAAACAAGAACATGAAGATACAAGGCATATACCACCTCCTGCAAGTCGCATTACTCCTGTTGCTTGCCGCCTGTACAAAAGAAGAGCTTTCTGCCATCCAAGACGAGGCGCAGCAACTCTCCATTACCGTTACTGACGGCGGATATATTTCTGCGACAAGTGCCGACCCGAATGCCAGTCCCACCACCCGTACCGTGGAAAAGGACTATGCAACAGAATTCACGACAGGCGATGCCTGTGGCCTCTATGTGGTGCGGGGCTCCCAGATGATCTATTCCAACGTGAAACTGACTGCCGAGAGGGATGCAGCCACGGGCAATATCGTCTGGAAACCCGATGATGGAACAATGCTTTCCGGCGGGCTGTCGGATGAACACTACTACCTCTACTACCCGTATCAGGCGAACATGGACGGCAAAACCGCTACCGTCCCGCCGGGTGCGACTCTGACGGACGTGTCGTTCTTCAGACCGCTCGTCAACTCGTGGCAGCCGCAGGATGACCAAAGCACCCATGCTGCCTACACGGCCTCCGATCTGATGACCGCCAAGGGTAGTGCCGCTAAAGACGCAAACAACACTCTTCGGCTTTCCTTCTCCATGACCCACCGCATGGCATTGGCCGTCATCGAAATGCCGAAGACCGTTTACAAGTTTACCGACGCAAGGATTCCCGACTACACCGTTATTACCCCGACCTCGTTCGCCGGCACGGCCAAGCCAAGGCGTATGGAGGATGCATATCGCTACGTGGTGCACCCGAACGCAACATCTTCCCCGACCATCGGGGGAAGCTACAACGGCGGAAACAAGGAGTTCTCCCTCACCCCATCCGGTCTTACTGCCGGCAAATACAAGATATACGAGGTGGACAACGCACCCGTGACAAGGAAGAGCTACACGATGCAGGTGGGAGACTACCTACTCACCGATGGTAACCTGCTTCCCAAGGATACACCCCTCACTGCCGAGCAGAAAGCAAACGTGGCAGCTATCGTATTTTGGACTCCGGCCGAAACCGAAACTACCGGACGGCAGACCCCCGCATCGCTGACAGATGACAAGATTATGGCAGCAGATTTTCCTGCCTGTACCCACGGACTGGCCGTATCATTTAAAAATGTCTCAACAGCTATGGTATGGCAAGCCTCTTCCGAGTTCGTGAAAGATTTTCAGAACGGAACGAACTTCAACCCCATCAACAAAGCGGATTACGCATCCATCGCCTCAGATAGAGGAGCGACCGACAATATAAATCGAATCCTCGGCTACCAGAACACGCAAGTGCTGCTGGCATATAACGCTTATTGCAAGGCAAATGGCAAAGACGATTACATTGTTCTTCCTGTTGCTGCACTGGCAAACTTTCCCGCAAGAAATCCGGCACCGGCAAACAGCACCGGTTGGTTTCTTCCTTCGGAAAAGGAATTGCACATGCTTTGCTACAAGGATGTTGATGATGTTTATAAACAATCTAATGACACTTACATCCAGACCCGAGATATAGTCAACGCATCCTTGCAAACGGCCGGCGGTAATCCCTTGGGAGCTTATTCGTACTGGTCTTCTTCAGAGGACGCCTCCTACAGAGACCTCGCTTTTGTAGTGGAATTAGGGAATGCCTACGTGCGCACAGAATATAAGAAAGGTTCCAGCGTCATTCACGGATGCCGGGTGCGTGCCGTGTGTGCCTTTTAACTATTTAGTCTGTCTATTCTCCCATGCATCATTATCCTTCCCTACAATCCGTCTAACAGAAGGGGGAATGAAAATTTGGAGTTTATGGGCAATCTCTTTGCCCATAAACCCTAATAGACAAAAATAATTCGTATTTTTAATTGTTTTTATAAACAAAACCATTGCAAAATAGTATCTTTGTAAAGAATAGACTGTCTTATCACTAAAGCTAATATCAAGTTTATGAATGCTGAAACAAACCGTATAGAATACAAACAAGAACTCACCGATGATTTAGAAAAAGAATCTGTAGCCTTTCTTAATTACCTAGAAGGAGGTGTACTCTATATCGGAATTGAAAAAACTGGCACAGCAATCGGAGTTACTGATATCGATCGTGACATACTCAAAATCAAAGATCGTTTGAAAAACAATATTACTCCATCTTGCATGGGATTATTTGATATAGCTACAGAAAATATTGATTCTAGGGATGTAATAAAAATCACATTTGCCAGTGGCCCCGAAAAACCTTATTATATAAAAAAGCTCGGGATGTCAGAAAAAGGTACATTCATTCGAGTGGGGACTGCTGCAGAACCCATGCCTGTAAAAATGATTGAATCACTCTTTGCTAAACGTACCCGCAATTCAATTGGCAAAATAAAAGCTCCCAACCAGAATCTTAATTTTGAGCAATTAAAAATATATTACGAGGGAGCTAACAAAGCATTAAATCAACAATTCGCAACGAACCTTGAATTGCTCACTGAAGATGGACAATATAACTACGTGGCCTATTTACTAGCAGACGCGAATGGCATGTCTATAAAAGTTGCTAAATATGAAGGCCTTGACCGTGTCGACTTAATGGAAAACAATGAATATGGTTATTGTTCGTTGGTCAAAGCAACTAAACAAGTATTGGATAAAATCAACGTTGAAAACAAGACCTTAGCAAAGATTACCCCAAAAGAACGAGAGGAAAAAAGATTATGGAATTCCGTTGCCTTACGAGAAGCAGTGATTAACGCTATAGTACACAATGATTACACGTCTGAAGTACCTCCTAAATTTGAATTTTTTGATGATCGAATAGAAATCACTTCATTTGGAAGTTTGCTACAAGGTATGACTGAAAAAGAATTCTTTGAAGGCTATTCCATACCCCGCAACAAAGAATTGATGCGAGTATTCAGAGACTTGGATTTAGTTGAACATCTAGGCTCCGGAATACCTCGTATTCTAAGGTGTTATGGGAAAGAATGCTTTAAATTCACAGAGAATTTTTTGCGTATGACATTCCCTGCTTTAGAAAAGGCCACCCCCCAAGTTACCCCGCAAGTTACCCCGCAAGTTACCCCGCAAGTTACCCCGCAAGTTAAAGAACTTTTAAAGGCATTGACTGGAGAAATGAATCGCTTAGAACTCCAAAACAGACTAAACCTTTCAGACAGAGAACATTTCCGGAGAAATTATTTAAAACCTGCACTAGAATGTAGTGTTATAGAAATGACAAAACCAGATAAACCCAATAGTAGCACTCAAAGGTACCGCCTGACAGGGCTAGGGAAACAAATAATTAAAGTATAACGATAATCCGACATATTGATTGCAATATATAAAGAATAAAAATAAACTTTTATTGTCTTTCATTCGTATGATTCTGGTGTGATTTTTGTGATAATAAGATATAAACCATTCGAATAAAGTTATGAAAGCAGCTTTGTTTTTTGAAGACGACCAGCTTTGCCACCTCGGTGAAAACATGGGGAAAAAGGCGATAAAAGTATCTACTATTACGACTGAAGATGATAAAATCATTTCGATAAAAAATAGTGAAGTGAAAAATCGGAATATAAATTATTTTACCCAGTGGTTAGTGGAGTGTGGTATAAAAATGATTTATGTTTCCGGTATTGACGAGAAAGTAAAACGATTCTTTGAACAGATGAAAATCATTGTGAACGTGAAGAACCAGTCTGATAAAACTCTTTTGTTGGCAGAAATTACTTCTCAAAAGTAATGAATTGGATTTTGCAGTTTATCCCGGATCTCACCCCGGGATAATTTTTTTACTTCCTTCGAATACTATTGTTTAAATCTTCTGTCCCCGTATCAACGTTATCCCCTCCTGCATATCGATAGCATTATCACGGATTCAATATAAGCGTACTTGTCTATTGCCTGTTAAATAAATGAACATTGTTTTTTTGGACATTCAATATTTTTACTACATTTGAGATCAATAAAAGAACGTTTTATGATATTACGGCATCTGTCGTAATACCATCTTACTTGTAGGGATTAAGCGATGATTCCCCCAAATGAGAAGTGTGAGAAAATCTTGGTATGGGCGAAAAAGAGATGATAAAAGCGATACTTAAAGGCGATCAGAAAGCCTTTAAGCTATTGGTTGACACCTATCAATTGATGGTTGTCAATACTTGTTATGCTTTCGTTCATGATCGGGATGAGGCAGAAGATATCGCCCAAGACGTTTTTATCCAAGTCTTTGAGTCTCTAAGCACATTCCGGTTCCAAAGTAAATTATCCACATGGCTATACAAAATTGCGGTGAACAGATCCATTAATCACTGCAAATCTCCCAGGGGACGGGCCATAAAAGTCGATATTGAATCATGGAAACAACAAGAGGTGGCACTATCGCCTGAAATGCCACAACAACAGCTATTGGAAGAACAGGAACAATTGGAATTATTACACCGTTCCATTGACAGACTTCCTGAAAACCAGCGTACAGCATTAATCCTAAACAAGTATGAAGAACTTTCATACAAGGAAATTGCTGAGATCATGGGGACTACTCTCTCCTCCGTGGAATCGCTTCTTTTCCGTGCGAAAAGTAATCTTGAGAAAATATTCAACACGAAATAAAAGATATTATCATGAAAAAAATAAATAAAAAGTATTTGATTTACTGGGTGAACATTATTCTGCTGATGTTGAATACGGCTCTTCTCGTATTCTTCTGTTTCACACCCGAAAAAACAGTCTACAAGAGTGAAAACTCCACCATATCCAATGAATTTTTACGCAAAGAACTGAATTTCACTGATGAGCAGTATAAACTCATCAACGAATTGGATAAAGACGTCCTAAGAAGACACCAAACCGTATTAAAATTACTCTGCCAAAGACGTTATCAGATGTTGAACGAACTGGCTAAACCCAATCCGTCCACGGAAGAATTGAACAAGATTGCCACCTCCGTGGGACATTTGCATAAAGCATTGAAGACACAAACAGCACGACATTTACTCAATATAAAAAAGGTATGCACCCCAGAACAATCGAAAAAACTCGAAAAAATGTTTATCGATTTACTGGAGATTAACAAACATTGCTCGGAATGTGCAGAAAAATGTACGGACCAAGAAAAATGTAAACGGTGCAATAAATTCCAGAACTACAAGAACATAGAATCCGATCCATTAGAGATAAACAAAGATTCTATAAAAAATGTCGTGAAATGATGAAAAAAAACATCTTACCAGCGCAAGTTTTTATTGCGAAGTCTGTCATATAACCAAAGAGAAAAAAATCATGAAAATTGAAGAGATCATCGAAAAGGACAAGGTAAGGGAAGTACGTGAGGACTTTTACAACGGGATCATGAAAAAAATGACCCGGAATAAAACAGACAATACCGGTCTGATGATCCGAAAAAGGCACCTAGGTATGAGCATTGCCGCAGGAATTGCACTAGGCATTCTGGTGGGCAGTATACACCACTATATGCACAAGACCGATCGGCAAGTGGCAATGCAGGAGTGGCTAGGGAAGTATAATA
>ERZ1673736.4011-NODE-4011-length-12801-cov-10.912992_pt1 | contig 12801 bp, 17 predicted proteins | sample MGYA00580212_ERZ1673736 | MGnify/ENA primary metagenome ERZ1673736 (study PRJEB41218, sample SAMN15661752) | gut metagenome | host: Homo sapiens | place: Canada: London | collected 2015-08-20/2019-03-30 | study: EMG produced TPA metagenomics assembly of... | reverse complement strand
AGAAAATAAAATGACAAAAAAAGAGTTCATCGAAAAAATTAGAAAATGTAATAAGAGTTTTAGAGCAACACTCAATGAAAAAAAATGCAGAGGTGTTTTCATAAACGGTATCTATTTCTTCTACGATTCCGTTAAATTATGTTTTGATGACGACTTGCATCAGCTGTTTATATACGATAGAAACGGGAGAAAAATTATGGCAAGTATCTTTTATCAGGTGATACAGATTGGGTTATAAAACACTAAAATAAATAGCTGTCCTATCGGCACAACGGGGAGAAAGGAGCATAAAATGGCAGATACAATCGAATTAATAAAAAGGCACACTCAGGAGCTTGACGAGTACATGAACAAAAATGGTAAGTATAGTTTCCACAGGTTTTCAGACGGCTCTATACACTACAAAGCTTCAATATTTAACGATATATCAAGAATTGAAGATACATGCCCAGTACCTATTGAACCTGTTAAGGAGTTAGAAGAACTTAAAAAAATCACTGAAACCAATGACGTGTTGGTCACAATTAATGACCTCATAACATTTGAAGGGTGTGACGCTATTCTAGGAGAGACCAGTATCGAGTTTTACGGTATCGGTGCTGAAATCAAATACACAGGTATTCACAGTTTAATTATTGATTTTAACCATGATTTGAAAAAGCTGTTACAGAAGATTAAAAAAGGATATTTTGGGGGTACTGTTTTTATAAATGGCATTGAAATGTGTATTCATGATTTTGTCTTACTGAATTCATATTTGGTGTATTCCTCGGGAGACGGTTCGCATACTCACGGGACATATGTGAAATATGGTGATATCAATATAATTACAGACGCAGAGCGTAGAAATATTTATTGGAGGTAATAAAATGATAGCAACAACCACAAGCGATATAATTTACGTGTCTATAGCTTTAATCATGATGTTTGTGTCTGGGTATATCCTTGGCACGACAGATGAAATGGGAAGAGAGAAAAGGAGAAAAGAAAAACTCAGAAGAAAACGAGAGCAAAGAAAGGAGTTGAAAAAACATTGAGAAAATTATCAGTACGATTAGATATAAGAATATACAATTGGGCAGAAGAATACGGAACAACAGTAAGTGAATATTTAGAGCATGCTGTGTATTCAGCACTTGAGTTCGGAGGTTTCGGATTTCAATTCACGCCCAGTCGGGTTACACCTAAATATGACACAAGTGTGTACCTCACAGATAAAACTTTTAAAGAAGTAAAGAAGTTAGCAAAACAGAATAATTTGAGTAAAGCACAAATATTGAATCGTTCTGCGATAATGTTCCGTGTGAAACATATTCACGATGTAGAACGAGAGGAAAGGGAGAGTGAGCAGTGGCATGATGACAGATTATGCAAAACGCCGTACTAAAGTTATAAGAAAGCTTAAAGTCTTAGCGCAAAACAAAAATTTCGGCATGGGCGCAAAGAGTAATATACAATACATGCTACAGCAATTGCCACCCGAAAGCCAGATAAAAACCGCCCGTCAGAGACGGGGCGCAATGACAGCATTAGAGCAGGCTGAGAAATCCGATTTATATAGTGTATCAGGGCAAAGGAGAATTGCCAAACGAAAAATGGCAAAACTTGAAAAGTTGGGGATTAAATTTAAGACTTATAAAGAACTTAACGAGTTTGGTGAGTTTATGGAATCTGTTCGGGATTATTCACTCGGGCGAGTATATGACAGCACAAAGGCGTTAGAGCTTTTTATTGATAGAGGTGGAAAATCTGGTGATGAATTACTCAATCAGTATAGGGAGTGGCAAAAAGCAAAGAGGCGAATTGATACGTAGAATACAACAGATATATAGAACACCTAACATGAGAGGAAAACAACGCTTTGCAAAACAGTCATACAGAAATTGCATATGCGCTTTTGATATCGAAACTACACGACTTCCGGAAATTGAACAGAGCATCATGTATTTATGGCAGTTTGCAGTATTGCTTGACGGCAATGAAATAATATGCGTCTACGGAAGAGATTGGAACGAACTTGAAGAACTGTTCACAGGAATTGAGGATGAGCATCTTATCACAATGGTATTTGTGCACAACTTATCGTATGAGTTTCAATTTCTGCGCTCACACATAGAAATAAAGCCAGAAGAGGTGTTTTCGCTCAAACCGCGGAAAATACTCAGAATCAGGGCGGGAAATCATATGCAAGGAAATTTAGAGTTTCGCTGTTCATATATGCAAACGCACAAGAGTCTCGGCAAGTTTCTGAGTGATAGCGGTGTACAGAATCAGAAGCTGAAAGATTTTGATTATGATAAACGGCGTTACCCATGGACGAAATTATCAACTAGGGAAATTGAATACGGGTGTAACGATGTAATAGGATTATTACAGGCAATGCATAAACGATTGATGGATAATAACGATACTCTATACACTTTACCATTAACATCTACAGGTTACGTCAGGCGAGAAGCAAGGCAAGCTATGAAGCAATACAATTATAAAAAATTGCACAGCATGATGTGCGACACAAGTTTATACACTCTTCTTAGAGAAGAGTTTAGGGGCGGTGATACCCATGCAAACAGATATCACGTAGGAAAAATACTTAGTAACGTTGCGTCATTCGATAGGGCAAGCTCTTATCCCGACGTTATGCTCAACTGTGAATTCCCAATGACAAAATTTGTGCGACAGGGAAATTGCGGTATAGAGGACATTGACAGGTGGACAAAATTTCACAAAGCTTATGTAGGGCGGTTTCATTTCCGGGGCATCAGGCAAAAAGATGTTTATTACGGTGCACCCTATTTAACAAAAGACAAGGGTTATTGCATAAGCAAGGAATCAGTTTGGGACAACGGTCGTTTACTCTCAGCAGACGAATATTCATGCACATTAAACGACATTGATTTTGAGATTGTAAAAGAGGAATACATCTGGGATACTGTAGAACTTGCAGATTTTTATACGGCAGGATATGGGTATCTTCCGGAGTCTCTGAGGGAACTAGTGAGACGTTTATTTTCGGCTAAAACATCTTTAAAAAATGTAAAGGGAAGGGAAATTGAATACGCTCTATCAAAAGAATTGATAAACTCACTATATGGCATGTCCGCACAGAACCCTGTTAAGCCTGATATCATCTACAGTAACACAGAAAAACCATTCTCAGTTGAAGACGGGGATACAGGGGAAAAGCTAGCAAAATACAACAAAAGAGCGTTCATGCTGTATGCATGGGGCTGTTGGGTAACTGCTCATGCCAGACAAAGACTCAAGCTTGCCGTAAATATTGCGGGTGAAGATTTTGTTTATTGTGACACAGATTCGTGCAAAATATTGATAACGGAACGCTATCCCAAAATCAAAGAAAAATTTGATGAATTAAATATCCGATTAAAAGCGGATTCTATAGAAAATGACGGTCATGCTACAGACCCAAAAGGAGTGGAACATTATCTTGGCGTATACGAGTATGAAGGGACATCCGACAGATTTATAACCTTAGGGGCAAAAAAATATGCTCAAGAAAAAAACGGCAAACTTGAAATCACGATAGCAGGCGTAGGAAAGAAAAAAGGTGCAGAAGAATTGAGGAAGATGGGTGGTTTGGAAGCTTTGAAGATTGGAACTACTTTTCGGGAAGCAGGTGGCACGGAATCTGTTTATAATGATTCAGATTATGGGTATTACAGCCCCGACACAGATAATCCGGATAAAAGTGTATACATCACCAGAAACGTGGTTATACGTCCCTCTGAATACACCGTTGGTCTCACGTTGGAATATTTAAATGTCCTAAATAGCGTTGATTTATGGCACGATTTTTTAAAAAATACCAAAGAAAAGGCTTGACATACACGTTCACATATGCTATTATATACTTGTAACAAAAACAAGACAAAATAAAAAGGAGTTGAAAAAACATGATTACAAGAAGCATTGAAAAAGTAACAGCAAAGATTACAGACGGAAACGGGCAGTCTGTAGAAAAAACCTACTACGGTGCAAATGTAACAGCTACAAAGATTAAAAAATCTTATGAAGCTGAAACAGGAGTAAAGGCTGTGAAAGTTTCCATGGATACTGAAGTTGTAAAAGCATCCATGACAGAAGCCGAATTTGTACGCTACGGAAAAGTAGAGTAAGAACCAAACATGTCGCAATCCGAAACAACTCCCAGCTGTGGGTAAAACAGCATAAAAAGAAAAAAGGAGAAAATAACATGAAAATTATTAAAACAAACATTCAGGAAAACGAGTATACAATGGAGTTAATGTTCGCAATGTTCGAAGATGAGAACAGAATTCGTCTTTCCAACACTGCCGGAACAACTATAGAGTTCGAACACTACGCTGTTGTGGAAGATGAAAACTCAAAGGGCGAAGTAGTGAAAACTCTGTCAATCGAGGAAGCGGAAACACACAACGTTTACGTGACAACCTCAACCTCATTCATTCAGGCTTTTGAGCGTATTATCACAATGGCAGAAAAATGCGGTGAGGACTTCCGAAAAGTATCTGTATCTTTCAAGAAATCCCAGCGTGGAAGAGACTTTCTTGTTGCAGGATATGTAAAATGAAAAAACCTGAACTGTATGACAGTAACGGTTATGTGAATATAAGGGGTATCTTGGAAACAGGATGCCCTTTCATATTTATATGGGGCGGTAGAGGAACGGGGAAAACGTATGGTATTTTGAAACACGCTGTAGAAAACAATAAAAAATTCATCTACCTTCGAACCCGTCAAACTCAAATAGATATGATACGCACGCCACAATTTAACCCGTTTAAACAATACAATACAGACTGTAACAGACGCATCACTCCATCACCAATTAATAAAATGTATTCTGGTTTCTATGACACAAGTTTTGACGAAAAAACGAAAAAATACACAAACGCGGGAGAACCATTGGGCTATTCGGCGGCACTTGGAACCATATCCAATTTACGAGGTTTCGGGGCATCTGACGTTGAATTGATGTTTTATGACGAGTTCATCCCAGAAAAGACAGAACCACAGTTAAAAAACGCTACAATCGCTCTCTTAAATGGTTATGAAACCATAAACAGAAATCGAGAACTTATGGGGGATAAACCTCTACAACTCATATGTGCATCTAACAGTGAAAATGCGAACTGTGATATTTTTGCGAAACTGGGTTTAATCCGCAAAGTTACCGATATGCATAAAACAGGGCAGGAATTTAGTTATCTGCCCGATAGGGGTATTATCCTTATCAATTTAGCCAACTCCCCAATTTCACAGGCAAAATCTGAGACAGCTGTATACAGAATGGTTGGTAAAGACAGTGATTTTTACAAGATGTCAATTCAGAATGATTTCTACGCTGAGGACTATTCGGACATTAAATCCGAACCCGTAAATGAGTACGTCCCCATTGTGACAGTTGGAGAAATAACCATATACACACACAAAAGCAAGGAAAAACTGTATATTACACAGCACCTGCAAGGTTCACCTCAGATTACGTATTCTACATCAACAAGAGACCTGACAGCTTTCCGGCATAAGTTTATATGGGTCTGGGGGATGTACTTAGATGGACTAGTCAGTTTTTCTGATATAGAATCAAAATATCTACTTGACAACTATTTCAAGATGTGATATGATGCAATTGCAGGGGAAGTGGTACAAAAACCAGCGGGCGGAACCCGTGTACATGAGTTTGGTTGGCTCTCAACACTTTCCCTCAATTCGAAAGAAGGGAGTGGCAATATGGAATGGATTCAGGCAATAAGTCAGTTATTCAGTTCTCTAGGAGTTCCGGTAGCATGCCTTGCAGTAACCTTTTATTTATGGTACAAGGAAACTGAAAATCATAAAGAAGAAATACATAACCTTACAGAAGTTTTAAACAATAATACAATGGCAATTCAGAAACTCGCAGACAAACTGGACGCAAAGGAGTGATACGATGCCGTTAGGTGCAAAAATTTTACTAGATCCTGATATGGAAGAACAGTATGGAATGATTGACATTATTCCGGATTGTGACGTATATGGCGAATATAAAATAAATACAAAGAGTTCCCCTCTGTTGTTGCGCGATAAGCCAGATACAAACGCAAATATAATCGTGGAAATGCCAAAAGGACGTACTATTTTCTGTTACGGGTTTACAGATATCACCATGGAATGGTATCTTTGCGAATACTCAGACAGCGGAAAGATTTACGCAGGTTTCTGTAATAAAAAATATTTAACAAAAAAAAGGAGTGATAATACATGAAAATCGAAGATATCATTGCCCTTGCAGGGGCAGGCTTCAGCAAACAGGACATTATTAAAATTGCAGGCACGGTATCAGCACCGGCTCCGGCTCCGGCTCCGATTCAGACACCAACACCGGCACCAGCACCGGCATCAGCACCAGTATCAGCGCCGGTTCCGGCACAGGATGTTTTCAATCAGCGTATGGGAGTTCTGGATAATCGGTTAGATGAGATTACTAAATTGATTCAGGTTGGAAACCTGAGTAACTCCCAGATTCCGGAACCGCCAACAACGGAAGATATGTTAGCTTCAATTATTAATCCACCAGTAAAGGAGTGATTTTATGGGGACAGCTATTAAATTAACACCGGGTGCACCTAACGTAGCGAATTTTAATTCAGCAGCCATTCTGAATGAAATTGTAAATCAAGCGACAGGGAAAAACACAGTTAGTGCAATTGCAACAAGTGATTTTACATCAGTTGCCACTACGGCACTAGAGTTAGGAATCGACCCACTGTTAAACGCAATTTCTCAGGTTCTCAGCAGAACTATTTTTTCTATCAGACCCTATTCTCGAAAGTTTAGGGGTTTATATCAGGATAACATGAGGTTTGGAAATCATGTAAGAAAACTCAATATTGCGGATTCTGATTGGGAGAATGATGACCGATACGACTTAACAGACGGAACAAGTGTGGATGACCAAGTAGTTGCAATTCCAAAAGTGCTCCAGACAAACTTTTATGGACAGAATGTATATCAGAGGCAGATTACACTATTCAGAGACCAGTTAAACGTTGCTTTACAGAACGAACAGGAGTTTCAGCGGTTTGTCACTATGATTATGACAAACGCATCTGATTTAATTGAGCAGGCACATGAAGCAACAGCAAGAATGACACTCGCCAACTTTATTGGCGGTAAAGTGAAAGGTGACACTGCAAACGTTATTCATCTTGTAACAAAATATAACGATGTCGCCGGAACCACTCTTACAGCTGACACGGTAAAACAGCCAGAAAACTTTGTTCCGTTCATGAAGTGGGCGACAGGTTACATCAAAACAGTGTCAGATTGGATGACTGAAAGAACACAGAAGTTTCATATTAACGTGACAGGAAAAGAGATTTCAAGACATACACCTTACAACAAACAGAAACTGTATCTATATTCTGAAGAACTTAACAATATTGATGCCAGTGTTATGACATCTATCTTTAACGACAGTTACTTGAAAATGGCAGACCATGAGAAAGTAGGTTTCTGGCAGAATATTGACAGTCCAGACGGTATTAACGTAAAAGCGTCATACATGGACGCAACAGGAAACGTTGTTTCCGACACTGAAGGCACAGCTACTTCTAACATTTTCGGCGTGTTATTCGATGAGGAAGCAGTTGGCATTACAACTTACGGTGAATGGTCAGCACCGTCTCCGTTTAATGCAAGAGGTGGATACAGTAACATTTTCTGGCATTTCAATGACAGATACTACAATGACTTCACCGAAAATGGAGTTGTGTTCTTATTAGATTAATAAGGCGGTGACAGCATGAGAGTTCATTTTTACAATGTGGGAAAACGTAAAAATTCCACATGGGTTCCTCCAGAGTCTTCTGCTGTTGTGACTAGAACAGGGGCTTTACGTAGCCCCTCTTCTATTTCAAGTCCAACGCTGAGCGTACAATATAACGATGCTTCTGGGAATCCAACTAATTTGAATTACTGTTATATTGAAGAGTTTAACAGATATTATTTTGTAAAAGACTGGACGTTTGAAGAGGGTCTATGGATTTGTTCATTAGAGTGTGATGTTTTAGCTAGCTTCAAAAGCAAAATCATAGAAGAAGAATTTTACATTTTAAGAAGCAGTGCCACTTTTGATGGCTCTGTAATAGATAATTTTTACCCCGCAAAATCCGGTTACACAAAAAAGGCTCAAGAAATTAGTGTACTGCCAGAAGGTGCAAGCACAGGTTGGATAACAGGGTTCATTATACTGACAGTAGTAGGTCAAGAGGGCGCATTAGAATATTATCAATTTCAAGTAACAGATTTCACAACGTTCTGTCAGAAAGCATTCGGTGACATAGATTGGGCTGATATCAAAGAATCGGGAATAAAAGATTCCATTGTTAAAATTGTTATGAACCCGTTCCAATACGTATCAAATTGTATGTGGATGCCTTTCGGTATACCTGGCGGAACAGAAGTGTTAGAACTTCCGTTAGGATATTGGAAAATTCCTGCGGTGTGTACAAAATTGGATGCACTTTTAGCATACAAACTACAACGGAGTGTGACATTATCAAGTCATCCCCAGGCTTCTAGAGGTGATTATCTAAATCATGGCGCATATCACAGGTTGGAAATAGCATCGAGATTGTTTGGCGTGATGCAAATTGACACCAATAAAATAAATATTAACTCTCCAATTAATGTCGATTTCCGAATAGACCCCAGAACAGGTGTATACGACATTTCGTTTACTAATAACAATGCACTACTTGGCTATAGTTCTGGCATGTATGGCGTTCCTGTTCAAATAAATGAAGCTAGAAACAATCCTCTTGAGGGTGTAATATCATCTGTAGCCGCACTCGGTAGTATTGCTTCCGTTCAACTCATGAAAGGAGTTGGATATATCGGGAACGCTGTAAATGAGTTTCTTCCTACAGTGTCGTCAAAAGGGTCTAACGGCTCAACTATAGGAACTGACGGTTGGATATCATTTTTTCAATATTTCCTAACAGTCACTGACGAGGACAACAGTGAAAATGGAAGACCGTATATGAAACGTGGTACTTTTAAGTCATTGGGAACCGGATATTATTTGGTAGAACATGGGGACATGAATATTACAGGGGCTTATTCAGATGAGATATCAAGAGTTAAATCATTGTTAGAAGGGGGCGTTTATTATGCATAGAAACATCAGAAATGACAACTCAGCATTATTAATAGGTCTTTCCATTGGTGGCTCTGGGGGTGGCGGTGGGGAGATCCCTTTACCGTCCGGTAAATGGAATGTACTTGTCACCGATACTGTGAATGGGTATTTTACAAGAGACAAAATGCAACAGAATGCCGCCAATATTAACAATTATTTTAAGGAGAGAGGTTGGTCTCCAACCGCTCGAATGGCGTTGTTAGGAAACATGGAAAAGGAAAGTACCATGAATCCCGGTCTCATTGAAGTGGGCGGTGGCACAACGTCAGATGGCCCAGGCAGAGGACTTGTACAGTGGACGCCGGGAACAAAATTACTGTCAGTTCTTGATATTTTATACGGAAAACATGATGACTGGTGGGACGGCGGAAAACAGTGTGCTGTTTTATTCGCTGAATATCAGGAGAGTGTTGGAGACGCTGACAGGGGTATTGAGCCGGAATGGTATCCGACTTCAAGTTACAATATGACATGGCGTGAGTGGGCTACTGGGAACTATGACCTGAAAACGCTTACTAATGCGTTTATGTATAATTATTTGAGACCAGCAAGTCTGAATCAGCCTGATAGATATGAAAAAGCGCAATATTGGAGTTCAATATTTATAAAGGGGTGATATGATGCCATACAGTTATGAAATGATAAACTTGTTTAATTCTTCCTACAGTCCATCAACTCTTCATACGAAAAACACGCAGATGTTTATGTTTTTCAAAAAATATTTACTTGAAAAAGTTATGTCTGTATTTGAGTTTGAATTGCCTGAAACGTGGGATAAAAATTATTTTTTATATTCGCTGTTTTTAAATGGTTATTTAGCAGTTGTAAATACAGATAAATTCGGTGTTATATGTCAGCATTGCGGATTGAGAGGATATAATATCTACTATAATCCCACGCACGCTGTAATTGTGAATCCTTTATTAACGGGAATTTTAGAACCTAAAATTGGTGCTCAATGTTCCATTATCAGATTACAGCCAGATTACAGCGGTATTTCTGATATTGTAAATTACTATGCCGATAATATGGCTATGACTGCGGAAACGTGTGAAATGAACATTATGAACAGCAAACTTTCATTTCTCTTCGCAGTGAGAGGAAAAAGTCAAGCTGAGTCGATGAAGAAAATTCTTGATAAGGTAATGAGAGGTGAACTTGGCGTTTTCTATGATGAAAAACTGAAGATGGGGAACGAAAATATTCCGTTAGATTTTTTCAATAATGATTTGAAAAAGAATTTTATTGCTCTAGAATTACAGGATACGTTGAGACGTTGGGAAGAAATGTTCTGCAATGAAGTTGGTATACCAAACGTGAGAAGTGACAAGAAAGAACGTATGATTGTAGATGAGGTGAACAGCAATAATATTGAGTGCTTCACAAAAGCAGAGTTATGGCTTGAAACATTAAAAGAGGGAATTGACCAAACAAATACAATGTTCAATCTGAATCTTGACGTTAAATTACGTCACAATGAGGGGGGTGGAAATAGTGCCGGGAGAACTTTACTTACGGGGGCTACTAGCATGGAATGAAAATCTGTTGAAAGATAATTTCATAAGTCATCTACCTGTCAATATGGTGAATGATATTGGAAAGGATAATATTCAGAATTACGTCCTTTTAAAATGCGCTGAGTTAGAAGTTTTAATACCATCACCAACTGAAATGGCTTTAGCTCTAAACTCTTGGGCTTCTATAAATGAACGGTTGTTCTCAATTATATATGATATAGAACTTGCCATTTCTACAACAGAGGGTGAAAAAACGGAAACAATTACAAGAGACAGAAAAGGAAAATCTACAACGGAAGATACAGAAAATTTAACTCAGAAAAGTGAAAGCGGGACAAGTGGTTCTGATTCAACAGCTGAAAAAATTGCGGGATTCAATTCAACGTCACTTGTGGATAGGGGAAGCACAACAATTACTTATGGAGGGAAAGCACAATATGATGAGACAAACAACAACGCAAAAAATTCTAAAAATGAAACGACAGAAACGGAAAAAGAAACAAGGTCTGCAGGAGTGTCGGAGCTTTCGGTGTTGGATTTCAAGCTTGAAAAATCTATGAGTGCACTAAGTAAAATTACTGAAATGTTTAAAGAAGAGTTTTTCCTAGTAGTATATTAGAGGAGGTAAGAAAATGTTTAAATTTCCGTATACAAATTTTCATGAAATGAACTTGACATGGATTATTGAAACCGTGAAAAACCTAACAGAAGAATGGATTGAAATGCAAGAAAAGTTTACCGGATTACAGGGTGACTTTGAAGAATTAAAGAAATTTATAACAGATTATTTCGCTAAACTTGAAATTGATAAAGAAGTACGAAAAATCTTGGATGAAATGAAAGCTAGCGGAGAACTTTCGGAAATCATTTCAGACGCATTATTACAAGGAGCGTTGGCGAGAGTTAATAAACCTATTGTTCTTATTTTGGGAGACAGCTATGGCGCGGGAGAGAATATCGCTAATAAAGAATATTCATGGGCGTATATGCTCAAAAGTGCTCTTGAAAAAAATGGATACTCCGTTAAATTGAGTACCATTGGTGGATATGGATTTAAAGCTGACGGGACAAAGACATACACAAATATGTTAAACACATTAGCAGGCACAATGACAACAAATGAAAAGAAAAACGTTGTCAAAATAATTGTGGGTGGAAGTTACAACGACAGAAACTCTGCTGAAAATGATATCAGTCAGGGCATGATTGATTTTCAGAGTGCTATAGCAAGCAATTTTGAAAACTGTAAAAACGTGGTTGTTTGTCCCATGGGATGGACATGGGAAGGTCATCAGCAGGGGACTCATACATCAACAACTTACATCAGTGTAATTAAAGCAATTAAAATCTGGATGTATTCGGCTGCTCAATTAGGATTTAGTGTTATACCTGCATATCAGGGCATGCTGTATGAATCATCTTTTTCAAATGACGGTGTGCACCCGTCCGAACAGGGTCATAAGAATATTCTCAATATGGTGATTGGAGCGTTTGACGGGCTTTACTTTAAACCAATTAACAGTATTGAGTATGGTACGACATTTACAAAAACTTCAAGTATTCCCGGTAAAGGTGGTGCTAAAATCAGATATTCCGTTTTTAATGGAACCGCAAAAGTAAGATGCTTGGAACTTAAACTAAGTGAAATAAATATACCAAGCTTAAAACTAGACGGTACTCCCTTAGAAGTAGGCACTATTGATAGCCCCGCAATTCATTTCTATGCAACAGATTGCACATTCCCGTGTAGTATGATTCTAAGGGGAAAAGAAACTGGTACAGCGGGAGAAGCAAATTTGTTCACAATGGTGCAGGGTTCTATTAAAATTTCAGAGAAAAAAGTGTATTTAATTATGCACGCGATTAGTGCTACGAAAAGGAATTATTTAAGGTATGACGTTAACCAGATAGAGTGCGTAGATTTTGGGGATTTTGTGTTTGACCCTCTTTTCCAATAATCGAACAAATGTTTGACCTCGGTTTCGACCGGGGTCTTTTTGCATGTCCGCCGGGAGTGTACAAGTGCGTCCGCCAGAGACAGACACGTGTGTCCGCCAGAGACAGACAAATGTCCGCCCACCACGGACTTGAATATTCCAC
>ERZ1673736.3999-NODE-3999-length-12828-cov-26.214437_pt1 | contig 12828 bp, 7 predicted proteins | sample MGYA00580212_ERZ1673736 | MGnify/ENA primary metagenome ERZ1673736 (study PRJEB41218, sample SAMN15661752) | gut metagenome | host: Homo sapiens | place: Canada: London | collected 2015-08-20/2019-03-30 | study: EMG produced TPA metagenomics assembly of... | reverse complement strand
TTATTACCTTGTTTCCACGAAAGGAACTATAAAAATTATTAAAAATCTGAAAAGTGCAGAGTCGATTTGTTTAATTTGTTCTTTTTTTTATTTCGTCAGCTGTAAAAGAGCATATAACTACAAAAATACCGCTCTAATACGTAAAAAAGGCAGTTATAAATAACTATTTTTTCAGGGTCGTGCATGAATTTCTAATCAGAGAATGTGCTTTTTAATCAAAAATTAACCTATCCACTACCCAAAGGGGAACTATAATCATGACAAAGATTAAAAACACAAAGAAGGGCATGGCAAAAAAGACATTAAGTATGTCACTTGTTGTTGCAATGCTTGCTACTTCTAATGTGCCGGTATGGGCTGCTGAGTTCAGCGATGGTTCTGACGCTGCAGTAGCTACAGAAGCTCCGGTTGTTGAAGATACAACAACTACATTTTCAGATGACGTTGCAGAAACACCGGTTGTAGAAAATGAGAATGAAAATGTTGTGTCTGCAGAGGCTGCAGAAGGTGCTAGATATGATTTTTCAGAATTGAAGCATATTACAAACCCTGTTTGGGGAGATAGCATCCAGTTATTTACTGAGGGAACTATTAAAGACGAAAAAGACACCGCTATTACATCTTCATCTACACTTCGTTATAAATGGCAGTTAGATGGAATGGATCTTACTGGTTATTCAAACGCTGCATATGCTATTGCAACAAAGGGAGCAGCGATTGATCTTAGTAAGGATGCTGTTGGAAAGAATTTATCTGTTCGTTTTTATGAAGATGGTAAGGACGATGTTACAATTACAACAATTAATTTAGGTACTGTACAGGCTAAGAGTCTTACTGGTGTTACAATGTCTTTTGATGATGGTGGAGCAGGTTATGCATATACAGGACAGGCTACAGACGCTCAGAAAGTGCCTACAGCGGTAAACAATCTTCCTAGCGGTATTGATAAAGCTGATTTTGACTGGAGCTGGTCTGGATGCGATGGTTCTAAAGTTGGCACTGTAACTGTTACAGGTACATTAAAAGCAGCTACAGCAGAAAAAACAGGATATGCAGGAACTATTACTGGAGAATATAAAATTGTTAAACAGAAAGATCTCACTTCACAATGGCTTGAGAAAGATGTTACCGTAAATAATAAAGAGGCTGGTGAATATACAGGATCTGCTATTGAATTAGATAAAGATGCTGTTTCTGTTAAAATCAAAGGCACTGATATTACATTGCCTGTAAAAAAAGTTGAAACTGACGGAAGTAGTATTGGCGAAAGGGATATCAAAGTTACTTTTGATTCAGATGCTTTAAATAAAACCGGTAATTTTGATTTAAGTGCTGATCCAGTTATCACATTTGCAGATAATAAGGTTAATATTAAAACTCGTGATTTAAGTAAAGGAACCGCTAAGTTAAATGTTACATATAAAGTAGCTGACATGAAAGCAGGATTCTCTGTTAATCCAAGCCGAATCACTTTAACAGGTGCTGACGGAAAGTCTATCACAGCAGATGAATTAGGAAACAAAGTCAGCGTTAGCTTAAAAGAGGATGTTGCCAAATATGCTGCAGTCGGAACATATAAAGAAGCAATTATTATTAAGTCTTTAGATAGTACTGACCCTGCAAGTGTAACAAATACAGTATATGCAGATTTAGTAGTAACAAAGAAAAACTTTAATGCAAGTGCTGCAAAATTTGCTAATGGTGCAGCTCTTGGCTTAGCAACTAGCGCAAATGCTGCATTAAGTGCTACAAGCAAAGTTGAATATACTGGCGAAGATATTACTTTTACAGAAAAACAGTTAGGAAGTTTCCTGCCAGATGGAACATCACAAGAGTCTGACAGCAACTCTTTTACAATTACATATGCAAATAATAAAAATGCATCTGTAAAAGACAGCGTAGCAAGTATCACCGTTGCTGGAAAAGCTGGTTCTGATTATGAAGGATGTAGCAAAACATTCTACTTTAAGATTAATCCAGCAGACGTAACTGTTACTAATGATGCTAAAACAACTGATGTTAAAACAGCAGTAAAAGATACTGTAAAAGGTGTTGAATATGTAGAAGGCGCAACAGCAGAGTCTTATAAAGATGCTATCGGTCTTACTATTACAGCTAAAAATGATAAAACAGATTTAAATAAAACTGAAAAAACATTTACATTAGTAGATGGTACAGATTACGATTGCGCTTATGAATTTGTAGCAAACAATACAGGAAATGATACAGATGATAAACTTCAGCCAAATGATGATCCAAATACTGTAGGTCAGTATGTAAAAGTTACTGCTACATTAAAAAACACAAATTATGATGTTGATGTTACAAACTCTGTTGCATCCACAATTAATGGTGTAAAAGTAATAACAAAGAAAAATGTAGTAACTGCATACGTTCCAGTTGTTGCAAAAACAATTGCAGGTGCTGATGTTACTTTTGATAAGACAGAATATGTTTATACAGGTGATAGCATTAAACCAGTTATTACAGTAAAATCTGGAAACAAGACTCTTAAAGAAGGCAAAGATTATACTGTTAAAATTTTAAATGGTATTAATGTCGGTACAGCTACTGCTATTATTACTGCTAAAGCAGCAAGTGGATATCGTGAAGGATCTGAGATTAGAAAAGAATTCCAGATTGTAAAAGCTAAAGCTGAGGATGTTACTGTAGAATTCGCCTATACAAGCGGCATGACAAATGTTAAATATGATGGTGATGCATGGGATAATACAAGATCAGGATTTTCTTATACAGTTAAGTTAGGAAAAGTAGATGTTTCTTCTCAGTTTAAACCAACCTGGGGCGAAAATATCAGTGCTGGTAAAACTGCCGGAAAATTAACACTTACACCAAACACAAATGGTAAGAAAAACTTTGATGGTGTTAAAGAAGCCACTTTTGAAATCAAAGGTGAGACTGTAACAGGTACATTAGCTGTATATGATGAGAATGGTACAAAAATTTCTAACGATTATGCTTCTCCTTATATGGGTATTAAGGGATATGTTGAAGCACAGGAATATACTGGCTCTCCAATAACATTTGCAAAAACAAAATTTGTTGCAACAAATAAGAAGCTGACAGCAGGTAAAGATTATGAGATTACCTATATTGACAACACTTCTTCAGGAACTGCATATGTATGTGTAACAGGAAAAGGCAACTATGTTGGTACAAAATCTGTAACCCTCGAAGATGGAACTACGATTGACAATATTTTTGAAGGAACCCTTTATAAATTCGATATTACGGGTGCAACCTTTACAGCAAAAAATGTTACAGTAAGTAACGGAACCTATGCAAGTGGTTTAGTTGTAAAACCAAACGTTACAATCGTAAAAGGAAACAAAACTCTTGTTGAAGGCGTAGATTACAAGATTGTAATTGATGATACAGAAAAAGCAATCAATGCAACTACAGAAAAAAACATCAAATTCTCTATTAAAGGTCTTGGTGAATATAACACTGTAAAATTCGACAAAGATGCAACTGGAAAATATTTAGTATATGGTATCGACAAATTCGACTTCAAGAACGCAAATGTAACATCTGATGGTAAGACAGTAACTGTAAGAAACGGAAATGTGGTTGTTCCATCTACAGAATACACATCTGAGATTAAAGATGGTAAAGTTACAATAACAGCTACAGAGGGTAACAAGAACTATACAGGTACTATTACTACTGATGTAAATGATACATTTGTAGGTGCTCCGGTTATCAGTAATGTCAAAGTTACTGGAAACAAGGCAACTGTTATCCTTTCTGATGAAGCAGAAGGCGCATCTGGATATGATTATGTAATCTCTACATCCAAAGATCCTTCTGATAAAGATGCACGTATCGATGTTGTTAAGAATCAGGTTCAGACAACAGCTAACTTCAAATATGTTCCACAGGGAACTTACTATGCATACTGCCATGCATGGACACGTGATGAGAATGGTAAGAAAGTATTTGGTGGATGGTCTAACAGCTATGCATTCTCTGTAACAGCAATCACACCGGATACACCAGAGATTCTCAGTGTTAAGGCAAAAGGTTCTACAATCACAGTAACATATAAAGAATCTGCTAACTCTACAGGATATGACGTAGTTCTCGGAAAAGGTTCCAAGAAAGAACATGGCGAGACTCGTCCATATCAGTATGGAAACTACAAAAAATTAAATGTTAAACCAGGTGTATGCAAAGCTGTATTCAAGAACGTTCCTGCAGGAACATATTATGCAGGAGTACATTCCTGGAACAGAACAGCTTCTGAAAACGATAACAAAGTATTCAGTAAGTGGTCAAATCTGGAAACTGCTAAAGTTAAATAATCCATTTGGGTAATTAATACAGATTCCTAAAAAAGAAGGCTCCGGTCATTGCGACCGGAGTCGTTCTTTTTATATGCTTTTTTCCACACGCCCAGACAATTACATGATATAATCAACATACAGAACCCTTACTTAAAACATCTCTAATGAAAGGAAGTCATGTATGACCACATTGGGGTCTGACCATCGAAAATAACCGGAAAGATAATAATCTCCACATAAAATGATTCTAAAATTTGTATAACATAGAATTCATTATCAATATATAAAACCCATCCCAACTATAAGAATGAGCTCAATAGTCGGGATGGTTTTAATTGCAGTCAGCCCGGCGGCGGGGCTTACCACCGAAAATAATCTATTATTCTTTTAACCGCATATCAAATGCTGGACGCATATATTCTACTGTCTGGAGGGGTGTGACCACCGAAAATGCAAGTCCGGATTCTGTGAGGGGCGTACGACCGCAAGGGGTGCGTCTACTCGACATCGAAAATAACCGCAACTGGTTACGATGTAGTACTTGGAACTGGCTCCAAGAAAGAAAACGGTGAGACACGTCCATACCAGTATGGCAATCACAAGAAACTGAACATCAAAGAAGGTACAGTAACAGCAACATTCAAGAATGTACCAAAGGGAACATGGGTAGTTGGAATGCATGCATTCAACAGAACATCTGAAGACGGAAAGAAAGTCTTCAGCCCATGGTCAAACCTGAAAAAGGCTACTGTTAAATAATCCATTTGGGTAATTAATACAGATTCCTAAAAAGAAGGCTCCGGTCATTGCGATCGGAGTCTTTCTTTTTAATAAACCTATACCATATATTCTAACAGAATCTTATCCTTATATTGCTTTCTGCTATTTCAAGGTGTATCTGACTCCCCTGCCTGCACCTGTTTTTTTCAGGATTTTCTTTTCAATCAGGCTGTTCAGAGTACGTACTGCTTTACTCTTTTCCATTTCTGCTGCTTTCTCAATTTCTGATCTTGACATTTTTTCTTTTCCCTTAAGGATGTTGACCAGTATCTGTTCGGCTTCGTTCAGGTCATAGTTTTCCTTTATAACAGGAAGAATTACTTTGATAGAATTAGAAAAACACTGATACGATGGTTTTATCAGTGCGTTCCTGTAAGCATGATTGATCCTCATGATTCCGGTTCCAAATTTCTCAATATATTTCAGCCGGAAGAACACATTTCCGATAATAGGATTTCTGAGTATGGATATCTGACCATTCAGGTATTCCTCTTCGCTGATTCCGGCAGGAAGCCCTCCCGGAGAACTGATCTCAATACTGTCCGCATACATACTGACTTTTATAGATGCCGGGATATCCCACATTCGATGGATCAGAGCATTGGCTATTGCTTCCCTGAAGGCTTTTTCCGGGATTTTGTCAATACATTTCCTTTCGGCTCCCTCTATTTTTTCATACTGATAATACTTTCGGAACATCTGAAGTATTTTTTCCAACTGAGAAAGTATGGAAATATTTTCCAGTGATTCCCTGTCCATGATCTCATCTATGGTATCACCAAAACGTATGATATCTATTCCCGTAAACTGATTATCATCAGCAAGAAGTGCAGCTGCATTATTGAACCCACTCTGATCAGAATACAGTTCAAGAGTTTTTAAAATATCTTTATTGATCTTCTCAATGCCCATCACCCGGGTAAATTCTGTTTCCAATTTAGAAAAAGTAAGCTGCTGATTGAATGAAGTAATCTCCTCAAAAGTCTGATTACAGCCCTCCAGGATCAACCGGTTATATTCCAGACGATCCACTTCAACTGTAGAAGAATCATTTCTTTTATAAGCTTTACCTTTATAGAGATAAGGTTTATACCTGCCTTCATAAACAGTGAGCACGATCGTATTCTCCTGTATCTCCAGACGGAACTCCGGCACAGGACTGAGACTGTCGTTGATCTTATTCTCCAGATTCAAGCATCCGTTCACGGGATCTGTTATGCCGATGATGTTCCCCTGATCATTGATTCCAAATATAATCTTTCCTTCGCCATAATTAGCATAGGCACTGATTGTTTTCAGAAACGTATTAGATGACAGATTTTCCTTATATTCCAATGTTCTGCTTTCCCTCATGATACATTCTCCTCCACATTTTCAACCCTTTGAAACCCAATATTGATTTGTAATATATAGTATAAAATCGTTCCAATCGAAATGCAACGATTTCTTTTTTCGTTTCATATAGAATACAACGATTTATATAATCATCAAATATAATTCCGCCGATCAACAGCCAACGTAATTGTATAATTGTGAAATAATAAATATTATACGTAAATAGTACAGTTATAAATCATTTCATTTTAACTTTTATTTCTATATTGCTCTACTCAAAACAATTTTTTTCCACAAAATCAACCTGTCCACCACCCAAAGGGGAACTATAATCATGACAAAGATTAAAAACACAAAGAAGGGCATGGCAAAAAAGACATTAAGTATGTCACTTGTTGTTGCAATGCTTGCTACTTCTAATGTGCCGGTATGGGCTGCTGAATTCAGCGATGGTTCTGATGCATCAGTTGCTGTAGAAACTCCGGCGACTGAAACATTCTCTGATGAAGCTGTTGAAACACCAGTTGCTGAAAATGAAGAAGTTGTATCTGCAGAAGTTGCAACAAATAATAAATTCAATGCAACTGTAAAATTCAAAAAAGGTACTTCTGATTTTACAGATAAATCTGTGAAATGGGATGTTGATGATTTATCTGCTGAAGTAACAGTATCTGCTGGCGAAGAATCAACTGCTGATATATATGCTACTTGGATGGTAGATGGAAAACAGATAGGAACGAATCCTACGGGAATTACAAAGCTCGATAAAATTGTGAATGTACCTGCTGTTACATTAGATTCTAAAATGGCAGATGCAGGAAGCAAAATTACACTTTACGTTTATGCTGAAAAAAATGGCGAGACGGTATGGAGATATACATCAGATCCGATTTCTGTTGAAAAAATAGATATCAATGATGTTGTTGATATTAACAATATGGCAAAAGATGTAACTATTAATGATTTTGTGTATGATGGAAAAAAACATACCGTTACTAAATCCGATGTAGGTGTTGGAGGTTCCTTAACGGGTTGGGACGCAGACGATTTTACTATCGGAGATGTTGTTGGTGATACCGAAAATGTCACAGATGACGGTGTAACTGTAACCTTGGTTCCAACTAAACCCGGATATACAGGCGTGTTAACACGTAAATATAAGATTACACCATTAGTATTAAATGCTTCAGACATCAATAAGTATATTAAAGCAGAAGTTGTAAACACATCCGTTGCTTATACAGGAAAAGAAATAGCGCCTAAGAATACAGATGTAAAATTAACAGATAAAAAAACAGGAGCTGATTTATCTGGATACATTAAAGAAGTTGGAAAAATTACAACTAATACTGATTTTCAAGCTGGAAAATCCCATAACCTTACAATCGAGCTTAATGAAAATAGCGAGGGAAGAGTTAAAAATTATACAATTACTAGTGGATTAAGTGTTACTACAGAAAATAAATTATCTATTATACAGCGTAACTTGAATACTGTTGATATTCAGGTACCTGAATTAAAAACAGGTAATACAACAATTGATAAAAGCTTCGTAAAATTCTTTGATAAAACAACAGGTGATGAATTAACGCTTGCAGGTGATGTTTCCTTTGATGCAGTTCCAAACAGCATTGGAACATATGAAGTAAAAGTGTCCCCTCTTACAGACAATGTAACAGGTGAAACAAAAGCTACTGTACGTGTTGCAGACACTTCATTAAGTTCTGCTGAATTTGGCAATGATTATGCAACAAACTCTGAAGAATATACTGGCGAACAGATTGTAAAAGATGTTACCAAACTTGGAAATGTATATATTATAGATAGCAACAAGCAGAAGGTAAAACTGGATCCTTCTAACTACAAAATTGAATTCGGTAAAAATATTGATGCCGGAAGTGATAAAGGTATTATCCGTATCGTAGGTCAGGGCAGCTATAAAAACAGTGTGAAAGAGATCAAATTTGATATTAACAAAGCAGCTGTCAAAACAGATACAATTACTTACAACAAAGTTGTAGAAAAGAAAGATACTGTTACACCATCTGCATATAAGGATGCTATTGGACTTGTTGTAAAAGCCAAAAATGCCAACGGTAAAGAATTTACATTAACAGAAGGTACTGACTATACAGTTAAATATGAATTTATGAATAGTGGTGCTACTGCAGGTATTGTTGGTGATAAGGTAAAAACAACAATCACAGTGAAAGGAAATAGCAATTATACCGCCCCAAACAGTAGCAGCAGTTTAACTACAACAAAAGATTCAACCGTTGAAGTTTCTTCAACAATCACCAACAAGATCATCAAAGATGCAGATATCCGTCTGAAACAGACTTCTTATGCTTACACAGGAGCAGGTATCACACCAAAATATGACGTTGTAGTTGATGGAAGAGTTCTTGTAGAAGGAACAGATTACAAAGTAAGTTCTATTTCCAAAAATGTAAATGTTGGTACTGCAACATTAGAAATCGTTGGTACGGGTACTAATTACAGTGCAGATGCGAAAGCAAAAGCAACATTCTCAATCGTAGCAGCTGATGCATCCAAACTTACAGGCACTATTGCAAGCCAGCCTTACACTGGATATGCGATTGACCCTGCACCAAGCCAGATTGACCTTACACTTGACGGCGTACCGATTAATGTAAATGACAACTTTACATTATCATACGGTGAGAACATCAACATTGGCGAAGGAACTGTTACTCTTACACCAAAGAATGGAAACTTCACAGGAACAAAGACTATCACTTTCAAGATCTCCGGCAAGATGCTCAAAGGCGGTGCTTTAGAATATTACAAAGCAGATGGATTAAAAGATTCTCTGTCTAAAAAGTATAATGGCAAAGAAATTAAAGCAGCAAAAACAGTATTCAATACAGTTGATACTACGCTTAATAATAGTGCTTTAACCGACAAATTAACAGAGGGCACTGATTATGAAATCAAATATGTAGATAATGTTTATGGCAAAACAATAGACAAAAAACAGTATGGCTTTGTTTTAGTCGTTGCCAAAGGTAATTATGCAGGTAATTACTCAGGTGATACTGTAACTGATGGTATTTATACAGATGCCGCTGGAAATAAGATTACAAATGTCATCTATGCAGATAAATTTGAAATTACTAAACAGGATATGGTAAGAACAAATGTATCCGTTAAAAATGGTACTTATGCAGCTGGTCTCCTTGTAAAACCGTCTGTTGTTATTACTGTAAATGGAAGAACACTGGTAGAAGGTACCGATTACGATCTGAATTTCACAGGAAATAAAGATCTTGTAAATGCAACAGAAAATAACTCTCTGACTGTTACAGTCGAACCAAAAAATGGATATCAGGATGGTACAGGTTCAAGTGAAAATCTGACATTCAAGTGGGGTATCGACAAATTCAACCTGTCTAACGCAGACGTATCCGTAAAAGACGGCAACGTAACTGTAAAATGCGGAAGCATCACAGTTCCGTCCGCTGATTACACAGTAACAAAAGATGCTGCAGCAGATAAAGTTACCGTAACAGCTGCAAAAGACAGCAAGAATTATACAGGTTCCAAGACAGTAAGTGCTGATGTTGCACCGGCAGAAAAACCAGATGCTCCAATGATCAGCAATGTGAAAGTTGTTGGAAACAAAGCAACTGTTATTCTTTCCGGCGAAGCAAGTGACGCCGCAGGTTACGATTATGTAATCGCTACAGATCGTGACTGCATCACAAATAAAGCTTATGATGGTGTAAGCAAGAACCAGGCTACAACTTCTACATCCTTCAAGTATGTACAGCAGGGAACCTACTACGCATACTGCCATGCTTGGAAACGTGATGAGAATGGTAAGAAGGTATTCAGTGACTGGTCCAACGCATATCCATTCGTTGTATCTGCAATCACACCGGATGCACCGGTTATCACAAACGTTAAAGTTAACGGAACTACAATCAAAGTAACATACAAAGCAGCTGCAAATGCAACTGGTTACGATGTAGTACTTGGAACATCCTCCAAGAAAGATAACGGTGAGACTCGTCCATATAACTATGGCGCTCACAAGAAACTGAACCTTAAAGAAGGTACAGTAACAGCAACATTCAAGAATGTACCAAAGGGAACATGGGTAGTTGGAATGCATGCATTCAACAGAACATCTGAAGACGGAAAGAAAGTCTTCAGCCCATGGTCAAACCTGAAAAAGGCTACTGTTAAATAATCCATTTGGGTAATTAATACAGATTCCTAAAAAGAAGGCTCCGGTCATTGCGACAGGAGTCTTTCTTTTTATGTGCTTTTTTCCACACTCCCAGACAATTACATGATATAATCAACATACAGAACCATCACTTAAAATATCCTATATGAAAGGAAGTCATGTATGAAGAAAAGGAAATCATGTTTTATCTGGCTCTTGTGTATTCTTCTCTTAGTCACAGCTTTGCCTGCTGTAGATTTTACAGATGTCCAGGCAGCATCTGTCAGCAGTACTTTCACCGGATGGAAAACCTTCGGTGGAAAAAAATACTATTATAAGAATGGCAAAAAGCTGACAGACCTGCACAAAATCGGCAAGTATTATTACTGTTTTGCAGCAGACGGTACCATGCTTACAGGATGGCACCGTATTCATAATCGTTTCAGATATTTTGGCAAACAGACTGGAAGAATGCGTATCAATCAGACTGTAAATAGACGAAAGATCAACAGTAAAGGTGTCTGGACTCCTGTTATTGTACTGGATCCGGGGCATTCTGCTGTTGTTGCCGGTGGCTATGAACCTCTTGGGCCTGATTCCAGCCAGCTGAAAGAGAAAGATACGTCCGGAACCCAGGGTGTTGCTACAGGTGTGGAGGAATATAAGCTCAACCTGAGCATTGGTCTTCAGCTAAGAACCCTTCTTCAGAAAAGAGGTTTTAAGGTAGTAATGACCAGAACCAACAGTAAAGTAGCTCTCAGCTGTATTGACCGCGCAAAAGGACCACATTGGGGTCTGACCATCGAAAATAACCGGAAAGATAATAATCTCCACATAAAATGATTCTAAAATTTGTATAACATAGAATTCATTATCAATATATAAAACCCATCCCAACTATAAGAATGAGCTCAATAGTCGGGATGGTTTTAATTGCAGTCAGCCCGGCGGCGGGGCTTACCACCGAAAATAATCTATTATTCTTTTAACCGCATATCAAATGCTGGACGCATACATTCCTTGATAGTCCATATTTACGTGCCAGTTTTTCCCAATACTCATTTATAATTTCACGCATTTTAGAAATTGATTTTTTAGCTATGTCAATGGAAATTCCATAAAGTTCAGCAGTTTCCAATGCCAGATTAAAATCCAGAGTTGCATCACTGTTTGCTATATTCAGCGAAAGGCTGTCACCGTAAATACTTGGATTTACATCATACAAAGGTGACAATTTCCAACCGTTCTTTTATAAAATGAAGCCATGATTACGCAAATGATCATCTGAAACGCAAACCGGAGGGGTCTGACCATCGAAAACAGTGAAAAAATGTTTTATTAAAACAAAGATATTCTTTGTCGAAAACTTAATCTGGCAAGTATAAGCATGATTTGTTATAATATTTTGTATCAGTAATATACGATTCTTAAAGAGAATGATGGTTATTATTTCAGAAAAAGGGAAAATGAGACAGTTGCAGAAAATATCCAGAAAGTATATTTCTGCATAACTGGTATAGCTATTTGCGAAGCGATGTACTAATAAAAATGATATCAAAAAATTTATCTAATATTTAAATATAGGTGGGATTAATATGTGTGATGTAAAAAAATATGAAAAAATATATGAAGAAATAAAGTGTCTGGAGCCTGAAGATACATTGCAACTTACATTAGAAGCTGATTCAGAAGAGCAGAGGGAATTTTATCAGATGGTAGGTGATTTTTTACTTCAAAAAAAGCAAAAACAAGTAATTGCGAGGAATTTATTTTAAATGAAAAAATATATCGTTCTGGGTGGAGTTAATGGATCTGGTAAATCTACACTTTATCAGGTATCAGATAATTTAAAGAAAATGCCAAGAGTAAATACAGATGAAATTGTAAAGGAACTGGGGGACTGGAGAAATTTATCTGATGTTTTAAAAGCGGGAAAAATTGCGGTTCGCTTAATTGATGAATATTTTTCAAAAGGAGTATCTTTTAATCAGGAAAGTACTTTATGTGGAAAATCTATTATAAAAAATTTTAGGAGAGCAAAGCAGTTAGGTTATACTATAGAGTTACATTATGTAGGTGTAGATTCTGCTGAAACTGCAAAACAAAGAGTGGAAGAAAGAGTTCGAAATGGTGGACATGGAATTCCTGCTTCAGATATTGAATAACTGCGCATCGCATTCTCGTTACTTTCAGTGATGAGTTAGACGCGCA
>ERZ1673736.3996-NODE-3996-length-12842-cov-8.403848_pt1 | contig 12842 bp, 8 predicted proteins | sample MGYA00580212_ERZ1673736 | MGnify/ENA primary metagenome ERZ1673736 (study PRJEB41218, sample SAMN15661752) | gut metagenome | host: Homo sapiens | place: Canada: London | collected 2015-08-20/2019-03-30 | study: EMG produced TPA metagenomics assembly of... | reverse complement strand
CTGTTCTGAGGGAATTTATTGATCGGGGTGTAACATATGTTTGACAAACCTACATGATTGATAAAAGTGTGACAGAAAGATTGAAAAATTAGTGAATATGTTATATACTGTAAAAAGTACAACAAAAGTACGATGAAATCATTAAGGAGGACTAAGAGAATGAAAGAATTTAAATACGTTGTAACAGATCCGGAGGGAATACACGCAAGACCGGCAGGAATTCTTGTAAAACAGGCAGCAGGATATACATCATCCGTTAAAATTACAAAAGGTGATAAAACAGCAGATGCAAAGAGAATCTTCGGAGTGATGGGGCTTGGCGTAAAAACAGGCGAAGAAGTTACGATTACAGTAGAAGGTGACGATGAAGATAAGGCATTTGCAGAATTAGAGGCATTTTTTAAAGAAAATTTATAAATCGGATTAAGGGAGAATTTATAAATTATGATTACAATAAAAGGAAAAAGTGTATTTGGCGGCGTTTCTATTGGAAAGATCATGTTTTATAAAAGAAATGAAAAAGTGATCAAAAGAACGCATGTAGATGATGTCGATGCAGAGTGGAAGAGATTCTGCGATGCAAAGGATACGGCAGTATCCCAGTTGAAAGAATTGTACGATAAAGCAATAGAAGATGTCGGAGAGGCAAATGCGATGATTTTCGAGATCCATCAGATGATGCTTGAGGATCTTGATTATCTTGAGTCTATTGAGAATATCATCCGTACACAGGAAGTGAACGCAGAATTTGCAGTTGCAACAACAGCAGATAATTTTGCACAGATGTTTGCTGCAATGGACGATGCTTATATGCAGGGAAGAGCGGCGGATGTAAAAGATGTGTCTGAGCGGGTATTGGATATTTTGTGCGGAGTATCCGGCGGTATGAAAGAGATGACTGAGCCGTGTATTATCGCGGCAGATGATCTGGCTCCGAGTGAGACGGTACAGCTTGATAAGAGCAAAGTTCTCGGTTTTGCTACAATGTATGGATCTTCCAATTCACATACGGCAATTCTTGCCCGTACAATGAATATTCCGGCGGTGATCGGACTCGGAGAAGATCTGTTGACAAAATATGACGGTAAAATGGCGGTGATTGACGGATTTACCGGAATGTTATACATTGATCCTGATGAAGAAACAATGAAAGTCATGGAAGAAAAGCGCGCGAAAGATCAGGAGCAGAAAGCGCTTCTTGAGCAGCTTAAAGGAAAAGAAAATGTAACTAAGAGCGGACAGAAGATCAATGTGTATGCAAACATCGGTAATGTTTCAGACGTAGGAGCAGTATTGAAAAATGATGCGGGCGGTATCGGTTTGTTCCGAAGCGAGTTCCTGTATTTGGAAAATTCGGATTTCCCGACAGAAGAGCAGCAGTTTGCAGTGTACAAACAAGTCGCTGAAAATATGGCAGGCAAGAAAGTAATCATTCGTACACTGGATATCGGTGCGGACAAGCAGGTTGATTATTTCGGACTTGATAAAGAAGAGAATCCGGCTCTCGGATATCGAGCAATCCGTATTTGTTTGACGAGAAAAGAGATCTTTAAGACGCAGCTTAGAGCTCTTTATCGTGCGGCGATGTTTGGAAATATCTCTATTATGTTCCCGATGATTATTTCAGTTGCGGAAGTTCATGAGATTAAAGCCATCATTGCAGAGGTGAAAGAAGAGCTTAAAAACGAGGGAATCCCGTTTAAGGATGATGTGGAACTCGGCGTTATGATTGAGACACCGGCATCTGTTATGATCAGTCGTGAATTGGCGAAAGAAGTGGATTTCTTCAGTGTGGGAACAAACGATCTTACACAGTATACATTGGCGATTGACCGTCAGAATGCAAAATTGGATAAGTTTTATGATCCGCATCACCCCGCAGTACTTGCTATGATCAAGATGGCGGCGGATAATGCCCATGCAGAAGGTGCTTGGATCGGTATTTGCGGTGAACTTGGAGCAGATCTTGAATTGACAGAAGAATTCCTTAAGATGGGATTAGATGAGCTGTCAGTATCTCCGGCTATGGTTCTCCCGCTTAGAAAGCGTATCAGAGAGTGCGAATAAAGCAAATATAAATTGCATATAAAGAGCAGATAAAAAGCTGATTTTTAAATGGTAAGTTTGAAGCTTATCGTTTAGGATCAGCTTTTTGTTATAGATAAAATTGGGGGATTTTATAGTGTGTTACAAAGTTTCTTGCTTGAGTTATTGTGGCGGATGCAGAATAGACTCTTGAAAAAACAGAACATATGTGCTACTCTTTAATAGAACACATGTTCTAACAAGAAAGAGGAAGGTTTTCGGAAAATGTTGAAACTGATGCAGACGGAGATGACTTTAGGAGAAAAGCTAGAGATATTGTCTGATGCGGCAAAATACGATGTTTCATGCACATCTGGCAGCACAGAGCGCAAGGGAGACGGAGAAGGAATGGGAAACTGCAGGAAAGCAGGAATTTGTCATAGTTTTTCGGCAGACGGGCGGTGTATTTCTCTTCTGAAGATTCTCTTTACAAATGAATGTATTTATGATTGTAAATATTGCGTGAACCGATCAGGAAATGATGTTGTACGTACATCTTTTACTCCGGAAGAAGTATGTACTTTGACGATGGAGTTTTATAGAAGAAATTATATAGAAGGATTATTTTTAAGTTCAGGGGTTTTAAAAAGTCCGAATTATACAATGGAACTTTTGTATACAGTGTTATACAAGCTGCGCCATGAACACAATTTTCAGGGATATATTCATGTGAAAGCGATTCCGGGAGCGGATTCTCGTCTTATTCAGATGACGGGGTATCTTGCAGATAGGATGAGTGTGAATATAGAACTTCCTACTGCGGAAAGCCTTCGTCTTTTGGCACCGCATAAAACGCGGAAGAATATCCTTGCACCAATGCGTTTTGTACAGCAGATGTCAGCGGAAAATCAATATGAAATTCAAACTTATCGTCATGTGCCTAAGTTTGTTCCGGCAGGACAGAGCACGCAGATGATCATAGGCGCTACACCGGAGTCTGATTATCAGATTTTGCATGTGGCAGAGTCGTTGTATAAAAAATTTGATCTTAAGCGAGTATTTTATTCTGCATTCATTCCGGTCAACGAAGATAAAAATCTTCCGTCTGTCAAAGAGCAGCGACCTCCTCTTTTAAGAGAGCACAGGCTTTATCAGGCTGACTGGCTTCTTAGATACTATCATTTTGAAGCAGGAGAACTTTTGGATGAAGAAAATCCTAATTTTAATGCATATCTTGATCCGAAATGCTTTTGGGCGTTAAGGCATCTCGAAGAATTTCCGATCGAGATAAATTACGCGGCATATGATATGCTTCTTAGAGTTCCCGGAATAGGGTATAAATCAGCATCGCGCATTGTGAAAGCGCGCAGGATGGGGATGCTTGATTTTGAAGATTTAAAGAAAATGGGAGTTGTTTTGAAGCGGGCGCTCTATTTTATTACATGTAAAGGAAAAATGATGTATCCGATTCGAATGGATGAAGATTATATTACAAGAAATCTCCTTAATACAAAAGAAAAACTGCCCGAAGGCGCAGATGGGATGAGCTTTCGTCAGTTGTCGTTATTTGACGATATGGGGATAGAATAGGAGGTAAAATAAGAGCTGCTGATTTTTGGTTACTTTGAAAAATAAGAGAATATCCGGCAGATTGGGGGAAGCGATGAAACAGATCTATATATGTGAAGATACGATAACCGGCATTTATTCAGCTTTGCATGATGCCTGGAAAGAATGCAGAGATACGCAGGCGGGTGTCGAACTGAGGGGGAGGACACAGCGGCAGCTTTTTTGTGAGTACAGAATAGTAGAAGAATCAGAAGAAAAAGCGCTGAGATTAGAAAGAATGATAAAGCATCATCTCGGATACAATGCCTACTGGGAGATTTACCATGCGCTTCTTTCGGCAGATGACAGAAAAGGAACGGTAGTATTTGAAGTGCTGCAGGAAGCCAGAAAAATCAGGCAGAGTGAAAAGATAATGGAACATTTAGGGTGTCCGGCAGTTGCGGATGTATTTTCTATGAGCAGGAGCGTGTCCAATGAAGCGCATAGATATGAAGAATTTATTCGTTTCAGAGAACTTGAAAACGGAATTTTGTTTTCGGAGATTACTCCGAAAGCGCAGATTTTAACTTGTGTTGCAGATCATTTTGAGGATAGGTTTCCATTGGAAAATTGGATCATATATGATAAAACGCATAAAGTATGTCTTGTACACGGAGTTAGGAAAAGATGGAGACTTGTGTGGGGAGAGCTTTTTAATGAGAGAGCGGCAGAGAATATATCGGAAGAGGAACGGAAATATGAGTTTTTGTGGAAGCGGTTTTTTCATTCGGTTTCGATCAAAGAGAGGGAGAATCCCAAATGTCAGCAGGCGCACCTTCCTTTTCGATATAGAGGGGAAATGACGGAATTTAGTTGTGCGGAAGATAAAATAGGATTATGATAGAACTATCATGAAAATTTCAAAATGCAGATAAGATGCGGTGAAGTGAAAGTGCTTATATGAATATCCGAAATTTTGATGAAATACGAAGTGACAGAACGGGCAGAGATATTATTGAAAGAAGAAGTGAAGATTGTTCGTATTTCCGTGAGAGATTTAGTTGAATTTGTTTTGCGGGAAGGCGATATCGATAATCGAAAAATAGGAATGTCAGATAAAGATGTTATGGCTATGGGCGGAAGGCTTCACAGAAAAATACAACGGCAGATGGGATCGGATTATCATGCGGAAACAGCGATGAAGCTTCAGATTCCATGTGGAGAATTCGATCTTAGAGTTGAGGGGCGGGCAGACGGAGTTATTATAAAAGGGGATACATCTGAAGTAATTATAGATGAGATTAAAGGTATTTTGCGTGATTTGAGTTTGATCGAACAGCCGGTGAATGTCCATCTTGCTCAGGCAAAATGTTATGCGTATATATTTGCAAAGCAGCATAGCCTGCGTGAAATCGGTATTCAGATGACATACTGCAATTTGGATACAGAAGAGATTCGACGATTTTTATCACACTATACGTATGAAGTATTGGAATGCTGGTTTGAAGAATTGATCAGTAGTTATGAAAAATGGGCTCGATTTCAGATTAAGTGGGAGGAAAAGAGGAATTCGTCAATTCGATTGGTTGAATTTCCGTTTTCTTACAGGGAAGGGCAAAGAGAGGTGGCAGCGGCGGTTTACCGTACTATATTACGGAAAAAGAAGCTGTTTCTTCAGGCTCCGACCGGAGTCGGAAAAACGATATCTACTTTGTTTCCGTCGGTAAAAGCGATAGGAGAGGGGCTGGGAGAAAAGATTTTTTACCTGACGGCAAAAACAATTACAAGAACTGTTGCGGAACAGGCGTTTCGGATACTGGGAGACCAAGGTCTGCAGATGAAAGTGATTACGCTTACTGCGAAAGAAAAGATATGTAAATGTGAGGAGACAGAATGCAATCCTGTTTCATGTCCATATGCAAAAGGTCATTTTGACCGCGTGAATGACGCAGTGTATGATCTGATAATGAATTACAATGAAATTACAAGAGACGTGATTGAAAATCAGTCTGAAAAATATATGGTTTGTCCTTTTGAAATGTCATTGGATGTTTCGTTATGGGTAGATGCAGTTATATGTGATTATAATTATGCGTTTGATCCGACGGCACATTTGAAACGTTTTTTTTCTGAAAATGCAGGGAAAAAATATATTTTTCTTGTAGATGAGGCGCATAATCTTGTCGAACGAGGAAGGGAAATGTACAGTGCCCGGTTGTATAAAGAAGATTTCCTTGAATTGAAAAAAATGATGCGTGTTAAAGAACCGATTCTTTCAAAAAAAGCAGACGAAGTAAACCGACAGTTTCTTTTATTAAAGAGAGAATGTGAAGAATATAGAGTGCTTGAAAGTGTTTCTCATCTGGCGATAAAATTGATGAATCTTTTGGCGGAGATGGAACGTTTTTTTGAGAAATCTTCCGAATCGGATAAACGGGATCAAGTTTTAGAATTGTATTTTAAAGTAAGAGAGTTTTTAAATATTCATGATATTCTGGATGAAAATTATGTTATATATAGTGAGTATCAGCAAGACGGCAGATTTATGGTAAAGCTTTTTTGTGTAAATCCGGCAGTGAATTTACAGGCATATTTAGAATATGGTATCGGAACGGTCTTTTTTTCGGCAACGCTTCTTCCGGTTCGTTATTATAAAAAGCTTTTATCGATTGAAACAGATGATTATGCGATCTATGCGGATTCTCCGTTTCCGAAAGACAGTCGGCTGCTTTTGATCGGAAGAGATGTGAGTACAAGATATACACAGCGTGGGCCGGAGATGTACCGGCGGATTGCGTCATATATTGTGGGTGCAGCAGATGCGAAAAAGGGAAATTATATGGTGTTCTTTCCGTCCTATCGGGTAATGGAAGAAGTGCATAGTGTTTTTTCGGAAAAGTGCGGAAAAATTTCTTCTGCTGTTCAGTCTCCGTTTATGAGTGAAGAAGACAGAGAGGTGTTTCTTAAAGAGTTCGATGAGATAAGGGAAGAAAGCTTTGTCGGTTTTTGCGTGATGGGAGGGATTTTTTCTGAAGGGATAGATTTGCCGGAAGATAAGTTGATCGGTGTGATCATTGTTGGAACAGGACTTCCTCAAGTATGTAATGAACGGGAGATTGTCAAACAGTATTTTAGCGGAATCGGTTCAGATGGTTTTGAATATGCATATCTCTATCCTGGGATGAATAAAGTGCTTCAATCTGCAGGAAGGGTGATCAGGACAGAAAAAGACAGAGGACTGATCCTTTTGCTCGATGAGCGGTTTTCCACAGGAAGGTATCGGGAATTATTTCCGAGAGAATGGAGTAATGCCCGACACTGTACTGCGGAAAGTTTGACGAGTTACATGCAGGAATTTTGGGAATGTTAGCATGTTTTATCACGGAAGTAACTCAAAAATTCCATTGAGGCACGTGAGAGCGGAAGGTGTTCGTTGTATGCGATAGCAAGTTCGCGCTCGGGAAGTTCTTCTTTTGTGTGCAGGATGAATACGTCTTCGCTGTCAGGGGAAATACAATAGTCCGGCACAAAAGCAATGCCTAATCCTATGCGTGCCAGATCGATCAGCAGATCATTGCTCGTAAGTTCGATTTCGGGAACAAGATCGAGCTGATGTTGTTGAAATACCTGATGAAGAAATTCGTTGGTCGTACTGTTTTTGTCCAGCATTAAGATGGGATATTTCAACAGTTGGGAGAAAGTCAGAGTTTCTCCTTTTAGTTTTTGGAAAGTATTTCCGGCGATAAACACGTCTCTGAATTTTTTGATGCGCATAACGGAAGTTGTTGTTCCGAGGTGATTGTTCGGAAAGTTTACAACAGTAAGATCTACAAGTCCGTTTCGCAGAAGCTCGGCACATTTCATGGACGTTTGGTTGATTACTTTGATATGCGCGCCGGGAAATGCTTTATGAAAGCGCTCTAAGTAAGGAATCAGGAAATAGCGGCATATAGTATCGCTGGCGCCGATGCGTATTTGCCCTCCGGTTGATGCCGCGTCGAGAAGTTGGGTTTCACCTTTTTGAATCAGATTCATAGCGGGTTCAACATGCCGCATAAGAATTTCTCCTTCGGGAGTCAGTTGAACTTTTTTTGTACTTCTGATAAAAAGTGTCTGATCTAGTTTTCTCTCTAATGTTTTGATAGACTGGCTGACTGCGGATTGTGAAATATAGAGCTGTTTGGATGCTTCTGAAAAGTTTAAAGTAGAAGCAACATGATAAAAAACTTTGTAAAGTTCATAATTAATATCGATCACTATTAGACCTCCTAATAAATACTACAGGTATTATAAGATATATTTTATAAAATTACAATAAATTTGGAGGATAGTAGAGCGGTGACAGGAAGATTATTGTTTGAGATTCATAAAAAAGTGAGATGTATGGGAGACGTAGAATGAATGGGAAAACCAAGAAAATTATTCAGTGGACAGCGGGGGTGATTTTTTCATTATTAATCATTTTTGTAATTTTGATTTCTTCTTTTGAAATTGTTCTGTATTCGGATATGAGTGTTTACCGCAAAGAATATGAAAAGTATGAAGTGTTGGATGAACTGGATATGACGATGGATGATGCAATGTATGTGACACGTGAAATGATGGATTATTTGCGGGGAGATAAGGAAACATTATCTGTTATCACAGAAGTGGAGGGGAAAAGACAAGATTTTTTTAATGAACAGGATAGGTTTCATATGAGAGAGGTCAGAGATATTTTTGCCGGAGGGCTGCGATTGAGAACTGCGGCGCTTGTGGCGGCAGCAGTCTCCCTTTTGATTCTATATATGTGTCGCGCGGATGTTAAGAAGATCCTTCCACAGACATATCAGGTGGCAGTGGGGATTGTTTTGATCCCGACAGCAGGGATCGGAATTGCCGCGGCGATTGATTTTAATTCAGTATTTGTACAGTTTCATAATATCTTTTTTGACAATGATCTTTGGCTGTTTGATCCGGCGGAAGATTTTATGATCCGAATGCTTCCCGAAGGTCTTTTTTATGATGTGGCATTCAGAGTCGGAAGCCTATTTGCCGGGATTCTTGTAATACTTTTTCTGTTAAGTCTTTATATGAGATGGAGAGAAAACAGTCGAAAAGTAAAAGGAAAAACAGGAAAAAAGAAAAATGATTAGTATTGCTTATTAGAAAGTTTAGTTATATTAATTATACTAATGATGTGAAGTGTGGTACGATACAAACAGAGGTTTTCAGTTAAAAATGGAGGAGACAACATATGAGTAATGTGAAACGTGTATTTGTAGAGAAGAAGCCGGAGTTTGCTGTTGCTGCGAAGGAGCTGGGTCATGAAATCCGCCATTATCTCGGTATTACAGATGTGACGGGAGTGCGTGTGCTGATTCGATATGATGTGGAAAATATTTCAGATGAAACTTTTGAAAAGGCATGTCAGGGGGTATTTGCAGAACCGCCTGTAGATATTCTTTATAAAGAGACATTTAATATGTCCGATGCGGATCACAGCTTTTCGGTAGAGTATCTTCCGGGACAGTTTGATCAAAGAGCTGATTCGGCAGAACAGTGTGTAAGATTTATTAAAGAGGATGAAACACCGGTGATCCATACGGCAACGACGTATGTGATCGAAGGTACGATTTCGGAAGAAGAATTTGCGGCGATAAAGAATCATTGTATCAATCCGGTTGATTCAAGAGAAGCCGGAGAAGAAAAACCGGAAACACTCGTGACGGTTTTTGATGATCCGGAAGATGTGATCGTATTTGAAGGATTCAAAGAAATGAAGGAAGACGAACTAGAAAAGCTTTATAGTTCATTGGGGCTGGCAATGACTTTTAAAGATTTTCTTCATATTCGCAATTATTATAAAGATGAAGAGCATAGAGATCCGACGATGACGGAGATCCGAGTTCTTGATACATACTGGTCCGATCATTGCCGTCATACAACATTTTCGACAGAGTTGAAGGAAGTATCTTTTAATGAAGGTTTTTATAAGAAACCGATTGAGGATACATATAAAGCATATCTGAAAGATCATAGTGAGATTTTCGCTGGTAGAGAGGACAAGTTTGTCTGCCTGATGGATCTGGCGTTGATGGCAATGCGCAGATTGAAAAAAGAAGGAAAACTTCAGGATCAGGAAAAATCAGATGAAATCAATGCATGCAGTATTGTGGTTCCGATCAAAGTGGACGACGTAGAAGAAGAGTGGCTGATCAACTTTAAAAATGAAACGCATAATCATCCGACGGAAATCGAACCGTTTGGCGGCGCGGCTACATGTCTTGGCGGTGCGATTCGAGATCCGCTGTCAGGTCGTACATATGTATATCAGGCAATGAGAGTGACAGGAGCTGCAGATCCGACAGTATCTGTAGAAGAAACATTAAAAGGAAAGCTTCCGCAGAAAAAACTTGTTAGGGGAGCGGCTTCAGGCTACAGTTCTTACGGAAATCAGATAGGATTGGCTACAGGTCTTGTAAAAGAGATTTATCATCCTGATTATGTTGCAAAAAGAATGGAAATAGGAGCGGTATTGGGAGCGGCTCCGAGAAGGGCGGTAATCCGGGAGAATTCTGATCCGGGAGATATTATTATTTTGCTTGGCGGACGTACAGGACGTGACGGCTGTGGCGGTGCGACCGGTTCGTCTAAAGTGCATACAGAAGAGTCGATCGAAACATGCGGTGCGGAAGTTCAGAAAGGAAACCCGCCTACAGAGCGTAAGATTCAAAGATTATTCCGCCGTGAAGAGGTAAGCTGCCTTATTAAAAAATGCAACGATTTCGGTGCGGGAGGAGTGTCTGTGGCAATCGGCGAACTGGCAGATGGTCTCCGGGTTGAACTTGATAAAGTGCCGAAGAAATATGCAGGTCTCGACGGAACAGAAATTGCAATTTCGGAATCCCAGGAAAGAATGGCTGTTGTTGTAGATCCAAAAAATGTAGAGAAGTTTATGTCCTATGCGAAAGAAGAGAATCTGGAAGCGACGGAAGTAGCGGTTGTTACAGAAGAGCCAAGACTTGTTCTTGTATGGAGAGGAAAAGAGATTGTCAATCTTTCTCGAGCGTTTTTGGATACGAATGGAGCGCATCAGGAAACGGCGGTAGAAGTGGAAATACCTCGTCAAGAAGAAAGTTTATTTGTTAAAACAGCAGTAAGTGATGTGAAGGAAAAATGGCTGGATGTATTAAGCGATTTGAATGTCTGCTCTCAGAAAGGACTTGTTGAGATGTTTGACGGTTCAATCGGCGCAGGCTCGGTCTTTATGCCTCACGGTGGAAAATATCAGATGACAGAGACACAGGCCATGGTAGCAAAGGTTCCCGTGCAAAACGGAACAACTGACAGTGTGTCTATGATGAGTTATGGATTTGACCCGTATCTTTCAAGTTGGAGTCCGTATCATGGCGCAGCTTACGCGGTTGTTGAATCGGTTGCCAAGATAGTTGCGGCAGGTGGAGATTACAGTAAGATCAGATTTACGTTTCAGGAATATTTCAGAAGAATGTCAGAAGATCCAAAACGTTGGAGCCAGCCTTTTGCAGCGCTTCTTGGAGCTTATGCGGCACAGATCGGATTCGGACTTCCGTCGATCGGAGGAAAAGACAGTATGTCCGGAACATTTCAGGATATAGATGTTCCGCCGACTTTGGTTTCGTTTGCTGTAGATATGGCAGTAGAAAAAGAAATTATTACGCCGGAATTGAAAGAGGCAGGAAATAAGCTTGTGTGGCTGAAAGCGGCTCGTGATGAGTATGACCTTCCTGTTTATAGCCGGATTATGGAACAGTATAGCAAGTTTACAGAAGATATCAGAAATGGAAGAGTTGTTTCGGCTTATGCGCTTGACAGACATGGTGTTGTTTCGGCAGTCAGCAAAATGGCATTCGGAAATCAAATGGGTGTATGTCTTGAAAGCAGTTTGGATAAAGATGCGATTTTTGCTCCTGCATTTGGCGATATCGTCGCAGAGGTTAAAGCAGACACGTTTGAAGAGCTTGTGGGAGAATATACTTTGATCGGTGAAGTGACAAATGAAAAGGCGTTCGCATATGGCGATGTGAAGATCGGTATGGATGATGCGCTGGATGCATGGACAAAACCGCTTGAAAAAGTATTTGCAACAAAATCAGCGGAAAGTTCGGATATACCGGTAGAGGAAAAGTTATACGATGCTTCAACCGTGCATGTGTGCAGCCATAAGATCGGACAGCCTACGGTGTTTATTCCGGTATTCCCGGGTACAAACTGTGAGTATGACAGTGCGAGGGCTTTTGAGAGAGCCGGTGCAAATGTGATTACGAAGGTGTTTAGAAACTTAGATGCAGAAGACATCCGTTCTTCGGTGGAAGAGTTTGAAAAAGCGATTTCTAAAGCGCAGATTATTATGTTCCCCGGTGGATTTAGTGCGGGAGATGAACCTGATGGATCGGCAAAGTTCTTTGCAACAGCGTTTAGAAACGCAAAGATTAAAGAAGCGGTAGATAAATTGCTAAATGAACGCGACGGACTTGCATTAGGCGTATGCAATGGTTTTCAGGCTTTGATCAAGCTTGGACTCGTTCCATATGGACAGATCGTCGGACAGACCGATGATTCTCCGACTTTGACGTATAACACAATAGGACGTCATATATCGAAGATGGTTTATACAAAAGTGGTTACAAATAAATCTCCATGGCTTGCAGAGGCAAAACTCGGAGGCGTATATACAAATCCTGCGTCTCATGGAGAAGGACGATTTGTTGCGAGTGAAGAATGGATTGACAAGTTGTTTGCGAATGGTCAGGTGGCGACACAATATTGTAGTCCTGAAGGACATATTACGATGGATGAAGAATGGAATGTTAATGGATCTTATCACGCGATTGAAGGAATCACAAGTCCGGACGGTCGAGTGCTCGGAAAAATGGCTCACTCTGAAAGAAGGGGTAATTCTGTTGCGATTAATATTTATGGAGAGCAGGATCTTAAGATTTTTGAATCCGGAGTAAAATATTTTAAGTAAAAAGTCAGTAATGCAAAAGCAGGGCATATGCGAGTGTATGCTCTGCTTTTGTATGATCATTTAATATTGTCAGAGCAGGAGGGGGGCAGACTTATGTTCAAAAGTGAGAAAAAGCAGAGGGGTGAGGGGGATAACAACAGATGAAAAGGAAAAGAATATAATAAAAACTCCAAGAAAATATCTTGGAGTTTTTATTAGTAGCGGAAACTGGATTTGAACCAGCGACACCACGGGTATGAACCGTGTGCTCTAGCCAACTGAGCTATTCCGCCATAAC
>ERZ1673736.3983-NODE-3983-length-12877-cov-4.497972_pt1 | contig 12877 bp, 11 predicted proteins | sample MGYA00580212_ERZ1673736 | MGnify/ENA primary metagenome ERZ1673736 (study PRJEB41218, sample SAMN15661752) | gut metagenome | host: Homo sapiens | place: Canada: London | collected 2015-08-20/2019-03-30 | study: EMG produced TPA metagenomics assembly of... | reverse complement strand
CAACCGATGCGCATGGATGGATTTTGCATTTATGGGACGGAAGGTGCAGGCGGGACTGACGATAGAGAAACAGGAAAAGCAAGGCTGCGAGGAAGAAAAACAGGTTACGTTGGCAGATGGGTTTGAGTTAAATATAGAAGAATTGAAAAGCAAGATGAATCAACTGTAGTCGGTTTACCACACAGGGGAAGCATTTGAACATAGTGGAGCCGGGAACCGCACCTGAGAGGTGCGGGTGGCGGAGCTATGTCTTTTTAATGCTGAAATACAGAGAATTTAGAGAAGATAACAGAGGGGATTTTGTGCAGATGGAAAAACATGCGTTTTATTGTAAATATGTGAAAGGGAACATTGATCGTATTTTGGCTTTGATTGGAATTGTGTTATTTTGGTGGCTGTACGTAATTATTGCTATTTGGATAAAGATTGATGATCCGGCAGGCCCGGTTATTTTCAAGCAGCAGCGGATAGGACAAAATGGCAGGGTTTATTGGATGTATAAATTTCGTTCTATGCGAGTAGGAGCAGAACATACCGGCAGTGGTGTTTATTCTGATGATAAGGATGAAAGAATTACAAAAGTTGGAAGGATTTTAAGGAAAACCAGTCTTGATGAAATACCGCAATTGTGGAATATCTTAAAGGGAGATGTGGTTTTTGTTGGATATCGGAGTCCGTTAACGTATCATCCATGGACATGGGAAGAGTACACAGACGAACAGAAAAAAATGTTTATTATGAAACCAGGGATTACAGGTTGGGCGCAGGTAAATGGGAGAAAGACTGTGGAGTGGAATAAACGGATTGAATTAAATTGCTGGTATGCGGAAAATTGTTCATTCCTTTTAGATATGAAGATTTTATTTATGACCTTTTTTAAAGTTATTACCAATGCGGACAATGAAAATCAAGGTGCAACCGCGCAAAGAAAATAGAAAACCAGGTGAAGAGATGTCTTTGAAATTAATGTACATAACAAATAAACCGGAAGTCGCTCAGATTGCAGAGGCGTCGGGTGTAGACCGGATATTTATCGATATGGAATATATCGGGAAAAGTGAAAGACAAAAGAATCTGAATACGGTTCAGAATCATCATACGGTAGAAGATGTAGCATGTATCCATGAAGCAATTGAAACTGCGGAACTTCTGGTTCGGGTTAATCCTATCCATGAAGCAACTGCGGAATGGTGCAGCTCAAAAGAGGAAATTGATGCAGTAATTAGTGCAGGTGCGGATATAGTTATGCTGCCGTATTTTACTACAGTTGAAGAAGTGGAACGATTTGTACAAATGGTAGGCGGAAGGGCAAAAACAATGCCATTGTTAGAATCTGGAAAAGCGTTGGAGATAGTAGATGAGATTTTAGAGATAGATGGCATTGATGAGATGTTTATTGGCTTGAATGATTTGTCATTAGATCTCGGGAAAAAGTTTATGTTTGAATTACTTTCAGATGGCACGGTAGAAAGGGTGTGTCTGAAATTTAAGCAGAAAGGAATACCTTATGGTTTTGGGGGAGTGGCATCACTTGGAAAAGGTATGTTGCCGTCAGAATATGTTATACGGGAACATTATCGTCTGGGGTCTACATGCGCAATTTTAAGTAGAAGCTTTTGTAATGTGAATCAAATTAATCACATAGGAGTGATAAGCTCTACATTTGTAAATGGAGTTCGAGAGATACGTGATTTTGAAAAAGAGTGTGAACAGTATAGCAATTATTTCAGAATTAATGAAGAAGAAATTGCAAAACGAGTAAAAATTATTACGGATAGTATAGATGTGTAAGAGAGGAAACATATGAAACTGCTTATTACAGGTGCGTGGCGGCAGGCAAAGGATTATATAAAGATAATAGAACAAATGGGGCATCAGGTGATATTTCTTCAATATGAAAAAGATGAATTACCTTGTGTGCCAGAGTGGATAGAAGGTGTTATCTGTAATGGTTTGTTTCTCGAACATTCTATTGAGCAATTTACAAACCTGAAATACATTCAGCTTACCAGTGCCGGTTTTGACCGTGTTCCGATGGACTATATTAAAGAACATGGAATTCAAATAAGAAATGCCAGAGGGGTATACAGTATTCCAATGGCAGAGTTTGCCATTTGTGGAGTTCTGCAGCTTTATAAGCAGGCTTCTTTTTTCATGAAAAAGAAACAAGAGCATAGTTGGGAAAAACATAGAGAACTTCGGGAGTTGTACGGTAAAAATGTTTGCATCGTGGGATGCGGAAGCGTGGGCAGTGAGTGCGCAAAAAGGTTTAAAGCATTTGGCTGTACGGTGACAGGAGTAGATCTTTTTTCGAGAGAAGATGAGAATTATCAGGAAATAGTAGGATTTGCAGAACTTGATACTGCGCTTAGCAAAGCGGATATAGTAGTACTTACATTGCCGCTCACAGAAGAGACGTATCACTTACTGGACGCTGACAAAATAAAGATATTGCAGGATGGGGCAGTGCTTGTGAATATTGCGAGAGGTGCTGTGGTAGATACGGAAGCGTTGCTTCAGAATGTGGGAAGGCTTGGAGGAGCAGTATTGGATGTATTTGAAGAGGAACCGTTAGAAGAGAAAAACTTGTTGTGGGATAGGGAGAATGTGATTTTAACGCCGCATAATAGTTTTGTCGGCGAAGGAAATAGTAGTAGATTATCTGAGCTTATAATAAAAAATTTGAAAGGATAATGCTGATGAAGGTACTTTTAACCGCTACAGTACAAAGCCATATATGTCAATTCCATAAACCTTTGGCAGAGGTGCTTCATGCACATGGCTGTGAAGTACATGTAGCAGCAAGAAATAATCTTGCAGAGAAAAATGGGTTGAAGTTAGATTTTGTGGATAAAGTTTATAATGTTCCTTTTGCCAGAGCTCCTCAAAGTGCTGATAATATCAGGGCGTATAAGCAATTGAAGGAGATTACCAGAAAAAATCATTATGATGTGATTCATTGTAATACGCCAATGGGAGGAATTGTTACGCGATTGGCAGCAAAGGGTGTGCGAAAAAAAGGAACAAAAGTGTATTATACAGCTCATGGTTTTCATTTTTATCAGGGAGCGCCGAAGAAAAACTGGATTATTTATTATCCGATTGAGAAAATTTTTTCCCGAATAACAGATACACTTATTACCATTACGAATGAGGATTACAGGATTGCCGAAAGAAAGTTTCATTGCCAGGTAGAGCGAATTCATGGTGTGGGTGTAGATGAAAAACGGTATTTCCCTGTTGATGAGTCTGAAAAATTAAGAAGAAAAGAAGAAATGGGTTATGCTCAAAAACAGAAGATAATTTTATGCGTAGGGGAATTGTTACCGAACAAAAATCAAGTTATGGCGATTCATATGATGAAGAGGGTAGTGAAAAAATATCCAGATGCACAATTATTACTTGCAGGAAATGGTCCCGAAAAAAATAATCTGGAGCAAGAAATCAGAAATTGCGGTTTGGATAAAAATGTGCGAATGCTGGGGTATTGTACTAACCTTCAAGACTACCAGCATATCACGAATGTAGTGGTGTCATGCAGTAAGCGAGAGGGATTGCCGTTGAATATTGTGGAAGCTATGCTTTCGGAGACTCCGGTAGTAGCCAGCAAAAACAGAGGGCACAGAGAACTTATTCATGATGGAGAAAATGGCTTTCTTGTAGAGGTTAATGATGAAAAGAAAATGGCAGAAAGAGTTTGTCAATTATTGGAAGAGTCGAATAAAAGAAACGAAATCATCAAGAGAGCGAAATGCTTTTCTGATGAATTTACGTTCCAACACGTAAAGAAGGAATTAGAGCATATTTATTTTTAGATACTTATGGACGGTTTTTAGCGTAAAATGGCAAAATTTTAGTTATAGTAAAATTTAAGATGTAAGCACGGGAACAAGAATAAGATTTTTTACTGTTAACTCAGCAGTGATAACCTCTTTTCTGAGAGCAATAATCAAATACTTATAAGAACTGGGGCTTTTTCGGCTGGTTCATGAATAGCATCTAATAATAGAGGACATCGGAATTAATAAAAAATAGATGGAATGGATATTTAGTTCAAGGAGGAATGCTCTTGAATAAGAAGATATTATTTATAACAATGGACTGTTGGAGTTCTTATAATAGTGCAACTACAGCAAACACTTTTGCAGCACTTTTTAAAAATTATGATTCTAGTCAAATGGCCAGTTTATATTTAAGAGAAGAGATACCAACAAGTAAACAATGTTGTAAGTTTTTTTTAATATCAGAGAACGCTGTACTTAGAAGTGTTTTTAAGCCTAATACAATTACTGGTAAAGTATTTTATAGAGATAAAATGAGCATCGCGCAAAGTGACATATTTAATATTGAAAAAACAAAAGAACGATATAAGAAATTAGGAGTAAAGCGTAATCGAATATTGCTATTTGCAAGAGAAATTATGTGGTTAATTGGAAAGTGGAAATCTAAAGAATTGAATGAATTTTTAGATGATTTTAAACCGGATGTAGTAATTTATGGTATGGAAGGTTATTGCTATTTTCATAGAATAGTTCGCTATACTTTAAAATATACAGGCGCTAAAGGTATAGGATATTTTTGGGATGATAATTTTACATATATTCAACATAAACCAACAATTGGTTTTTTGCTTCATAGATATATGCAAAGGAGAACTTTGAAGAAGACAGTAAATACAACAAAAGATTTTTTCGCAATTTCTCCTAAAATGAAGCAAGAAGCGGATGAGTTTTTTGATATTGATTGTACGATATTGACTAAGCCAGTAGATATTACGATAGATAATTGTACGAGAACACCTAAAGAAAAAATTAAAATCGTGTATACAGGAAATTTAAAAATAGGAAGATTAGATACACTTAAAACTATATCAGAAGTTTTGGATGAAGAAAAGAGATTACTTGATAAAGTTATTTTTGAAATTTACTCAGGAACAACAATTGCAGATGAAGACCTTATATCTTTTAATAAGGCGATAAAATTTAAGGGAAGTATACCTTCAGAACAAGTTAATGACGTTCAAAGAGATGCAGATGTGTTATTGCTAATGGAAGATTTTCAGGGAGAGAATAAATTAACTGCCCGATTATCATTTTCCACAAAAACAACTGACTATTTAGGACAAGGGAAATGTATTTTTGCCATTGGGAATTCGGATATAGCAAGCATTGAATATCTTTCAGAAAATGATTGTGCTATATGCGCCAGTAGTAAAAAAGAAATTCGTGATGCGATGTTAAGACTGGTAGAAAACCCCAATTTGATAAGTGAATATGGGAATAAAGCTCTCCAGACAGGAAAAAGAAATCACTCAAGGGCAATTATGGAAGAAAGAGTAGAGAAAATTATTGGAGATAAATTATGAAGGTAGCATATATAAATGCGGTTTGTGGAACAGGAAGCACAGGTTCGATATGCGAGGAACTTTCGAAATGGTTAATAAGCAAAGGGAATAATTGTACTATATATTATGGTAATGGAAAAAGTACTAATTCAGTTGCGAAGAAGATAACTTCAAATTGGGCAGTAAAAGGTCATGCGTTGTTTTCGAGAATAAGTGGATGGCAAGGATATGGTTCTATTTTTTCCACCTATAAATTACTAATTCAAATTAAAAAAGAAAAATTTGATGTTGTACACTTACATAATTTACACGGGAATTATGTAAACATACACTTGCTGTTGAAATATTTGAAAAAACATGAAATACCTACAGTTATTACGCTTCATGATTGTTGGTTTTACACAGGTAAATGTACTCATTATACGGAATGTGCTTGCCATAAATGGGAAAATGATTGTGGCAAATGTCCACAATTAAAAAAAGATATTCCTTCATATTTTTTTGATAAAACAAAGCAAATGCTTAATGATAAAAGAAAATTATATGAAGATTTTGACAAACTTGAAGTTATAGCTGTATCAGATTGGATTAGAGAAGAAGCTGAAAAATCAATATTGAAAAATAATAATATTGTAACTATATATAATTGGGTTGATCTTAAAAAATTTTATCCTCGGAAGAATGAGGATAAAAAAGGGGGAAAAAAATTTACTGTACTTGGAGTTAGTGCCAAATGGACTAAAGATATGCCAAAACTAAAAGATTTTATTAAGATAGCTCAAATGTTACCAGGCAATGTGAGAATTGTTTTGATAGGTAAGATGGATAATGGTATTTCTTTACCAACAAATATTATAAATATTCCATATATAAAAGATCAAAACGAGCTAGCTTCATATTATTCAAATGCAGATGTTTATGTACATTTATCAAGAGAAGATAGTTTTGGAAAAGTTATTGTAGAGGCTATGGCTTGTGGAACGCCTGTTATTGTTTACAATTCTACAGCTTGTCCGGAGTTAGTGGAACATGAATGTGGATTTGTGGTAGATGTTGGTGATTTGAATGCAATATGTGACGGGATTATAAGAATAATGAAAATAGGATCAGAAAAATTTAAAAGGGCATGTGTAAATAGGGCTGAAAATTTTGAAAAAAATTTTCTTATAGAAAAGACATATAAGTTATATGAGACAATGATAAAGTCCTAGTAATAAAGATAGGGGAATAGTTTGTGAGTATTTATTTATTAAATATTGCCGTAATGATAAGTTCATATTTGGTTTGGCAACAATTTTATGAAAAAGAATACGGAAATAAGATATTTTGTATTCAAGCTACAATTCAATGGATACTTATTTCGGGACTACGTTCTACGCAAGTAGGAGCTGATACAGAACGATATAGATTGATGTTTGAGGATACGATGAATATGAGTTGGTCTCAAATAAAGACGGGGATTTTACAGGTCGTTGATGCAAATGCGACGTACAAAGATCCGGGTTATTATTTGGTGATGAAGATATTTCAGATTTTCTCTAAGAATTATAACTTGTATTTGACTGTTGTAGCGGCGGTTTTTATGATTCCATTTGGTATATGGGTTTATAAAAATTCTGAGAATGTATTAATGAGTTATATTATCTTTTCATGCCTTTTTTATAGTTTTTTTGCAATAACGGGTACAAGACAAACAATAGTAACTGGAATTATAGTTTTTTTAGGAACTGAATTATTGCATAAAAAAAAGTATTTAGCTTTCTATATTCTGTTGATTTTATTATACCCTATACATAAATCAGTTCTTGCATTTGCAATTTTCCCGATTTTATATAAAAGACAGATTAGTAATATAAGTTTAGGTATTTGGACAATTGCAATTGGATTGGCTTGGATTTTCAGAGGTCGGTTAATGACAATCACCTCAATTCTTATGGGATATGACCAATATGATCAGTTAATAGAAGGCGCGGGAGCATTAACATTTACTTTGCTGTTTATGGTGGTGCTGATTTTTGGAATCTGTGTGAAAAATATTGTAATTGAACAATATCCATCTTCAATAGAAGCATACAATGCAATGTTTATTGCTGCAATATTACTGCCAATGGTTTCAATTAATCAATCTGCAATGCGTGGAGTTCAGTATTTTTCAATTTATTTGGTTTTATTTGTTCCATGGATAATTACGTCAATAAGGGAAGAACAGAGAAAAATGGTAAATATAATAGGAATTTGTTTACTTGTCTTTTTACTAATTCGTAATAACCCTACGTATTATTTCTTTTGGCAATAGGTGGAAGTTTGTGGATACAGTGGAAAGAGTATGATATGAAAATAGTTTTTGTTTCTAATTATTTAAATGGACATCAAACTGAGTTTTGTCAAGATATGTATAAAAAAGAAAATATAGAATTTACATTTTTGCAGACACAACAGATGGATGAGGAAAGAATAAAATTAGGGTGGAAATTAGATACTGCAGAGTATAATTATTTTAAAGAGTATGCTGCAATGTCTGATATAGATATAGAAGATCTTTTTGAAACAGCAGATGTAATTATATTAGGTGATTCTAAAATTGATATTCTGAAATATTCATTAAAAAAAAATGTATTGATTTTGTTTTATCGAGAACGCTTATTTAAGGAAAAACGTATATTTTCACGGTTAAGATTTATTAAATTTTGGTATGAGTATGTATTTAGATATAGAAAATATGAGACAGCGGTGCTATGTGCAAGTGCATATGCAAGTGCTGATTTTAGTAAAATAAAAGCGTTTAATAACAGAAAATTTAAGTGGGGATATTTTCCACAATTTATTGAATACGATATTAATAAATTAATGAATAAAAAACAGAATAATGCTATTGCTAAAATATTATGGGTTGGGCGTTTAATAGATTGGAAATGTTGCGTTGATGTAGTTGAATTGGCAAAGCGGCTGAAAGAAGATAATATAGAATTTCGTCTTAATATTGTGGGGACAGGAGTGCTGGAAAAAGAAATCGGAGAATATATAAAAAAGTTGAATTTGAATGATTGCGTAGTTTTAGAAGGTAGTTGTCCGCAAACACAAGTTAGAACATATATGGAACAATCTAATATTTTGGTTATCACCAGTAATCATAAAGAAGGCTGGGGAGCTGTTGTAAATGAGGCAATGAATAGTGGATGTACGGTTATAGGAAGCCATGCGGTAGGTTCTGTCCCGTTTTTAATTGAGCATGAAAAAAATGGATTGATATATAAATGTCGAGATATAGATGATCTGTATACATGTGTAAGGAAATGTTTAGACAATCCGGACTTTGTTGAAGAAATGGGGTACAATGCATATTTTACTATAAAAAATATTTGGAATGCCGATAATGCATCAAATAAATTAATACAATTAATAAAATATTTAAATAAGCAAGAGAAAGCACTGAAGAGTGAAAAAGGTCCGTGCAGTGTGGCATCTTTTTTAGATGATTTTTGGTTTGGAGAAATAAGATGATGGGTGAAGATATAAAAATATCAATTATTGTTCCGGTGTACAATGTTAAAGAATATTTACGTGAATGCCTTGAATCACTAGTTAATCAGTCATTTGAGAATTATGAGATTATCATTATTAATGATGGCTCGACAGATGGAAGTGATTTGATTTGCCAAAAATATAAAGAAAGGTATGAGAATATAAGATATTATTCACAATCAAATAAAGGACAAAGTGCAGCTCGTAATTTAGGAGTGCGTAAGTCCAAAGGGGAGTATATATTATTTGTTGATTCCGATGATTATATTGTAAAAGATGCTTGCAGAGTATTGTATAAATCAGCGATAAAATATGATGTCGATATAGTAATTGGCGATATACTTAATGAAAAAGAGAAGATATTAAATGATAAATCATTTAGGATGATACCGCATGAGAACCAGAAGATATCGGTTGTACAGTATTGCGAGGAGGCTTTTGAATATAATGTATATGATATAGTTCCGTGGATAAGACTTGTAAAAAAACAATATCTACAAGAAAATAAAATTGGATTTCTTGAAGGCTGTTATTATGAAGATCATGAGTATTCAATGAGGATTTTTACAGCAGATAAAGGCAGTGTCTTAAAAATTAGATATCCATTTTATTTTTATAGAACGGATAGAGTTGGGAGCACAACTAACTATGCATCTCGAAAAAAGGGAGAAGACTTTCTTTGCGTCATAGAGAAAATGGAATCTGATATGGAAAAGCTTAATGATAAATCATTAAGAGCGGGTTTTTATATGCTTGGATTAGCGTATTATCATTTTTCATGTCTATGGTTAAGAATAAAATATAAAGAAGGAATTGATTTACATAGAAAATTTTCTGAGATTATTTTGACATCAAAATTTAGCAGTGAGGCTATTGAAAGTTTAGATGATAAGAAGAAAAAACGAGTTAATGGAGTTTTGAATAAATCAGTTTTTATGAAGATAAAATGGCAGATGAAGATAATAATAAAAACATTGCCTAAAATAAAAAGGTGAAATACATGGGAAAAAGAATTTTGTTTATTACTGAATCATACGGTCGAAATCCATCACCGAATGGCAATTGCGTAAAAATAATAGCAGATGAACTTGTGAGGAAAGAAGATTATGTTTCGATATTGACATTGAAAAATCAAATTATAAAACAAGATTCTATAATAGATAGTGTTAATGTGAAACGTGTTAATACATATGCAGAATGGCGAATAGTTTTTTCTGATAATATTCCTCAATTTATTAAACGATGCGGATCAAAGATAATTAAAATTTTAAAATATATTTTTATGCCAATGCATCCATTCCGTTCTCCAGGAGTTTTAAAATCTTTATATAAAGCGGGGTGCAAGATTATAGAAAAAGAGCAAATTGATACAGTAGTGGGGGTATATCGGGATTTTGAGACAGCATATGCGGGGATTTTATTAAAGAAAAAATATCCCCATATTAAGTTATGTATCTATACATTAGATGCAATTTCTGGTGGGGTTTGCAGTAACCCATTAATAAATCAGAAGAAACATATAAAGAAATGCAATAAATGGGAAATTTGTTTTCTAAAAAAATGTGATGTATTTTGTATTATGAAATCACATGCTTCAATTTTTAGAGACGAAAGATATTTTCTATATAAAAATAAAATAGTGGAATTAGATATTCCGAATTTATGCATTCCTAAAAGTGAACGAAAGATTAATACTAATAGGGATGGTGTTGTTAGATTTGTGTTTACCGGAATGCTAAGTGAAACTAATGCTGATTGTACTTTTTTCTTAAAGGTGTTTGAAGAAATATTAAAGATAACACAAGCAAGATTTGATATATATGGTGGTGCATCAGAAAAAATTTTAGACTTATTAAAAAGTAGTGGGATGTGCAATAAGAATATTTTTTTTCATGGAAGAGTGTCACAAGAAGAGTTATCGTCAATTAGAGAGAAAGCAGATGTTTTTTTAAATTTTGGAAATATGCATCCATGTGGTATTCCATGTAAAATTTTTGAATATATTCCGATGAGAAAAGTAATTGTAAGTTTTTATAAGATTGAAAATGATGCAAGTTATGATTACTTAATTAGATATCCTAAAGCAATTTTACTTAAAGAAAAATATGGATGTGAATTAGAGTATGCTTATAAAATTTTTGAATTTTGGAAAGAAAAAAAAGATGTTGATATTTCACTTGAAATGATTAAAAGAGAATTTTACGATAATACGCCAAGTGCATTTATTGATGTTATAGAAAAATTATAAGGTTGGTAATGTTTGTGACAGAGATAAAAGTTAGTGTTATTATTCCTGTTTATAATGCAGAAAATTTTTTAGAGCAAAGTATACAAAGCGTTATAAATCAGACTTATTCAAATATAGAGATAATTATTATTAATGATGGATCTACTGATGAAAGTGCGGAAATTTGTAAGAAGATATCTTTAACGGATGAGAGAATAATTTTAATAAATAAAGATAATGAAGGGGCTGGAAAAGCTCGATTTACTGGTATTCAAAATTCAAAGGGTAAATACATTTGTTTTTTAGATGCTGATGATTTAATGGAATCGTGTTTTATTGAAAAAATGCTTGAAGCTTTAGAAACTAATAATGCTGATTTGGTAGAATGTGGTTATTATATTTTTTCGGTTAATACGATTAAAGCGCATGATGTATTTAAGAAAAACTTATTATATAACATGAAGCAGTTTAGAGAGCAAATAGTTACTAACACTATCATAGATGGACACGAAGCGATTGTCTTGTGGAATAAAATGTATCGAAAAGATATAATTGATAAATTTGTTAGTATCCACGCAGCTAATGTATTAGAAGACTATATTTTTAATATGCAATATTATCTGGGAGTGGAAAGCTATGTATATTTATGCGAAAGATTAATAAAATATCGCATCACAGAAAATAGTCTTTCGCGCAAATATAATACAGAGGTAGTTGAAGAATTAAATAGAATATTACCTTTGAAAGAAAAATATATGGTTCAATATAATTTAAATAATTCTGAACATCAACGAAGACATGCAATGTGGTACTTAAATTATGTGTATAATTATCTAAAAGCAGGAGTTGCGTATCCAGGGTTTATCAAAAGAACAAAAAATGTGATTAAAGATTCTACAATAAGAGAAATAGTGAAGAAAGCACCAGAACATTGCCTGTCTAAAGATATAAGTATGGAACGATATAACATTTGTACTGCAAAGATATTTTTTTCTGGTATAGCGTTTAGGGGAAAAAGGAAATTATATCAAATAAAACAAAAATTTAAAAGAATTACAAATAAGTAAAAAGGAAAGATGAATATGAAGGATAATACCAGGGAAAAAAATGGTAGTTGGCAGATTCGTGCAGGAGCTATAATGTCTTATGTTGGAATTGCGGTTAATATGATAGCAGGAATGTTATATACGCCGTGGATTATTCGTAATATTGGACAAAGTGGGTATGGACTATTTACATTGGCTTCATCCCTTATAAGTATGTTCATGGTTGATTTTGGAATAAGCGCTGCTGTTTCAAAATTTCTTGCACAATATATTGTGCAAGGTGAAAATGAAAAAATCGGTGATTTTCTTGGTATTGTATATAAACTCTATTTGATTTTAGATATTGTGATATTAGGAATTTTTTCAGTTGTATATTTTAACATCGAGACTATATATGCGAATTTGTCGACGGAAGAAATAGCAATATTTAAAGTAATATTTATTATTATTGCAATATATAATTTGATTGCATTTCCATTTGTAACACTTAGTGGAATTTTGACTGCGTATGAAAAATTTTTTCAGCTTAAATTGTGTAATATAATTAATAAACTAGGGACAGTGATATGCACAATTATTGCGCTACTATTGGGCGGAGGATTATTTGCTCTTGTTTTTATTAATGTATTTTGGAACTTAATTACAATTTGTATTAAATTGAGCATAGTTTTTAAAGAAACGAATGCAAGGGTAAATTTTTCTTATTGGGACAAAAATGAACTTAAAGAATTGTTTTCG
>ERZ1673736.3982-NODE-3982-length-12878-cov-3.292443_pt1 | contig 12878 bp, 14 predicted proteins | sample MGYA00580212_ERZ1673736 | MGnify/ENA primary metagenome ERZ1673736 (study PRJEB41218, sample SAMN15661752) | gut metagenome | host: Homo sapiens | place: Canada: London | collected 2015-08-20/2019-03-30 | study: EMG produced TPA metagenomics assembly of... | reverse complement strand
TAGAAAGGCACTTCTTTGCAAAAGGCACAATTGTTTCCGGGCGGAATTCGGGGTCTTTTCTCAGTTCATTGAATGACAGTGCAAATGCAATCAGATAAATAATCATACCGACCAATGCACTCACCTGAAACATAATAAAGATTCCCACCAGCGTGATAATCACACTGGTAATGGCTATCGCCTGATTATCCCTTTTGACTTCCGTACTGTCTTTCTTTTTCGGTTTTGCCGCCTGCGGCGTAATAACCGCACCGCAGTGCGTACACACATTCAAACCATCTGCTACATTTCCCTTACACTTTGGACAAATTTTCATATTCCTCTCCATTCCGCAGGCTTTTTCTAATGCCGGAGGAATCGCGAGCCAAATATCAGATTTGGCTCTGCGATAAAGACAGATTTGTGATGCCTGCGGCACAAATCTGCTGTGTGAAAAATCTTAGATTTAAGGATTTTTCACACTTCTCTCCATTCCGCAGGCTTTTTAATGCCTGCTGCTGTTTTTTTCGTGCTGTTTTCCGGACGTCCGAATCGTCTTTCCTTGAATTCTTTTGTATTCTATCACAGCACCCCGTCAGCATTTTGTCCGTGTAAAATAAAAATCCTACCAATATCATCTTTCGCTATTAAAATCACAGATATTTCCATGTGACAATGTGACATAATTATGCTATAATAACGAAAAGAAAGGAGTTGATATTATGCCAATTATAATGCCAATCCGGGATTTGAGAAATACCAGTGAAATATCAGAAATAGCTCATAAAGAACAAGAACCTATTTTCATTACCAAAAATGGATATAGTGATTTAGTGGTTATGAGCAGTGAACTATATGATAAATTTGCCGGAGTAAACCGTATTGATCAGGCAATTTACGAATCAGAACTTGAGACTGCTAATGGTTTTGAACCTGTAGATGCAGAAGAAGTTTTTTCAGAATTGGAGAAGAAATATTTTGGATAAATATAAAGTAAAAATCAATCATAGAGCGATTCGTGAATTAAACGCTATCTATGATTACATTGCAAAAGAAAAATCATCTCCCGAATATGCTAAAAGGCAGGCCGACAGAATCAAATCTGCTATTTTAGATTTAAGCACATTTCCTCAATCTCATCAGGAACGTAATACCGGCAAATACGCCGGCAAAGGATACCGTCAATTATTAATTGATAACTATGTTGCCGTATTTAAAATTGATGATTCCAATAAAACCGTCAATATCGTTACCATACAATATCAAGGGCGTAATTTATAAAAAACCGGAGAACCACAGAATCTTTCTGTAGTCCTCCGGTTTTATAGTATTTCTAATTAATGAAGATGAATAATCTTCTTCGGGCATTTTTCGGCACATTTGCCGCAGCCTGTACATTTTTCATAATCAATGTGTGCAATGTTGTTTTCAACGGTGATTGCACCGAATTCACACTGCTTTGTACAAAGCATACATCCGATACAGCCTGTTGAACATACTGGCATTACATCTTTACCCTTATCCTTGGAAGCACACTTTACAGTATACTTGCTTTCGTACGGAATGAGTTCAATTAAATGTCTAGGACATGTTGCAACACACTTACCGCATGCCTTACATTTTTCCTTATCGACTACCGCAATACCGTTTACAACGTGGATTGCATCAAACGGACATGCCTTGACACAAGAACCGTATCCCATACAGCCGTATGTACATGCCTTTGAACCGCCGTTTGGCGCAAATGGCATTACCGTACATTCTTCTACGCCGGAATACTTGTAATTTTCCTTTGCCTTTTCGCAGTCACCCGCACATTTTACAAATGCTGTCATTCTGGTAGATTCACCAACCTCAGCACCCATAATTGCCGCAATCTTTTCGGCAACCGGTTCACCACCGACCGGACAGGCACCTACCGGTGCTTCTCCTGCTGCGATTGCCTTTGCAAGGGCATCACAGCCTGCGTAACCGCAGCCGCCGCAGTTATTACCCGGAAGTTCTGCTCTGACATCAATTTCTTTCTGATCTACTTCTACTGCAAACTTCTTACCCATTACACCGAGGAAAAGTCCCAGTATCAGACCTGTAAGGCTGACAACTACAGCCGCTATAATAATACCTGTCATTTTCTTTTCCTCCTATAAGATTCCTGCGAATCCAAAGAATGCAATAGACATCAGGCCTGCTGTTAATAATACAATCGGCATACCCTGAAAACTCTCTGGAACATCATTAAATTCAATTCTTTCACGAATACCTGCCATGATGACAATTGCAATCGTAAAACCTACTGCTGTACCGAAACCAGCTACAACAGATTCAATGAAATTGTAACCGTTCTGTACATTTGTTAAAGCAATACCCAGTACGGCACAGTTTGTTGTAATTAAAGGAAGGTATACACCAAGTGCCTCATAAAGCGCCGGAGAAGTCTTCTTTAAGAACATTTCTACAAACTGAACAAGTGCTGCGATAACAAGAATGAACACGATTGTATTCAGATATGTTAAATCGAGCGGTACTAAGATAAAATCGTAAATCAAGCTGCAAATTGCTGATGAAATTGTGATAACACCAATAACGGCACCACCCATGCCTGCGGCTGTGTTAATCTTTTTTGATACACCAAGGAAAGGACACAGACCGAGGAACTGGCTTAATACAACGTTATTAACCAGTGCAGCACCAATCGCAATAATTAATAAATTCATATTTTCTTTCCTCCCTTATGCCTGCTTCTTTTCTTCTGCAAATGCCTTGCCGCCGCACATTGTGTTGGCGCAGGAATCACAGCTGCCGTCTTTTGAGCAGTAATCCGGTACCTGTGCCGGTTCCATGCCGTGCTTTGCCTTAATCTTGTTCATAATCGCAATACACATTGCCAGTACGAAGAAGGCACCCGGTGCAAGGATAAAGATACTTGCCGGTGTATACACGCTTTCAGGAATTGTAACAAGTGCTGAGCTGCCTGTGCTTAAAATGGTTCCGGCACCAATCAGCTCTCTGACAGCACCAAGAATTGTAATCGCACAGGTAAAACCAAGTCCCATGCCGAGTCCGTCAAATGCAGACGGCAGAACCGGATTTTTAGAAGCGTAAGCTTCCGCACGTCCTAAAATAATACAGTTTACAACAATCAAAGGAATATAAATTCCCAGTGAATCATAAAGGGATGGCAGATAGCCCTGCATTAAGAACTGTACCATTGTTACAAATGAAGCAACGATAACGATAAATGCCGGCATTCTGACACCGTCCGGAATTATTTTTCTAAGTAATGAAATCATAAGGTTTGACATTACCAGTACGACAGTAGAGGAAAGTCCCATACCGATACCGTTAATTGCCGATGTTGTAACGGCAAGTGTCGGACACATACCCAGTGTTAAAACAAATGTCGGATTTTCTTTAATCAAACCATTATAAAGTCTTTCAACGCATTTATTCAACTGAAACACCTCCTACTGTTACAGCTTTTGCTGCATAAATTTCTTTGCAAGCAATTAAAGCGGAGTTGACACCACGTAAAACTGCCTTTGATGTTACAGTAGAACCACTGATTGCATCAATCTTTTCATCTCCTGCGGCAGCACCGGAACCATCCTTTACAAGTACGAACTTGTCTGTATTGGCACTCTTAAACTGCGCGAGGAAATCCGGGCTTGTCTTTACACGCATACCAAGACCGGCTGTTTCTGAAATCGACAGAATTGATGTTCCGAGGTATGTACCGTCCGCACCGACGCCGACAGAAAACTTAATATCTCCGCCGTAGCCGTCACCTGCTACAACTGTTACAACAAGACCGATAACCTTACCGTCCTTGACACCTGCAACAACCTCTGTGATTTCATCTGCTGTGTAATTTTCAGCATCTGCCTGTAAGGCAGCTGCAAATGTTGCTGTAATATTGGCTTCTGAATAAGCATCGCCGCTTAATGCTTCAAAGCTGTCGGCATCTGCCATAACTTCTTTATAAGCTTCCTGCTTTGCCTTTTCATTCTGTGCCGCAATCGGGTCTTTGGTAATGTCATAGACAAAACCGAGAAGCACTCCTGCTACCAGCGTAATTGCAAACAGAATTAACGCATCTTTTACAATTTTATTCATAATCAGGCTGCCTCCTTTTCCGGTTTTTTCTTACCAAATGACTTTGGAACCGTTACCTTTTCAATTAACGGTACTAACAGGTTCGAGAAGATAATTGCATAAGAAACACCTTCTGCTGAACCGCCGAACATTCTGAAGATGAATGTTAAAAGTCCTAAAATCACACCAAATACAATCTTTCCGTTTGGTGTAATCGGTGATGTTACATAGTCGGTTGCCATAAAGAATGCACCGAGGATTAAACCACCGCCGCAAATCTGTTCTGCTGTATACAGCACATCAAACTGATGTACCGGAGCAAACAGGAAAATTAAAACGGCAAAGGTTAAAATGTAGGCTGCCGGTATTCTGATAGAAATAACCTTGCGCACTAACAGATAAATTGCACCGATTAACAGGAATAATACGGATGTTTCACCGATTACACCGCCTGTTCTTCCGATAAACATATCAAGCAGCTTCACTGCGCCTTCTGCTTCTCCGCCCGGCTTTAAGACTGCCAGTGGTGTAGCACCTGCAACACCGTCATAAACGAACTTTGTCATAGGACCTGTATAAGCAATTAAAAGGAAACATCTTGCTGCAAGCGCCGGGTTCATGAAGTTCTGACCCAGACCGCCAAATAACTGTTTTACAATAATAATCGCGAAAAGACATCCGACAATTTCATAACCGATGTTTAATGTCGGTGGTACATTTAACGCAATTAAAAGACCTGTAACCGCAGCACTTAAATCGCTGATAGTTACTTTTTTGTGCATAAAATACTGGTATGCTCCTTCTGCTGCCACACAGACTGCAATGCCGATGACAATACGAAGCAGTGCGCCCAGTCCAAAATTATAAATTCCAAATATACTTGCAGGTGTCAGTGCAATCAGAACGTCACGCATGATTGTCTGTGTCGTATCCTTGCTTCGTACATGAGGATTTGTCGATACATTAAATAAATCGCTCACCTGTTTTGTCCACCTTTCTACTTCTTTCTTCTGTTTGCCATGATGGTTCTTCTCATGGACTTAATCTGCTGTGTTAATGGACGTTTGGCCGGACAGACATATGAACAGCTGCCACATTCCACACATTCCATACCGTCAAACTTCAAGAAGCCTGCTTCGTCATTTCTGCTTGCAAATCCTGCAAGCTTTGCAGGAAGCAGATGGCTTGGACATCCGTCACCGCAGCGTCCGCAACGGATACATGCTGATGTTTCAAGCTTTGAAACAACATCTTCCTTGAATACTAAAAGCGAAGAACTGCCCTTTACAACCGGAACGTCTAAGCTGTACATCGCAAAGCCCATCATCGGACCGCCTGAAATGTACTTTTCCGGTTCGCCGACAGGACCGCCTGCCGCTTCTAAAAGCTGTCTGTAATTGGTTCCGAGCCATACATAGAAGTTACCCGGTTCTTTTACGCCGTCACCTGTTACGGTTACAATTCTCTTTGTCAGCGGCTTTCCTTCGATAACTGCCATATAGATAGAGTAAATCGTATCGACATTATGTACGATACAGCCCGCATCTGCCGGTAACATTGATGAATTGATGCTTCTGCCTGTTGTTGCATAAATCAGACAGCGCTCACCTCCCTGCGGATACTTTGTCTTTAATTCCTTGACTTCAATATCCGGCTCATTCGCAGTCTTTTCCTTCATAATTCTGATAGCTTCCGGCTTATTATCTTCAATGCCGATAATACCCTTGGCATGGTCGAACAGCTTTAAGGCAACCTTTAAGCCCATAACAACCTTATCAGATTCTTCTAACAGTCTGCGGTAATCGGAAGTAAGATAAGGTTCACATTCTGCACCGTTTACAATGATGTAATCGATGTTCTCAGGATTCTTTGGTGTCAGCTTGACATTTGTCGGGAAGCCTGCACCACCCATACCTACAACGCCTGCCGCCTTGATTCTTTCACGGATTTCATCTCTTGAAAGGTCTTCAAGCTTAGCCGGTGTGTATTCTACTTCTTTGTACTCACCATCATTTTCAATGATGATTGCATTGCACTTGCCGCCTGTTGCAAGTGTTCTTGGTTCAATTGCCTTTACAGTACCTGAAACGGACGAATGAATATTTGCTGAAACAAATCCACCCGTTTCTGCAATCAACTGTCCTGCAAGCACGTAGTCGCCTTTTGCTACGACCGGGACTGCAGGTGCACCGATGTGCTGTGAAAGTGGGAATACCATCTCACCCTGTGCAGGGAATAATTCTTTTACAGGTTTATCCTTAGAAAATTCCTTACCATCATAAGGGTGTACTCCACCTTTAAATGTACACTTTCCCATGACATAAATCTCCTTATAAATTTAATCTTACATTGTATTTTATCGCAAAATCGACAAAAAAGCTACTTTTTTTTGTGTATATATTAATATATAATAAACAAAAGCTGATACATTTTTAACATTTCATGACATATTTTTAACAGTATCTGACATTTTTTTAACAGTTTTTCACAAAAACAGGAGTTTGTGCAAAAAACCTGCCTTTTACCGGTTTTATACAGCAGACTCCGGAAATGAGGTTTACAATGAAAGTGCTTACATCTACAATCCCTGCTACTGCCGCACCGTCACAGACTGCGGCGCTTTTATGTGCCTGTTTTCATACCGCGCACGCCGCAGGAGATTTTATATTTTTTGATATTGAAACAACCGGACTGTCCGCAGACAATTCAATGTGCTGGCTGATTGGCACTCTGGTTTTACAGGATGATTCCCTGATTCTGACACAGTATTTTGCAGATTCACCGTCCGATGAAAAAGAACTGATGGAACAATTTTTAGGAACACTTTCCGCCACAAGCTGTCTGGTGCATTTTAACGGCACACGCTTTGATATCCCGTTCTTACAGGAACGCGCGGCTCTTTTAGAATGTGATGCACAGCTTGCTGCAAAGCTTACAGACTGTGACAGCATTGACATTTTTAAAATGATAAAATCTTATGACAGCCTGCTTCATCTGACCAATTATAAGCAGAAAACCATCGAAAGTTTTTTGAATTTTCCACGCACGGATAAATTAGACGGCAAAAAGCTGATTGCCCTGTACAAATCCTACGTACTCTCTAAAGATACCGATTCTGAACGGCTGTTACTTTTACACAACAGCGACGACCTTGCCGGACTGCATGAAATCTGTGCCGTCCTCGCCTACGGACAGCTTTACGATACCGCCTTAAAAAAGGATTCTGTAGATAGTTTTAAAAAAGTTTTTGAAAATATTTCAATGGAGTTCAACTACGCCTCTGATTATGAAGGGAATGAAATTACCGAACTGATTTTAGAAACCGCGCCGGTTTTTCCTTTTCCAAAGGCACTCGACTGCAAACAGCCGGACGGATACTGCAAGATTTTCCCGGATAAACTGCGCCTGTGCGTTCCGGTTGTCAATGACCGTGTCAAGTTATTTTACAAAGATTATAAGAATTATTACTATCTGCCGGAGCAGAACTGCGCCATACATAAAAGCGTTGCCGCCTACGTGGACAAATCCAGACGCACCGCCGCAACTAAAAACACCTGCTATACATGGGTTGAGCCGCACACCCTAAACACCCCTTCCGCACTGTATCACTTTCTGACTGCCTATTTATGGCATTTGTTACAATAAATCTATGAAATCAGCCGGACGAAAATCCCGCCCGGCTGATTTATTGTTTATATTGATTTTGTGATATTTGCACTCATCAGAAAACAAATACCTACAGCTTGTACACATTTAACGTTTAGATGCCCTGTACCTTCCGGTAGAAGAACAGTTTATCAAAGGTGTATCCCAAATCCTTGTGATTGATAATCTGTTCTGTGTTACCTACAAACAGACAGCCGTCATTAACTAATGCACGATTGAAGTTCTTGTAAATATCCAGTTTTGCTTCTTCTGTAAAATAAATCATAACATTTCTGCATACAATCAGATGGCAGCCGGTCGGATACTTATCCTTTAACAAATCCGCCTTTTTAAATTCTACACACCGCTTGATGTCATCCGAAATCTTGTAATAACGGTCGCCCATTTTCTCAAAATATTTCTTTTTATATTCATCCGGCAGTCCGTTCAGGCTGTTCGCACCGTATACGCCGTCCTTTGCCTTTGCAAGTACCTGCTCATCAATATCGGTTGCGTAAATATGGATCTTGTTCATCGGCACTTTCTTTGCCATGACCATTGCAAGGGAATACGGCTCATCCCCTGTGGAGCATGCCGCACTCCATATTTTTAAATTTTCCCCGAACTTGCTGATTAAGTCCGGTAATATTACATCTTCCAGCGTCTTCCAAAGCGCCGGATTGCGGTAAAATTCAGATACATTAATCGTAATATAATTGATGAATTCTTCCATCAGCTTTTTGTCTTTTTTAATGGCCTGACTGTAACTGTCGTAGCCGTCATACTTATTTCTACTAATCAGCGTATCAATACGGCGCTTCATCTGACGTTCCTTATAGGCATTTAAATCAATCGTTGTGCTTTGCAAAATAAATTTTTTAAAGTCTTCATAATCTTTAATCATGTTGCCCTCTTTCCTGCAAATCTTGTGACTTCTGCCAATCATCCAGTGCAGCATGTCTATCTTGCATATGTATTGCATATATTTTACCACATTTCACCATGAAAATCTTCCTTATTTTGAAATTATTTGAAACTTTTTAAAAAATTCTTTACAAAATATGTTATACTTTTGGCACGCACCGGCGCCGCCATATCTGAATCATGCAGTCTTATGCCGCAGCCGGGGTCTGATTTTATAAAACGCCTTAAAAATCCTGAAATAAAACTAAAATAAATACGAACAGGGGAAACAATATGGACGAAGAAATTCTTTTAAAACGCAGACTCATTGATACTGCCAATAAGGCTTACCGCCAGAATATCTATACCTATACTAATTTTTTAAGCATGTCTGAGCTGGACACGTATTACCGGACACTGCCCGAACTATCCTTTATCCACTCGGAAGCCTTTGGCGGCAGTGCTTCCTGTGAACGGCAGATTGTACGTTTCGGAAGCCCGGACGACTTTGGATTTGACGAGCCGTATCCGATTGACTGTATCAAAATCTCGCCCCTGCTCCGCAAATTTGCCGATGACCTTACCCACCGCGATTTTTTAGGGGCTGTTTTAAATCTGGGCATTGAACGCAGCCTCATCGGCGACATTCTGATTCGTGACAATGTAGGGTATCTGTTCTGCCTGTCCCACATCAGCACATTTATTATGGAAAACCTTATCAAAATCAAACACACCAATGTAAAATGTGAACCTGCCGCACCGGATACCGATGACTTTGCACCGGTTTTAGAAGACCTTGAACTCATCTGTGCTTCTGCCCGCATTGATGCCGTCACTGCTTCAATCACCAAGCTTTCCCGCAGTAAATCGGTAGAGCTTTTCCGCACCCAGAAAATCTTTGTCAACGGAAAATGTATGGAAAACAACAGTTATGCGTTAAAACCGGACGATATTCTTGTTATCCGCGGCACAGGCAAGTTCATCTACAAGGGCTGTGGAAATGAAACACGAAAAGGCAGGGTCTATGTCCGCCTGCAAAAATACGTGTGACATTCCCTGCCTGTATACTGTTTTATTATACTATTTTATTATCCTGTTACTGCTTGTTCTTATTTTTGTTCAGACGCTTTGTGCCAATGCCTGCTGCCGTTGCTGCAGACGATGCCATCAGCAGCAGACCGGTCCAGATATTTGCAGTATCAGCAGTCTTCACCGGTGTATCTGCTTTTTTAACTGCTGTATTGGCATTTTCTGTCTGTAAACCCCTGTTCTGTGCTGTACCGGCTGCATTGTCCCCGGCAGACTGTTCCTGCCCATTTCCGGTGTTTTGTGACGAATCTGCATTGCTGTTTTCCTGCTGTCCGCTGTTCTGACCGTTATTATCTTCTACGGTCTGGTAACGTACTTCCACACCATTGTCTGTGTATACAATGCTTCCATCAAAATCCTGTGGTGCATTGACCACAATTTCATCAAACTGTGATGTCAGCGATGTACTTTTGAGTAAATCAAATCCATTTTCCGGAAGATAACCGTCCGTGAAATTTACAACCAGCTTTCCGCCTAAATCTGCCGTTCCGTCAATTGCAATATAATCCTGCTCATTTGAAACCGTAACTTCCAACACGCCCTCCTGATTTTGTGTAAAATTCCCGTGAACCGCAAGTGTACCTGTTGTATTTTCGGTAATGGTACTGTTATTGACAACATTTCCATCACCAAATGCAGAGTCGTAATCTGCGCGGATTGTTCCGCCTTCTACCGTAGTTCCGCCTGTGTAGCTGTTATCACCGGAAAGCACCAGCATACCGCTTCCCTTTTTGGTAAGTGAACCGCTTCCATCAATATCGTTTCTCCAATTATCTGCCGCACAAAATCCGCCTTTGTCCGCGTCCATATCTACTGTAACATCTGTCGCAAATGCACCGTAGCCGTTTGAAGCTTCAAACAGATTTAATCTGCCCCAGCCTTCTGCATCATCTAAAACAGAATATCCTGAAGAAATGCCTGTTGTATACAATACATATCTTCTCTCATCTGCTGACAGATATGGGAATCTCGTTTCAAGCAGGATTTCTGCGCCCTTTGGCACAACCATTTCTTTTGTGGTATCTGCATTGTCGAGTTTCAAATTGTAAGTCATACGGTATAAATATGTTTCTTTATCCTTCTGATAGCTTTCATAATCGGAAGCTGCTCCGACTGTTTCTACCAGCTTTTGTCCGTCTGCAACAGCTTTTGCCTTTACTGCTGCATTATCCTCTGCATTTAAGTTTGCCGCCGCAATCGCCGTTGACATCATTCGTCCACCGATAACGTCCAGACAGGAATGCATACCAGCTACAATACGGCTGTTTCCTAATTCACTGGAACGAAGCATCATCTGCGAATACTGCTGTGGCACTGCATATGCCATTGCAATAGCTGCCAGATTCGCACCGTTGGTATGTCCGCTCGGATAACCGCCATCATTTGATGGGTCTGCTTTTTCCTGTGGCTTTAAACTTGAAATAATGGTTGTCTGCGGATATTCTCCATTTAATCTTGACCAGCGGAACGGGCGCATATATTTGTAATACTTCTTTGCCGGAGAAGTACTTGCCGCACCGTTTCTAAGAGCTGTCACCAGTTCCACAATGCCGCCATAGGTACTGTCTGCATCTGCCCATTTCCCGTTATCCTTATACGCATCTGAATATTTCACGGTATCAGCATCTGCCGGAATCTCCGTAACAGAGGTTTTTGCATTTGTACCCTTTTTAAATTCATCTGCATAAATTCCAAGTCCAGAAATCATACTGTAATTGCCGTCATGTAAATCATCATAGAACGCCAGTTCTTTCTCTGCCTGTGTACTATTCTGATTGATTTTTGCCGTTTCCTTCAGGTTCATTTCATGCATTGCAGAATTTAATATCGTGCCGTTATCCCATGCCGTACCCGGTGTAAAATAATCAAGCATTTCTGAGAGTACACCAATTGCCGGATTTTGCAGTGTATCTTTTATGCCGTCTTCTCCATTTTTCTGATATTCGTCAACATAATATCCATAGACTGCTTTTTTCGGTGTAATTGCCGTATCCTGCGCAAAAGCAGGCATGATAAAACTCATGGTCATCATGCCTGCCGCCGCTGCACATACCATCTTCTTCATTTTCTTTTTCTTTCCGTTAGACATTTTTCTTTCCTCCTAAATCTTAGCTTCACTGCCGGAGTCTATATTACTATGTCTTCGTAAAGTTCAAATGAGAATCAGGCAAATACTGTTTAAATTTTTTGTAAAATTTTTATTTTTACTTTTTCCGTTTCAAAAATGAAAACAGTCCTTTTTTCCTGCGTTTTGTGCGGAGTTCCTGCTCCCGCAGTGCTTCCATGCGTTCATCGGTGTGTTCATCTGTTTTCATATCGTCATAAATCTTGTCTTTAAATTGTAAACCGAGTGTTTCCATCATGCTGTCGCCGCCATTTAATTCTCCAAACATAATACCCTCCATTTCTGCCGCACCCCTGCGGCTGACCTGTCCATAAGCTGTTCTCCTGCTCTTATTTATTCCATTTTATTGACTGTCTTCACTTTTCACACTGTTACTTTTCTCCGCAGATTATTTGCCGTGTATCCGCTTTGCCTGCCGTATCACCCCGATAAGTCCTGCGCCCATAACTGCAATTTCAATGCCAAATTGTGTTATCCATACCCAGTCTGCCAGCAGTGGGACTGCCTGTGAAAAGTCATCCCCAGTATAATACATTTTCACGGTATCACCCTGGTCTTTGTAGATGATACTTTTCTTACAAACAGCAAACCTGCTTTTTCCTGCTTCAAAATACTGATATGCATTATGTCCTTCATAGTACTCTGCCGTAATACACGTTCCTTCCCGCAGGAGTTATTCGGAAAACTGATACTCCCGGATTGTATCAACAAAGCACCACATTGCAATACCAATGATTATGATACTAAAAATCAGCCAGAATACTGCGTTCTTTCGTTCCGCTTTTTCTTCTCTTTTTACCAGCCAGCTTTCATAATCAGACATCTCTGCCACCTCCTCACATTCTCTTTTACATTTGCTTCCTGCCCTTCTGCCCGTGCTGTCATTCACGTTCTTTTAATTTCTTTCCCTTGTTCTGATTACAGTATATACCAAATTTTCCAAAACAGAAGACATAATCACGCAATACCGCATCTTTGCCCCGCAACTGTCACTTTCAGGAGTTCAACTGTCAGAAAACAATAATTGTCCTTGTTTCCGGCAAAG
>ERZ1673736.3975-NODE-3975-length-12895-cov-15.132866_pt1 | contig 12895 bp, 11 predicted proteins | sample MGYA00580212_ERZ1673736 | MGnify/ENA primary metagenome ERZ1673736 (study PRJEB41218, sample SAMN15661752) | gut metagenome | host: Homo sapiens | place: Canada: London | collected 2015-08-20/2019-03-30 | study: EMG produced TPA metagenomics assembly of... | reverse complement strand
TTAGGTTGCAGAACAAAATCATTGAGAAACTTGAAACCCTAATTAAGGGGATTCGCAATAATATAATATCCAAAATCAAAGGAGATTGTATTGTTTTACAAGATATTGCAGATATATATCAGCCACAAACAATTGCTTCAACGGACTTAACTGAAGATGGGTATCTTGTATATGGTGCAAATGGAATTATAGGCAAATACCATTCATTCAATCATGAAAAAGAACAAATCTGTATCACGTGCCGTGGTAATACTTGTGGTACGGTAAACTTTACAGAGCCAAAATCATGGATAACGGGAAATGCTATGGTTATAAATACAGATAATTATGCTAAAAATGTAAATAAGCGATATTTGTTCCACTATCTTTCGTCCATAAATTTTAATAGTATTATATCTGGGTCTGGACAGCCACAGATTGTTCGTCAACCACTGGCTAAACTTAAACTCATTCTTCCAGTACTAATAATCCAAAATCGTATTGCGGAGTGTTTAGATGCCATGTTTGCCAAAATGAAGAATGAACAGTCTTTCTTGCAAATACTTCAGATACAGAAATCATGTTTGCTGTCACAAATGTTTATATAAACATCTGTGACAACAAGAATTGTCGCATATCTTTATAACAATTGCGAATATGGATTTCAGTTATTAGTTTAGATTTTAGTATGAGGATTTTATTGGATATGTCCTTTTGTATTTTGATATTTGGAATTATAATAGGCATTTCTGCCAATGTTGCCAATACAATATAAGGCGTATTGCTTGTGCTTTTCTCAAGAGCTATGCGTTTATGGAGATAGGCTTCAAGATAAATCTGAATATAATGTATATCTTCAATGAAATTACTTAAAACGTATGTTCTTTGATAGGCATTAAACTTTCCCTTGTAATAATGAATGTAGCCTAAATTTGCGCCATTCCCTGATACTAACAATGCTTCTGTGTCAAAAGCGAAACTGTCAATTCTATACACCTCTTCTGCACAAGTAAAGAAAGGGTATAGACCTTCTGATTTCATAGCATTTGCATCTAATTTGCCTGTTGTAATGGTACAAAGTTCCCCAAGTTTTTTCTTTGTTGTATTCTGCAATTTGTTGTTCAAAACATAATTACGAATCCCCTTAATTAAGGATGAATTGAACGGTAATGTCTGCCATTGTTGAAGAACTCTATTCAGCTACCAAAGGTGAAACTTATTCTTTTCGTCAGCTTTTGGAAGTGGTCAATGAAAAGAATAGAAAACTTGAATACACCAATGTTCTTTCTGCCAGCCAAGAATTGGGGATGATTAAGCGCAGTGATATAAACATAGATATTAAATTTGAGCAAGATAGCATCTGTGGATATAAGATTGTCCGTAATGGTGATTATGTGGTACATCTACGTTCATTTCAAGGAGGCTTTGCTTTCTCTGATAAAACTGGAATATGTAGCCCTGCATATACAATCCTTCGCCCAAACGATTTAGTTGTATATGGTTATCTATCTCATTTCTTTACGTCAAGACTATTTATAAAATCACTTAAACTTGTAACATACGGTATTCGTGATGGACGTTCTATCAATGTGGATGAGTGGTTAAACATGACTGTAATACTGCCTACTATCCAAGAGCAGCTACATATTATAGAAATAATAAATTCTATAAGCAGCAAGTTGTACAATGAAACACGCATTTACGATAGTTTACTTCGACAAAAGTCATACTTGCTGAAGGCGATGTTTATATAAATAATTCATTCAATAGATATTCCTTATGTTTGGTGAAGTGTTCAGTGATGGAATTTTCACAAGTAACTTTTTCTTCTATAGCATTAAGTATTGATACAATACGTTTTTGCAGGCTTATTGTCGGCAATATAACGGGGAAACGAAGCAAATCTTTCTTTTGTATATTGGGCAATCCTGACCCAATGCGCAATGCCATGATATTACCCTCTTGCCATTTTAAGTAGTGGTATAAATACAAATCAATCGTTTCATGAGTGTTTAATATTCTCAAAGAATAGCAATGTCCTCCGCTCCAATAACGTGAAGTGTTATATTGTACATAGCCACAAGAGTTACCTCCTTCACTAATTGAAATTGTATTACATTCTGTGTTGTATGTGTTTAACCATCCAGATGGTGTTGTACCACCATTCATTACATAGTAATCTCCTTGCTCCAATAAATCAGTACCGTTAACTTGCTGTCCTTTGATAATTTCTACTATTTGTCCGAGCTTTAATGTTGGAGCAACAAGACTTTCAAATATTTTTTGATAAATGGCAGACTTTAGTTTTTTCCAATCCTCAATGATTTTGTTCTGGGTAGCGATGCGTTCATCTATTTTTTGTAGAAAATGACTAATCTTATGCTGTTCCTCTATTGTCGGAATACATATCTTAGTTTTTCTTATAGATTGTAATGAAAGATTTTTAATAGTCGTTCCAGTTAACTCTGCTTCAAAATATGATTGAGTTTTAGGATATTGCAGGTAGTAGAAAAGGAATTTTTTGTCAACATTATCTTTTGAATTTATGTAACAAGCACTTTTACCTAACATTATAGGCTCATTATTATACAATGCTACATTTCCTATTGTCCCGTTTATAGACATTAAAATTGAGTCTGCTTCAAGATTTTCAGCATTATTTTTATATGCTTCTTTTTCTGAAACTCTTTTTGTTGAAGACGTTATGACAATCTTACCTCTATTCAGATTATTGCCATTAATAAAATAAAATGTTCCGTCATCATCGTAGGATGGAGTTGAATGAATACCATCTCCTATTTTCTTTGAAAGTTTTTCTAATATAGTACAGTCCCAGCTATTCTTAAACCCTGGGAATCTCAAAGCCGGAACATTAAGGACTTTATTTTCTTTATTATCTGCCATAGTTATTACTCTTTAATTTTGTTGATAAGTTCTGTTGCCGTGATGTCACGCATCAAGGTGAAACCAAACCATTTTTTACCTAAATCTTTGATGGATGCTCCTATGTGATACACTTCATCGTCAATAAGCAAAAAACGGTCGTGTGCTTTGTTGAATTGCTTTATTTCAATGGACGAATATTGTGCGTTATGACGGTCAACATCCAATTGGAACTGGTTACTAATTCGCTGTGTGTAGATAGTTGCTGTAACCCCGTTTCCCCTTTTATCAAGCAACGTAAGTACAGTGTCATCCACATAGTTGTCAATCAACACGATTGAGCGCTTGGCTTTTCGCATCAGATCAGACACAAAACGGTATGCATCAAACACTTGCCCATCATAGAAAATACCTTGTATGGGTGGAATATTCGCATCCAACCGTCTGAACACTTCATCAATGCGTTTGTCCGTCACTTCTTGATGCAGCTTCATTTCAAGCTGATGATATTCTATCGTTTCAAGCCGTTGAAACAGTTGGGCATTGGTAGCGATGAAGCGGCGCATGGATACAAAGGCATCCATAATCTTTATGCTTACAGCTATAGCCGTTTGACTGTGGAGAACGGTTGAAAGCATGGATATACCTTGCTCTGTAAAGACATAAGGCATAACCGAAGAATGTTTTAAGGAATTGAGGCGGTCGCAATTTGCGACCAGTTCATCCGTTTCTTCTTTTGTCAATTGAAAGCGGAAGCGTTCAGGAAACCGCTCAATATTACGGCGAACTTGCTCATTAAGACGTTTGGTTTCAACACCATAAAGAATAGCTAAGTCACGGTCAACCATAACTTGCATCCCTCTTACATTCATAATAAGTTGCGCAATCTCTTCCTGCCCGGAGAACTGATGTTCCGCAGCCAAAGGTAACTGGTCGCAATTTGCGACCGGTTTACTTGCTTTGCCCTCTATTTTTTCCCTTTCTTTAGCCATAGCTTACAAATCTTGAAGTCGCAGATTGCGACTTCAAATGATTATATCTAATTATATAATTCCCAATTCTTTCAAATACACATCAATCTCCTTATCCAGTTCAGCACGTTTGGCTTCCAGTTCCTTGATTTCAGACATTACCGCTTTGATGTCAATCGGTTCTTCTTCCTCAAAGGTGTCCACATAGCGAGGGATATTCAGGTTATAATCATTGTCGGCTACCTCTTGCAGCGTGGCAAGGTGACTGTACTTTTCTATTTCCTTGCGGTCACGGTAGGTTTCGATTATCTTTTGAATGTGTTGCGGACGGAGCTTGTTTTGGGTCTTGACTTTTTCAAACTCCTTGCTTGCATCAATAAACAGAATGTTGTCATCCTCCTTACGGCATTTCTTCATCACAAGGATGCAAGTCGGTATGCTCGTACCATAAAAGATGTTGGCAGGCAAACCGATGATGGCATCAATATAATTTTTCTTTTCGATAAGGAAGCGACGGATTACGCCCTCGGCATTGCCACGGAACAGTACGCCATGAGGTGCAACGCAAGCCATTGTACCGCCCTCATTCAAGTGGTATATCATGTGGAGGATGAAAGCATAATCGGCGGTTTTCTTCGGTGCAAGCCGCCCTGCCTTGCTGAAACGGTCATCGTTGTTGAACTTGTCAGCGGCACTCCATTCTGCGGAGAACGGAGGATTTGCCACTACCGCATCAAACTGTGTATCGCCAAAGGCATCCCATTCCAATGTATCGCCGTTCTCTATCTTAAAATTGCTGAATTTGATACCATGCAATAGCATATTCATTCGGGCAAGGTTGTAAGTGGTCGGATTCTTTTCCTGTCCGTAAATATCCACTGCATGACCTACCTTTGCCGCACGGAGAAGCAACGAGCCACTACCGCAAGTCGGGTCATACACATTGCGAAGCCGTGCATGACCGATAGACACTATCTCTGCCAATATCTGACTGACTTCTTGCGGTGTGTAAAATTCTCCGGCTTTCTTTCCGGCTCCTGCGGCAAACTGCCCAATCATATACTCATAGGCATCGCCAAGAATATCTATTTCTTCCGATGCCTCCACACCAAACTTGATGTCATCCAAAGCCAACAGCACATTGCTGACAAGCGTGTTCTTATCCTCTGCCGTCTTGCCAAGTTTAGGGGAAGCAAGGTCTATATCCGAGAACAGACCGCCAAAATCTTCCTCGCTGTCATGCCCCAACGTGCTATCCTCAATGCGTTTCAACGACCGTTCAAGGATTGGCAATATATTCTCTTTCTTCTTGATTCGGTCAATCACGGATGAAAAGAGGTAGGTCGGTTCTATGAAATAGCCGACACCTTCCAAACATTGCTTTTTCAGTTCTTCTTGCAGTTCGGCGGCATCTTCATCTTCCATAGTCCACAAATCCTTGAATGACACTTCATCATCCACCAAGGCATTGTTAGCGTATGCCTCTATCTTTTCAGACAGGTATTTATAGAAGATAAAGCCCAATGTGAAATACATGAAATCACTGGCCGACATATTACCACGCAGCTTGTTGGCGACTTCCCAAAGCTGGTCACGGAGTTTCTGTTGTAATTCTTCGCTCATATCTATTTTAGTTCTTTAATTTCATACCCAAATTTATTCGCAAGCTCAAATATCTTGTCTATATTATTTTTGCCATGTTGAGTTGATACAAGAAATTTGACACCATCACAGCTCTCAAGTACATCATGTTCAAACCACCTTGTATCTTTCTTCTTGTCTTTTGTTTGCCGTTTCCAATCATCAACCTCTTTAACAGTTTTAATCAATTTCTTGGGCAATATGGCAATCAAATCCTGATAACAAATTTGATTTTCTTGGACATAACAACGTATAACCTCTAAAGCCAATTTACCTTTTCCAAAAACACCATTTCCATTAAGGGAGTATTTTGTATAATCCTTGTCTTTATTATGTGCATCTTGATAAACGACCGAACCACTATTATTTGAAATAGGTCTGTTATCAGTATATTCAGTTATAACCGCATCGTCTATAGTTAGTGCTATCTTTTTAAAGATTTCCAGTGCCCTTTGCGGATTGACATTGAAAAATTCTCTATTTCGACGAATGCGAAAATCTGTAAGACTGTCTATTAACTCATGTACAAGCTTTTCTACCTCATTGTATTTTATAGTTCTGATTGTAGCATATATTTCAAATGGCAAAGGTACAGCTGTATTATCGAGTTCCTTTGAGCGTACATCAACAGGACGTGCGCTTTTGCCAATCTTAACCCAATCCTCACGAAAACTTGGATTCGTGAGGATATATACAAAACCCGGTTCTCTTACCTTATCCATATATTCACTCCGTTTTCAGTAAAACCAAAATATCGCCCAACGCTACTTTATAAGATTGAGTTGATGTTATATACACAAATGGATATTCGAGTTTTCCACCTGTTCGCGAAACATCTATAATACAGTTCCAATAGGTGTATAATGGAGCTTCTTCACTTGGGTCTAAGCATAATATTTTCGTTATTTTATCATCATTATCTTCTGTTTCGTATCCTATGGCAAGCAAAGCATGAGCACCATTGCCAAACTCCGTTGATATTATAACGGGATTATCTTCATCAAGAAAATCAGCTATTTCATTGATAACATCAGCATATTCTTTAGGATTCTTTCTAATTGCGTTGATATTAAAGTTTGAAGCCCTTATTTCCTTTGCCATAGTAACAAAAGAATAACCATTTCTTACTAACCCTTGTTCTTCCAAAAAGTGGCTTAGAAGCTTTCCCTTTCGGGTTCGTTTATCAGCACAATTGTATATCTGCAAATCTTCATTTGTAACAACTCCCATACAAAGCATAGCCATTGCTAACGAATAAACGGCACACGCGCCATCCATATCTCCTTGTCGTTTATGTAATGGCACAATACTCCCATTTGCATCTTTTACACGTACACCCTTGGAATCAAGTCTGATAGATTTTATTACTTTTATCGCTGCCATCTTTTATTTCAATCCCAATTAAAAGTCCTTATTATACTACGCAATCTATCCATTATCCGTGTCAGAGCCTTACGGGTCTTAATCAATCCGAGATGCTTCTCTTTCAAAGCCTTTTGTATGATTTCAGGCTGCTCTTTTTGCAGGTAATCATATTCTTTCAGGTAATGGTCAAGCACATCTGTGGCAAGACCTTCATCTTGTGCCAACGAGTTCACTGCCTTTTCTCGTTCTGTGGAGATATAGCGGTTCAAGCGTTCTTCCAGTTCGCTTGTGCCATCCGCTTTCTTCCGTTGCGCCATAAAGTTCTCTTTATCCTCATCCACATTCTTTTGGATGAAGCCGTCTATGAGTTTTGCCTTATTACGCATTTCGGCATCTTTAATCATGGTATCAATGATATTCTTTCGCCGTTCCGCATAGTCATTACTGTACGGGTCAAGGTCGGCAATCAATTCAAGGATGTAAGCCACATTGATAATGTCGCTGTGCAGAAGTTCAAGGCAGAAATCCACATCTTCTAACCGCTCATCGCCCGGTGTTTCATCACCCGACTTTACAGGTGAAACAGAATCAACTAAGATAAACGTATCGTGAATGTCAAGGTACTTGCTTCGGAAGTCCATGAACTGCTGTTCGGTCATGCCGAGGTCATCCGCATCATCATTGTAATCCTCGTATATCTGAATTTCTGCGTGTTTTCGGATAATGTCACGGAAAGCCAGTACAAAATCCTTCTTGTCCTTTTCGCTCTGTAATAGGTCTATGCTGCTTGGCTCTGGATATTTCTGTAAGAAATCCGTTGCCAACTGCTGATATTCCTTTTTCACATCCTCAAACGGAGGTCTTACTATTTCCTCTGGATTGTTGGAATTGCTGAACAGCCTGATAGCCGTATCTACATTGCTTTTCAAATCACGGAAACATACAATCTTGCCGAAACGCTTTTTCTCGTTCAACACACGGTTCGTGCGGCTGAACGCTTGCAGCAATCCGTGATACTCCAAGTTCTTATCCACATAAAGCGTGTTGAGCTTCTTGCTGTCAAATCCGGTGAGGAACATACCCACTACAAGGCAGAGGTCAAGCGGCTTCATATCCGCTTTCTTCTTTTTCATGCGCAGGTTGATGTCATCGTAGTAGGCACGGAAGTTTTCGGTAGTGAATGCAGTGCCGAACATTTCATTGTAGTCGTTCATAATGGCTTGCAATTCGTCCGCTTCACCTGTGCTTTCACTGACATATCGCCCCGTATTCATTCCTGTCTGCTCATCGTCTTGGCTACTGTTGGCAGCGTAGGTGAATACAGCTCCGATACGGATTTTCGGATTCAAGGACTTGAATATCTTGTAATAGCGGATAAGCATTGGCACGGACTGCACAGCAAACAATGCGTCAAACTCACCGTCAAAGGTTGACTTATTGAAATTATTAAGGATGAATTTGGCGATTTCTTCCATGCGGTTGGCATTGCCCTTTTCCACTTCCTCGCTTCCGTGATAATACTCCACGAGAAAACCCAACACGTTTTCATCGGCAATGGCATCCTTGATAAGATACTGATGCAAGCAATTACCAAATATCTCTTTAGTCGTATGCCCGTCCACGGCATTCTCCGTAAAGATAGGTGTTCCCGTGAAACCAAATACTTGTGCGTTGTCAAAGAACTTCATTATCCGTTTGTGGCTTTCCCCAAAGTGGCTTCTGTGACATTCGTCAAATATCATCACGATACGGGAGTGGCGTATGGCTTCTATCTTGTTGCTGTACCATGTTTTGCTGACGGCGGCATTGAGTTTCTGAATGGTGGTAATGATTATCTTGGAATTGCTGTGCAGCCGCTTCACAAGTTCATCCGTATTGTCCGTACCATCCACCGCACCCGGCTCAAAGGCTTCATATTCAGATTGGGTTTGCGTATCAAGGTCGTGGCGGTCAACCACAAACATCACTTTATCCACATCGTCCAGTTCGGATACAAGTTGTGCTGCCTTAAACGAGGTCAAGGTCTTTCCGGCTCCAGTGGTATGCCATATATAGCCGTTGTCATTGGAGTTCGTCACCTTATCCAATATCTTTTCTACGGCATAGAACTGATACGGGCGAAGCACCATCAGGCACTTGTCGCCCTCATGCAGCACGATGTATTTGCCGATGATTTTTCCGAGCGTACATTTTTCAAAGAAGAAAACTGCAAACTTATCCAATTCATTGAACGGCACATTGGCGACATCCGTCCAGTTGAACGTAAACTTGTAGCCGCTGTTCGGATTGTTGGCGAAATAGCGAGTGTTTACTCCATTGGAAATAACGAATAGTTGGATGTAATCGAACAAACCATGAAAAGAAGTCTTATGGTAACGCTGTATCTGATTGTATGCCTGCTTGAGTTCCACTCCACGGCGTTTCAACTCAATTTGTACCAATGGCAGGCCGTTTATAAGAATAGTCACATCATAACGGCATTTCTTTCTGCCCTCCACCGTAATCTGGTTGGAAACCTGAAATTCGTTCTGACACCACTGTTGGCGGTTGAGAAATTCCACCCAGATACGTTTGCCGTCTGCCGTGTCAAGCGGATAGAGGTCACGGAGCTTTTTCGCCTTTTCAAAGCGCGCACCTCCTTCAAGGTAGATGAGTATCTTTTCAAACTCCTCATCCGTAAATTCTGTACGCCCGTGCTCTGCCAACCGCTTACGGTTGTGTATCTCCAACTGCTGTTTGAAATTGGCTTGAAGATTATCTTCCTCGGCTATTTGGACATACTCATAATCCATTTGCCGAAGCGTGGCGATAAGTCCGGCTTCCAATGCCGCTTCACTTTGTATTGACATATTCCTGTTTTATTCGTTACTCATTTTTCATTCAGGTCTTTGATAATCTCAATGCCCAACGCGTTTTCAATCTTACATATGGTTTCCAACGACATATTCTTTTTCCCTTTCAACACCTTGGATATGTATTGCTGGGTGCAGTTCATCTTTTTGGCAAGCATTTTCTGCGTCAAACCAAGTTCCGACATCCGTTTAGACATGGCGGCGGCAATCCATTGAGAGTACTGTGCCCAATCCTTTATATTCTGTTCCTTTTCTACCTCTTGCGCTTTCGGTATCGAAGCCACGGAAAGCGTTTTATCTGTCGTTGTGTTCATTGAGATACATCCTTTTCCTGTCTTGATTGCAAAGGTACAATAAATATCCCAAACCAAACAACCATCGGGTTGTGTTTTTGCGGAAAATTATTTTGTATGCAGTCTTATCCTCAAAATATAGGTTTAGGGGGTCGATGATTTGGCGACCCCCTTGTTATCATTGAATATAGGGATGCCATTTCAACAAAGCCTCTATGACTATTCATCAAAACACCCCATCCGTCAGGCTCATTGCCTCCACTTTCTTCTCCATGTTCACCTTTGCGTAAACCTGCGTGGAAGCGATGCTGCCATGCCCCAAAATCTTGCTGACCGAATAGAGTTCCGCACCTGCCGTTATCGCCAGCGTTGCCGCCGAATGTCGGCTGCTGTGATAGGTGAAATCCTTTTCTATCCCTGCCTTTTCCTTGATGCGGCGCACGTACTTCGCCACGTTGTCGGGCTTCTTCACCAACGGGAAGATGATGCCTTCCTCTCCGTTCTCCGGTCTTGGAGGGAGCAAGGACAAAGCTAATGTGTTGAGCGGAACGGTGACGGGGCGCTTGGTCTTGTGCTGGATAATGGAAACCATCTGCACGCCGTTCACGTCCTTGATGTCGCTCCACCGCAAGTGCTGCATATCGCCGAGCCGAAGCCCCGTCATGCACGAGAAGCCGAAAGCCATCTGCACGGTCTGCTCCATTGCGGTTTGCGGTTCAACGGCAAGAAAGCGTTTCAGTTCATCCGCAGTCAGGTATTCACGGTGCTTGTCCGGCGCGTGGAAGTGTTCTTCCCATGTTAGGTCTTGAACCGGGTTGTACGCAATCAGCCCGTCACGCACCGCCTTGTTAAAAATAGCCTTGACTGTTTCCTCGAACAGCACGAGGGAATAAGCTGCTAGTCTGCCGCCATTCGTCTTTATTTGTTTGCGGTTGCGGTAACTCCGCATATAATCGAACAGGCCGCTCACCAAATCCCTGTCCACATCTTTCAGCAGGACATTCGTCTGCTTTATCCGTTGCAGGTAGGCGGCTATCCGTTTGCGGACAACGCCCTTGTGTGCAATCATCTTCTCGCAGTTGCCGCTGTCTATCGCACTTTGGATATAGTCGTCACACCAACCGAGCCATGTCATCGTCTTGGCGGTTTTGTTGTCCTCCGTCTTTTTCTTCTTCTCAAAGGTCGGAGGATTCAGGATGCGTTGCGCACGTATCTCCTGCGCCTTGCGGTAGGTTTCCCCATTGAGCTTCTTCGCATGGGGCGCATCGTCGGGAATTAGATAAAGGTGCAGGTTCTCTTTCTTGCGAAAGCCCGTTTCGTAATACTCCAAATACAGGCTGCGGTTTCCGGCTGTCAGTTGCCGTTCCTTGATTTCTACTTTCATAATATTTATCCTTTCCTAATTGGTTACACAAACATATTGTTCACGAGGTTCATCGTCTCAATTTTCTTCTTGTCCACTATCTTGGCATAGACCTCCGTCATCCTGATGCTCTGGTGTCCGAGAATCTTGCTCACCGTATAGAGGTCTGCACCGAGGGTCAGCAACAAGGTTGCCGCCGTATGTCGTGAGCAATGGTAGGTGATGTGCTTCTGTATTCCGGCCTCCTGCATCCATTCACCCAACACCACTTCAACTGTTGTAGAGGTGATGCGGAGTTGGTGGAACACCCTTTCGCTGTCTTTCGACTTTCGGGGCATCCACTTCAAGGCTTCGTTTGAAAGCGGTATCGTCACCGTGTTCTTGGTCTTTACCTGCTCATGCTCGATGTAGAGCGTCTTGCCGTCAGCCGCCTTGTGAATCTCGTTCCACTTCAACGCCATCATGTCGCTGTACCGCAACCCTGTGAAACATGAAAACAGAAATGCTTTTTTCACGATGTCATAGCGGCAAGGCGTGGCAATAAGCGTCCGCAGTTCCTCGATGGTCAGGAACTCACGGATGGCACTCTTCTTTTGCGGCTTCTCTTTTGCGTCCAACAGTTTGAACGGATTGCTGTCAATCAGCCCCTCGCGGACTGCCATATTCAAGGCTGCGGCAAGGCGATTCATGAAGATGCGGCAGGTGGTACTGCCCAAAGTCTTCTTCCCGTTGTTGAATGTGCAGGTTTTCAGAAAGGCGATGAAGCCCTTGCAGAAATCCTTGTCCACCTCTTTCAAGCCAAGGTTGGGCTTCCCTATATATAATAGGTATTGTTCCACCCTTGCCTGTGCGTTCCGCTTCGACCTCATGCTTGCCGGGGTAAGGCCGTTCTCATCCTTTGTGTACTTCTCCACCCAAGCGGCAAGCGTCATCCTTCCCTTTTTCACGTTCTCCCAATTCACAAGGCCGTGCCGCTGGATGTCGATGATGCGCTCAGCCTTGATTTGCTCGGCGAGCTTGAGCGTGTTCTTGTTCTGCAACTTGGCGGCAGCGTTCACTTCCGGCACGAGGTAGAGCTTCAAGCCCTCCTTCTTCCTTGCACCCATGTAATACATGTCGAGATACAGGCTTACATTGCCGTCATTGAGCCTCTTTTCGCGTATGCGGACAGGCTCTTTCATTTTGATTTCTTTCTTTTTCCGTCCCATTTTCTTTTCTGTGTTATCCGTTTCTTGGATTTGTTACTATATTGTTTATCAGTCACTTACATACTTTGCAAAGATAAATCCAAAAGGGACAAAAACGGGACAAAAAGCGCACGAAAATATCTCAATTTAGGCAAATATAACGGTCTAATCAAAAATCGGCACACATTCATAACTAGCTATAAATCAGTTGGATTTAACCGATTTCGTTATATTTGATTTCCTATGGTTTTACCCATTTGCAATAATTGGTGGTTACTGGTGGATATTACAGATGTGCATGGCACTTGCCGCCCTGTTCGCCATCATCATGACGGCGGGCATGGCCTACAAGATGATGGTC
>ERZ1673736.3969-NODE-3969-length-12925-cov-3.983372_pt1 | contig 12925 bp, 14 predicted proteins | sample MGYA00580212_ERZ1673736 | MGnify/ENA primary metagenome ERZ1673736 (study PRJEB41218, sample SAMN15661752) | gut metagenome | host: Homo sapiens | place: Canada: London | collected 2015-08-20/2019-03-30 | study: EMG produced TPA metagenomics assembly of... | reverse complement strand
GAACCGTCGCCGCCGATGACGACTAAGGCGTCGATTTCCTGTTCCCGTAAAAATTCAGCGGCTTTCTGCTGCGTTTCTTTTTCTTTGAATTCCAAGCAGCGGGCTGTCCGAAGTACAGTCCCCCCGTGATGAATGATCGCGCCGACATCGCGTCGACCCAAGGGACGCGTTTCATGACGCAGTAAACCTTCATAACCGCGAATAATCCCTTCGACGGTCAGGCCGCGCTGAATAGCGTACCGCGTGACCCCGCGGATGGCCGCATTCATTCCCGGCGCATCCCCGCCGCTGGTCAATACTCCGATTTTGTTGATCATTTTACATCAGTCTCCTTCTTTTCCCTGGCAATAAACTGCACATGCCTTTCATTGATTTTATGGACAATGGATTCGACGATCTGTGACGCTCCCCCGCGTGTCGTATCGACGACGCCGTCGCAGTACGGATAGATCTCTTCCCACTGTTTCATCATAGTATGGACAAAATCATGAAGATTGTCGTAGTCCACGGTCGGCCGCTTTCCAATGTGGCGACTGACTCTTTCCTCGACGCGAAACGGCTCGGATAAGAGGGCAACGATAAATCCATGACGATGCAAGATACGATACGTATCGACATTCATGGGAAAGTTGCCGCCAAAAGAAATTACCGCTTCATGATACCGGCTGACTTGCTGTAAGATATTGAGCTCCCGCTCTCGAAACGCCTGTTCTCCATGGCTGGCAAAGAAATCGGCAATCGTCATGCCTACGGCCCGCTCGATACGCCTATCCGTGTCGACAAACTGCCAATTGAGGCGTTGCGCCAGCTTACGGCCAATATGACTCTTGCCGCTCCCCATCATCCCGACGAGGACGATATTCCGCTTCATCATGATCGGCACACCTCCTCCAAGTAGTCTATTCTGCATATGTACCTTCCTATTTTATCATACTTCTTTCCTGTTGACACAAAAAAAGCCGTACTTTTTCTTCATATTACTATAAACAGAACGGGACAGTCAAAAAAAATCGCCAAATCAATGTCACAAGCCACGCGTGCCCGAGCCAATGTATTCGCCGATGACCGCCTCTGCCGGTCTTCTCCGGGTCAAAATATGACCAGCTATACAGGGACAAGGATGGTCCCAAAAAGACTCCATCAAAAAAAGACCTGCCGAAACTGAGAAGCTTCTCGTACGGAACAGAAGCCGTGCGAAGACATCTCTCAGCTAAGACAAGTCTTTTTTATCCGAAAAAGAGGGACTCCCGTATAAAGTCCCTCCCCTTTCTTATCATCGGTTACGAAGCACAGGTCGTGCCGCAGTTTCCCCCTTCTTCAGCAGCGTCATTGGTCAGGCCCAGGCGCTTGATCATGGCCATGTCTTCGACGATGGTCGAACCCGACGTGGTCAGCATATTGCCCGTAATCGACGCCGAGGCGCCGCAAAGAAGGGCCGTAGCCCCGTTTTCAGGTAAAAGTTTGCGGCCGGCAGCCAGGCGGATGTTGGCTTCGGGATTGATGAAGCGGAAGAAGGCAATGGTCCGCAGGATATCGTCGCCGGACAGTTCTTTCCTACCTTCAAAAGGCGTGCCGGGAATGGGCATCAAGGCGTTGATGGGAATGGATTCGATGCCGAGTTCGGAGAGGCTAAGGGCCATATCGAGACGATCTTCCCAGGTTTCACCCATGCCGATGATGCCGCCGGAACAGACACAGAGCCCTTCGGCCTGGGCATCTTTGATGGTTCGGATGCGGTCGTCATACGTATGGGTCGTGCAGATCTGCGGGAAGAATCGCCGCGACGTTTCAATGTTGTGATGGTAGCTGGTGACGCCCGTTTCCCGAAGGGCATGGAGCTGCTCTCTCGTGAGCAGACCATGAGAAGCACAGAGACCGATGTGGAGTTCCCCCTTCATGGTCCGATAGGTATCGAGGGCCTTTTCGAAGTCCTTCCCCGACAAGGCCCTGCCGGAGGTAACGATGGCAAAGCGGTTGGCGCCAGCGTCCTGATTGGCCTTGGCATTGGCCATGATTTCTTCTTTGGGAAGGAAATCGTATTCGTCACAGCCCGTATGATGACAGGACGATTGCGCACAGTATTTACAGTCTTCGCTGCAACGGCCGCTGCGGCCGTTAATGATGGTGCAGAAGTCGACGTGATTGCCGCAAAAATGGCGCTGCAGTACGCCGGCCCCTTCTTGCAGTTCAGCCAGCGGTGCCGTCAAAAAAAGGCTCAGATCGTCACCCCGTTTGATGCGATAGCCTTGTAAAATTCGTTCCGTTAAACCTGCGATTGTATTCATTGTTAACCAATGCCCCTCTTTCTATTAGTGACTATGGGATTATTATACGCGCTGAAGGCCCTCTAGTCAACCAATTGTTTCACAGTAATAGGTTAACAATAAACTCGTGCTTCTCCGCGACCGCCGCTGTCAACTCCCTTACGGCCACAAAAAAAGGCCCGTCGCAGTTGCGACAGACCTTTTTTCAAGTGTTCTTGCCAATAGCTTATCGGCGTTCGCGGATACGGGCAGCTTTACCGGTAAGACCGCGGAGATAGTGCAGTTTTGCACGGCGAACGATACCGTGGCGAACGACTTCGATTTTAGCCAGACGCGGCGAATGTACTAAGAAAGTACGTTCAACACCGACGCCATAGGAAATGCGGCGGACAGTGAAAGTTTCGCGGACACCGCCGTTCTGACGGCCGATAACGACACCTTCAAAGATCTGGATACGTTCACGATTGCCTTCGACAACCTTTACGTGAACTTTGACAGTATCCCCAGGGCGGAATGCCGGGATATCGTCACGAAGCTGTTCCTGTTCAAGTACGCTGATAATGTTCATTGCTCTTTTTCCTCCTATAAGACATTCTTACCCCGTTGCCGCCATGGTACGCAGCAATCGTCATATGATACCGATCATATCGGGCAGCGGACTGCCTAAAATAACAAAGGAATTATATCATAAAAAATCCTTTGTGTAAAGCCTTTTTTCTCGCAAAATCGCAAATACGAAGAAACCTGAGGCCTACATCCGGACGTTCGGCAGGAAGGTACGGGACATGTGGGAGATGATAGCCTGGTACTTATCCCGCTTGTCCGTCGGATAGGTTACGGTAAAGGCCACATAGGTCTTGTTCTTGTCGTTGATGTAAAGTTCGTGATAGTAAGACGTCTTGCCGTCGGTCCAGCCGATGGCGTAGCTGTCCTTGGTCTTGATATTGGTCGTCAATTCCGGCGATTCGTTCATGCCGATAGCCATGTTGTACAATTCATCGATGGAAAAGCCCATGGTATTCTTGGCGGCATAGGTCCGGAAAACGGCATCGTCCTTCGGGTCCTGGAAGTAGGCCCCGTCCCCGTCGGTCGTCATATCGGCGGCCGTCGCGCTGCGCGGGATGTCGACGGCATACTGATAGGCGCTGTTGTAATACTGATAGTAGTCCTTATCCTTCGTCGTCATGACCTGAACGACGTCATAACTGTCGGCATTGGAGCTTTTGATGTTGACTTTTTCAGCAGCCAGTGCCGTCGAGCCTGCGATACAGGTCAAGGCAGCGACTAAGAGGGCAACGTTCTTTAATTTCATGGATATCACTCCTTTATTTTCTGATGCGATGGAACTTGCGAAAAGAGGCTTTCAAATAAATAACAGATGCAGGCAGGCTGCATCTGTCATCTATTATACCATATTCAAAATTAGCTGCACAAGAAAGGCGGCTTACGATAATTTTTTGATATCGCCCAGCGGCTGAATGAGGCTGTACGTCAAGGCCAAAAGATGGAGGCGGTTTTCTTTGACGGCTTCATCCTTATGCATGACCAGAACGTTGTCCAAGAATTCGTTGATGACGGCAATGCCTTCGGACAAGGTATTGGCTACGCTCTGGTAGTCATAGACGGCGTACTGCCGGGACAAGTTGACCTGCATAGCCTGGCAGGCGCTGTAGAGGGCCCGTTCTTCGTCGGTTTCAAAGAGGTCGGGATCGACGTCGGTATCATCGGCGCCTTTGATCATGTTGCTGACCCGGGTGAAGGCCTGGAGAAGATCGGTTTGGCTCATGATATCGGCATCGATGAGGGCCTGAGCGCGGCGAGCCGCTTCATTGGCGTTGAGCGTATCGGAACTGAGGACGCAGTCGATGATGTGGTAATCCATGCCCTTGTCCTGGAAGATGTTCTTTAAGCGCAGGGTAAAGTAATCGTCGAGTTGATTCATGACAGAAGCGGCGTCTTCACCGGTTACCCCGAGGAGGTTTAAGATGAAGGCAAAGACTTCATGGCAGTTGATATTCCAACCGGCATCCATGACGATGTTCAAGATGCCGATGGTCTGACGGCGCAGGGCAAAGGGGTCCTGGGAGCCCGTCGGAATGAAACCGCGGCTGAACATGCCCGTAATGGTATCGAATTTATCGGCAATGCCGAGGATTCGGCCCATGTCGGTCGCCGGCAGTTCGTCGCCGGCAAAGCGCGGCTGATACTGTTCGTTGATGGCTTCGGCAACGCCTTCGTCTTCCCCGTCGATGAGGGCGTATTCCTTACCCATGACGCCCTGGAGTTCCGTAAATTCCATGACCATCTGGGTGGCAAGGTCGGCTTTGGCCAGTTCAGAAGCCCGTTGGAGTTTGGCATCGTCGAGGCCGAGATCGAGTTTCTGATTGAGGAATACCGTGATCTGTGCCAGGCGCTGAGCCTTGTCGTGAAGGGTACCGAGGCCGTCCTGGAAGACGATTTTCTTCAATTTTTCCGTGTAATCGACTAATTTATGTTTCTTATCTTCTTCAAAGAAGAACTTGGCGTCGTCGAGGCGGGCACGAAGGACGCGTTCGTTGCCGTGCTGAACCGTTTCCAAATGATAGTCATTGCCGTTGCGGACGGTCAAGAAGAGGTTCATGAGCTTGCCTTCTCCATCACGCATGGGGAAATAACGCTGGTGGTCCTTCATAGGCGTAATGATGGCCGCTTCAGGGAGCTTCAAATAATCTTTATCGAATTCACCGCAGAGGGCCGTCGGATATTCGACGAGGTAAACGACTTCTTCCAGGAGGTCGTCGTCCATGATGACCGTTCCTCCCTTTTCGTCAGCCAGTTTCTGAAGGCCGTCGAGGATGAGCTGACGCCGTTTTTCCGGGTCGACGATGAGGAAGTGTTCTTCGCAGACGGCTTCATAAGAGGCCGGATTTTCGATGGTAAAGTCGCCCGTGCCGAGGAAGCGATGACCACGGCTGACCTTTCCCGACGAAACGTTGGCCAATTCAAAGGGAATGACCTCCGTATCAAAGAGGGCCACGAACCAGCGGATAGGCCGTACGAAGTGGAAGTCGAGGCTCCCCCAGTGCATGCTCTTGGGGAAGTTGAGGCCCGTTACGATGCCTTTCATGAGGTCCGGCAAAAGGCCCTTCGTTTCAGCACCGACGCTGGTGACATTGGCATAGACGTAACCGTCTTCAACGGTCAAGTCTTCGACGGCGATTTTCTGACCGCGGGCAAAACCCATAGCAGCCTTGGTCGGCTTGCCGTCGCCGTCATAGGCGATGGAGACCGACGGGCCCTTGTGTTTGGCCGAGACGTCAGCCTGTTTTTCAGCGACACCTTTCATCAGCAAGGCGATGCGGCGCGGCGTGCCCAAGGTGCGGACCGATTCATAAGCGATATTGGCTTCGCCAAACGATTTTTCAGCCAAGTCTTTGACCTGGCCGAGGATACTCGGCATATAATGAGCCGGGATTTCTTCGGTACCGATTTCAAGTAACAAATCTTTGCTCATCTTATTTTTCCTCCTTGGAAAGCATTGGGAATCCTAATTTTTCACGCTGTTCCAGGTATGCCTTAGCGCAGGCCCGGGCCATACTGCGGACGCGGCCGATGAAGGCAGCTCGTTCGCTGACGCTGATGGCGCCGCGGGCATCGAGGAGGTTGAACGTGTGCGAGCATTTCAATACGTAGTCGTAGGCCGGAAGGACGAAGCCGGCTTTGATGACCCGCATGGCTTCTTTTTCATATTCATCGAAGAGGTGGAACAAGAGGTCGGCGTTGCTCAATTCAAAGGCATACGTCGACTGTTCGACTTCGTTCTGATGGAAGATGTCGCCGTAAGTGGCCGTTTCGTTCCACTGGAGGTCATAGACGTTTTCTACGCCCTGGATATACATGGCCAGTCGTTCCATGCCGTATGTGATTTCCGACGATACGGGAGCGACGTCGATGCCGCCGACTTGCTGGAAGTAGGTAAACTGCGTAACTTCCATGCCGTCGAGCCAGACTTCCCAGCCAAGGCCCCAGGCGCCGAGGGTCGGCGATTCCCAGTTGTCTTCGACGAAGCGGATGTCGTGTTCAGCCGGGTTGATTCCCAAGGTTTCCAAACTCTTTAAATAGAGTTCCTGAATGTTGTCCGGCGACGGTTTGCAGATGACCTGGAACTGATGGTGCTGATAAAGGCGGTTCGGGTTGTCGCCATAGCGGCCGTCTGCCGGGCGGCGCGACGGTTCAACATAGGCTACGTGCCACGGTTCCGGGCCGAGCGTTCTGAGGAACGTCGCCGGGTTCATGGTCCCTGCCCCTTTTTCTACATCATACGGTTCGTAGATGATACAGCCCTGAGAAGACCAGAAGTTCTTCAATGCGAATATCATGTCTTGAAAATTCATCGTATTCCCTCCTACATGCAAAAAAGTCCCTGTAACATAGATAAGTATGTTACAGGGACGAGTATACGTACCCGCGGTTCCACCCTGATTGGTCCAAAAGACCCGCTTGATTTACCGGCCATACACATCGACTGACTTCCGGCCGCGGCCTTCAGAGCGCCTTCCGCATCGGCAGCCGGCTCACACTGTCCCGGCCTCGCTGATAAGATACGTACTTGTTCTCTTGCATCGCCTATGTAATTGTACGTTCCTTATCATAGCAAACTTAAGGGTAAAAGTCAATCTTTTCGCCGCATCAAAAAAGGATTGTCGCTAAAGGTACAGTGACCTTTAGGAGACAATCCTTTTCAATCGGGTAATCCTATTGCTTGCCGTATTTGCGGGCTACGTCGATGCGGCGCAGAGCACGCTGCAGGGACGCTTGGGCACGGGTTTCGTCGAGGTCGGCAGCGTGTTTCGCCAATAAGGCTTCGGCACGCTTTTCCGATTCGATGGCTCGCTCTAAGTCGATGTCTTCCGGCTTTTCCGAAGCCGGCGTAATGACCGTGACCGTATTGCCATGGACTTCGAGGAAGCCTCCGGCAACGGTGACGCAGCCGCGGCTTCCGTCCTTGTCATAGCATAAGGGCCAAATCGACAGAGAGGCGATGAGCGGCGCATGGTTGGGCATGATGCCCAAATCGCCGTCTAAGGCACGGACGAGGATGAAATCCACGTCTTCATGGAGTACGGCAGCATCGGGCGTTATGACTTCCAAATGGAGTGTCTTTCCTGCTTCTGCCATAGACTATTCCCCTTTCAGCGTCTTGGCCTTTTCATAGGCTTCTTCAATATTGCCGACCATGTAGAATGCCTGTTCAGGCATGTCGTCACATTTACCGGACAAGATTTCTTTGAAGCCTTCGATCGTTTCTTTCAGCGGGACGTAACGGCCTTCCTGACCGGTAAACTGTTCAGCAACGGCGAAAGGCTGGCTGAGGAAACGCTGTACTTTACGGGCACGGGCACCGGTCAGCTTATCTTCTTCTGACAGTTCGTCGATACCCAGGATGGCGATGATATCCTGCAGATCGTTGTACTTCTGGAGGATTTCCTGTACGGCACGGGCCGTATTGTAGTGATCGTCGCCGATGATGTTCGGGTCGAGGATACGAGACGTGGAGTCCAAGGGATCGACGGCCGGGTAAATCCCGAGTTCGGCGATCTGACGGGACAGAACCGTCGTCGCATCGAGGTGCGCGAAGGTAGCAGCCGGAGCCGGGTCCGTGAGGTCGTCGGCAGGGACGTAAACGGCCTGAACCGACGTGATAGAACCGTCTTTGGTCGACGTAATGCGTTCCTGCAGGGCGCCGACGTCGGTACCCAGGGTCGGCTGGTAACCGACGGCAGACGGAATACGGCCGAGAAGGGCCGAAACTTCGGAGCCTGCCTGGATGAAACGGAAGATGTTGTCGATGAACAACAAGACATCCTTGTGTTCTTTATCGCGGAAGTATTCGGCCATGGTAAGACCGGTCAGGCCGACGCGCATACGGGCTCCTGGCGGTTCGTTCATCTGGCCGTAGACGAGGGCCGTCTTGTCGATAACGCCGGATTCCTTCATTTCATTCCAAAGGTCATTGCCTTCACGGGTACGTTCACCGACACCGGTGAAGACGGAATAACCGCCGTGGCCCGTAGCAACGTTATGGATCAGTTCCATGATGAGGACTGTTTTACCGACGCCGGCACCGCCGAAGAGGCCGATCTTACCGCCCTTAGCATAAGGGCAGATGAGGTCGACGACTTTAATCCCCGTTTCAAAGATTTCTGTTTCCGTCGCCTGGTTTTCGAATTTCGGAACCGGACGGTGGATCGGCCAGTAATCATCGGCTTCGACTTTGGCGTCGACTTTGTCAACGGTATGGCCGAGGACGTTGAAGATACGGCCTAAGACGCCTTTGCCGACAGGGACCTTGATCGGGTCGCCGGTATTTTCGGCTGCCATGCCGCGGACGAGGCCATCTGTGGAGTCCATGGAAACGCAGCGGACGACGTCGTCACCTAAGTGCTGCATGGCTTCTACAATGAGGTCGATCTTCTGGTCGCCTTCACCGCCCGTGATGTGGATGGCGTTGTAGATGGACGGCAAGTCTGCTTCGGAAGCAAACCGCACGTCGACGACCGGGCCGATGACCTGGACTACTTTCCCAATGTTATTGCTCATGAAGAGGTTCTCCTCTCTTTCAAGAATTGTAACAGCAGCGCGTGACGAGAATCACGTCTTATTTCAAGGCGTTGGCGCCACTTACGATTTCCGTCAGTTCGTTGGTGATACCAGCCTGGCGGACTTTATTGTAGGTAACAGTCAGTTTTTCGATCAGCTCACCGGCGTTGTCCGTAGCCGACGTCATGGCCGTCATGCGGGCACCCGGGATGCATCGGGAGCAAACAAGTACTCTTCCCGCGGCCCCTGGTCACCGGCCTGTTCTTCCTGAGAAATAGGCAGCATCTTCACGATTTTTGCTTCCTGGGACAAGGCCGATTTGAAGTGCGTGTAGATGACATAGACTTCATCGACTTCGCCGTCGAGGAACTTCTGCGTCGCCAAATGGGCGATTTCCTGGGCATTGATGAGCTGCGGCTTATCCGAAAAACCGGACCATTTTTCATCCGGCGTAATACGCAGGTGCTTTAGGTAATCTGCCGGTTTGCGGCCGGAGACGAAAAGGACCGACGCACTGCGCGGCTTATCCTTTAAAACGGATACCATGGTCTTGTTGATGTTGGCATTGAAGGCACCGGCCAAGCCCTTATCGGCCCCGATGATGATATAACACGTCTTCTTGACGTCATCACGGGACTGGAACAAAGGGTTCCCGGAATCAGGCGAGGCGGCCGACAAGCGGCGCAGCATGCCTTCCATTTTTTCGGTATACGGGGCAGTAGCCAGTGCCCGTTCCTGTGCACGGCGCAGTCGCACGGAAGAGACCATCTTCATGGCCTTGGTGATCTGCTGAGTATTGGTAACGGATTTTATCCGTCGATTTATTTCGCGTGCACTCGGCATAGCTTATTCCTCCTCTTTAACCAGTTCGTGAGAAGTACCGTACTGCTTGAGGTATTCCGCAATGGCTTTCTTGAGGGTTTCTTCTGCATCTTTGCCGAGTTCCTTCGTCGATTTAATGCTTTCACCGACTTCCGGATAGTTGCTGTGCATGAAGGTAATGAAGCCGTCTGCAAATTCTGCAACTTCATCGACCTGGACAGGCATCAGGTAGTTCTTAACGGCCAAATAAATCTGCATGACCTGATCTTCGACGGCCATCGGCTTATACTGCGGCTGAATAAGGAGCTGCATCGTCCGTTCACCGGCGTCGATCTGGGCTTTCGTGTTCTTATCGAGGTCGGAGCCGAACTGAGCAAAAGCTGCCAATTCGCGGTACTGGGCCAGGTTCAAACGGAGCGTACCGGCAATGCTCTTCATGGCCTTGATCTGAGCCGAACCGCCGACACGGGATACGGAGAGGCCGACGTTGATAGCCGGACGGATCCCGGAGTTGAAGGCTTCTGTTTCGAGGAAGATCTGGCCGTCAGTAATGGAAATGACGTTGGTCGGAATGTAAGCCGACAAGTCACCGGCCAAGGTTTCGATGATCGGCAGGGCCGTAATCGAGCCGCCGCCCAATTCATCGGACAGTTTAGCCGCCCGTTCGAGAAGACGCGAATGTAAGTAGAATACGTCGCCCGGGTAAGCTTCACGTCCTGGCGGACGACGGAGAAGCAAACTCATGGCACGGTATGCCTGAGCGTGTTTGGACAAATCGTCGTATACGCAGAGGCAGTCTTTGCCCTGGAGCATGAAGTATTCGGCAATGGATACGCCGGAATACGGAGCAAGATACTGGAGCGGAGCCCCGTCGGAGGCCGTTGCGGCAACGACGATGGTATAGGCCATAGCGCCGTGTTCTTCGAGGGTCCGTACGACGCGAGCAACGGTCGACGATTTCTGACCGATGGCGACGTAGACACAGATGACGCCCGTATCCTTCTGATTCAAAATCGTATCGATGGCAATGGCCGTCTTGCCCGTGCCGCGGTCGCCGATGATGAGTTCACGCTGGCCACGACCGATAGGGACCATGGAGTCGATGGCTTTCAGGCCTGTCTGGAGCGGTACCTTGACCGGCTGGCGGTCGGCAATACCGTAGGCCTTGACTTCGATAAGGCGAGATTCCGTCGTCTTGATGTCCCCTTTGCCGTCAATGGCCATCCCTAAGGGATTGACGACGCGGCCGATCATGTTTTCGCCGACAGGGACACGCATAACGCGGCCTGTACGACGGACGGTGTCGCCTTCTTTGATGAGGGCGTCATCGCCGAGCAGTACGGCGCCGACGTTATCTTCTTCCAAGTTCAGGGCCATGCCGTAAACGCCGTGCGGCAGTTCCAGCAATTCCCCGGACATGGCTTTTTCCAAACCGTAAATGTGGGCAATGCCGTCCCCGACTTCCAAGACGGTACCGACGTCATCGACGTTCATTTCCACATTATAATCTTCGATTTGTTTCTTGATTATAGCCGTAATTTCTTCTGGCTTCATATTCATTATTCGTCCGTCACCCCATTCGTCGCGTCAGCCTGGAGCAGGCTATTCTGCATATCCTGCAGATGCCGCTTAAGGCTGCCGTCTATTAATTTATCGCCAATTTGGATGACCATGCCGCCGATAAGCGACGGATCGATGTAGTACAGCGGTTCTATCTGCTGTCCCGTCATGGCTTCCAGGCTGGCTACGAGCTTGGTCTGTTCTTTCTTGGACAGCGGCTTGACGACGCGGATTTTGGCCACTTCGATGTTCTGAGCCTTACGGGCCAAATCGATAAACCCGTCAATGCCCAAAACCAAAGCCGCTTCACGGCGCCGGTCGATCATGACATACATGAACTGCATGACCATCGGCGACACGCTGTCCCCAAAAATCTTTTTCAATGTGTCCTTTTTGGACTGCGGCGGTACGAGGGGATGATTCAGGAATTTCCATAAATCGGGATTTTCCTGAAACGTATCCCGTACGCCCTTTAATTCTGTTCCGAACTCGGTAAGCTTCTTCTGTTCGCTGGCAATGTCAAACATAGCCTGGCTGTATTTGCTGTAGATCGTTTCGGGTATCATAGGATCAGTTCCCCTTTACGCGCTGCGTCTGGATCTGGTCAATGCAGTCGGCTACGAGTTTTGCGTTCATATCGGAATCGATATTCTTCTTGAGCAGTTTTTCTGCCACAGCCATCGACAGATTGACTACTTCCTTACGCATTTCCCGGATAGCCGCTTCCCGTTCATTGGCGATTTCAGCCTGGGCAATCTGTTTTTCCCGGGCGATCTGATCGCGAATGGCTTCGAGCTGGGCCTGTGCTTCTTTATCGGCCTGCTTTACCGCCTTGTCGACGATGGCCTGGGCTTCTGCACGGGCATCGCGGATCTGAGCTTCATAATCGGCTCTCATCTTTTCAGCCGTTTCCTTGGCCTTCGCGGCATCGCTGAGATCGGAGGCAATCTTATTGCGGCGGTCTTCCAGCACTTTAAGCAGCGGTTTGTAAGCGAACTTCGCCAAAATAGCAACTAAGACGAAGAAGTTGATAAACTGGAACAGCAAGGTACCATTAATACTAACCAATGTACTTCCCTCCCCGGCTGTATAGTAGAATCATTCAGATTAAAGCAGGCTGACGAACGGATTGGCGAAGACCAATACGATGGAGATAACAGCTGCGATAATCGGCATGGATTCGATCAAGCCGATGGAGATAAGCATGTTAACCAAGAGTTTGCCGCCCATTTCAGGCTGACGAGCCGTACCTTCAAGCATCTTCGATGCGGCATGACCGTCACCGATAGCAGCGCCGAGAGCTGCCAAACCAATACCCAAGCATGCACCAAAAGCGGACAATGCCAATACGATAGCTTTTTCCATAATAAATAACCTCCTAGTTTCTGTGAATAAGATGAAAATTTCAGTGTAAAACAGTATCCGGCACGATTAGTCGTCTGAAAAAGACGGAGCCAGATAAGACGTGGTCAGGATCGTAAAGATAAATGCCTGAATGAGACCGATGACCAGGCTGAATACCAGCCAGATGATCGGAATACCGATAGGCACGAGGAAGTACAGGACTTCCAACAAAATTTCCCCGGCCAGGATATTGCCAAATAGACGGAAGGCCAACGTTAACGGTTTGGTAATTTCTTCCATCAGATTGATGATAACAAATGGCGCAAAGGGTTTAAAGAAGCTCTTGAAATGTTTTT
>ERZ1673736.3933-NODE-3933-length-13049-cov-5.528321_pt1 | contig 13049 bp, 10 predicted proteins | sample MGYA00580212_ERZ1673736 | MGnify/ENA primary metagenome ERZ1673736 (study PRJEB41218, sample SAMN15661752) | gut metagenome | host: Homo sapiens | place: Canada: London | collected 2015-08-20/2019-03-30 | study: EMG produced TPA metagenomics assembly of... | reverse complement strand
GACGCTGAAGGGCTACGGCAATTCCCTCACCCCGGAAAAGCTGGAAGCCGCCCTGAAAGGCACCGTTATTGCGGAAGACAAATGGAAAAACTGGTGGGACAAGGTGCGCGCCATGCTGCGCACCAACGTGCAGTTCATGATGCCGACCCGCAAGGGGGAACGCATCACCCTGCGCACCAACACGCTTTCCCGCGCCCAAGCCGCCCTGGAAGATTACGGCAAGGCCGCCGACCTGAAAGCGAAAGTGCGCGTGCTGGATAGCGTCAAAATGGAAAACGTGGTCTCCGAACCGGATGCGGTGAATACCCTGATCCAGGCCGTAAACGCCGACGTATGCAACGGCGGCAGCCTGGCCCTCCAGCAGGTGCTGGAACTGGCCATTCTGCGGGACGACCTGATCGCCGCCGTCAAGAACGCGGAAGCGGCGGAAACTGCCTGCTCCCTTCGCTCCCTTGTGGAAACCGGCATTGAAGACGTGGAGCGCTTCGCGGAAGTGCTCAATTCCATGCCCGCGGTGCGCCAAAAGCGCGTGTATGCCGTGCTTCCGGAAATCTTTGGCGACTCATGGACGGAAAAGGCCTTGGAACTATTTGACGCCAGCGGAGCCCGCGCCGTGGGGGAAATCGCCAAATTCCTCATTGAACAGGGACAGGAAAAAACTTTCATCAAGCACTTGAAGCATTCCCTGCTGCGGCAGACCCTTCCCGCGGAATCCCTCATCTGGATTTGCCGCCAGCGCAATGATGCCTCCAAACCCCTCTTCGGCCTTCCGGTAGGCATTGCCATGCTCTCCCTGATTGAGCAGGACCACATGGATGGCGGCCCCAACCGCATGTTGCGTCTGAAAAACCTGTTCATGGAAGACAAAAACATGATTCAGGAAATGATCAGGAAGCAGGACGTGGCGGAAGTGCGCCAGTTCGCCAAAATGCTGTACAACACATCTGCCTTCTCCGAACAGGACCGCGGCGCACTGATGGCCCGTGTGATCAGCGTGTTCCCGGACCTTCACTCCATCGTACTGGATGCAATGGTGGACACCTCCGACAAACCGGAACCGATCTTCGTCTCCTGGGAAAGCCTGGAAGCGCGCAAGAAGGAACTGGAAGAACTGGTGAATGTGAAAATTCCGGAAAACCTGCACAACAAGAAAATTTCCCGTGCGGAAGGCGACCTTCGTGAAAACGGCGGCTACCAGGACGCCAAGGAAGTGGAAAAAGTCCTCAACCGCCGCCGCGCGGAGCTGGAACATGCTCTGTCCCTGGCCCGCGGCACGGACTTTACCGTAACGGACACCTCCAGGGCGGCCATGGGAACAAAAGTGACGCTCCAGCCACTCGGCGGCGGAGACCTCGTGATATACACCATTCTGGGAGCGTGGGACACAAACCCGGAAAAACACATCGTCTCCTACCTTTCCCAGGTTGGCAAGGAACTGACCGGCAAGAAAGTGGGCGATCAGGTTAAAATCGTTCCCATGGACGGCGACAAAAAGAAGGTGTTCACGATCACCGCCATTGAAGCCGCCTTTTAAGAACGGTCATTCGCCAATTTTCTCCTTCAATCCTCCATGTTTCATGGAGGATTTTTTGTGATATTTTGAATTATATATTGAAAATAAAAAAGTTGGGCTGAAGAAAAAAGTTGGCGCGAATTTGGAATCCGAAGTCAATCTACAATTTTAAGGGGAAGGCTATTGAATAGATTTCTGCCGCTTCTGCGAGCCTCGCAGGCGGGGGAGTGTATGTTTCCCGGCTTCCACAAATAGAGTTATTCCTGAAGCATGGAGAAGGGAAATCCCTCTTCCTTTTTTTATCACCGCGGTTTTCACAAGTGATGCTAATGACCTATTTCCAGAAGATTGTGCTTATCGGCAGAAGAAAATGATTTCGTTGCTTCACCAGGATATGGAATACTGGATCAGCCGGGAGAAACTGGATTGCCTCTCCAAAGAAAACCTGCCGGATTCCAAATTCGTTATAGGGATGTACAGCAAGTAGCTTATTTGTTGTTTTTCATTGATTATCCCCTGCATACTGTGAAGAAGACATTATTTATTTTGACTGCCATGGCTGCGGCAACTGCCGTTGCGGAAGCATCTACAGTCCTGATATCGTTCGGCATCAATTCAGGCAATGACACCTCCGTTGTGAACGGAACCTACCGCGGAGAAACCGGGCAAAAAGTAAATAAAATTTCAACAGGAAGCTCAAATTCCTACACTTCCGGAGCATTGTCAACCACCGGAGGGGAAACTACCGCCATCACCGTCACGACCGGCGGTGTTTGCTGTGGATCAGGTGGCGTGCTGACGGACGTTACCGCAAAAGAATCCGCCCTGGCGGGCCATGACAACAAGTTCTATGATGTCTTTGGCCAGGACATGTCCATAGGCAATCCCATGGGGGGCGTTGTCAACACTGCCGGTTCTGCCAATGGCAACTTCACCATGTCCCTGAACAATCTGTCCGCAGGTACCTACACGCTGACAATGCTGGTAGGCCGCGGAAACGATTACGGGGCAGGCAATACTTCTTCCTTCAGCCTCAGCGGCGATGGCATAGCCAACATTTCGGCCATTCTTGACGATTATTCCACTGGTTCCGGCGCCACGCTGAACGGCTCCACCGTCACAGCCAATACACATACCGGAGACTGGGTGCTGATGACTTACACGTTTGACGTGACGGCCGACAATACCCGGCTTGACATCCTCTCCGAGGGCGGTAGCGGCAGCATCAACACTCTGGCGCTAACCTCCGTTCCGGAACCGGCTACGGCATCCCTGAGCCTTCTGGGGCTTTCCGCCCTGCTTCTGCGCCGCCGCAGAAACTGACTCTGGTTCATCCCATTTTCCGAGAAACAAAAACTCCGTATCTCCTTATACGAGGTACGGAGTTTTCCGTTCGGGACAGAGAATGATACGGCGATTTTTCCGGAAAATCCCCACAGAAAAAATCGGCATAGCCTGCCGGAGACACCGTGTACCGGGAATGGTACCCTGCCTCTCTGCTTTAATATTATCCCCCACAGCCCTCTGCATGCAGGAAAAGGCGCCCCAATTCCAGCAACGGTACAGAACGATAAAACAAAACCGGAAACTCACGATACCCTGCCGCCTTCACGGAAAGGCGGAAAAACAATTCCCTCAATTTTTTGCGTCCAGCGGCCCCCTTTTTCATTGCGGTCCTGCTGCGTATTGACCATGATACGGGCTACCCGGCTCCCTCATGCAGAACCAACGCTTCCAGTACGAAAGAATTATCATCACGGGCGCATCGTCCGGATTCGGGAAGGCTTTTGCCCAGATGCTGGCCTCCTGCACCGGTGAACTGATTCTCGTCGCCCGGAATGAAGAGGCGCTTCAACAACTTGCCGCCGGGCTGGAAGAAAAACATCCCGGACTGAACGCCGCCGCCCTTCCCTGCGACCTGGCGGACGAATCCGCCTTGGGCGACCTGGCTGGCCGCCTTCTGGAACTGCCTGCGGCAAAAACCCTTCTGATCAACAACGCCGGAGCAGGAGACTACGGAGAATTCTCGGAAGGCTCCTGGGACAGAATTCGCACCCTGCTGCGCCTGAACGTGGAAAGCCTCACGCGCCTGTGCCACGCCATGATACCGGGATTGAAAAAAAACGGCGGGGACATCATCAACATCAGCTCCCTGGCGGCTCTGCTCCCCATCCCGGACTTTGCCGTTTATGCGGCCACCAAGGCATACGTTTCCAGCCTGTCGGAAGCCCTGCGGTTGGAACTGAAGGAACACGGCATACGAGTCCTGGCCGTTTGTCCCGGCCCCGTCTCCACGGGATTCGGGAAAGCGGCGCGCCGCCCCGGCTTCACCGGCAACATGATGCCGGGCAGAAACGCCTTTGACACCCCCACGGAAACCGTCGTGAAAGACAGCCTGCACGCCCTGTCCCGCGGACGCGCCAGAGTCTTCCCCGGCGTGAAAATACGTTTGGCGGCCCTGCTGCTGAATGCGGCTCCCCTGGGGCTGATCCGCTTCTTCATGGGCAAACGCCCCCGGAAAGTCCAGCCGTCTCCAACCGAAACCCTCCCTCCCGCGCCATGAAACCCCACCGCCGCGGAATCACCCGCATCACCTGGTTCAAGCTTACGGTCTGCGCCTGCCTGGCCGCCATGGCGGCTTCCCTCTTCACGCCGTATCCGGCCCAGATTATCCGCGCCCTGAAAGGAGAGCCGGAACCGGCGACGGATGCCCCGGACGCCTACCCGCCCCACACTTCCCTGCCCCCGGAACAGCCGGACCAGACGCAAACGGCCGCCCCGGATACTGCCGGACGCCCCGGCACGGCCACGGAAGATGCGCGCCTGCTGTCTCCCTGGACGCCGGAGCGCACCATCGCCCTGCCCCCCGTGCAGTATCCGCCGTTTCCACCAGTTCTGCCCACCAGGCCGTCCACAGGAGCGCTCACGAACATTTACGAGCTGGCCCGTGGCCTGAACTTGAAAACCCAGGCCAACTTCCTGCCCGGCACGCTGGCTTCCAGCGACAAGGAAATCAAAAGCAATTACCAGATGACGCTCACCCTGAACGTCAAACAGCCCCAAGCCCTGACGAAAAAGGAAGATATCCTGAAGCTCAACCCCAAACTGGAGGCCATCCTCCCGGATCTGTCCACCCTGTTCAGCCACGCTCGCATCTCTCCCTACTACGGGCAGATCTACGCCCGCAAACAAACGGAAATCCGCAAAAACCTGGCCTCCCTGACCAAGCTGTTTGACCGCCACAACTTCTATGATACGGAAACCATCCTGGAAATAACCCACCCGGAAACCCGTAGAAAACTGCTGTGGCTTCAAAGTGAAATGGACGTCGTTTCCGACGGGTCGGACGGTGACCGGCTGTCCACCATGCCGGACAAAATCCTGAAAAGTTCCTTCTACCAGCCCAGCACCTCCTACCGCTGGAAAAAGCGCACGGACAAGCCCAATCCCCTGCTCAAGCCCTGGCAGCAGAGGCTGGCTGCCTACAAGGCAAGCCTGGCCAAGGCCCCCGCCGCGGAAAAAGCCGCCCTGCGCAGCAAAATAGACCATGCGGAACGGGTCATTGCGGAACTGAAAAGGTACAGCTTCCTGATCTCGGAATACGATCCCTTCATCGTAGTCCCTCTGGGCGTCGTCAACCAGTCTTCCCCGTTCTCCCCGCAATTCGGCGATTACGCCGTCGTCATTGTGGACGGCAAATTATACCCGGCCCTGGTGGGGGACGCCGGCCCCCGGTACAAGACGGGGGAAGGCTCCCTGCGCCTGAGCCGGGAAATCAACCCCAAATCCGGACCTTACAGCCGCCCCGTCTCCGATCTGGTGGTGAGCTACCTGATCTTCCCCGGCACCGCGGAGCCGGAAGCCGGACCGCCCGACTATGAAAAACTCACGGCGAAATGCCGGGAACTGCTCAACGACATAGGCGGCATGGGAGACGCCTTCAAACTCCACCAGTGGGAAGACCTGCTTGCTCCCAAGCCGCCTCCCTCTTCTCCCTCTCCCTCCGCTTCCGACAAGGAACCGGAAACCACGGCAAAAGACGGAAAAACGGCTGCGGACAAACCGTCGGAAACTCCTTCTTCCACATCTTCCCCCACGCCTTCCTCCACATCCGCACCTGCGGCCCCCTGACGTGCAGGCCGCCCGGACTACAAGGCTTCCTTCCAGGAAAACAGAAACGCCTTCCACATCCGGGAATACACCCTGCCGCGCGTAATCTTCACCTTTCCGGAAGAGGGAATTTCCCGGTGTTTCAACAAATCCAGCGTATCCAGCCCCAGCCACGCCGGAAGCACCGTGGAAAAACGCAATCGTCCGTTATGCAGGGACTCCGCATAAAACACGCCTTCCTTCAGCCACAGCTCCGCCTTTTCCAGCCACGTTTCCGCATCGTCTCCGGGCAGATAGCTTCTCCCGCGGGAGAAATCCTCCTCCCGGTCGCGGAGAATATTCACCAGCTGCAGCCCCATTCCGTAATGGACTCCCCACCGCAAAAGCACCTCTTCCGGCTGGGTGCTGAACGCATCGCCAAGGACAAGGAGGCCCAGCCTGGTCCAGAACTCGCCCACGCATCCGGCCACCATGTAGGCGTAATGTTCCAATTGTTCCGGACAAATGACGGAGGGATGCTCCACAAAATATTCCAGGTCCCACGCCTGTCCCTCCACAATCGTAGCCAGAACGTTCCGCACCAGCATCTGCTCCCGCGGCGGCAGGGCTTCCAGCAGGGCCAGACATTCGGGAAAGCGCGCTAGAAGTTCCCCCTCCCCCCGGTGCTTCTGCACGGAAGACAGCACGCCCAGCCGGCCGAAGCAGGTTGCGGCCGCCTCGTGGGAGGCATCCCCTGCCACAGCCGCGCCCATCATCTTCAGCAGGGCCAGCCTCTCCTTCAAATCCATATCCACCGTGTCCGCCACCGTATCCGTGGCGCGCGCCAGCAAATAGCCCACGGCCACGCCGGGCCGCATTTCGCAGGGCAGAAAGCGCATGCTCAGGTAAAAGGACCGGGAAACGGCGGATAAAAGCTGATGGAGGCCCTTCATAACTTTTGCAGGCCCAGCCTGTGCATCTTGTAATGGAGTACCCGCGGAGAAATGCCCAGTTCCCGGGCCGCCGCGGACATGTTGCCCGGGGAGCGCTTCAGCGCGGCCACAATCAATTCCCGTTCAAAGGAATCTACCATCGTAGGCAAATCAGCCTGTTCCTCCCCTCCGCGGGAATTCGGAGCGTCGCTGCTGGGCATCTGGAGGGAGGCGGGCAGATTGTAGCCGTAAATGCAGTCGTCCTGCGCCGTGATGACGGCGCGCTCCACGCAATTCTCCAGCTCCCGGACGTTGCCCGGCCAGTGGTAGGCCATGAGCATGTTGATTGCCGGGGTGGAAAGGCGCGTGATATGCTTGCCGTACTTGAGGTTGAACTTGGAAAGGAAATGCTCCGCAAGCAGCATGATGTCCCCCTTGCGCTGGACCAGGTCCGGCATCACGATGGGGAAAATATTCAGGCGGTAATACAAGTCTTCACGGAATTTGTTTTCCGTCATCAGCTCTTCCAAATTCCGGCTGGTTGCGGCAATGAAGCGCACGTCGGAATGCAGTTCCCGGTTGCTGCCCACGCGGGAAAAAGTCTTCTCCTGCAAAAAGCGCAGTAGCTTCACCTGCATTTGCAGGCTCAAATCCCCGATTTCATCCAGGAAGAGGGTTCCTCCATCCGCGGCCTCCGCGCGGCCAATGCGGCGGCTGGTGGCTCCTGTGAAAGACCCTTTTTCATGCCCGAACAATTCGCTTTCCAGCAGATTCTCCGGCATGGCGGCGCAATTCATCGTAATCAGCGGCTTGTCCTTCCTGGCGCTCAGATTCACCACGGCGCGTGCCACCAGTTCCTTCCCCGTTCCGGAACTGCCGCGGATCAATACCGTGGCGTCGCTGGGGGCCACCTGCCGTATCTGCTCATACACCTGGAGCATGGGGCGGCAATTCCCTATCAGCTCGCCGGGATTGCTCGTCAGCAATTCGCGCAGCTTTTCGTTTTCCGCCATCAGGGCCTCCCTTTCCTCGTGGGCCTGGAGGCATGCCGCCAGGGCATCCCCTACAATGTTCCCCACAATCTGCATCAGCTTCAAGTCCCGCTCCAGATCCGTCTCCGCATCAACGGAACGGTCAATGCTCAAGGTACCGATCACCTGCTGCAAATGAATAATGGGCACGCAGATGAACGCCACCTTTTCCCCGCTTTTGCGGGTGCGTGTGCGGTTCAGGAACCTGCGGTCCCGGGAAATATCCTCGATCACGTGGGGGCGGCCCGTTTCCGCTACATGGCCCGTAATGCCTTCGCCCACGTGGTAGTGGCCACGCTTCATTTCCTGTTCGTCCAGCCCGTGGGAAGCTTCGATCATCAGGTTGTTCCCGTGGCGGATGGTGAAGGTGCCGCGCAGCATCTTCATGCGGCGGTAAAGAATATCAAGGATATGCTGCAACAGAACCGTTCCGTTGCGCTCGTTGACGATTGCAGAACTGATCTCCTGCAACACGATCATTTCCAAATCGGGAGACTTGTTCATGCCATTCATGCAGCCCGTAGCTGTCCGGATATTAACCGGGCGCATGCGTTCAACCAACCTTTTTTCGTGCAACGGGTTTCCCGTGAAAGGGAAAAATAAAATCAATTATCACATTCATTATTGAACATCAACATGGAATAATACCGTCACAAGCATGACAACATAATTACAAAATTGTAATATTGCGCTCCGGCACCACCCCGTGTCAAATAGGTTCCGCCCCGGAAGACTCCCGTTTCATCATTTCCGTAATCACCTGGAACAGGGCCGTACGGTACAGCACGCCATCCAGATGGCCGTCCGCCTGGCACACGACGGCGGCAGCGGACAGATGGTCCTGCTCAAACAGCTTGAGGGCATCCGTCAGGTGTGTATTCCCGTCCAGCACGGGAGCGCCCGGACGGATCAGGTTCCCCGCGGACGGAAGATTCCCGCCAGGACCGGGGTTCCACTTCTTCCGGATACCCGGCACATCGCCCGGATAAATGGTCCCCAGGTAGGTACCGTCCTGCTTCACCACGAAAATCAAATCCCCCGGATTCTTCAGCATCAGGGAGGAAACTTCTTCCAGAGAAGCTTCCGGAAGCACCTGCGGCACCACATGCCGCGCCAGATCATGCACATGAACCTGCGCCATGGGCAGGTTCACCACGGAGGCGGTGCTTCCGGACAGGCTGGCGGCGTACATGGAACGCGCCCGGATCAGTTTGCTGGTTCCGTAGGCGCTCACCACGCCAATCAGCAGCGGGTAAATCATCTGGCCGCTCATGGAAAACTCCACCACCATTACCAGCGCCGTCAGCGGGGCCTGGGCCGCCGTGGCAAAAAAGGCAGCCATGCCCACCATGGCATACGCCACAGCGTGATTGCCCTCCATGCCCATGAGATTCATCAGGGTGCTGAAAATAAACCCTACCATGCTCCCGACAAACAGGGTGGGCGTCATCGCCCCGCCCACGGTACCGCAGCCAAACACCACCGCCACGGCGCTCACCTTCACCGCCAGCAGAATCAGCGCCTCCTGCGTCCCGTAATCCTCATGCACCAGTCCCGTAATCAGAGCCTGCCCGTTGCCCACCACTTCCGGGTAAAAGCAGGCCAGAACGCCCACCAGCAGCCCGGCGGCCAGCAGACGCACGGGCAGCAGGGACTGGCGTCCGTTCAAATACTTGTTGGACACATCCAGCAGGGCCACCCAGCCCTTGGCCGCCACGGCGGCCAGCACTCCCAGCGCCACGCACCACAGGGACTGGGAAAACATCGTGAAGCTCTCAAACGGAGAACTGTAAAGGGGCGAGGGATCTCCCAGCAGGTGCAGCATCAGGAAACCGGTGCAGGAGGCAATCAGAAGAGGGGCCAGAATATCCATGCTCACCGTTCCAATGATGATCTCGCTCACGAACAGGCAGCCGGAAAAAGGAGCGTGGAACGCCGTGGTGAAACCAGCCGCCGCGCCGCACCCCACCAACAGGCGCAGACGGGGAATGGAAACATGGAGCTTCTGTCCCACAGCGGAGGCGATCAGGGCGGAAGACTGGATAATGGGACCTTCCTTGCCGATAGCCGCTCCGGAAGCAATGCTCCATGCGGCGGACAGAACTTTCAGGGAAGAAGCCCTGACCTTGATCAGCCCGTTTCCTATGGCCAGGGCCTCCATGTATTCCATGGCCTGTCCCGGCATTCTTCTCTTCACGAACAAAAGAATGAACCCGGCTACCAGACCACCGATGGCCGGAACGGCAATCCTCCATTCCGGTTCCAGAAGGGAAAAAACGCCCACCCTGGAATCCGACCAAATGCCCGTGAGAAGCCATTGAATAAACTCCACCAGCCATTCAAAGCACATGGACATGCTGGCGCCGACGATCCCTACCAGCACCGCCCACATGAAAGTCACCTGGCTCTCCCCCACCTTCAAGTGATGGAACAAGTTTAAAATCCATCCATACCAGACTGTACCGGGAGGAGCCTGAGGATCGGAGGAAGACGGTTTCATGGGCAGGAAAACAAGACTGTCCCGTTAAGACATGAAATTCCGCCCGGACGTTCGAAGCAGGCGCAGATACCTCCGCAGCCTTATGTTTCCCCGTCCGCCGCATTCCGTACTCTGCGGACAAAAGAAGCCCGGAAAAGAACGACTTGAAAAGACCTCCCCGTCAAATACCTTGCACCGGAAGGGAAACCTGATACACCGGTATTGTCACCCTCTATACGAAAACGGACATGCCTTCTTCCCCCCAGCCGCAAAAACAAGTCTCCACCCGCCTCCGGAGGCTGGCATTCCTGCTGATTGCCTGCACAGTATTCGCCGTACTGGCGCATGATGTGAAACATCCCGCTTCGGCATGGCCCTCGGAACGGGAAGTACTCTCCGGCAGATCCATCTTCGGAAAACCGGGAGACGCGGGTTCTCTGGTCACGGTCAGCCTTCCCTACCCCTTGAGGCCCTCCTGGGCTCCCGATACGGAAATCTTCTCCATTACCTGCCACAGGCTGGTTGCCGGCGCCCTCATCAATATCTTTCAGAAAACGCTGGATCACTACGGTCTGGAACGCATCAGGGAACTGCACCTGGACGTTTACGGCGGCTGCTTCAACAACCGGCCCGTCAGGGGAGGCAGCAGGCCTTCCCTGCACGCCTGGGGAATTGCCGTGGATCTGGACCCTTTGCGCAACGCCATGCACATGCGCGCTCCGGAGGCTGCATTCTCCGGTCCGGAATACGATGAGTTCTGGTCCATTGTGGAAGGGGAGGGAGCATTCTCCCTGGGTCGGGAACTGGGATATGACTGGATGCACATCCAGTTCGTCCGCCCGTAAGGCGCTCTGGGTTGAAAACCCGTAAAAGGCGTCAGAATGTATACTTCAGGTTGATGCCGTAATAAAAATCGTTCCCCAGGCCTTTCTGGCTGATGACAGTCAGCGCCTGGCTGAAATTGGTAAACAGCTCCACCGTCAGCCGGGAAGTGGCCCGGAACGTAAAACTCAAATTGTAATCCAGCGCATTGGAACCGTGATGAACCACCGGTCCCACATACCCGCCGTTATAGCCGTAGCGGATTGTGGCGTCCACACGGACGCAGTCCGCTATCTCTTCATGCAGTCCGGCAAACGCCGCATAATAGCCGCGGAACGTATGATTGTTGTACTGCCAGTACAGATCCGTTCCAGCAAACCAGCGGTCGGAAAAACGATACGTCGTTTTCAGTCCCGGACGCGGAATCCCCTTGTCTCCGGGAAAAACGAAGCTGTGCTCATACCACGGCATGACCGTCCAATTCCCCAGTTCCTTCACGTAATCCAGCCGGTACTTCAGTTCCGCATGGTTCTGGTGGTCCGTGGAAACTCCGTACCATATCTTCCCTACCCACTCCCTGTACTGAATTTCCGGCACGAACGTGCACAGGCTGCCGTCCCAGAGGTCCAGGCCCTCGCACTCGTACTTGCTGGCCCATCCTGTCTGGAAGCGCAGGTATACCCTGTCTTCCGCAGGTTCCGCCAGGGACAGGGGATGAGAACATCCAGTCTTCAAGTAATGCGCCGGATTCAGGCAATTCGTCGTGGACGCCAGGGCGCCGCTCCATGAAAAAACGGCGCAGGCCGCCAGCAACACTCCTGTTCCAGTTCTCGTCTTCATATCATTCCGGTATTGAAAAAGCGTTTCCAGGGCGGCAGGCCCGGACGGGAACCGCACTCCTTCAAGTTATACGTCCATCTTCTTTTCCCCTGCAAGTCAATAATCAGGGAGCCCCTCCCGAAAAGACGGGCACCGGAGGAAAAAAGAGTCATCCATGCGGAGAAATGCCAAAAAGGGAAGCCGTGAAAGATTGCGGACCTCATTCCGGTATGTACCTGTAGATTTTCATGCAAAAACAAATGAAATTAACCCTGCCGGCCTGCATTCTGCTCTTCTGTCTTCCCTCCGTCTTTGCGCAGGAGCAGATCATCCCGAAACCGGCGGAAATCACGCTTCAAAAGGGTTCCCCGGCCATGCTGACCCGGAATTCCGCAATCGTACCCGACGTCCGGGACAAGGCGTTCCTGAACAGGGCCATGCAGCTGCAACAAATATTGAGCGAAGGAACAGAACTTCCCCTTCCTCTGAAAACGCCGCAGGACGCGCCAAAAAACGCCGCCAATATCATCATTAAAAAAGACTCCTCCCTGGCATCGAAAGGAGAGGAAGCCTATTCCATCCAATCCTCCCCCCGTGGAATCATTCTTTCTGCGGCAGATCCGAAAGGCATTTTCTACGCCACCCAAAGCCTGGTCCAGATGATGCCCGTCATTTTCCACGACCGGAATGCGGACAAATCCTCCGTGCAATGGAACATTTCCCGGACGCCGTTCGGAATCGTGGACTATCCCCGCTTCTCCTGGCGTGCGCTGATGATCGACGAGGCCCGCCATTTCTTCGGTGAAAAAGCCATCAAGCAAATCATTGACCAGATGGCCCTGCTGAAAATGAACATTCTGCACTGGCACCTGACAGACGATGCTGGATGGCGCATTGAAATCAAAAAATACCCGCGCCTTACCTCCGTCGGTTCCAAACGCAGGGAAACGGAAACAGGAACGTGGAACAGCGGCAAATCGGACGGTACGCCGCATGAAGGATTTTACACCCAGAAGCAGATCAGGGACATCGTGCAGTATGCGGCCCGGCGCAACATCACCATCGTTCCGGAAATCGAAATGCCGGGGCATGCCAGCGCGGCTGCCGTCGCCTATCCCTTCCTGAGCCTGAAAACTCCCGCGGAAGTGCCCACCACCTTCATCGTCAACACGGCTTTTGACCCAACCTCGGAAAAAACCTATGCCTTCCTGTCCGACGTACTGGACGAAGTCGTCTCCATGTTTCCCGGTAAAATCATCCACATCGGCGGGGATGAAGTGCGCTACGACAAGCAGTGGAAAGGAGTGCCGGAAATTGAGGCGTTCATGAAGAAAAACAAGTTGAAAAGCCTTTCCGACGTCCAG
>ERZ1673736.3931-NODE-3931-length-13060-cov-3.884737_pt1 | contig 13060 bp, 14 predicted proteins | sample MGYA00580212_ERZ1673736 | MGnify/ENA primary metagenome ERZ1673736 (study PRJEB41218, sample SAMN15661752) | gut metagenome | host: Homo sapiens | place: Canada: London | collected 2015-08-20/2019-03-30 | study: EMG produced TPA metagenomics assembly of... | reverse complement strand
ATATCAGGCTCACCAGCACGATCACCAGCGTCCAGGCAAACAGGTCCGGCGTGTTCAGATAGATTTTGGCCTGCTGGAGCTGTTCGCCGATGGAGCCGTCTGGCATACCAATGACCTCGGCGGCGATGCCGGACTTCCAGCACAATCCCAGGGCGGAGCCGCAGGCCGACCGGAAGTATGGGAGCACCTGGGGCAGATACACGTAGCGGATGCCGCGGAGTGCGGGGACGCGGAACACCCGGGCCATCTCCAGCAGCTGCGGATCGGCGGCCCGGATGCCGCTCAACAGATTGGTATAGAGGACCGGCAGGACGATCAGGAAGGAGATCAGCACCGCCAGATTCTTGGAGGAAAACAGGATCAGCGCCAGAATGATAAAGGAGGCCACCGGAATGGACTTGATGGCCAGGAGGGCTGGCGCCAGCAGCTCCTCCACCCGGCGGAACCGGGCGGCCAGAGCCGCCAGCAGGGTCCCGGCTGCTACTCCCAGCAGGAAACCCGCTGTGATGCGCACCAGGGAATACCCGATGGCGCCCCAAAAATCCAGCGTGGGAACCAGTTCCGTCAGCCGCGCAAGCACAGTGAGCGGGGAGACCAGGATGATGCGCTGATCAATGGCCATGGCACCCGCCTGCCACAGGAGCAGCCAGAAGAGTACAGCCCAGGCCCGTATGGTTCGGCGGCCTTTCATGGAAGTCAGCGGCTGAAGTAGAAGGCGTCGTCAGGCAGGGTGCCGCCCACGGACTGAGGATTCTGCTCAAACAGGACCGACAGGTAGCCGGACAGCTTCTCCTTCATCTCGTCCCCCTCAATGAAGACGATGTTGCACTCCGGCAGGGCCTTCTGAGCCACCTCGGCGGTGACGGTCTCATACTGGCCCACCAGCTGGGCGGCCTCCTCCACGTTGGAGTTGACATAGTCCACCGACTCCTGATAGCGGTCCAGGAAGGCGGATACCACCTCCGGATGTTCCTCTGCAAAGGCGGTCCGGGCCACCACCACGCCGGTGACCAGGGTGGAGGGCGTCTCGCTGTCAGCCTGAAGGGCGTCCCACTCCTCCGTCAGATCCAGAGCCACCCGCAGGGTCTCGCTCTGGGCCTGGGCGGTGGTGACAAAGGGCTGGGGCAGCATGGCGATGGCGTTCTCCTCCGCCATCAAGGCGGAGAGGCACTCCGCCTGTTCGCTCTTCCACTCAATGGTCACATCCGCGGAGGGGTCGATGCCGTTCTGGGTCAGCACATAATTGAGGGCGGCCTCCGGCGTGTTTCCCTTGCCGCTGGCGTAAACGGTCTTGCCCCGGAGATCCTCCACGGAGTGTACCGTGTCCCCGCTCTCCACGATGTAGAGCACGCCCAGCGTATTGATGGCCAGCACCTGCACGCCGCCCTCGGTGTTGTTGTAGAGGACAGAGGCAAGGTTGGCAGGGACGGCGGCGATATCCGTGGTCCCCTGCGCCAGGGCGGCAGACACCTCATCGGTGGCGGACGTAATAGTAAAATGATAGATGTTACCAGAGGAAACTACATTCTCGTATTCCTCTTTCAGTTGGTCAGTGAATTCTTCGACCGGTTCACTATCGGCCATCATCTTGACCATGCCCATGGCGGTAGGGCCTTTCAGGGCCATAACATTGACATCAAGCGAATCCACCGTTTCCTGAGAGGACCCTGGCTCCGTCACCTCGGAGGGCGTACTGCTCGAACCAGGCGTTTCCGAGGTGCCGGCATCCCCGGCGGTGGAGCAGCCCGCCAGCAGCGCGGCGGACAGGGACAGGACGCAGAGCAGAGAGAGCAATTTTTTCATACCGTTTTCCTTTCAATTTGTTTCTTATTTTGTGTTTGAGGGATGATAGAGCAGTTCTTCCAGCAAAGGACGATCTTCAACCGTGATGGAATTCCCATCCACTGAAACCGCTCCCATAGATTGAAGGACAGACAACTCTCGGAAAAGGGCGGCACGGCTCATCCCTAGACGGCGGGCCAGATCCTCCCGAGATCCGGCGAGCCTTACCACGCCCTTCTCATCCTGCCGCTCCAGGAGATGGGCAATGAGGCGGCCGCGGCAGGACTGCATCGTAAGCAGCTCGATGCGCCGGAGCAGGAATTGGAGCTTCCGGTTGCACAGGGCCGCGTAGCGCATGGCAAGCCCGGTGTCCCGTTCCATGCAGGCGAGAAGGACCGCCTTGGGGATATACAGAACCTCAGTCTCCTCCCCGCACCGCAATACCGTCTCCAGCTCCGTATCTGCCAGCAGATTACAGACGCCGAAACACTCCCCCGCAGTCAGGGCATTGAGCTGCACATCCTTGCCATCCAGTGCCACGGAATAGACCTCCACCCGTCCGGACACGATCATCCCCACGGATGAGACGCCGCCCGGCCTGTCACTGATGATCTGGCCCGCGCGGAACCTCTTTGCGGTTACCTGTTCCGGCGGCAGGGATGCGCCCGCCAAAAAGGGGGGACGACGTCAGCTTTTCCTGTAAGACAGCTTGCTCCAAATCACACCCCTCCTTTGGTTAGCAATAACTAACCTACCGCTATATTCTACCCTGAACCCACACCGCAAGCCAAGAAAAAAGGTTGCCGGCCAGTCTCACCTGATACTGACAAGCTCTCGTTCTCTGTGGTAAGCTATCGCTAACAAAAATTCGCTTTGAGATCGGAGGCTCACAATGCCGCGTCAAGTGCTCCTTTTCTCCGGCGCTTCCGCCGTGGGAAAGACTTCTGTTCTGAAAAGCCTGCCCCCGCTGCTGGCCCACGGCGGCATGGCGCCCTGCGTGTGCAAGATCGACTGTCTGAAAACCGGGGACGCGGATGTCTTTCAAAGCCTGGGGCTTCCCTGTGTCACCGGTTTGAGCGGGGATATCTGCCCTGACCATTTCCTTGTCTCTAATCTGTCGGAGCTGTGGGGTGGGCGGACCGCCTGGGGCGGGACGCCCTGGTCATTGAAACGGCCGGACTGTGCCACCGCTGCTCCCCGGCTACGGAGCACATGGCCGCTAGCTGTGTGCTGGACTGCACCGCCAGCTGCAGGGCGCCGGGGCAGCTGGGTCCCATGCTCACTCAGGCGGACTTTGTGGTGCTCACCAAGATCGACATGGTGTCCCAGGCGGAGCTGGAGATCATCTCCTGGCAGATCCGCATCCTCAACCCGTCCGCGGCACTGTTCCCAGTGGACGGGCTGGCCGGTTACGGCACGGATCTGCTGGCACAGTGGCTGCTGGCCCGGCCGGTATGCACCGGTTTCGAGAGGGACGCCCTCCGACACACCATGCCCAGCGGCGTATGCTCCTACTGCGTAGGCGAGCGGCGGGTGGGCAGCGCGTTCCAGCAGGGCATGGTGGGCAAAATTTCCTTTGAGGAGGCGCCGGTATGCGGAGTGTGACCATCCTGGCCGGCTGCGGGAAAGACGGCCGACCGGAGCCCTTTGACTCCATATCCCTGGAACGCGGGGGGCTATCGCCCTGATCTGTGACAGCCCTATCGTCCTCATTGACGAGATTGAAAACGCGGGCATCGACAAGGAGCGGGCGCTGGGCCTGCTTCAGAAGAGCGACAAGCTGGTGCTGGTTGTCACCCACGATCCCCACACAGCCCTGATGGCCCGGCGGCGCATCGTTCTGGCCGGCGGCGCGGTGACCGCCGTGGTGGAGCGCACCGCCGGAGAGGCTGCCCTCTATGAAGCGCTGGGCAGGGCTTATCGGGAACAGCGACGCTATCAAACCCAGCTGCGGAAAGGAGCCTACCTGGCATGACGTCTATTTTGCTCTATTGGAACCACATCTGCGTCCTGCACCGCCAGGAGAAGGCTTTCCTGGAGGACCTGGCCCAACGGCTGCGGGGGGACGGCATCCGGCTGGAGGTGCGCTATTTCGGTCTGGGATATCCGGAGCGTATGTCCGAGTACCTGGCCCGGCCGGACGCCATACTTCCGGACCTCATCGTTTCCGCCGATCTGGAGGTGTTTGAGGATCTGCGGATCTTCTCCAAATTCAAGTCGAATCTCTATCCGGCGGCTGACTGGGTCCCGCTGCGGCAGAGCCCCATGCTGAATGCGGTACAGCGGGGCCCCTGTCTTCTGCCCTTTGTCTCCATCCCGCTGGTGTACTATACCCGGGAGCCGGAGGCCTGTGCCAAGACCTCTCTGCCGGATTGGCGCGGGCTAGCTTTCGGGGGCATCAACAATTCCGCGGCAAAAACGGTGGTAAAGTCCGTGTGGGAGCGGTGGGGCCAGGTGGCCGCCGCCAAGCTCCTGGGGGAGAGTCTGGTGGCCGATATGCCAATCGGGGCCTTTCAGGCGGTGCGTCAGGGGCAGACCAGCACCGCCCTGGTTCCCTCCCTCTATGCCCTCCGAGTGGACGGCCGGGAGACCTTTCTCCGCGTCCCCCAGGAGGGGCCGGTCCTGATCCCCTCTTATCTCTGTGCCCGCGCTTCTGCGCCGGAGTGGGCGGCCCGCCGGGTGGCAGAGCGCATTCTCTCCCGTGAGCTTTGCGATTTCTATGCGGCAAACGGGGATCTGATCGTCTACCCCGCCTGCACCGGGCGGCGCAGCGGACAGGAGGCCGATTACGCCCTCTGTCCATCCGCTGCATGGCTGGAACATCTTTCTCATGTGGATTTCTACCGGCTCTATTGCACCAAACTGCCTTCCGCAATCGAGTTTGCCTACGCCTGACAGAAACAGAAGGAGCTTCCCGTTTATGGTTGGGAAGCTCCTGCTCTTTACTTCACTTCAACCGCTCCCAGGTGGCCACTGCCTAGGAAACCCGGAATATCCTGTGCGCCGAGTGGAACACGGACTTACGGATGGCGGAAACCGCGGAGAAGGTAGGCTATAAAAACCTGAGCAAATTGGCGGCAGTCCTTATCAAGCAGTTCGGCTGTCCGCCACTGGAGCATCACAGAAGGGCACGGCTCGAATGAGCTGTGCCCTTCCTCTTGCAAGTCGGTTTCGATTTTATAGGGGCCTGCCGCTGTTATCGTTCCAGCATCCGGTCGTTCCAGTTCAGAATCAAGTCCAGCATATATTTAGTGTTGCCCATGTTGCAGTGGGCCTGGCCGTTCAGCGCCCGGCCGGGCGCCGCGAACTCCAGAGAGCGGGTGTTTTTCAGCAGGTCGATTTCCTGCTTGTAGAGGGCGAAGTCCACCAGCAGATCCTCCCGAGCGCTGAGAAGCAGCACATCCTGGGTGATCCGCTCCGCTACCGGCTCAATGGTGAAGGCCCGGGCTTTTTGCAGATACTCGTACACATCGGAGGTGCCGTAGGCGTAGTTGGAGTGCTGGATGGACCAGCGGAACAGCGGCTCCCGCTCCGCCAGGCCGGCGTAGAGGTCCAAGATGGCGTCCCGGTTGTTCTCGTCCAGCCAGTGCTCCAGCTTCGCCCGGATCTCCGCCGGCTTATCTGCCATCAGCACGCTCCAGGACACCACCCGCCGGATGCGCGGCTCCATGGCCGCCGCCCGCATGCACAGCTCCCCGCCGAGGGAGACGCCGATGATGGTCACATCTTCCGCTCCGTAGTGGTCCAGCACTGCGCCCACCGGCTTCTCCCACTCCGGCGTGAAGGTCAGGCCGGATTTCCGCAGGGCCGCCCCCTGGCCGGGGCCCTCAAAAGCCAGCACCGTATAGCCGCCCTGGGCCAGGTACAGCAGGGCGTCGGTGAACTCCTCCAGCAGGGAGTCGTTGCCGCCATGGAACAGGATTGCGCCCTTGGAGGTATCTGTGGGCACGATCCGCCAGCAGGGCAAAACGCCGTCCGCATAGGGCACCTCCTCCCGGTGGATGGGGCCGCCTTGCTCCGCAAACAGGTAGGTAAAGTGTGTATAGAAGATCTCCCTGGCCCGGTCATAAGCAGCATGACACTCCGGGGTGTCCGGCGCCATGAAGAACTCCGCCATCCGAAGATATCCGGCGGCGGCCGCCCAGTCCTCCCGGGCTTCCGCCTGGGCGGAAAGCTCCTTTAAGACCCGCTCCCAAGCGGGAAAGTCCGTAATCTCCCCGCCCCGGGCCTGGATCTCCGTCGGGTCTCCGTGGTTCCACATGACCACCCGGTTGAGCTGGAAGTCAAAGAGCGGATGGTCGTTGAAGTGATAGGTCCCTGTGGGAAAAGTCAGTACAGACATCACAATGCCCCTTTCTTGTTGTAAGATAGGGACATTGTAGCAGGAACTTATCTGATTTACTTCTGTTCATCTGCTGTTCTGACCCAGGCCGGTCAGGAAGATCTGCTTCACCTCGGTCATGGACATGCCGTACAGCTTCCGGCTGGTATCCGCCATATGGGACGGGGTGGCAAAGCCCGCGTCCATGCAGACCTGGGTGAGAGATCGTCCCGTATCCAGCAGGTAGAAGGCCCGCTCCAGCTTTAGGTTTGCCAGATAGAGGCTGGGGGATATTCCGGTATCCCGCCGGAACAGGTGAGTCAGGCGGCTGGGAGACAGGTGAACGGCCCGGGCCACATTCCGAATGGTAAGTTGCTCCAGAGCGGGGGCCGATTTCATGTAGGCTGCGGCCTCCAGCACCCGCGGGTCCTCCGCCGGAGCGTGCTCTGCCTGCAATCCGAGCAGCCGTTCAGTCTCAGCAGCGGCGGTGGCCGCATCTGTCTCCGTGCGTACCTCTCCCCACCGCTTCCCCACCCTGGAAGAAACAGACGCATCCAGCGCCCGCCAAGGAGCACCCTGCAACAGTGTGTGTTTCACACAGCGGCTCATAGGGGTCAGCTCGTCGATGAACACCACCAAGGCCGGATCCACGCTCAGTATCGTGTGAGGAACGTCGGATCCGATGGTGATGCCCACCGTTTCCACGGATTTGCCATCCACCAGGGCGGTAAAGGGCCGCTCCATGGCAAATACCAGGTGGGCGGCGAAGTGGCGATGCTCCGCCGGAGAGGGATAGCTTGCCCGGATGTAATAGCAATCCCGGACACGAAAGATGAAGGGTTCCATTCTATCGAAGCCGCTCCACGATTTCCAGATAGGCCGCCCTCCCTTCCGGGAACCAGGGAACCATGGCGTAGCAGTGGCACATTCCTGGCGCGACGGTCATGGTGTAGGGCACATCCGCCGCCTTGCAGACGCCGACATAGGACTCTGCCAGGGCGGAGAGCAACTCGTCCCCACCGTAGTAAAAGTGGAGCGGCGGGAGGCCGGTAAAATCCCCTTTCGTTCCAGACAGCATATACGCCGGCACCTCCTGTCCTTTTGTCATAATTTCCCGCTCTGATTTCATCAAAGCAATGTCTACCAAAATGTCCCGGCCATTGAGCTGCCGCATCCGCTCCCACTCCCCTCGTGAGGCGGGAAGGCTGCCCGGGGAGCAGGCAATGACCTGCCGGGGCATCTCCACAGGCCGCCCAAGCGCGTTATTGTGGAGCGGAATCCCCACCGCCAACGCACCGCCGGAGGAGAATCCTACCACGGAAACCTGTTTTGCGCCATAGATCCCCGCCATTTCTTTATAGCATTGAAACACCATTTCATAAGTCTCTGTGATGTAGTGGTCGGTACAAAGCGGATAGAAGGGCAGCCAGCAGTCAGAGCCGCTGCGGGCGGCAAGGTCCCGGGCCGTCTTGACATCTCCCTGGTCTGGGCCAATGACCATGCCGCCTCCGAACAGGTACAGGATGGCTTTGGGGGCACACTCCCGTTTCCTCTGAATGGTCAGGCAATGATAGTGATCCAAAATCAGCCGATCTCCGTAAAAGGCTTTATGATCCTTCGGAAGTCGAAATCGGTGGCCGCGGTTCATTTTCCGAGCCTTTTCCAGGAGTTCACCGGCTGGCAGGGAAAAGAGCTGTTTCATCCCCATACGCTTTACAAATGCTGAAATCAGCTGATACCGAACGCTCATGGAATATCCCTCCTTACACATGCGCTCCGATAAACTCTGTGACCAGTTGGGCGTGCTGCTCCAATCTCACCATAGGTATAGGTCATGACAAACCTCCGTCTTACTTCCGCCCCACCAGCATCCGGGAATTGTCCAGCATCATCATGGCAGCCCAGCGGCGGGAGCCGAAGGCCTCCGCGGCGGTGTCAATGAGGCGCACGTCCTCATAGCCCATGTCCCGCAGTTCCCGGGCAAATTCCTCCATGTCCCCGTACATCCGGGGCTTCATGTCGTCGTTGAGGGCGAACACGCCGCCCTTTTTCAGCACCCGCAGGGTCTCCAGAAGCAACACCCGCTTGTCCGCGCCCATGACGTTGTGGTAGACGTAGTTGCTGGTCACTGCGTCGAAGGTCTCATCCGGGAAATCCAGATGGCGGGCGTCGCCCTTCTGAAAGGCAGCATTGTCCACCCCCTCGGCTTGAGCGTTCCGCTCACAGAGTTTCCGGCTGTAGGAGGCGTATTCCACGCCCCAGCGGTCGATGCCCACCATGCGGCCCTGGGGGTTCCGTTTGGCACAGGCGATGGTCAGCGCCCCGCTGCCGCACCCCACATCCAGGCCCACGCCGCCCTCCGGAAGTTCAATGTATGAGGCGACGCCCTCGATGATCTGCCGGGACAACTGCCGCCCGCCCTCGTAGGAAAACATCGCCCGGGCGTACAGGCTCCACGCCGCCCCCGCCAGACATCCCACAGCGCCCAGGCCCAGGACTGCTCCGGCAAGATGCTTTGCCGTCCGGCCCATGGGCAGCCGTGATCTGACTGCAGCCGCGCTTCCCGCCGCCAGTACGCCGGTGGCGGTTCCCAGCCCCACGATCATGCCCCTGGGCATCCAATTCCGATAATCTGGCTTCATGGTCATCTCCCCTTCCGGATTCATCTGCGGAGGACATGGAGATCCTGCTCCCCAGAGCAGTGAGCCCCTGCCCAGGTTTCTATGCGGGTGATACCGGTCCTCCAGGCGTACTTCACAATCTGTTTTCCAAATTGGCAGATCCTTGATGCCTTTGTTATTTCTTACTCTTCCGCATTAGGCTGGTTCTCCTGTCCGTGACGGTGCCGTCCGCAGCAGTGTCCGCCGCTGTGATGGCCGCAGCAGCAGCCCCCGTCCGGGTCGGTGGGGTCTAGGTGCAGGAGATCCACCTTGACGATGTTCTCTTGGGTGTCCATTTGATTCATCAGTTCCAGCATGGTTCGTCCTCCTTCAAGTTTACTTCTTTGTAATGACATATCACCAGCAGTTAGCAATAACTAACTATAAAGCAATTATACAAGCCACCGTTACGTCTGTCAAGAAACAGACTGCCGCGGAGCAGTTGATCGCTCCCGCGGCAGTCTGCTATTTTCTCTTTGGATTTTTGGGAAACCACCCACGTTCCACCCGCTTGGCCTGCTCCTTCAGCTCCCGGATGCTCCACAGGCAGCCGGCGCCCAGCAGCCCCAAAAGGATGGACAAGATCCCCTGGATCAAGAGGGCCGCCAGCAGGCAGAGCAGGCCGGCGATCAGGAACACCGGCCAAATGCGCTGGGTGAAGCGGTACTCGCACCGGATCACCAGGGGGTGAAAGGCTCCGATCACCAGCAGCGATGCGGCGCCCACGACAACGCCTTCCAAGTTCAGTTCCATCGACATCACCTCGCGGACATCATATCACAGAAAAGCAAACGTGAAAACCCACGAGCTGCCATTTCTTCTCAACCGCCTGTTTCAGTTGTCAAAAATCACATTACTGTGGTAGCACAACTGCCTCTTGACATCAAGGTTCCGCTGTGCTAAATTGATAATCAGATTATCGGTAACCTAATTATCTTCCAAGGAGGCGATTGAATGGCAGTGGCGGACCGCTCCATTGATCCCCGGATCCTGGAGAGCGCCCGAACAGAGTTCCTGGCAAGCGGCTTTGAAAAAGCGTCCCTCAAGACCATATGCGAGGGGGCCGGAGTCACCACGGGAGCGCTGTATAAGCGCTACAAGGGAAAAGAGGAGCTGTTCTGTGCGGTGGTGGAACAGACGGTGTCGGACCTGTACGAAGTGGCCCATGCACGGGGGGATAAGGAACCCGCGGTCATGTCCGATCAGGAACTGATCAAGGCGTGGGACATGGATGGGGCGGACATGATGTGGTGGTTCCGTTTCCTCTACGACCGGCGGGACGACTTCTATCTGCTGCTCTCCTGCTCCCAGGGAACCCGGTACGCCAACTTCCCCCACGACTGGGTGGAGCTTCTGACGAAGGCCACCAGCGCCTATCTGGCGGAGGCCCAGCGGCGTGGCCTGTGCCGGAACGATGTAGAGCCAGCGGAACTGCACATCCTGCTGTCCGCTTTCTGGACCACGATTTATGAGCCCTTCATCCATCACTTCACCTGGGAACAGATCGAGGCCCACTGCCGGATCGTCTGCGGCCTGTTCAACTGGCATGGCGCGCTGCATTTTCAGAAATAGGGAAAGCCTCTCCAGCGGAGAGGTTTTTCACCGGCCAAGAGTTAGCAATAACTAATCTCAAAAAAAGGAGGTTCGACTGTGTTTCAAAAAGTTTTGGAGTATGCGGGCGAGTATCGGAAGACCACCTATCTCTCTATGGCGGTGATGCTCATCGGCATCGTCATGAATGTGCTCCCCTTCTTGTTCATCTACCAACTGATCCGGCCCCTGCTGCTGGGGGAATCGCTGGAGCTTGGATACGCGGCGTGGCGGGTGGCAGCCATCGCCGTCTGCGGGGTCCTATACGCTGTCCTATATGTAAAGGGCCTGTCCCTCTCCCACCGGGCGGCCTACAACACCCTGAAAAACCTGCGGGCTTCCCTCCAGGGAAAGCTGGAGCGGCAGCCCCTGGGCGTGATCCAGGAGAAGGGCGTGGGCGCCTTGAAGAAGATGTTCATTGACGACATCGACTCTATCGAGCTGCTGCTGGCCCATGCCCTGCCGGAGGGGCTGGCCAATCTGGCGGTGCCTGCCTTCGTCTTTCTCGCCATGTTTTTCGTGGACTGGAAGCTGGCACTGCTCTCTCTATGTGCTCTGCCGTTGGGTCTGGTGGCTATGATGGCCATGTACCGCGCCGGCACCAGCAAGATGGGTGCTTACTACGCCTCCGCCCAGAAGATGAACAACACCATCGTGGAGTACATCAACGGCATGGAGGTGGTGAAGGTCTTCAACCGGGATGGGGAGTCCTACCAGCGCTTTGAGCAGGATGTGCGGGGCTACCGGGACTTCACCCTGGCTTGGTACAAGGTCTGCTGGCCCTGGATGGCCCTCTACAACAGCATCCTGCCCTGTGTGGCCCTGTTCACCCTGCCCATCGGGGCGTACCTGGTTTTGGTAGGATACTCCACCCTGCCGGACTTCGCCCTGGTGCTGTGCATGTCCTTCGGCGTGGGTGCGCCCCTGCTGCGGGCGCTGGGGTTTATGTCCACCCTGCCCCAGATCAACTACAAGATCACCGCGCTGGAGCAGCTGATGGGCGCACCGGCTCTGGAGCAGACAGAGGCAGGCTTCTCCGGTGAGGATCACTCCGTTTCCTTTGAGGATGTCCGCTTTGCCTATCAGGAGGACGAGGTGCTCCACGGCGTCTCCCTCACCGCGCCGGAGGGGAGCCTCACCGCCCTGGTGGGGGAGTCGGGCAGCGGCAAGTCCACCCTGGCCAAGCTCCTGGTCCACTACTACGATGTGACCGGCGGGAGCATCCGCGTGGGTGGCCAGGACATCCGGGAGATGAGCGTGGAGGCCCTCAACGACCAGATTTCCTATGTGGCCCAGGAGCAGTTCCTGTTCAACATGAGCCTGCTGGAGAACATCCGCCTGGGCCGTCCGGAGGCCACGGATCAGGAGGTTCTGGCCGCGGCGGAGAAGGCCCAGTGCGGGGAGTTCCTTGCCCGGCTGGAGAATGGCATCCACACCATGGCCGGGGACGGGGGCAAAATGCTTTCCGGCGGGGAGCGGCAGCGCATCTCTCTGGCCCGGGCGATCTTGAAAAACGCCCCTATCGTGGTGCTGGACGAGGCCACCGCCTTCATGGATCCGGAGAATGAGGAGAAGATGAACGAGGCCATTGCCGAAGTGATCCGGGGTAAGACAGTCCTCGTCATCGCCCACCGGCTCCACTCCATCGTGAATGCGGATCAAATCTGCGTACTGGAGCAGGGTACTGTGGCCGATGTGGGCACCCACGAGGAGCTACTTGGCCGCTGCCCGGCGTATCAAAAGCTCTGGCAGGCTGCGGAGGACAGCGCCCAATGGGGCGTGAATCAAAGAGGAGGCGCGGCACAATGATCCAACTGATGAAACGGATTCTGGCGGTCTCCGGCCGATATAAGCGGCGGATCCAAATCGCCTTTGTCTTTTCGTTCCTGAAATCCCTGCTGGCCAAGGCGCCGATCATGCTGGCGTTCCTGGTGCTCTCCAGCTTTTACGAGGGGACCATCACCGCCGGTGACTGCCTCTGGTACGGTATCGCCCTGGTGGTCTGCGTCTTGCTTCAGGTGCTCTTTCACCACATCGCCGACCGGCTCCAGTCTGCGGCAGGCTTCCTGGTGTTCTCGGACATGCGGATGGAGCTGGGCGCCCACCTGCGGCGGATGCCCATGGGCTACTTCACCGAGGGGAACATCGGCAAGATCAGCTCCGTCCTCTCCTCCGACATGGTGTTCATCGAGGAGAACTGCATGACCGTGCTGGCGGACATGATGAGCTACATCTTCGCCCAGGCCATCCTGATCGTGTTTTTACTCTTCTTCAATGTCTGGATCGGCCTGGCTGCACTGGTGATCATAGGCGTCGTGCTGCTCATTGCCCGGGGCATGAAGCGGGAGGCCCTTCAGGACTCCGTGGCGCGGCAGGAGCAGAACGAGAACCTCACCGAGGCGGTGCTGGACTTTGTGGAGGGCATTGGGATCATCAAGACCTACAACCTGCTGGGAGAAAAGTCCCGGGAGTTGACGGACAACTTCCAGAGGAGCTGCGACACCAATCTCCAGTTTGAGGAGGGCCACTCCCCCTGGCAGCTGCGGCTGAACCTGGCCTACGGCCTGGGGGCGGCGGCCATCGCGGCCATCGCCCTGGCGCTGGAGAGCGCCGGACTCATGAGCGTCCCCTACCTGGTGGGCATCATGCTGTTCGTCTTTGACCTGTTCGGCCCCATCAAGGCCCTGTATACCCAGGCCACCCGGCT
>ERZ1673736.3927-NODE-3927-length-13077-cov-4.095377_pt1 | contig 13077 bp, 7 predicted proteins | sample MGYA00580212_ERZ1673736 | MGnify/ENA primary metagenome ERZ1673736 (study PRJEB41218, sample SAMN15661752) | gut metagenome | host: Homo sapiens | place: Canada: London | collected 2015-08-20/2019-03-30 | study: EMG produced TPA metagenomics assembly of... | reverse complement strand
TACTTCGATTCCGTTTGAAAGACGAACTCTGGCGATCTTTCTAAGAGCTGAGTTCGGTTTCTTCGGTGTAGCTGTCTTAACTGCTGTACAAACACCTCTCTTCTGCGGTGCAGATGTGTCTGTAGCTCTTTTCTTCAAAGAATTGTATCCTTTCTGGAGAGCCGGTGCAGTAGATTTCTTTACAGCTGTCTGACGACCTTTTCTTACTAACTGGTTAAATGTTGGCATCTCTTTCACCTCCTATGAAGTAATAATTGGTTACGATTTTAAACAAGTTCTGTTTAAAATGCGCAGAAAAACAGTGCATCGTTTTTCGCACGCTTGTTTATTGTAGTATATCGCAAAAAAAAAGTCAAGGCATTCTGAAAAATATTTTCCAAATCATGCCCTGACTTTTTCTTCATTTTTATTCTGTACTTACGGATCCTTCTATTGTTTCTCCGTCTTTTACTTTTTTGATCAGTTCACTGATCTCAGCCACTGAATTTTCATCCGGATACGTTACATAAAGCTCTTCAGCTCCTGAAGAATAGCAGATATCTGTTCCCCCGGTTCCATCCGCTGCCACGGAATAAATATTCCATTTTGCGTTGGTTCTGAGCTGAGTCTTGATCAGCGACTGGATCTGGCTGGAAGTAAAGTTCGTATCCACTCCATCGCTGACACTGTCAATAATATCACTTGCCCCACGGAGCATTGCCGGTGACATCATCTTTTTAATGATTGCAGTGATAACCGCCTGCTGATGGACTCCTCTTCCGTTGTCCCCGTCTGGCAGTGCCTGACGTTCACGGCAGAATGCAAGTGCACTAATACCATCAAAATGATTCATTCCTTCATTTACATGAATCTCTGCACCCGACTCCCATCCTGTATCAAATTCGAGATCTGATTCAACATCCAGTCCGCCAAGTGCATCAACCACACTGATCATAGATGTAAAATTAACTCTTCCAAAAAATTCGATATCTGTATCATAAAGTGCTTCCAGCGTCTGCATAGACACATCTACACCATAGATTCCTGCATGTGTCAGTTTGTCGTCCTGCCCTCCTGATACTCCCGGGATTGGTACATAATAATCTCTAGGAGTCGTAATCAGTAATACCTGGTGACTTGTCGGATTAACAACTGCTACGATATTAACATCACTTCTGCCCTGCTCTGTGATATCTCCATTCGTATCAATACCACTTAAATAAACTGCAAATGGCTTTGTAACACTTTCATCGGATGTATCGCTTTCAATTTCAACAACAATATTGTGCTTATAAATAACCTTTGTATCCTTTGTAAAGGTTGAATACTGTTCCTGGATAATATTACTGTAAGCTGAGTTGTAGATAATCGCATCTACTTCTCCGTCATATAATGCCTGTGCTTCTTCTCCCAGATTACTGTATTCCTGAAGAGTAATGTTCTGTCCCAGTTCCTTTTCAATCTGTTTGACTGCCGACTTCGTCTGGTCTCCACCAGTCGCATACTGAACACCAAATGTATATCCGGCTGCCGCTGATAAAGTATCTGCATTATCATCCGCTTTTACCGCAACTACCATAGAACTGGTTTTCTTATTGCTTCCGGTAATCTTCTGGAATGCATTATTTACTTTTCCTATATAAAAAGAACCCACTCCCAGAATGATACAGATCAGTATACAGAATATCTTTCCGCCAATTCCTTTTGCCGCTATCTGTGTCAGCAAGGTAATTCCAAGCAGGATCAGCAGCACTCCGATCAGTACCAGGAAATAAGTAGAAGTAAGTACATTGAACAGTATCACATTCACTGCAAGTACTACAGACAGGATAAACTGGATAATAGCAAGTATAATTCCAATCGTTCTGCTCACCCGATTTTTCTTTCTTCCTCTGCGCCGTTTATTTTTACGGTTCTTATTATTCTCCGGATCAGATGTCTTTCTTATATTCTGATAGTCTTCTTCCGGTCTTCTTTTCTTCTTATCAATCGAAGATGATTTCTTTTTCGGTCGTTCTCTGTAGTAATCTTCTTCATCATAATATCGGGCAGCTCTTCGATCTTCATCATAAGCATACCGGTTCTTCCCCTTAGCCCGTCTGCTTACTTCTCTGCTGTTATTGATACTTCGCATATTTCTATTAGAAGTTCCATCAGACGATCTTCTCCTTGCTGATTTTCTCTGTTCCATATACACTCACTTTCATTTGTTACATAACTATTACACGATATGACGCTTTAATTACAATTACATCTCTATATAATATCGTTTTTGCCTTATGTTGTCAATATTTTCGTGTCAATCCGTATTTTGTGATTTTGCACAATGTTACTGTTCACAGTACCTGTGGCCAGCAACGCATCTTGCCTTTTTTCATAGAAAGTCCCATCGGAATTTCTCATAAAGCAAAAGAAAACGAAGAACTCTTCATAAGCCCTTCGCCTTCTTTATTATATTACTACTTTTTATTTATCTTCTACAAGATGGCATGCCACCTTATGTCCAGGAGCAATCTCTTTCATCTGAGGCATTTCCTTAAAGCAACGTTCTGTCGCATACTGACATCTTTCAGCAAAACGACAGCAGTTCTTCGGATTGATTGGGCTCGGAATTTCACCCTTGATCGGAATACGCTGATTTGCTTTTGCTTTATGCGGATCTGCTTCCGGAATTGCGGAAAGCAGTGCCTGTGTATATGGATGCATCGGATGATCATAAAGTTCATCTGTTTCAGCAGTCTCAACCATAGTTCCGAGGTACATAACAACTACACGGTCAGAAATATATTTTACGACACTAAGGTCATGCGCGATAAACAGGTAAGTCAGTCCTCTTTCTTCCTGCAGTTCTTTCAGCATATTGATAACCTGTGCCTGGATAGACACATCAAGAGCTGAAATCGGCTCATCACAGATGATGAACTCCGGATCAACAGAAAGAGCACGTGCGATACCGATACGCTGTCTCTGTCCACCTGAGAATTCATGTGGAAAACGTGACATATGATCTTTGTTAAGACCAACTGTAGCAAGCAGCTGCTCTACTTTTGCATCTGCATCCTTTGTTGACATTCCATGCTGTTTCAGACCTTCTCCAACGATATCCTTAACAGTCATACGTGGGTTCAGTGATGAGTACGGATTCTGGAAGATCATCTGTACTTTCTTGCAGAATTCTTTCTGCTCTGCATGATTATATTTGAAAATGTCTTTTCCGTCATAATATACATTTCCTGAAGTCGGATTGTATAACTTGATCATGGTACGTCCTGTTGTAGATTTACCACATCCGGACTCACCTACCAGACTGACTGTCTCACCTTTATAAATATCAAATGTAAGATCATCAACCGCTTTTAAGGTTTCTTTACGGCTGATTTCAAAATATTTACATAAGTTTTTCACCTGTACGAGAGGCTGTTTTTTTTCTGTATTTTCCATTTTACACCTCTCCTTTCTCAGTTACTTTTTTTCTCATGTCTGTATCCGGTGCATATTCATGCTGCAGCCAGCAACAGGTTTCATGTTCTTTTGAAAGCTCATAAGTCTGTGGTGGCATATCTTTACAGATTTCCATGCAGTATTCACATCTTGCTGCGAACGGACATCCTTTCGGAGGTGCAAACAGATCCGGAGGTGTTCCTTCGATTGGCTGCAATTTCTGACCTTTTGCTGTATCCAGTTTGGCAATTGAATGCATAAGTCCTTTTGTGTAAGGATGTGCTGTATCATAGAAAATCTCATCTACAGATCCACGTTCTACGATCTTTCCCCCATACATAACCAGTACACGGTCGCAAAGCTTTGCGATAACACCAAGGTCATGTGTGATAAGGATGATAGATGTTCCAAGTGTTTTCTGAAGATTTTTCAGTACATCAAGGATCTGTGCTTCAATTGTAACATCCAAAGAAGTAGTCGGCTCATCGGCAATAACGATGCTCGGGCTTCCTACCAGAGCAATCGCGATCATAACACGCTGTTTCATACCACCTGAAAGTTCATGTGGATACTGTTTGTAACGGCGTTCTCCATCAGAGATACCTACCATTTTAAGGATTTCAAGTGCTTTTGCTTTTTTCTCAGCTGCACTCATACCTTTTCTTCCAACGAATACTTCTTCAATCTGTTTTCCGATACGCATTGTCGGGTTCAATGAGGTCATAGGATCCTGGAAAATATAACTGATCTCTTTTCCACGGAACTGACGAAGTTCTTTTTTGTTCATTTTCAGAACATCTTTTCCTTTATAAAGGATCTCTCCACCTTCAAAGAATCCAGGCGGTTCTGGATTCAGTCTCATCAGACACTGAGAGGTAACGCTCTTTCCACATCCGGATTCTCCAACGATACCAAGAATTTCTCCCGGACGTACTTCAAAGCTGACATCACGTACAGCCTTAACAACTCCACCGTATGTACGGAAAGAGAATTGCAGATTTTTTACTTCCAATAAATTTTCCATCTTCTATACTCCTTCCTACTCGGTTCCTCTAAGTTTCGGGTCAAATGCATCACGAAGTCCATCACCAAGAAGGTTCAGTGCAAGCATGGTTGTACAGATAAGGAATGCCGGTACAAATACCTGGTACGGATGAATTCTCAGCTGTGCGATTCCGTCTTTTGCAAGTACACCCCAGCTACAGTTCGGTGGTTTGATACCCAGACCGATATAGCTCAGGAATGCCTCCTGGAAGATTGCGCCCGGAATAGCCATTGTCAGGTTTGTAATAATAAGACCCATGATATTCGGTAAAATATGTTTAACAATGATTACGATATCCGGTACGCCAAGGATCTTGGCTGCAGATACGAAATCAGATTCTCTCAGTTTTAATACTTCACCACGAACGAAACGACATCCACCGATCCATCCGACACAACACATAGCAAGAATCAAACAGTGTACACCGTTACCAACAACTACCATAAGAAGAATGGTAACGATCAGACTTGGGATTCCGTATAATACGTCAACGACACGCTGGATAACCATATCGATCTTGCCACCGTAGAATCCTGAGATACCACCCATGATAGATCCAACGATTGCATTGATGATGCTGGCTGCAAAACCAATTGTCAGAGATACTCTCGCACCAGACCATGCACGAACCCAGAGATCACGTCCAAGAGAATCTGTTCCAAACCAATGTGCTTTTGAAAAGCTCTGGTTCATCTCTGCCACACTCTGTGTTGCAATGTCATATTTGCTGAACATTGGAACAAAGATCGCCATAAGTACATAAAGTCCAATCAGGCACAATGAGAAGAATGCAATCTTATTCTTGCGGATTCGTCTCCATGCATCCTGCCAGTAACCAATATTCGGACGGGAAATAGACTCCATTGTCTTTGTATTTTTTCCTACAACTTTAAACTGTTCTTTTGTAATTTCTGCCATTTCTCGTCACCTACCTTTTTTTACCACTCAGACGGATTCTCGGATCTACAATACCGTATAAGATATCTACAATCAGGATTGACACGATCAGGAATGCTCCGTAGAAGATCGTCATACCAAGAACCAGTGTATAATCTGCCATGTTAATACTGTCTACATAATGTTTTCCCATTCCAGGGATTGCGAAAAGGGCTTCGATTACGAATGTTCCTGTTAATACAGATGCAACTGTCGGTCCCATAATGGTAATGATCGGTGTGATCGCATTACGGATCTGATGTTTAAATGTAATTCGGAAATCCGATAAACCTTTCGCACGTGCTGTCTTTGTATAATCTGAAGATACAACTTCCAGCATACTGGAACGCATCAGACGGGAAATGGATGCCAGTGTATAGAATCCAACCGCGATTGACGGTAAAATTGTGTGCTTAAAGCTTGTGTACTGCGCAACCGGAAGAATCTGCCATTTGATTCCGAAGAAATACTGAAGTACAGATCCCATGATGAAGTCAGGAATCGATGTACCAATGATCGCAATCAAAATACAGACGAAATCCAGTTTCTTTCCTCGATTCAGTGCTGCTACAATTCCAAGGATCAGTCCGAAGAACAGTGCAAAGCACAGTGAACGGATTCCCAGGTCTGCTGAGTATGGGAATGAGTCAGCAATAATACGGTTAACTGTCTGACTTTCATACTTCATAGAATACCCCAGATCACCATGAAGCACATTCTTCATATAAGTTATATACTGCTCTGCAAGCGGTTTATCCAGACCATAGTAAGCTTCCAGATTCGCTTTGATCTCCGGTGTCATCTTATCACTTGAGAACGGATCTCCCGGCATCAGACGAACCAGGACGAATACAACACTTGTAAGTACCAAAAGTGTTACGATGGCTAATGCAACTCGTTTAGCTATATATTTTGCCATTCTTTTGTCTCCCTTCATTTTTCTTTATTTGATGGCTTTGATTATTTCACATACTTTCTATTGGCTGATACATACCAAATCTACCCCTCAAAATAATCAAAACCCTCAAATAAGCAGCCGGTGCGGACCAGTAAGTCCGCGCCGACCGCAAGGTATGTTACCATCCAACTGTATTATTCGCTGATATCTGCATATACCAGATCGAAGTCATATCCAACGAAGTATACGTTGAAGTTAGAAATCTTCGGATTGATCAGATACTGGTCTCTACGTAACTGAAGCGGTACCAGAGCGGAATCTTCTTCAAGGAAGATCTTTTCTGCCTGGAACAGCATATCCTGTCTTGTCTTAGCATCTGTCTCTGTCTGAGAATCTTTAAGAAGCTTGTCGTATTCAGCATTCGCATATCCAGAGTGGTTATACTGACCATCGCTGATCCACAGTTCCAGATAAGAGTATGCGTCAGAGTAGTCCGGAACCCATCCTGTTACTACCATATCGTAATCTTTCTTAGTTTCCAGCTCCAGTCTCTGTTTGTAAGTTACCTGGTTGATTTCTACTGTAATACCAAGGTTTTTCTGATACTGTTCCTGAAGAACTTCAGCCTGCTTCTTAGCACCATCTGTATCTGTTGTAAGAAGAGTGATCTTGATGTCTGATGCATTTGATACACCCATTTCTTTCATAGCAGCATCCAGATATTCTTTTGCTTTATCATTGTCATTCTCTGCCGGGAATGGTGTATATGGATAAGCTTCTCCGTATGTCTGGTCATCTGCCGCCTGCACGTTTGGAAGTACAAGTCTCTGTGCAACGTCATATACGTCATTGTTAACCAGCTTGTTGTATTCTGTTCTGTTAATTGCATAGTTCAGAGCAAATCTCAGGTTCTTGTTAGCAAGCGGTCTGTCTTCTGACATATTGAGCATGATGTAATCATCTGCACCTGTATAGTAGAATTCAGTATTTTCTGTATACTGATCTGTCATTTCAGTAGGTACAACTGTGATATCAACTTCACCCTGTTCCCACATAGCAACTGCTGTCTTAGCATCTGCAACTGTCTTTACGCAGATTTCATCAAGCTTGATACTGTCTGCATCCCAGTAATTTTCATTCTTAGAAAGGATCATTTCATCGCCGTGTTTCCACTCTGTCATCTTGAACGGTCCGTTATAAACAGATTTTTCCGGATCTGCTGCGTATTCTTTTCCGTATTTTTCTACATAATCCTGTCTTGTAGGACCAAATGTAGCCATGGCTGCCATGCTCAGGAAGTATGTAGCCGGATGTGCCAGTTCGATTACAACTGTCTTATCATCTGGTGCAGATACACCGAGCTGATCAACCGGTACAGAACCATTGTTTACTTCTTCACCGTTTTTGAGGATGTATCCGATGAATGCGTAATCGCTTGCCATTTCTGGATCCATAAGTCTCTGGATACCATAAACATAATCGCCTGCTTTTACGTCTTCTCCGTCAGACCATTTCAGTCCGTCACGAAGGTGGAATGTGTAAGTAAGTCCATCAACTGAGATATCCCAGCTTTCAGCTGCATCTGGTTTGATTTCGCCTTCCACGTTACGTGTCAGCATCGCATAGGTGCAGATTTCTGCTGTTGCACATGAGATAGAGTTACTGTTCTGTGGATCCATAGAAGGAAGGTCTTCACGAAGTGTGTAAGTAATTCTCTTCTTTCCTGATGAAGCACTGCTGTCATCTTTCTTGGCATCTTTGGATCCCGGTGTACCACAGCCAGCAAACATGGTTACTGTCATTGCTGTAGCAAGTAAAGCCGCTAATAATTTCTTTTTCATAAATGTTGTCCTCCTTTTTCATTTATAATTCTATTAGCTCATGTGTAGCACTGATCAGGTTTTCATATCCGTCTTTTGTGATGATGCCCTGATCCTCAAGTCTGACACCACCCCAACCCGGAATATAAAGTCCTGGTTCTACTGTCATTATGCTGTTCTCCTGTAAGATATTCTCACAGTTTAGTCCGATATTCGGAAGTTCATGGACGAACAGCCCAACTCCATGACCGATTCCTGTATAATTATACGGAAGGTATTCTGTATCTTTGATTGCTTCAAGTGAAGCTTCATAGCAGGAAGTTCCTGTCACACCGGCTCTTACAGATGCTTCTGTATCTTCTGTCATACGACGGCAGAGATCATAAACTTCTCTCTGTTTGGCGTCTGCCTTGCCGACAACTACCGTTCTTGTCATATCTGAAAGATAACCTTTGTACTGGCATCCATAATCCATCAATACGAAATCACCGTATTCGATTGGCTTACTGTCCGGAATTCCGTGAAGCAGAGAGCTCTTTGCTCCTGAAATAACGATTCCACCGTAAGGTTTGGTATCTGCACCTTCCATAACCATGTAATGTGCAAGTCTGGACGCGATTTCTTTTTCTGTAACACCCGGACGGATGTCTTTTATAATTTTTTCAAATGCTCTGGATGCGATATCGCAGGCAACGGTAAGGTTCTTGATCTCTTCCGGCGTCTTGATCGCGCGGAAGCCTTCGATTACGTTCAGCGTCGGAACCATCTCAGCACTGAGTTCAGCCTGCATAGAGTTCCATTTTTCAAATGTCAGATGATCCTGTTCAAATCCAATTGTTTTAACTCCATCTTTGTCTGCGCAATATGCAACAGCTTTCCCCATGCTGTAGCCAAAATCGATTCGCCAGTTTACAAGCTCATAATCCGGGCATTCATAAGATGCCTGCTCTGTGTATCTTGCATCAGTGATAAAATACTGATTCGCCTTTGTGATAAAAAGGAACGAGTCTTCCCCCGTAAATCCGCTGATACAACGTACATTCGCCGGCTTTGCAATATAAAACGCATCCAGTCTTTCTTTTTCCATGTACTCTCGCAATTGTGTTAATCTGTCCATTTTTGTTCTCCTCTCATGCACTTTTGTTCTTCCGAGACGGTATATTTACCAGATATGTCCGTCCCTCTGCGACAATGTAATACTTTGCTAGACCGCAGTCTAGTGGTGTAAACAAAAGAACGCCATGATTTGCATCATGACGTCCTTGTCTTCTTTCAAAGGTCATAGTTTCACGCTATGACGTCTATGTTTAATTATTAGATTGTCCGTATTGTATGTATAAAAATGTAATCTTTATACACTTTCGTAAATAACACTGTCTTCAGAGTTGCGTGAATTTCGAAGAAACCCCGTTTCAACAGTTCAATTTTTACAAATTCACTCAGATGAATATTTATTCATATGTGTAACTTTTTCTTATTATAGAACCATACTCTAAGATTGTCAAGAGGAATGCTATTTATTTCACAATTTTATTTTCATTCCTTCCAAACAGTCTTGGTACATCCCGGTGATATACCCATATACTCACACAAGGTTCTTTTCCAGGATTGGAAATACTATGACGCTCTCTGCTCTTTATATATACACTGTCTCCCGGATGTAAACTGCAAATTTCTCCTTCCACCTCTACATTCAGAGTTCCTTTTATCACCATACACATTTCCGAAAAGGCATGACGATATTCTTCTTTTTTCGCAGATTCTCCCGGTCCAATCGTAATATATTCAAAAATTGATTCTCCCTGACCAAAGTCTGCAACCTCAACTGTTATATTTTCTTCCGGATAAAGATGCTTACTCATTTCTTCTCTGCGTATAACCGTCTTTCCCGGTATCTCGCCTTCCAGTGCATACTGGATATCAATATCCAGTGCTTCACAAATTCGCGCAAGACTGTCCACATTCGGAGATGTTTTATTCTGTTCCAGCATACTCAGATAGCCCGCTGAAAGTCCTGTATATTCTCCCAAAACCCGGATTGTCATCATTTTCTTTTTTCTGCATTCTCTGATCCGTTCACCAATATGAGCTAAATCCAGCATATCACCCCCCCTGATTTTCGACTGATTATCTATATGCTACTGTATTTTTTCATATTTTGCAACCCTTTATTTTTGTAAAGTGTTAAAGAATTGGAAATATTTTTCAAATATTTTTGTTTTTCATGTCTTTAAAGCAAGAAAAGCAGACACGCCTTTCAAGGTATCTGCCTCTCTTAGCATATAAAGCCTATTCTTCAACTGTAACTGTTTCGTCAGCATTTTCTTCGGTTTCAACAGTTTCTGCTGTCTCTGCCGGTGCTTCAGGCTCAGCATCATCATCCATATCAAAATCATCAAAACTGATTTCGTCGTCCATATCCATACCAAGACCTGTATCAAGCTTAACGTCACGGTATTTTCTCATACCTGTTCCTGCCGGAATCAGTTTACCGATAATGACGTTCTCTTTCAGACCGATCAGGTGGTCAACCTTACCTTTGATAGCAGCCTCAGTCAGAACCTTGGTTGTCTCCTGGAAGGATGCAGCTGACAGGAAGGAATCTGTTGCCAGGGATGCCTTGGTAATACCAAGCATGATCTGTTCTCCTGTTGCAGGCGCTTTACCTTCTGCTACCATCTGTTCATTTACATCGTTGAACTCAAGGACATCTACCATTGTTCCCGGAAGGAATTCCGTATCTCCTCTTTCTTCGATGCGGATTTTCTTCAGCATCTGACGAACGATAACTTCGATATGCTTATCGTTGATTTCTACACCCTGCAGACGGTATACTCTCTGTACTTCCTGAAGCATATAGTCCTGTGCAGCACGAAGACCTTTGATCTTAAGAAGGTCATGCGGGTTCACGCTACCTTCTGTAAGCTCGTCACCGGCTTCCAGAACAGCTCCATCCTGTACTTTAATACGTGATCCATAAGGAATCAGATAAGTCTTTGTCTCACCTGTCTGCTGATTGGTAACGATGATTTCACGCTTCTTCTTTGTATCGTTCAGGTTTGCAACACCTGCGATTTCTGTGATAATAGCAAGACCTTTCGGCTTTCTTGCTTCAAAAAGTTCTTCGACACGAGGAAGACCCTGTGTGATATCTCCACCGGCTACACCACCACTATGGAAAGTACGCATGGTCAGCTGTGTACCAGGTTCACCGATTGACTGAGCTGCGATAATACCGACAGCTTCACCAACCTGTACAGGTTCACCTGTTGCCATGTTGGCACCATAACATTTCGCACAAATACCGATGTGTGATTTACAGGTCAGGATTGTACGGACTTTCACTTTCTTAAGCGGTGAATTTCCATTTTCATCCACACCGTATTTCATGATCTTTTCTGCACGTTTTGGTGTGATCATGTGGTTTGCTTTTACAAGCACATTGCCATCTTTGTCACAGATTGTATAGCATGAATATCTTCCTGTAATACGTTCCTGAAGACTTTCGATTTCTTCATTTCCATCCATGAATGCATGCAGATACATTCCCGGAATTTCAGCATCCTTGCTTACACAGTCAACCTCACGGATGATCAGATCCTGTGATACGTCAACAAGACGTCTTGTCAGGTATCCTGAATCGGCTGTACGAAGGGCAGTATCTGACATACCTTTTCGAGCTCCATGCGCAGACATGAAGTATTCCAGTACGTCCAGACCTTCACGGAAGTTTGACTTGATAGGCAGCTCGATGGTGTGACCGGTTGTATCTGCCATAAGTCCACGCATACCTGCAAGCTGTTTGATCTGTTTATCAGATCCACGGGCTCCGGAATCCGCCATCATGAAGATATTGTTGTATTTATCAAGTCCGGTAAGAAGGGCTTCTGTAAGCTCATCATCTGTTTCTTTCCAGGTTTCTACAACCTCTTTGTAACGCTCTTCTTCTGTAATAAGACCACGCTTGAAGTTACGTGTGATCTTATCAACCGTTGACTGTGCTCTTGCGATCAGTTCCGGTTTCTGTGGCGGTACAGTCATATCTGAAATAGATACAGTCATAGCTGCTCTTGTAGAGAGCTTGTATCCCATTGATTTTACATGGTCAAGTACTTCAGCTGTAGCTGATGCACCATGTGTGTTAATAACTTTTTCAAGAATCTGTTTCAGCTGTTTCTTTCCTACATGGAAATCCACTTCAAGAACCAGTTCATTTCCTTCTTTTTCACGATCAACAAAGCCAAGATCCTGCGGAATGATTTCGTTGAAGATGAAACGTCCAAGTGTAGACTCTACTGTACCGGTCTTCTTTGTTCCATCCGGCATTGTCTTTGTCACACGTACTTTGATTCTTGAGTGAAGAGTAACAACTCCGTTCTCATAAGCAAGAATTGCTTCATTGACACTCTTGAATACTTTGCCTTCTCCCTTTGCACCAGGTCTTTCCTGTGTCAGATAGTAGATACCAAGGACCATATCCTGTGAAGGTACAGCTACCGGACCACCATCAGACGGTTTCAGAAGGTTGTTTGGTGAAAGCAGAAGGAAACGGCATTCTGCCTGTGCTTCTACAGAAAGCGGAAGATGAACCGCCATCTGGTCACCATCGAAATCGGCGTTGAACGCTGTACATACCAGTGGATGAAGCTTGATTGCTTTACCCTCTACCAGGATCGGTTCAAATGCCTGGATACCAAGACGGTGAAGTGTAGGGGCACGGTTCAGCATAACCGGATGCTCTTTGATTACATCTTCAAGCACATCCCATACTTCCGGCTGAAGACGTTCTACCATTTTCTTAGCATTCTTAATGTTGTGAGCAGCTCCGCTCTCAACAAGTTCTTTCATAACAAACGGCTTGAACAGCTCGATTGCCATTTCTTTCGGAAGACCGCACTGATAGATCTTCAGTTCCGGTCCTACAACGATAACGGAACGTCCAGAGTAGTCAACACGTT